>OAWB01000211.1_pt1 | contig 53097 bp, 54 predicted proteins | sample 1550621 | NCBI WGS metagenome assembly OAWB01 (sample SAMEA2580107, study PRJEB22360) | human gut metagenome | biome: human gut; feature: human-associated habitat; material: faeces | place: Denmark | collected 2008/2010
CAGATGACAAGATCGGGGGGGCAGTATTCTTAGTGAAGGCTGGAGGAGCCATCATCGATAATCTGCCGATCTTGTTTGCTGTGGGTGTCGCTCTTGGAATGACCAAAAAGAAAGACGGCGCAGCGGCACTGTCAGGATTGGTTGCTTATCTTGTTGTAACGACTATTTTAAATAGTGACAATGTGGCACTTTTGCTGAACATTCCGGTTGAGCAGGTAGCTCCTGCTTTTGCAAAGATCCAAAACGCTTTTGTCGGTATTATTTCCGGTCTTATAGCATCAGCTTGCTTTAATAAGTTTGGAGAAGTACAGTTGCCAACGGCCTTATCATTCTTCAGTGGAAAACGCTGTGTGCCGATCATAACCTCAGCATTAATGTTAGTCGTTTCTGGTATTTTGTATTTTGTATGGCCGCCATTGTATAATGTATTAGTCAAATTTGGGGAAAGTATTGTAGGACTGGGACCTGTGGGAGCAGGAATCTATGCATTCTTTAACAGACTGCTCATTCCGACAGGATTACATCACGCATTAAACTCTGTATTCTGGTTTGATGTTGCAGGCATTGACGATATCGGTAAATTCTGGGCAGGGACCGGAGTCAAAGGTATCACTGGTATGTATCAGGCAGGATTCTTCCCGGTTATGATGTTTGGTCTGCCGGCAGGCGCTCTGGCTATGTACCATACAGCCAAAGACAACAAGAAAAAAGTAGCGGCAGGTCTATTGATCGCGGCGGCCTTTGCTTCTTTCTTTACCGGCGTTACAGAGCCTCTGGAATTCTCCTTTATGTTCTTGGCTCCGGCACTGTATGTGGTTCACGCGTTGCTGACTGGTATTTTTGTGGCGGTAGCGGCAGCTTTACATGCTACAGCAGGATTCAGCTTCAGTGCAGGACTGGTTGACTTCCTTTTGAGTTCCAGACTTCCAATGGCCAATAAGCCGTGGATGCTGCTGATTCTTGGTGTGATTGCGTTTGTAGTTTATTATGTGCTGTTCCGTTTTATCATTGTGAAGTTTAACTTAAAGACTCCAGGACGTGAAGAAGACGATGACGTGGAGGAGGAGAAGAGTGCCGTATTGGCAAATGATGATTTTACAAGAGTGGCGCAGATCATTTTAGAAGGGCTCGGAGGAAAGGATAACCTGACTTCTATTGACAACTGTATCACAAGGCTTCGTCTGGAAATCAAGGACCAGGATCTGATTGACGAGAAAAAGATTAAGTCAGCTGGAATTGCAGGAATTATTCGTCCCGGCAAAAACAGTATTCAGATCATCGTAGGCACGAAAGTGCAGTTTGTGGCAGACGAGTTAATAAAGCTTGCTGAAATGTAAACTAAGAGTTATATTGAGTAATAGATGGAAACTATTTATGGGGAAACAGCTTTTAGTGTTTCCCCGGATCATAGAAAGGAAGTAGAAAATGAGAGTTATTAAGGGAAAAGATTACAAGGACATGAGCAGGAAGGCAGCAAATATTATCTCAGCAGAGATCATCACTAAGCCAGACTGTGTATTGGGGCTGGCGACAGGATCTTCACCGATCGGGATCTATGAGAATCTGGTACATTGGTATGAGCAGGACGATTTGGATTTCAGCCAGGTGAGATCAGTGAATCTGGATGAATACAAAGGGCTTCCGAAAGACAATGACCAGAGCTATGACTATTTTATGCATCAATATCTGTTTAATAAGGTAAATATCAAACCAGAGAATATCAACATTCCAAATGGTATGGAAGAAGATGCGCAGAAAGAATGTGCAAGATATAACCAGGTGTTAGAGGAAATCGGTGGGGTGGATTTACAGCTTCTTGGAATCGGACACAACGGGCACATTGGATTCAACGAGCCTGGAGAAGCATTTGAAAAAGAGACCCACTGCGTGGATTTGACAGAGAGCACCATCAATGCCAATAAGCGTTTCTTTGAAAAAGAAGAAGACGTGCCGAGACAGGCTTATACAATGGGCATCAAATCAATCATGAAAGCAAAGAAGATTCTTCTTATTATCAGCGGCAAAGAAAAAGCAGGTATTGTAAAAGAAGCATTCTTCGGACCGGTAACACCGAAAGTACCGGCGTCCATCTTACAGCTTCACAATGATGTGATCCTGGTAGCAGATGCGGACGCATTGTCAGAGGTAGAGGATTTATTATGATTATAAAAAACGCAGAAGTTTTTTGTGAAGACGGGGTCTTCCGGTCAAAAGATATCTGTACGGACGGTGAAATATTTTGTGATTCTTCACAGGATGAACAGATCTTAGACGCCGAGGGCTGCTATGCAATCCCAGGGCTGGTTGATATTCACTTTCACGGCTGTGTGGGATATGATTTCTGTGACGGGACTTCTGAAGCTATCCATAAGATGGCAGAGTATGAAGCAGAAAATGGAGTGCTTGCGATCTGTCCGGCTACTATGACCTTAGCGGAGGATCAACTGATGTCCATCGCCGAGGCAGCCGCTGGATATAGGGGCGGCGCTGGAGCGGATCTGGTCGGCATTAACATGGAAGGTCCATTCATCAATGAGGCCAAAAAGGGAGCGCAGAATCCTGCGTATATCCATACACCGGATGTGGACATGTACCGGAGGCTTCAAAAGGCTTCAAACGGTTTATTTAAGCTGGTGGACATTGCACCGGAAACCGAGGGAGCCATGGACTTTATCCGTCAGGTAAAAGACGAGGCGGTCATCTCGATTGCCCATACTGCAGCGGATTATGACACCGCAGTAAAAGCCATTGAACATGGAGTCAGCCACGTGACACATCTCTACAACGCCATGCCGGGGTACAGCCACAGGGCACCAGGTGTCATCGGGGCAGCCTGTGACTACGGACTGGATGTGGAACTTATATGCGACGGTATTCATATTCATCCCAGTGCCGTCAGGACTACCTTTAAGATGTTTGGAGATGACCATATTATCCTGATCAGTGACAGCATGATGGCCACCGGAATGGATGACGGCACTTATCAGCTGGGAGGCCAGGACGTTAAAGTCGTGGGCAATCTTGCAACTTTAGCGGAAGGGGGAGCGATTGCAGGCTCTGCCACAAACTTGATGGACTGTATGAGAACCGCAGTAAAAAGCATGGGGATTCCACTTGAGAGTGCAGTCAAATGTGCATCACAGAATCCAGCCAGATCCATTGGCATTGATGATAAATATGGAAGTATTTCAGAGGGCAAATATGCCAATGTTGTTATCTTAGACAAAGAGCTGAATATCAAGTCAATCGTACAAAAAGGAAAATTGACAAAGAAGAATTAAACAGAATAACAGAGGGCAGAAGTACGTTTAAAAGACGGCTTCTGCCTTTCTTTATTATATAGTTCTTGGATTATTGAGAGCGGAGAATGTGAGAAATTATATCTTCCGGCATTTTTCTTCACATTTTTTTGTTGGTTTGTTTTAAAATGTCTGCACGGCATGACCAGAATATGCTGAAGAATATAACCTAAAACCGATTGTAAAAGCAGAAAAGGACCTGGGATATGGATGAATAAGACAACGATAATCAAAGCTTCCGCAGTCATTGGCGCGTGTTTGGCAGTCATAGGAATAATGATTTTATATTTTGCAGGAAAAGAGGACGGAAGGGATTCTTCCCCCGCCGATAAGAGGACGATTTTCTCTGAAGAAACACGACAAAAGGCAGAGCAGAAATCTAAGGAAAAGGTAAAAGCAGAAAAAAAGAAGTATGTAGTAGTGATTGATCCGGGGCATCAGAGGAAACAGGATCAGTCCCAGGAGCCCATCGGGCCAGGGGCTAAAGAAATGAAATCGAAGGTATCCTCTGGAACCAGCGGTATTGTGTCAGGATTAAATGAATATGAACTGACCCTTATGGTATCAAAGAAACTTAAGAAAGAGCTCGTAAAAAGAGGGTATACGGTGTATTTGACCCGGAAAAGAGCAGATGTAAATATCAGCAATGCCAAAAGAGCAAAATTTGCCGAAAAAAAGGGCGCAGATATTTTTATCAGGATTCATGCCAATGGTTCGAGAGACTATGCAGTGCGGGGTGCTCTTTCTATGGCGCCTTCAAATAACAATCCATATGCGGCACGGCTGGCTAAACAATCTCAGGAACTGTCTAAAAGCGTACTAAAAGAGTACTGCAAGGCCACGGGTATGAAGAACCGTGGCGTCACGCTGACAGATCAGATGAGCGGTATAAACTGGGCAGCTATGCCGGTAACGATTCTGGAACTGGGCTTTTTGAGTAACCCAAAGGACGATATGTCTATGAAAAGTGAACGCTTTCAAAAAAAGATGGCAGAAGGGGCAGCCAATGGAATTGACCGGTTTGTAAAGAAATGATGCGTGGATGATGGCTTTATGTCCATTAGTACAATATTCGGCTGTGGGACTATGGCCGAAGCCAAGACATTTTCGGCATGTCAGAAGGAATTTGGAAATATTTAGTTTGTATAAAAATAGTTTGTATACAAATAATTTTGCGAAAACCTCTTTTTTTCTTATCTGTATTTGTGTATAATAGCCCAAGAGGTGAATACAATAATGAAGAAAAAAAGATGGATGGCAGTGTTGGTTATGGCAGTCCTTATTTGGAATATGACAGCGGGAATCATAGAAAAACAGACGGTCCATGCAGCGGCAAAGAAGTCTGTATGGCAGAAGAAATTCGACCGATTCCGGTATGACAGTAAAGTAAACCAGCTGATCTTTGTAAAATACCATAAGAAATCAAGAGCAACGGTTTGTATGTACCAGAAAAAGAATCATAAATGGAAACGGATCTTAAAATGCAGAGGCTATGTAGGGAAAAAAGGAATCTATAAGAAAAAAGAAGGGGATATGAAAACACCTTCCGGTACTTATGGGGTTACGGGAGCTTTTGGTATCAAAAAAAATCCAGGGTCAAAGATGGAATATACGAAGGTAAATAAATATCTTTATTGGTGCGGCGACAAAAAATACTATAACCGGCTGGTGGATGTGAGAGAAAAAAAGCATCGCTGCAGGGGAGAGCATTTGATCGATTACAAGCCACATTATCATTACGGACTTTTTTTGAACTACAATCCAAAACATAAATATAAAAAGGGTTCTGCAATTTTTATGCACTGTAAAGGGAAAAAGTCTTTCACGGCAGGATGCATTGCAGTCAGCAAGGCAAACATGAAAAAGATCATAAGAAATGCGGAGCCAGGAGTAAAAATCTGCATCTACCGCAGTTAATCAGGAGGGGAACCAATGGAATACGAAGGAATGGTTTACAGACCGCCCAGCGAGGCATACAGCCTGATCATACAGGTGACGATCGGGTGCAGTCAGAACGACTGTATTTTCTGTAATATGTATAAAGAAAAGCGATTTAGAATGAGGCCGCTTCAGGATGTGCTGGCTGATTTCAGGGAGGCAAGAGCATACTACAGCTCGATTGGAAAAATCTTTCTGGCAGACGGGGATGCTCTGATCTGCAAGAATGAATATCTTAATGAGATCCTGAACTATATACGGGAAGAGATACCGGAATGCCGTCAGGTGACCTGCTATGCGTCACCCAGAAGTGTCATGATCAAAAAAGAAGAGGAACTCCGGGAACTGAAAGCACACGGTCTGGATATGGTGTATATGGGACTGGAATCAGGTAATGCACAGGTGCTTGAATTCATGAAAAAGGGGGCGACTCCGCAGGAAATGATCCAGTCAGCGGGTAAGATAAAGCAGGCAGGCATCCGGCTGTCTGTGACAGCAATCTCTGGTCTTGGAGGAACAAAGCTGTGGAGAGAACATGCAGTTGACACCGGAAAGGTGCTGTCCGCTATGAAGCCGGATTATGTAGGATTGCTGACCTTGATGGTAGAGCCGGGACTGCCTTTGGAAGAGAAGATTCAAAAAGGGGAATTTGAACTGATGACCCCGTATGACAATCTCAAGGAGACAAAACTGATGCTGGAAAACATGGACTGTCCGGGCTGTATCTTCCGTTCCAACCATGCTTCCAATTATGTCAATTTGAAAGGGACTTTAAACGAAGACCGGGAAAGAATGATGGCCCAGTTGGAAGAAGCAATCCAGGGAAATATACACTTAAAAGAAGAGTGGATGCGGGGATTTTAATATAAATGACAGAAGGGGAGGTGTCCAATGACCAGGACTTCTCCCCTTGTTTTTATAATTTTATAAATTCTGGTTTTTGATCTTTAAATACCGTATAGTACCGGAAACCAACGGAAGTGAGCAGGTCCGAAAGCTTTGAAAAATCATAAGCCATATGTTCCGGACAGTGTCCGTCTGATCCTATGGTCAGGATTTCCCCTCCAAGTTCCCGGTAGCGTTTTAAAATATCCGGGTGGGGATTCGGATAGCCGAGGCCGTATTTGTACCCGCCGGTGTTGACCTCGATCCCTTTTCCATCATCAATGACCGTTCTTAAAATTTCCTCGATCAAATCGGCATAGTCTTTGTAAACAAAATGGTAGTTTTTATCTGGGCAGTAGCGCACTGCATAATCCAAATGGCCATAGACGCAGTAGTCATGGTATGTCTGTACATTCTCAAGAATCACTTCTAAATATCTTGTAAGTCCTTGTTTTCCAGGATATGTTTCAAAAAATATGGATTCATATGGGTCCATTTGGTCAACAATATGGGTAGATCCAATGATAAAGTCAAAATTTTCTGAGCGCGCGAAGGCACGGCATTTGTCATAGGTTGTGGGCATGAGACCGATCTCGGTGCCGAACAGCACCTGTATATGATCTTTGTATTTATCCTTTAATGTAAATAATTCCTTTTTATATGTTTGGATATCCAGAAGAAAATCAAAGTTTTCATCATTTTCGGGATAGTCGTAATCCTGGTGTTCTGTAAAACAAATTTTCGTAAGACCCAGGTCTACAGCCTTTAAAATCATAGATTCCATTGGGGCTTTTGAGTCAGATGAGTGGCTGGTATGTAAATGAAAATCTGAACGAATCATGGCATCTCCTTTATTATATATAATTATTAAAAAAAATACATGAAAAACAGAGAAGTTACAAAAGTTTTACTTTAAATTAACAATTACCTTATGTTAAACTAAGGATGTTTAATACAGGAGGAAAAAAGAATGAGTACATTAGATCATGTAGGGAACCTATTTGCCTTCGCCGGCGGACTAGGTATGTTTCTCTATGGAATGAATGTGATGGCAGATGGCCTTCAGAAGACCGCCGGAAATAAAATGAGGCAGCTTCTGGGATATCTGACCAACAACCGCTTTTTAGGAGTTTTAGTGGGAGCTTTGGTCACAGCCATCATCCAGAGCAGTTCGGCAACAACTGTCATGGTCGTAGGTTTTGTAAATGCCGGGATCATGAATCTTACCCAGGCAGCAGGCGTTATCATGGGAGCAAACGTCGGAACCACGATTACCGCATGGCTTGTATCAGCCAATGAATGGGCAGGCGCATTAAAACCAGAATTTTTTGCCCCTTTGATCCTGGCCATCGGCGCATTTATTGTAACTTTTTCAAATAAACAAAAACTGAGCCAAAAGGCAGAGATTGCCGTTGGTTTTGGTGTACTTTTCATTGGGCTTTCCTTTATGTCCAGTTCGATCGGGGTTTACCAGAGCAGCCCGGTCTTTTCGAAAGCGTTTGAGATCCTTGGAGGTAATCCATTTCTCGGGATTTTGGTCGGAGCAGTGGTAACAGCGGTTATCCAGAGCTCTTCTGCATCTGTGGGTATCCTGCAGACACTTGCCATGAAGGGGATCGTCAACTGGCGTTCCGCAGTCTTTATCACTCTCGGACAGAATATCGGTACATGTATCACCGCACTTTTATCCAGTGCAGGAGCCAATAAAACAGCAAAGAGAGCCGCAGTGATTCATTTGTCCTTTAATATTATCGGTGCAGGTATCTATGGAATTATCATGACAATTTTCTTTGGAGTGTTTGATAATCTGGCTATGCAGCACATCACAAGTACGGAGATTTCGATCTTTCACTCTATTTTTAATGTGTCCGTCACAGTGCTTTTATTCCCATTTGCCAATGTTTTGGTAAAACTGTCAGGATTGATCATCCATGAGGAGCCGGAAGACGAAGAGGATGAAGAAGTAGAAGAAATGGTTTTGCGCCACCTGGATCCGCGTATTTTGGAGACTCCTTCTTTTGCAGTGGAGAATGCTGTAAAGGAAGTGGTGCGTATGGGTGATATTGTGCTGAAGAATATGAAGCGCGTCACAAAAGAAGCCATGAATCCGCAGCCAAGTGAAAAACAGCTGGACAAGGTGTTCAGGGACGAGAAGGTCATCAACCATCTGGAAACCATGATCACTGGCTATCTGGTAAAGATCAGCAATCTGGCGCTGACGGAGAAGCAGAGCAAGATTGTCACTGACTTGTTTTATACAATTTCTGACATTGAGAGGGCGGGAGATCACGTTGAGAATATTGCAGAATTCATGCAGATGAAGCATGACGATAAAATTGCTTTCTCAGACCTCGCTAAGGACGAATTGCACAAAATGACGGCTCAAGTCATTAAAACTTTTGATTATGCGATCCGTGCCATTGAAAATGATGATGTGGAGATCGCGAAACAGGCTCTCATGGGAGAGGAAGAAGTCGACCGGATGGAGAAGCAGTACCGAAAACAGCATATTGAACGGCTGGAGAGGGAATCCTGTGTACCTGAGGCTGGTGTGATCTACATCGATATGATGACCAGTTTGGAGCGTATTTCTGACTATGCAGATAATATTGCCAATTATATCATCGATGAAAATGAGAAATAAAAGATTTTAGTAATCTTGTACAAAGGTATGATTTTGTATACATGAGAGAAATACTAAAATAGGCTTGATATTTTTGGACATATTGTTTAAAATAAAAAGGAAGTTTGTCAATAGATTGACAATTGACAGACAACATTAAATTATTCATTCAAGACTTAGGAGGAATTGAGATGGCAGTAAAAGTAGCGATTAATGGATTTGGACGTATTGGACGTCTTGCATTCAGACAGATGTTCGGAGCAGAAGGTTATGAAGTTGTAGCAATCAACGATTTAACAAATCCTAAGATGTTAGCACATTTATTAAAGTATGATTCTGCACAGGGAAGATATGCATTAGGCGACAAGGTAGAAGCAAAAGAATCTTCCATCGTAGTTGACGGAAAAGAAATCGAAATCTACGCAGAAGCAGACGCAACAAAACTTCCTTGGGGAGAATTAGATGTTGATGTTGTATTAGAATGTACAGGATTCTACACATCTAAAGACAAAGCATCCGCACACGTTCAGGCAGGAGCTAAGAAAGTTGTTATTTCTGCGCCAGCTGGAAATGATCTTCCAACTATCGTATATAATGTAAACCACGATACATTGACAAAAGAAGACACAGTCATCTCAGCAGCATCTTGTACAACAAACTGCTTAGCACCTATGGCTGATGCACTGAACAAGTATGCACCAATCCAGTCTGGTATCATGTTAACAGTACATGCTTACACAGGAGATCAGATGACTCTTGACGGACCTCAGAGAAAAGGTGACTTAAGAAGAGCACGTGCAGCTGCAGTCAACATCGTACCTAACTCTACAGGTGCTGCAAAAGCTATCGGATTAGTTATCCCAGAATTAAACGGAAAATTAATCGGATCTGCTCAGCGTGTACCGGTTCCTACAGGATCAACAACACTTTTAACAGCAGTTGTTAAAGGTGACAATGTAACTGTTGAAGGAATCAACGCAGCTATGAAAGCAGCAGCAACAGAGTCTTTCGGATACACAGAAGAAGAATTAGTATCTTCTGACATCATCGGAATCAAATATGGTTCTTTATTCGACGCAACTCAGACAATGGTTACTGAAGTTGGTGACGGATTATATGAAGTACAGGTTGTTTCTTGGTATGACAACGAAAACTCATACACAAGCCAGATGGTTAGAACAATCAAATACTTTGCAGAATTAGCATAAGCTTCTACACTTTTGTGAGGACAAGCCTCAGAAGTCAGTGTAATATTCTGTAATATTATAAAGACTCAAACGGGTCCGGTCTTTTTGGACCGGACCGTTTTTTTATTCCATAGGAAGACTTTTTAGTCCTTCCTATAAGAAATCCTAGGAGGAAAGAACATGTTAAACAAGAAATCAGTAGATGATATCAACGTAAAAGGAAAAAAAGTCTTAGTGCGCTGTGACTTCAACGTTCCGCTTCAGGATGGAAAGATCACAGATGAGAACCGTCTTGTGGCAGCACTTCCTACACTAAAGAAGTTAATTGCTGACGGCGGAAAGCTGATCCTCTGCTCACACTTAGGAAAACCAAAAGGGGAACCGAAACCGGAGTTATCTCTTGCGCCAGTAGCAGAAAGATTAAGCGAGTTATTAGGACAGGAAGTAAAGTTTGCTGCAGATGACAACGTGGTAGGACCGAATGCAAAAGCTGCGGTAGAAGGAATGCAGGACGGGGATGTCATTTTACTTCAGAATACACGCTACAGAGCAGAAGAGACAAAGAATGGAGAAGAGTTCAGCAAAGAACTTGCAAGTCTCTGCGATGTTTTTGTTAATGATGCTTTTGGTACCGCTCATAGAGCTCACTGCTCTAACGTGGGAGTTACAAAGTTCGTGGACACTGCAGTTGTAGGATATTTAATGCAGAAAGAGATTGATTTCTTAGGAAATGCGGTCAACAATCCGGAACGTCCTATGGTCGCTATCTTGGGAGGAGCAAAGGTTTCCTCTAAGATCTCTGTGATCAATAACCTGCTAGACAAAGTCGATACTTTGATCATCGGCGGAGGTATGGCATATACTTTCATGAAAGCATTGGGAGAAGAAGTTGGAGATTCCCTTCTGGAAGCTGACTACTTAGACTACGCAAAAGAAATGATGGACAAGGCAAAAGAAAAAGGTGTGAACTTACTGATTCCTGTTGACACTGTAGTTGCTGATGACTTCTCAAATGACGCCAACATCAAAACTGTTGAGAGAGGCGGAATCGAAGCAGGATGGCAGGGACTTGACATCGGACCAAAGACAAGAGAACTGTTTTCAAATGCACTGAAAGATGCCAAGACTGTAGTATGGAACGGACCGATGGGATGCTTTGAGATGCCGAACTTTGCAGCAGGAACCGTTGCAGTTGCAGAAGCACTGGCAGAGATCGACGCTACAACTATCATTGGCGGAGGAGATTCCGCAGCGGCAGTTAACCAGCTCGGATTCGGAGATAAGATGACTCATATCTCTACAGGTGGTGGAGCATCACTGGAATTCCTGGAAGGAAAAGAATTACCAGGCGTTGCAGCGGCAAACGATAAATAAGCACTGTACACTTATTGAAAGTAATCGGAGGATATAGCATTATGCGTAAAACAATCGTAGCAGGAAACTGGAAAATGAACAAAACACCTAGCGAGACAGTAGCTTTAGTTAATGAATTAAAGCCATTGGTAGCAAGCGAGGTTTCAGATGTTGTCTTCTGTGTGCCGGCCATCTGTATTCCGGCAGCACTGGAAGCTGCAAAAGGAAGTAACATCAACATCGGCGCTGAGAACATGTATTTTGAAGAGAGCGGCGCTTACACAGGCGAGATCGCTCCGAATATGTTAACAGACTTAGGTGTGAAATATGTTATCATCGGACATTCTGAGAGAAGAGAATATTTTGCAGAAACAGATGAGACAGTGAATAAAAAAGTCTTAAAAGCTTTTGAACATGGAATTACTCCAATCGTTTGCTGCGGTGAGACACTTGCTCAGAGAGAGCAGGGTGTGACCATCGATTTCGTACGCCAGCAGATCAAGATCGCATTCCAGGGTGTGACTGCTGACCAGGCAAAGACAGCTGTCATTGCATACGAACCGATCTGGGCTATCGGAACAGGAAAAGTTGCGACGACAGAACAGGCTCAGGAAGTATGTAAAGCGATCCGTGAGTGCATCGCTGAAGTATACGATCAGGCAACAGCGGACGCTATTCGTATCCAGTACGGCGGTTCTGTATCCGCTGCAAGTGCACCAGAATTATTTGCACAGGAAGACATCGATGGAGGATTAGTCGGTGGAGCTGCTTTAAAACCAGACTTTGGTAAGATCGTGAATTACAAATAATGATTTAAGTGAATTAATAATTTCCCGCAGATATCTCATAAAGTGTCTGCGGGATTTTTGTAAGTTTATGGAGATTGAATTTATTATCATATTGAGATATAATATGACTATAGAGAAAGTGGGTGATGTTATGCAGCCAGAAATCAGGCCGTCAGCAGATTTGAGAAATCATTATAGTGAAATATCAAAGCAATGTAAGGAATCAAGAGAGCCGATCGTTATCACGGTAAATGGACGTGGAGATACGGTTGTCCTTGGTATTCAACAATATAATCAAATGAAGGCTGAATTAGAGTTATTGAGAACTTTGGCGGAAGCCGAGGATGACGTGAAAAACGGAAGACTCGAGCCAGTTCAGGAAACTTTTGATGGCATCCGGTCTGCCCTCCAATCAAGGTGACAGGATATGGCATTTCAAATAATACGAACAGATAAATTTGAAGATCAGCTGAGGGATATTATATTTTACATTGCTGCTGATTCAGGTGACAACAAGATTGCCCTGGCTTATTTGGACAAAATAGAAAAACGTGTCATCCAGCTAAAAGATGTTCCATGCTCAGGCAGCACTCCAAGATACTCTATTTTGAAAAAGCAGGGATACCGGGTTCTTATTGTAGAACGTCATCTGATTTTCTACAAAGTAAATGAGACAAATAAAAATGTCATAATTTATGCAATCGTAGATGGAAAAAGGGAATATAAAAACCTGATATGATTTATATGAATTCCCTGGTTGAATTCATTCTCAAAAATCGTTATAATATTAACGGACTATAAAAAGAGATCAATGAAGATAAAGGAGATTACAATGAGTAAAAAACCAACGGTATTAATGATATTAGATGGTTATGGACTGAATGATAATAAAGAGGGCAATGCCATTGCGGCGGCTAACACTCCGGTTATGGACGAACTGATGAAGACTTGCCCGTTTGTCCCTGGAAATGCTTCTGGCATGGCTGTAGGGCTTCCGGATGGTCAGATGGGGAATTCCGAAGTAGGACATCTAAATATGGGTGCAGGAAGGATCGTATATCAGGAACTTACCAGGATCACTAAAGAAATCCAGGACGGCGATTTCTTTGAAAACGAAGCACTGCTCCAGGCAGTGGAAAACTGTAAAAAGAACGGCAGCGCCCTTCATGCTATGGGTCTGGTTTCCGACGGAGGAGTACATAGCCATAATACTCATCTGTATGGTCTGCTGGAACTTGCGAAGAGAAATAATATCGATAAAGTATATGTGCATGCATTCTTAGATGGACGTGACACAGCTCCGACTTCTGGAAAAGGATTTGTTGAAGAACTGGAAGCAAAGATGAAAGAGATCGGGGTCGGTAAAGTTGCGACTGTTTCAGGACGTTACTATGCTATGGACCGTGATAACCGCTGGGACCGTGTGGAGAAGGCCTATAAAGCCCTTGTCATGGGAGAAGGTGTGATGAAAGATTCTGCCGTGGATGCTATTGCGGATTCTTACAAAGAAGAAGTCAATGACGAGTTTGTTTTACCGACTGTTATCACAGAAAATGGAGAGCCAACCGCTACTATTAAGGAAAATGACTCTGTTGTTTTCTTCAACTTCCGCCCGGATCGTGCAAGAGAGATTACTAGAGCAATCTGTGACGACAAGTTTGACAGCTTTGAACGTCCAAACGGATATTTTAAGACAACTTTCGTTTGTTTTACAGAATATGATGCAACAATTCCGAACAAGATTGTAGCATTCCACAAAGTTGAGATCAAGAATACATTTGGGGAGTTCTTGGCAAAACAAGGATTAAAACAGCTTCGTCTGGCTGAGACAGAGAAATATGCACATGTGACATTCTTCTTTAACGGAGGCGTAGAGGTTCCGAATGAGGGAGAGGAGAGAACTCTGGTTAAATCCCCATCTGTGGCAACCTATGACCTGCAGCCGGAGATGAGTGCTTTGGAAGTGGGAAGCAAACTTGTGGAAGCGATTGAGTCCGATCAGTATGATGTGATCATCATTAACTTTGCAAACCCTGACATGGTAGGCCATACTGGTATCTGCGAAGCGGCAGTAAAAGCCATTGAGACCGTTGATGGATGCGTGGGAAGAGCAGTGGAAGCCATCAAAAAGGTGGATGGACAGATGTTCATCTGTGCAGACCACGGAAATGCGGAACAGTTGGTTGACTACGTGACCGGCGCTCCGTTTACTGCTCATACGATCAATCAGGTACCGTTTATCTTAGTAAACTACAAGGAAGGTGTAAAACTGAGAGAAGGCGGATGTTTGGCCGACATTGCTCCGACTTTGATCGAAATGATGGGTCTTGAGCAGCCGGAAGAAATGACAGGAAAGTCTTTATTAGTGAAATAAATCGTTTTATGGAAGGGAGCAGTGTGTTTTTTCATGCACACTGCTCTCTTTTTGTATTTCAATGTATGGATCTTCATCTATCTGGATAAAATACTACTAATTACTTGTAAAGGATGTGAGTGTGTTGAAATATGGCTTATCAATAGAAGATGTTATAGGAAGAGAAGTTTTAGACTCCAGGGGAAATCCTACGGTGGAAGTGGAGGTTATATTGTCAAATGGGCATTATGGATCTGCATTGGTGCCATCTGGGGCTTCCACAGGGAAATTCGAGGCTTTAGAGCTTCGTGACCGTGAAAAACGCTACGGAGGTCTGGGGGTGGAGACAGCGGTAAACCACGTCAATCACAGGATCGCAGACCGTCTGGTGGGAAAAAATGCGCTGAATCAGATCGAGATCGATCAGATCATGATCGAAGCAGACGGAACTGAGAATAAAGAGAAATTTGGCGCCAATGCCATTCTCGGGGCATCTCTTGCCACGGCAAGGGCTGCCGCCAACGGACTGGGGATACCGCTGTACCAGTATTTAGGCGGAAGTTTTGCTTGTAAGCTTCCGGTACCGATGATGAATATTTTAAATGGAGGAAAGCATGCGGACAATACGGTGGACTTCCAGGAATTTATGATCGCGCCGGTTGGAGCCGAGACCTTCAAAGAAGCACTGATGATGGGAACTGAAATTTACCATAAGCTGAAAAGTATCTTAAAAGAGAATCATTTGAGCACAGGAGTAGGGGATGAAGGCGGTTTTGCGCCGAATCTGGAAAGTCCTGAGGCTGCTCTGGATCTTTTGGTCAAAGCCATCGAAAATGCTGGCTACAAAGCAGGGGAACAGGTGATGATCGCCATGGACTGCGCTGCTTCAGAGATCTATGACGAAGATGAAGATGTGTACTACTTTCCAGGGGAAAGCCAGATGACCGGAAAGGAAATCCGCAGGAATTCTGAGGAGATGGTACAGTATTACGAACAGCTTACAGAGCATTATCCGATCTTCTCGATCGAAGACGGATTAAACGAAGAAGATGCGCCGGGCTGGAAGGTTCTCACATACCGTCTTGGCCAGAAGATCCTGCTGGTGGGTGATGACCTGTTTGTGACCAATAAAAAGCGTCTAATGGATGGGATTGAAAATGATATGGCAAATAGTATCCTGATCAAACCTAACCAGATCGGTACTTTGACCGAAACATTGGATGCCATCGAGACTGCAAAAAGGGCAGGTTATAAGACCATCATTTCCCATCGTTCCGGAGAAACAGAAGACACCACCATTGCAGACATTGCGGTTGGTACAAATAGCGGGTTGATCAAGACAGGCGCACCGTGCCGTTCTGACCGGACAGCAAAATATAACCGTCTGCTTAGGATTGAGGAGGAACTTGGTTCTTGCAAACGATATGGATTGTATTTATAGAGGTACAGCGGTATAATAAAAATAAATAAAGTATTTCATGGACTTACATGGAATATTCCCGTATATGGAGAAGAGACCTCAGGAGAAGCAGGACAGCGGTGCAACGTTGTCCTGTTTTTTGCAGTGCTGTCTGTTAAGAAAAGGTAAGATACTGCGGGATCCTTGCATTTTATGGAAAGGTGTGCTAGAATAATCAGCAGTGAGCAGAAACATTAGGAGGAAAAGGCAATGAAAATGGCATTAACTATACTGTTTTTGGTATCGTGTATTGTTCTGATTATATTAGTATTGATGCAAGAAGGAAAAGAAGCCGGATTGGGATCTCTGACAGGATCAACGATCTCCGGTACGTATTGGAGCAAGAACAAAGGCCGCTCCAGAGAAGGAAGCATTATAAAAGCGACGACTGTTTTTACAGTGATCTTTTTTGTGACAGCAGCTCTTCTTTGTTCCAGATTTCTTTAGAATGGAAACACTTCTTAAAGCAGATAATGTTTAAGAAGTGTTTTTTTATTCTGTAGGAAGGTTCTTCCAAACTCCCTACAGAATAAAAAAGCCCTATGGGCGTTATGCACACAAATACGCAAGGAAATCGTTTGTCCTATATTCTGCAGAAAGAAAAGGAAAAGTTATGGAAAAGGAATTATATAATCAAAGAAAAAAGAGAATCAGCGATCTGATTTATGATAAACATTATGAGCCTATGAAACAAAAGGAAATCGGATACCTTTTACAGGTGGAGCCAGAAGACCGCAAGGAGCTTGCACAGATTCTTGGGGAGCTTGTGGATGAGGGAACTATTGAGGTTTCCAAAAGAGGCAAGTTCCGCCCGGTTACCAAAAAGACGTTAACAGGAACCTTTACCTGTACCCAGAAGGGATTTGGATTTGTCTCAGTGGAGGGAGAAGACAGCGATTTTTATATTGCTGAGAATGATATGAACGGAGCCTTCCATGAGGATACTGTTTTGATTGAGGTGACGGAAGACCAGGCCAAAAACGGAAGACGGAAAGAGGCCAGGATCATCAAGATTATTGAGCGTGGAATGAAGGAGATTGTAGGAACGTTTGAAAAAAACAAAAGTTATGGCTTTGTGGTTCCGGATAATCAAAGATTTGAAAGTGACATCTTTATTCCAAAAGAACAGTGCGGGAATCTGACGGACGGATTCAAGGTTCTTGTAGAGATCACGGATTATGGAGATATACGAAGAAGCCCCGAAGGGAAGATCATAGAAGTTCTGGGGCACAGAGACGATCCGAGGGTGGACATCCTGTCCATTGTCAAGGCGTATAATATCCCTACAGAGTTTGGGGAAGAGATTGTCAAGGAAGTGGAAGCGGTCCCTTCTTTTGTGGAAACATCAGCTTTGGAAGGCCGGCTGGACCTGAGGGATTGGCAGACGGTGACCATTGATGGTGAAGATGCCAAGGATTTGGATGATGCGATTACCTTGACAAAAACAGACAGCGGATATCAGTTGGGGGTCCACATTGCGGATGTCTCTGAATATGTGACGGAACACTCAGCACTGGATAAGGAAGCACTGAAAAGAGGAACCAGTGTTTATCTGGTGGATAGAGTGATTCCGATGCTGCCTCATCAGCTGTCCAATGGAATCTGTTCCCTCAATGCAGGCACTGACCGTCTGGCGTTGAGCTGCATTATGGAACTGGATGAAAAGGGTAACCTAAAGAGCCACCGTATTGCTGAGACGGTCATTCTTGTGGACGAGCGTATGACCTATACCAGCGTAGCAGCGGTCTTGGACGGAGACGAACAGGAGCGGACACGTTATAAGGACTTTGTCCAGATGTTTGAGCAGATGAAAGAACTCTCAGATGTTTTGAGGGAACGCAGACATGAACGGGGCAGTGTGGACTTTGATTTCCCTGAGTCAAAAATTCTCTTAAACGAAGAGGGGAAAGCAATCGATGTGATTCCTGCAAAAAGAAATGCAGCCACAAAGATCATAGAAGATTTTATGCTGCTGGCCAATGAGACTGTGGCAGAGAATTTTTACTGGCAGGAGACACCGTTTGTCTACCGGACACATGACAATCCGGATGGAGAGAAGGTTCAGAAGCTGCGGACATTTTTGGAGAATTTCGGGATTGTTCTGAAGCTGAAAAAGGATGAGATCCACCCGAAGGAAATACAAAAACTGCTGACCAAGGTGGAGGGAACTCCAGAGGAGGCACTGATCAGCCGCCTTACGTTAAGATCTATGAAACAGGCCAGATACACCACAGAGAGTTCAGGTCATTTTGGCCTGTCAACTCAGTATTACTGCCACTTTACTTCTCCGATCCGAAGATATCCGGATCTGCAGATCCATAGGATCATAAAAGAATCTCTTCGGGGGAAGCTGAATACCAAAAGAATCCGGCATTATGAATCCATACTTCCTAAGGTTTCTGAACAGTCTTCTAAAATGGAGCGCAGAGCGGATGAAGTAGAGAGGGAAGTAGAGAAGCTTAAAAAAACGGAGTATATGGAGCGGCATATCGGGCAGCAGTACAAAGGTGTGATCTCCGGGGTGACCGGATGGGGCATTTATGTAGAACTGCCGAATACGATTGAAGGTATGGTCCATGTGTCAAAGCTGCCGGGAGATTATTATAATTATAATGAGATGTCATACTCTATGGTTGGGGAGAGAACAGGGCGCACATGGAAGCTTGGACAGCCGGTACAGATCCTGGTGACTGGAGTTGACAAGATTTTGAAAAATATTGATTTTGAGATTGTTGAGGAGGATGAACATGGCGAAGACGGGCGGAACAAAGCTGATTGCGAATAACAAAAAGGCACGTCATGATTACTTTGTGGAAGAGACCGTGGAAGCGGGAATTGTGCTTTTTGGAACAGAAGTAAAATCTATGAGACAGGGCCACTGCAGTATCAAGGAAGCCTTTATCAGCATTGATAATGGAGAAATCTTTGTGAAACAGATGCATGTGAGCCCATATGAGAAGGGAAACATTTTTAACAAAGATCCATTGAGAGAAAGGAAGCTTCTGCTCCACAGTTCTGAGATTACAAGACTGATGTCAGAAGTAAACAGAAAAGGCTATACTCTGATCCCTCTCCGGGTTTATTTCAAAGGAAGCCTGGTGAAGGTAGAGGTTGGGCTTTGCCGCGGTAAGAAGCTGTATGACAAACGTCAGGATATCGCCAAGAAAGACCAGAAGAGAGAAGCCCTCAGAGACTTTAAGGTCAGAAATCTGGGATAGCTGCACGGAACCTCCCGGCCCTTTCCGCATATTATAGTTACAAAAGGACAGGAGGTACGTATGCACAGAAGGAAAGGAATTGATGTAAGCTACGCCGACGGCCGGATTGACTGGAGAAGAGTGAAACAGGATGGTATTGAATTTGCAATGGTCAGGGCCGGATTCGGCGACGGAAATATAGATCACGAATTTGACCGCAATGCAAGGGAATGTAACCGTGAAAGGATTCCTTTGGGAGCCTACTGGTTCAGCTATGCCTATACAAAGGAGATGGCCAGAGAAGAAGCAAGACAGTGTGTGAGGATTATCCGGAGATATCGGATTGAGTATCCGGTGGCTTTTGATTTTGAAGAAGACTCGATTGATTACGCCAGGGATCAAGGAGTTATCATCACGAGAGATCTGGCAACTGACTTTACAAGGGAATTCTGTAATGAAATCAGAAGATCCGGTTACAGGCCTATGTTTTACACAAATTTATCTGACCTGGAGGACTATTTTGATATAGAAAGACTCAGGGAATATGAGCTGTGGCTTGCCAAATATCAGCCTACTTTAGGAGTGGAGGATGTGGATATGTGGCAGTTTTCCAGTGACGGAAGGGTAAGAGGCATCCATGGTGCTGTGGATATGGATTACAGTTTCAAAGACTATGACAAAAGGAATCCTTCAGCAAGACACAGACTTTGCCCGGAAACAAGAGAAAGCAGAGAATAACAATTCCCCCATCCTGTATAAGACAAAAACGCCTAGTACAGAATGGGGGATTTTTAGATCAATCCGAATTTTTTCAGGGCATATTCAATTCCGTTGTCCGCCACAGAAAGTGTTTCATAGGAGGCCCGGCATTTCACTTCGTCAGGGCTGTTTCCCATGGCAATTCCGTAGGAGACTGCGTCAAACATTTCAAGATCATTTCTGCTGTCCCCGAATGCATAACTGTCTTCTGGGGCAAGTCCCAGGTGGGAGAGCAGGACTTGGATGCCGGATGCCTTGGAATAACCAGCCGGTATGATTTCATTATATTGGTGTTCCGGATGAAGAATCACTTGGAATTCCGGCTGCATTTGCTGAACCAGTCCAGCGATATCACTGTCTTCTTTTGGGTACCCGGTAATCTTAGAAAAGCGGTAATCACAAGAAGACAGAGGCCGCAGATTCTGGCCGTAGCTGTGTTTAATTCTTTTTATGGCAGCCTGAAAGTTTTCGCCGGCCGCTGCATCATCAAGGTAGACGTAGTCAGGGGATTCAATAAAAAAGTTGACATTGGTTTGGTGAAGCACAGAGACTGCATGTTTTCCCACCTGTTCGGGAAGCACGGCGTTATGCAGCACTTTGCCGTCAAATTCTACATAGGTGCCGCATCCAGCGATGATGCCATGGAATCCCAGATCAATGATATCTTGTTTGATGATACTTTTGTTGCGGCCGGTACAGATGACCGCATAATGGCCGTTGGAAATCAGCTTTGTTATGGAATGCTGTGTACTTTCAGTCACTTTGCCGGAATGATCGTGAAGTGTGCCGTCTATATCAAAAAATACAATTTTCTGATTTGTCATAGTCAGGCCTCCTTTTCTTATTAAGACTGGTATTATTTTACCACATCATGGTTTAAGCGTGATATAATATTCTTTAAGAAAGCAGTGTTTCTGCATAAGGAGGATGGGATCATGAAAAGAATCTATTTTACGCTCGTATGTCTGCTGTTTGCGGCAGCCTGTCTTACGGGTTGTACTTCCTGCAGTTCACAGAAGGTTTCCATGGCACCGGCATCTCCTTATAAGAAACCTCAGTATCAATGGAAGAAAAACAGCGGACAGGCTTTGGTCCTTTGGTCTCAGGAACCGGAGATGGAACGTGTCTATATGAAAAGAGCTGTCAATAATTATGAAGCTGCCACGGGCGGCCATATAGAGATAAAATCTTTTCCGAAAGATGAATTCCAGAAAAAGATCAAGAATGCTTTTGCAGGTAAGGAGAGCAAGCCTGACCTGCTGCTGACCTACGGGGGAACGAATATTGACAGTATCGATCCGGATAAAAATCTATATGATTTTACCAATGCTGTCTGGGTGGATGATCTGACTGACACATCAGTCAATCAGGCAATCTACCATGGAAAGATCATCGGTCTTCCCCACTGGGAGGCATCTATTTCTGGAACCATCTATAACAAAACAATATTTAAAAAGCTTCATTTACGGGTTCCGAAAACACAGAAAGAGTTTCTGGAAGTCTGTGAGGTGTTGAAAAAGAACGGCATCACTCCACTGTATATGCCATTTAAGGAATCATCGATGATGCTCTATCAGTTTCCTTTGGACACGATCGTGGGTGATTCACAGACGCTTGAAAACATGAATGACCAAAAAATGGGTTATTTGGATCTCCCGGAGATGAGGAGTGTATTGAAGTGGTATAAGACGATGGCCAAAAAAGGATATCTTGGACAGAAGTATACCGACAATACCTGGGACGGAATGAACAGTGCTATGAAAAGCGGAAAATACGGTATGATGCTTTGCTGGGATACATGGCTTTACACGGACTTTGATGGAAATCCGGCAGAGTATGGCATCATGCCGGCATTCATGGGAGTCCCAGACCAGGGTACTTTTGAGGGTCCCAACCTTGCGCTGGTCGCAGTGAATAAACACAGTTCAAAACTGTCGGATGCCATTAACTTTGTCACTTTTCTGGCAGACCCATTTAATTATAATAAGGCGTTTGAAAGGATATACACGGCACCGGTTTTTAAAAACCAGACGGCAAGTATCTCCACGCCTCAGTATATGCAGTCTGAGCGTCTGATCGACCGGAACTATCATGATTCCATTGCGTGGCTCAGGATCCGGGGATTTTCTCAGACAGATGCCTCCTGCATCCAGGAATACATGGTTTCAGACCAGAACATCACTGAAAAGGAATGTCTGAAGAAGATGGACAAGCTGCGGAGACAGAGGATCAGGCAGGAAAAATGACAATGACAGCCGGGAGTATGGTCTATGAAAAAAATGAGAAGTTCAAGTTATTCTAAAAAATTGATCCACTGCCTCAGCGGGGCCATACTGCTTCTGACCGTTGTGTTTATTGGTGCTGTCATTTTTTATTTTCGCAGGTTTGACCAGACTCTGGCCAAGGAAAACCAGGTCCGGCTGGCCGAGACAGCACAGCAGATTACATCCCACACCCAGACGATCATTCAGGACACCCAGACTTCTCTGGAGGTGGCGGCTGACGCACTGTCATCCATTGAGGGCAGTGGGAATAAGATATCTTATCTTTCCCATGTCAGAAAAAAGCCAGGCATTGCTTTTATCGGCTATGCGGACAGAAAGGGAACTCTATGGACACCTGATATGAAGCGGCGGGACAATATTTCAAAGGAGGCTTATTATATTAACGCGTGCAAAGGGAAGGCAGTGATCACTGATGTGCAGCGTAAGATCTTAGAGGACAGGGCTGCTTCAGGAATTATTTTTTCTATCCCGGTTGAAGGAGAAAAAGGCCTCCCGGACGGCGCTCTGGTTGCTATGATGGATATCAAGAAATTGCAGGATGCCTTAAGCATCAGCAGTTTTAATGGAAACGGATATGCTTATATGATTGATGCACAGGGAGAACTGATACTGCGCACAAAGAGCATGGATTATAATAATTATTTTAGAGTGCTGGAAAATAATATTTTTGATGGTGATTACAGTCTGGAAAAAGTAAAGGATGATATAGATCATAATAGAAAGGGAATGACACTTTATGACCACCTTGGGACAGAACAATATGCATATTACCAGCCTCTGGGATTTCATGATTGGACGGTCGTAAACATTGTGGGCAAGGACGCAGTGTCTGCAAATACAGCAGTACTGACAAAGGAGCTGGCGATGCTCAGTGTTTCCTGTGTTGTTATATTTGTAGTCCTCCTGACCACTGTTGTGGTTTCTCTTGCGGTATCCAAAAACCAGCAGCACATTGCTGAGATGAAATCAACATTTCTGGCTAATATGAGCCATGAGATCCGTACACCGATGAACGCTGTCACAGGAGTCAGTGAATTGCTACTGCGGGAAGATCTCACAGCAAAACAGAGAGAGTATGTGGAGACCATCGATCATTCGTCCAAAAGCCTTCTTGTGATCATCAACGATATCCTGGACTATTCCAAGATCGAAGCGGGGAAATTTACGCTGATCGAGGAAAAATACAGTCTGAGGAGCCTGATGACAGATATAACAGCGCTGACTGTTTTAAAAATCGGTGATAAGCCTGTACAATTTTATGTTGACTTAGACGAGGATCTTCCGGCCCTCCTATACGGGGATATGGCTCGGGTAAAACAGATCATGGTAAACCTGCTGAACTGTCCACAGAAATTTACAGAACGGGGATATATCTGTCTGCACCTTCATGGTAGCATGGAAAATGGCCGGTTCCTGCTGACTATAACAGTGGAGGATACTGGGATTGGGATAAGAAAGCAGGATATGAACCGCCTGTTCAACAGCTTTGAACAAATTGATTCTCATTACAGTCACAGCAGCGGAGGAACCGGCCTGGGTCTTGCCATATCCAAGAATCTGGCGGAGATGATGGACGGAAGTATTACTGTGGACAGTGTTTATGGAGAAGGGGCCTCTTTTTCAGCGGTCATTTGCCAGAGACCGGTTGGAGAAGAAAAACTTGTTCAGCTCAGCTGGCCTACAGAACGTGTTCTGGCTGTATATGAGCCAGACAAGGATCTTTGTGCCCTGTACGAAAAAACATTAAAGGATTACCAGATCTCCTACCGGCTTGAATCGGATCAAAGGAAGTTTTTGAAGAATGTTGTACAGGAACGTTTTGATTTTATCCTGGCAGACCAAGAAACGTTATCGAAAGTAAAAAGTACATGCATCAAAGGGCCATATAAAAGCATTGTGCTTCTTCGGCAGGAAGAAGATCCTTATGGGGCGGATGAGGCAGCAGTATATTCCCCACTGTTCTGTTTTGGGCTGGAATCCCTGCTGTATTCCGGGAAAAAGGATGCATTTGATTCAGTTGAACAATTTAATATTTCCATGATACAGCCGATCCCGGAGGCCAAAGTGCTGATTGTAGATGACAATAAAATCAATCTTGGGGTGGCAGAGGCATTGATGGCCCCGTACCAGATGCAGATTGACTGTGTAAGTTCCGGGAGAGAGGCAGTAGAGGCCGTGAAGGAATACAGCTATGATCTGATTTTCTTAGATCATATGATGCCGGAAATGGACGGCATTGAAACATTAAAGGCCATCCGGTCGCTGCCTGACGCAGAAAAGAAGAGAATACCGGTCATCGCTTTGACGGCCAACGTGACAAAAGAGGCCCAGGAGTTGTTTAAGAAGAAAGGTTTTGATGATTTTATGCCAAAGCCTATTGATATCCAGCTTTTAGATCAAATTCTGACCCGGCATTTACCCTATAACAAGAGGTGATCCCGGCAGTATGAAAAGGAAAAGTTATAATGTTAATACATAAAGAATATACCGCATCTCAACTTAAGATATTTGGAGCCGTGACCATGCTTTTAGACCATATCTATAAAGTATTTCTCTTTTGGATCGTAACTGGGATGAGTGCATGGTTACACATAAGTGAAGGCTTGAGCTACAACATCATAGTGCTGCTTTTTGGCATTACTTCTATGTCGTTTTTTATTTTTGCATTCTTCTGTGCAGAATCATGTCGGTATACAAAACATAGATTTCGTTATTTAAGAAATCTTTTGGTGTTTGCGGTTTTGTCAGAGATTCCGTTCCAGTATCTTTTGGATGCCATCACAGAAATGCCTCTAAAGCTGCATTTAGGGTGCACGAATGTTTTATTTACACTGTTTTTGGGGGCATGTGCATGTTTCGCATACGAGGAGATGAACAAGAGGGATAAAGCATCGGTAGGTTTTCTGATCGTTGCCTTCTGTGCGGCAACTGCTCATTTGCTTCATACAGATTATGATTGTTATGGTGTTCTTGCTGTATTTGTATGTTACGCTTTGAAAGAGAAAAAGCAGAAATTACTTGCCCTTGGTATTCTTATTTTCCTGTTTTATGGTGTAAAGATTCCAGCAGAGGACATCCTGGCTTATGGATTTGATTTACATATGCTTCCTGTCTATATCATAAAGTTATGTTTTGCTCTCGGCACATTGCTGGTTCTCCAGACATACCATGGAAAGAGAGGAAGAGGGATGAAATACTTTTTTTATTTGTTTTATCCTGTCCATATTTCTATCATTGTTCTGATCTATGATATGTTTTTGGGATAATCTATTTCTTTTTATTGACTTTTTCACAAAAAAAGGGTTATACTATATAAGGAAATATTCGGGCTAGTACTGGTTTCGACAGGGATTCTGAAGCTCGGGAAGCCATTCGGAGAGACCACGTTACGGTGTAAACTTAAATTAAACGCAGATAATAAATTAGCGTACGCTGCAGCCTAAGGGCTTGCAGTAGTCTGTGACAGGTCATCTACAGCCTGTTATTAGGCTTCAAATAATGTAGAACCCTCGTCTGCTTAAGCTTTGCGGCAGATGAAGTATTTATGAAGCTACTGAAGTGTTGATCCTGTCTCTGGGAGCAGCATGGAGGGAATGTCAATACAGAGACTGTAATGGGAGATGCCTGAGGGGATGGGTTTTTGGACGCGGGTTCGATTCCCGCCTAGTCCATCGCAAAGAGCGCGTATTTACGTGCTCTTTTTCTTTTTCGTGTTGCATTCGTGTTGCATTTTCTTTTCAAAATAATCATCAATTTTCTTATCCACATTTTCGCGCTCTTCAGGGAATGTCTGTTGATAAACTTTTTTCATGACTTTGTCTGACTTCCAGCCGCCACGTTCTTGAGCGTACTTATCCGGGATCCGGAGCAGGGCCATAACGGAGGCATTGACGTGACGGAGATCATGGAAAGTGATGTGCGGTAGCTCATGTTCATCTAATAAACGTATCCATTTATTATAAATTGCACTGCCACTCATTGGAACCAATACATCCCCTTCAACTTTATCAACAAGTTCTTTTATACGCGCCGGGATTTTATGTCTTCTATTTCTGTATTTATTTTTTCCGATTTCTTTTTTTACCGGACCATCTTTTCCGTCTACAATAACTTCTCTAATTGTTATATAGTCCCCGTTAATGGACTTTGATTTTGTCAGGCCTCTGATTTCAGATTGTGAAAATGATAACCACATAGCTAAAAGAACGGCCAATTCAATATCGGTATCCTTTATGATGTCGAAAATAATTTCCGGTGGAATGAGTTCTGGGTTTCTTGGAGCAACCTGAGGGAGAGAGATTTCTTCAAAATCAATATCTTTTCGGTACTTTTTTAATACCGGTCTAATCAATCCATATTCGTTTCTGAGACGTTTTGATGATATAGGCTTAGGATTCTTACACCTCCCCTTAGAAACACGCTTAGATTCACGGTTAATGGCATCCTGAAGAATATCCTCATCAAACTCTCTGAGTTTTAGTAGCATAATATCCTGAAAGCCATTTCTTTTTATTGTGTCATAATCTTTAAGGGTGGAGGGGGAGAGGGATTCACTATGTTGGTCTATATACTTGTCGATTGCCTGCAATAGGGTCATATCAACGTCCTTTGACCTTTTCTTTTTTCCTTTTCGGTTCAGTATAAAGTCACTAGCCATTGCCTCAGCCTCGACTTTTCCTCTTTTTGTCGGATCATCTGAAGTAAAACTTTCATAAATCCTTTTCTTTTTTGGCTTCTTATCTTTATCATATACAATATCACCATCTTTGTCTGTTAAAATAACGGAATGGCTGTATACCTGGCACCGCCAGGATCCACTTGGTAGCTTTTTTGCAGTTGGCATATTACATCATCCTTTCTAAAAAATTGTATAAAAATAACACCTATTGCCAGAACGGGTGCCAAAATGATATAATATGAGTGCAAATCGTATTATATCAGGCGTCATCCTGATAATAGTATCTTATGTGCCGTCCGGTTGCCGCCGGGCGGTTTTTTAGTTTGTTATCATTTGTTTGAATATGAATTATCGTTCGCAATATTATAAATAATGCTAAATCCTACGTCATCGTTTTTTGTTTTGGCACCTGTTCCAACTAGCTGAGACGTTTTATATCGAGCATCTTTTGAAGTAAAAAATGCTTTATATATAAAACCTTCATAGTAAACACCAGCAATATCAGCTAAGTCAGAATTTTTTTCAACTGCTGAATCAGTTTTTTCTAATTTACCGATCGAACCTTTATCATTTTTGTTTTCCCTGACAAAGAAGAAATGTTCCTTAAACCTCTGAGTTTTATCTAATTCTGAATAGATTATCTCAAATTTTTCTTTATAGTCATTTTTGTCACTCGCAAGGTAGTATAGTTCAACGTCTTGTAATTTATCATTTTTAAATTTAAAAGATGCTGAGATATGAGATTTTTCTACCGTTCCTAGCGTTTTTATAACAATATCGTCTAAACAATACTCTAAATCATATCCTTCGTCAGGGAAAGTTGTTTTTGAGTATCCAGCTTTTTCTAGTTCATCCCCGGAATATTTCCAATTTATAGATTTTATAAACGAATTTATGCTTGCATATTCTTTTTTTAATGCATCAATCTTCAATACTTTTTTTTCCTGCTTTGACACACATCCTGTCATTGAAAATATTAAAGCTAAAGTTGTAAATAACCAGAATATCTTTCTCTTCATAAAAAATTCTTCTCCTTATTGCAAAATTTTTTCTGCTGTCCCCATCTTAAATATATGAAATTTCCTCCGGGCAGTTTTTGTATTTATTTGTATGCTTTCTTTACGCCATACCTTGCTTGTTTGCTTGTAAATCCCTCATATTCAAGTTGTTCGATTAATCCTGATCTGGAAAATGATTGACTGCTCAAATATTGCGCAGCCTTCTTTACGGCCTGTTCTTTCCAATTTGCCCCACAATTATTAACTGCGTATTTTGCTTCTTTTTTTGTAAATCCTTCATATTCAAGCTGTTCAATTAATCCAGATTTAGAAAACGCCATGCTATCAAGATAGTTATAAGCTTTACTTAGAGCGTTTTCTTCTCCTGCAGTCGGCGAGTATGCTTCGGTAGTAGCTTCTGTGGTTGCCTCCGTAGTGGCTTCTGTTATGGCTTCTGTGGTAGATTTGGCATCTTCGTTTATATCGATTGAATTTATTATTCTGTCAAATGTATCTTTATAGTCTTCCTTATTCAAGGTCAATATGCCAACATATCCCCATCCATTTATACAATTAAATACAACGTTGTCTATATAATATATTTGATTTTCTACTTTTAATCTATGACTATATCTTTTTGCATCCAGACCATCAACTTTTATATTACTGATTTTGATTTCCCCTACATAATCATCTCTAGATTTTATCCCTTCAATCCATGTGTCAAATGAATATTTATCAGAAACTAACCCTCCTGCATCATAAACACACGAGACATTTAGCATACCATCACTATGATCATCTTTATTTTTATAATGAAAAAAATTTTCATTACTTGAATCATCAAACTCCCAATTTGCAGGAGCCTTATATGTAAAATCGTCAGCAAAAGCATACGTTTTATAGCTTTTGTATTCATCCTTGGCTTTACTTGTTTCCTTATGCGAACATCCGCTAACAATAAAAACAGCGAAAATTAAGGGAATAACCCTCATCATTAATTTTTTCATTGCGCCTTCTCCTTAATGTAAAAAGTTAATAGTTTCATCCCTCTTAAGTGTATTGATGTAAATATAATGTAAATTATGGTAATCTATATAAAGTTTACACAAACAATGATAAAAGTAGTAAAATACAATAAAAATAACAACTAGTAATGCAATTAGTTAAATTAGGTCGCTGCATTTATAAAAAACAAACAAATGTTCTGGTTTTTGTTGTAAGCATTCTTTTTGTGCGTTATAATAAATACAAACATACGTTTGCTGAATGAAGGGAGAGATACATATGATAACAAAAGATTGTATAAAACTAATTATAAAAGAATTACCTAACTTATCTGAAGATGATATTACTTTTATTTATAATCTTATAATGGAAATGGTGGGACAGAAGAGGGGAGCTTAATTGCTTCCCAAAGCCCTGGCGAGATCCAATATTCTTTGCTTGTTATCATCGTTTAAACTATCATAGTATATTTTTAATAACTCCTGGGCTTGTATATCATTCTTAACTTTGTTTGTAATATTTGCAAGTTCATAGGAAGACATTATTTCATTTCCCTGACTTTCAGAAGGAACATCATTTCCCATGAGCCAAGATATATCAACATCTAATGCTTTTGCTATTTTATACAAGTTTCTTTGCTTTGGTTCATAATCTCCAGATATATTCTCAGAAGCAAACTTTACAAGGCCTGCTTTTAGGGCAGGATGATACGGAGCCATAATAGATTGTCCGAGAACGGCTGAGAGTAGGACAATTTATGGTGCTATGATATACAGACCCTCCAGGTGTCCAATAGACCGTTGCTACAGTTTTCTTCTTTGATGCTTTCTTTTTGCGTGAAACTTTGATCTTACATGTAGCTTTTTTGCCGGATCTCATAATAACTGTGATCTTGGCAGTACCTTTCCTTTTTGCCTTTACCTTTCCCTTTTTTGAAACGGTGGCAACTCTTTTGTTGCTGGATTTCCATTTCTTAACTGAATCACCTTTTGCATATTTGATTTTAAGTTTATAAGTTTTTGAAACTTTTAATTTGACTGTTTTTTTCGTGAACTTTACATAGGGTTTTACCTTTGCTGTCTTTTTGGTTTGAGTTGCATAGCACATCATGCATTCGCGTTTTTTCAATCCGGTTTTATGGATGGTTGACTTCTTGGTATTATACCAGTCATCCCACAAGTGATCCCCCGTGGCAGGAACAGTCCTAGTCTGGTCCTCATAGCAATTAAAGCAGAAACGGGATTCCTCCCCAGTATTTCCGCAGTCAGGTTCAATTGTGGTATCCCATTCGCTCCACTCATGATGGCAGCTATTATCTGCAGTTACAGGCAAAGCAGGAACCAAAATCGCAGCTACCAGGAAAAAACATAACAACTTTTTCTTCATAAAATACCTCCTCTGTGTTAAATTTAAAGTCACATCCCTCTTGAGTATGATGCTAATATATATAAATATAACATAAATAATGGAAGATGTAGTAGAATATATGTAAAATTATTGGAAAAAAGAAGGTTTGGTTCATTATATAAGATCCCCGTCTGCAGCTGGCTTTTGTCTTTAAGAAATAAACAGTTTAAAGAAATAAAAAAACTGTGAAAGGATTCCCTTCATTGAATCGTATTAATGATAGAACGTTAAAACATTTAAGAAAGAGAAGGTGGATCAAATGAAAGTTTCAGCAGCAATCATCACTACAGGACTTGTGTTTTTAGGAGGATTTTCTTCATTTTCCGGAAGCGGGGCAGCAAAAAATATATCGATCCAGAAACCGGCAGTCAAGACAGTATGTACTGTAAAATCATGCAAGAAAACAACTACGCACAAGCATCATTCCAAAGCAAAACATCATAAGAAAACAAAGCATTACAACTGCGGTCGTTCTAATTGTACGATTACAAAGAAACATACTCATAAACGCCACTATGGGCATCACAGCAACAGACACAAAAGCAGTCACCATGGAAAGCATCACGCATAGAAACAAAAGCTTATAAGAGAAATGCCTGGGAGGGCAAGAATGAGAAGTGAAGCAGATCTGACCAACACAATCGAAATGTATTCTGATATGCTCAGAAAAATATGTTTTATGCATCTGAAAAACTATAGTGATGTGGAAGATGTGTTTCAGGACGTATTTTTAAAGTATATGCAGAGTGACATCAGCTTTGAAAACGAAGAACATAAAAAGGCCTGGCTGATCAGGGTCACTGTGAACAGATGCAAAGATGTGCTGAGGAATTTTTTCAGAAAAAATGCTGTCTCCATTGACTCTGTCAGTACAGAGCCGGTGTTTTTGAAAGAAAGAGATCTGGATGTTTTTGATGCAGTAGCAAAGCTGCCGACTAAATTTAAAAATGTAGTGTATCTTTTTTATTATGAAGAGTATACGGTGCCGGAGATCGCCCTGATTCTTCATAAAAAAGAAAACACGATCTATACCTGGCTTGGAAGAGCAAGAAATAAGCTGAAGGAAAATTTAGGAGGTGACTTTTTTGAAGAATGATATACACAGATCTTTTGAGAAAATCAAGGCAGAAGAAGAGTTAAAGGAAAAAACAAGAGAAGCGGTGTTAAAGAGATTAGACGAAAGGCCCAGACAAAAGAGAGGCATATACAGGTTCTCTGCTGCATTGGCAGCGGCCGCATTCGTACTTTTTTTCGGAATTGGCTCATATCAAATATATTTTTCAGAGAGCAGTTATATAGATCTGGATGTAAATCCCTCCATAGAATTATCGGTCAACCGTTTTGAACGGGTGATCAGGGTGTCTGCCTACAACCAGGACGGGAAAGAGGTGCTTTCCGGACTGGATCTTAAACACAAAAGCTATAAGGATGCAGTTTCTATCCTTTTAAAGAAAATAAAGAAAAAGGGATATTTAAAGAAAGACGGCATCATCTCTGTAACGGTCCAGGGGAAAAAGTCAGTAAAATCTTCTGAGATAAAGGAACTGCATACCGAGATCGACCAATGTGTCAGCGGGCATGAAGTTGAAGTTTATGCTGTGTCAAAAACGGTGAAGAAGAAATCCCATCACTGGAATGTATCACCGGCTAAGTATCTTGCCATTAAGGAACTTCAGAGGGTGGACCAGACGGCAACAGTAGAGACGTGCAGGGATCATTCAATCAGTGAGATCAAAGACTACACAAAGAAATGTGAGGATGAGCACGGGAAAGACCAGCAGCAGGGGCAGCAGGGACATCACAGACATGGAAGCCACCACGACCATTAATCTTTGAGAAGGGTTTCAAGTGTGACTGTAATATACAGGACAGATCCGCGGACCGAAGCACAGACGCTGCCCTGGAGTTTTTCAAGCAGGATTTTTACAACGGAGAGCCCAAGGCCCGTACTTTCTGTGCTCCGTGATGGGTCCCCGGTATAAAACCGTTCAAATAACCGGTCCACGTCCAGTTTTTCGGGATCATAGACAGGATTGGATATCTGAAAAATGGCACGCCCATCTGGGGATAGTGTAAGGCTTATGTCCACTGTGTCTGTCGTATAACGGACTGCGTTTGTGATCAAGTTTTGCAGGATTCTGTCCAGCATACTGCGGTCTACCAGTACAAAAACAGAGGTATCAGGGATTTTGATCTGTGGATGAACATGTCTGTTCTCAAACAGCGGAGCGTTCTCCGCCAGAAAGTCGATCAGGAGGTTGGAAATGTTGATCTTCTCCCAGTGAGGTTCAATCTGTTCTGTTTCCAGCAGCGACAAGTCGTAAAAGTTGTCGATCAGATCTTTCAGTCGGTAAGATTTCCGAAGGGCAGTTTCAACCCGCTTAAGCTGATCCGGCTGAAGATCTGAATCCTTAAGCATTTGAAGGTGGCCGAGGATCACCGTCAGCGGAGTGCGCAGATCATGGGAGATCCCGGCTATGGATTCCTTCAGCTGTTCTTCGTGCTGCAGTATTTTTGCGGTGGCGGTCCTCTGCCCTGCGAAAACAGTGTTGATCTGTCCGGCAAGTAATTCTAAGTCCGGGTCAACAAAGGATATATCCAGCATTTTTTCGGATTCACGGGTAGTCACCTGCTCTATCTGGCGGGAGATACTGTGGATCTGTTTTTTTATGACTATGTACTTTATAGATAAGATTACGGCGAGAACAAGAAGAATTAAGATTACAAAGTTCATAAAGCCTCCCTTTTAGTTATTTCAAATCGCATCGGCGGAAAATATGCCAGGACGCATAAATCAGCACGGCATTCCAGGCCACGGCTACCGCCAGACTTTCTATAGAAAAGATGTCTGTTCCGGTTACCATTTTGCGGATCTGAAAGGCCGGAAGAAAGCGGACCGGCAGTTTCAGCATCATGCCGTATCCCAGATACAGGCTGGAAACAAAGGTGACCAGAGCGGTGACAGAGAGTGCTTTTGTCATACTTTTTAGGCCAAAACAGCAGAGTACGGGGATCAGAAAAACAGAGCTGTTGAGCAGGAAGGAGTTGAAGGCTGCCTTTGCCAGCGCATAGAAAAAGCTGCCTGGATCTGACAGACCGAAGCGTGAAAATTCTCTGATACATCCGGCAGTGGGATAGACCAGCGCCAGAAGATTAAACGCAGAAAGATATACAGTAGTCTTGCTTATAAAAACCATAAGCCTTGAATGACCAGCACTGATTTCCTGATGGATGGTCCTGAAGGAAAACTCTTGTCCAAGGATTAATGCCAATACGCAGGAAATGATAATGAGCAAAAATGTGCTGTCGTATACCATGCCGTTAAATACATCGCCGAGGGAGCTGGCGATACGTTCTTCCGGGCCGAACAGCTCTGAAACATAAGTGTCCGCTGTTATAAAACCAAGCATAAAAATAAGAAAGGCACTCAGCCAATAAGTCCGGTTGTGGAACAGATGAAAACGCTCCATTTTTAACAGATTAATCAAAATATTCACCTCATTTCAAATCCGAACGGGAAAAGTTCCAGTATGCCAACGAGTAACAGACGAGGATCCAGATACAGTCAGTAAAGAAAGCAGATATATAAAATCCCGACAGCTGATTCAGAGACAGAAGTCTAAGCTGTCCCATGGGAAGACAGAAAGCCATGAGGCGATAATGCCGGCCGTTTAAAAGAAAAAGCATGATAAAATAAAGAATCAATAGCAGAGTTAGTGTCTTCCCCACATCCTTAAAAAGAAACGCAAAAATACAGGGCAGCATGCCCATGGCACAGATGATCCAGAAAGTCATGGCAGATTTCATTAAAATCGGTGTTATGCCGCTGCCGGGTATTCCATACAGGATGTATCCGGTGACTGTGTGAAGAATCAGCGGCGAAAAAAGGATGGCAGCACTGCCCACAAGATGGACTGTGGCCTTAGCCAGCAGGATGTTTCCTCTTTTGTGGCCGGCGCAGACATAAGCTTGTATCGTCCGGATGTCAAAATCCTTTCCCACAAACAAAGCGCCGAAGACCATGATCAATACATAGAGAAGGGGCAGGGCGTAAAGTGCGTGATCAAAAAAAGCCTGTGCATCTGTGGGGAAAGATCCGTCCAGCAGGAGGATGCTGCTCAGAAGGCAGGAAAATACAGTCAGACCCCAGAAACTTTTCTGCCTTATCAGTTTATAGAATTCAGACTTGAACAGTTGATTCATGGGAAGCCTTACCTACCTTTCTTAAGAAATAATCTTCTAAAGTATCGCCGGACAGGTTTAAACCGGTCACAAGGATGCCGGACTCTGACAAAAGCCGGGCCACCGTCTCTACATCATCCAGAGATTCATACAGGCGTATCGTTCCGTCGGGCATAAGGCGGAGCTGTTCTGTGTGCAGTTTCTTCTCCAGTGCCAGGAGAGCACTTTGGGGATTCGTTGTTTTTATAGCGATATGTCTTTTGCACTGTTCATTTAACTGGCTGTCTGAGAGCTCTTCAATGATACGTCCTTTGTGGATCAGGATAAATTGTGATGCTGTCTGGTACAGCTCCTCCAGAATGTGGCTGGATACCAGGATGGTCATTCCATATTCTTTGTTCAGATGTCTGAGAAGACTGCGTATTTCAACGATACCAGCGGGATCGAGTCCGTTGATAGGTTCGTCCAGGATTAAAAATTCCGGGGTATTTAACAGTGCAATTCCGATGCCCAGGCGTTGGCGCATTCCAAGGGAGAAGTTTCTCACCGGTTTTTTTGCGGTGTCCTCAAGGCCCACCAGACGCAGACAATCTGCGATTATAGATTTGCCGGGGATACCGCGGGAAAGGCGTTGTACCTCCATGTTTTGAAAAGCGGTCAGATTAGGATACAGAGCCGGTGTCTCGATCATGCAGCCCATTCTTTTACGCTGTTCCTGCAGATCCGCCCTGCTCTGCCTGCCCCAGAGAGAAAGCGTGCCCTTAGAGGCAAAGGAAAGGCCGGCTGTAATGCGGAGAAATGTAGTCTTTCCTGCTCCGTTTTGCCCTATGAAACCGTATATTTTGCCTTTTTCCACCGTCAGATCTACGTGGTCCAGAACTGGAGTATGTCTAAAAATTTTTGTAAGGCCGTGTGCCTCTAAAACTGTAGAACCCATATGTTGTGCTCCTTTCTTTAGAATACAAGTATAAGTCTCAACCTTAAAGATTTTCTTAAATCAGGGCACAAAATCATAAAATAAATCTTAAGTGCAGCGTTCAGCCCTTGTGCAGGCGGTATCCGATGCCCCAGACGGTATCAATATATTCAAAGTCTGGTGACAGAGTCCTCATCTTATTTCTCAAATTGCTGATATGGACGTTTAACGTATTATCTTCACTGAAATATTCGCTGTTCCAAACACTTTGAAACAGATTGGATTTTGAAAATATTTTGTCCGGATATCTCATGAGCAGTTCCAGAATCTTATATTCCTTGGCGGTCAGTGTAAGCTCCCGGCCTTTCACTTGTACCGTATGGGCCTCTACATCCAAGGTCAGTTCCTGAAATTCAAGAGCATGTTCTGGAGCTATCTGAAGCTTTGCCCTGCGCAGACTGCTCTCGATTCTTGCCAGGGTTTCTTCCAGGTCAAAGGGTTTTGTGATATAGTCATCAGCGCCCAGGCGGAGCAGATCAATTTTATTTTGAGTGGTACCTTTTGCGGAAATGACGATCACCGGAACATCAGAGCAGGAACGTATTTCTGGCAGGATCTGATCACCACTTTTATATGGGAGCATAAGATCCAAAAGTACCAGGTCGATCTTTTGTTGTTCTAGGGTTTCCCCAATATGGCGCCCCTCCTGCTTGCAGATTGTCCTATATCCATGTTCACTTAAAAAATCAGACAGAAGAAGACGGATTTCCTTATCATCTTCAATGATCAATATCTTAGGCATATGCGCTACCTTGCCTTTCTGTAATTTTGATTATAGTATAACATGGGTAAATAAATCGTGGGATGAGATTTAAAGAAATATCCGCTTCTGGATTTTTAGGTTGCATATCTTGTGTTGTTTATTTAAAATATTGATAAGAAGCGAATTCCCGGGAGGATAAAGAATATGATGAAAAGAAGAAAACAACTGATCTCCCTGCTGCTTTCCCTGATGCTTGCGGTTTCTCTGGCAGGATGCAGTCTTCCATCCGGACAGGGTGGTACAGATCAGGCTGAGACTGCATCAGAGCAGCAGGCAAAGACCAATGTACAAAAAGAGTTTGACAAGTTTTTAAGCCGCCAGGTAAAAGAGAGCCTTTCGGACAACACACTGAATCTTCACTATCAGTTGAAGAATCCGGAAAAGTATGGAATAAAAAAGGACAAGGTTTCCATTGGGCATATTGTCCCGGGTACTGACGAAAAGGCACTGAAGGAAAACAAAAAGACGGCCTCTGAACTTGCTGAGTTTGACAGGAGCAGCCTGACAGAGGATCAGAAGCTGACTTATGATATATTAAAGGATTATCTGGATATGCTGATTGAGGACGAAAAGTATCCTCTGTACTCCAATATCATCGGGGATGTATCCGGGCTTCAGTCCAATCTTCCGGTGACGCTGGCTGAATATCAGTTTTATAGAAAGAAGGATATCGAGGATTATTTGGAGCTGTTAAGCCAGATCCCTGATTATTTTACAGAGGCAGGGGAATATCTGAAAGCACAGTCCAAAGCCGGCCTTTATGTGACAGATCAAACGGCAGACAATGCGGTAAAACAGATCAATGATTTTTTGAAGGAGAGCGGGAAAAAGAATATTTTAAACGCCACCTTTAAGGAGCGTATCTCTTCGTTTTCCGGGCTGAGTAAAAAGCAGAAGGCCGAATATAGCAAAAAGAATAAAAAGCTGCTCACCGGTTCTGTTTATCCTGCATTCCGGAATTTAAAAAAGACCATACTTTCCCTAAAAGGTACGGGAAAAAACAGCGGGGGCATATGCAAGCTTAAAAACGGCAAGGACTATTATCAACTGGTGCTGCGGCAGAGGACAGGGACAGCTAAGTCCATCAAGGAGCTGGAACTGAAGTTGATCCAGCGGATGCAAAGCTGTATAAAACAGATGATGCGGCTCATGGAGAATGACAAGAGCCTCCAGAAAAAGTTTTATAACTTTGACCCTGTGATGACAAATCCTAAAAAGATTTTAGCAGACTTGGAGAAGCAGGCGAAAAAGGATTATCCGCCGCTTAAAAAAGTCAATTATAAGATCAAATATGTGCCGGAAGCACTGGAGGATACCTTAAGCCCTGCCTTTTATATGGTTCCGCCTATTGATGATGAGACGGAAAATACTATTTATATCAACAAAGGTTCCACAGATAACAGCAGCCTCTACACTACGTTAGCCCATGAAGGCTATCCGGGGCATCTCTATGAGAATAATTATTTCCTCAGCACAGATCCGGATGATATACGGCTGATCTTAGATTTCCCCGGTTATTCCGAGGGATGGGCCACCTATGTGGAAATGCATGCATACGATTACGTGCCCTACGATAAATCTGTCGGAAAGTTAAAGCGGGTGAACGATGAGATGAACATGTGCCTGGGAAGTTATCTGGACATCAAAGTCAACTACAGTGGCTGGAGTCTTAGCAAGGCGAAGGATTTTATGAAGAATATGGGGTACGGTACCTCTGGTGTTGAAAATCTATATCGTCTTGTGGCGGCAGAACCCGGTTATTACCTTAAGTATTATGCAGGAGCCCTGGAGTTCCAGGAACTACGGAGCAAAGCTTCCAAGGAACTCGGCAAGAAGTTTAAAATAAAAGAGTTTCACAAAGCCATCCTTGAAAATGGCCCGAGTAATTTTGCAACTGTGAGAAAAGCTGTTGAGGCATACATCAAAGAAAATAAGTAGGAAGGAAGTTTATAAGATATATGGAAGATATGTTTCAGGTGGGGGCCATTGCCTCGACCCATGGTGTCCGCGGAGAGGTTAAGATCTACCCCATGACTGACGATGTAGAACGGTTTAAAGACCTAAAAGAAGTTTTGCTGGATACTGGAAAGGAAATGCGTTTGCTGCATGTGCAGTCCTGCAAATTCTTTAAGAACCAGCCGATTTTAAAATTTCAAGAGTTTGATGATATCAATGACATCGAGCAGTATAAACGCTGCGGACTGTTTGTCACCAGGGAGAATGCGGTCAAACTCGATGAGAATGAGTTTTTTATCGCAGATATCCTGGGATTTGATGTCTACAGGGAAACTGGAGAAAAACTGGGGATATTGGACGATGTACTCCAAACTGGTGCCAATGACGTGTATGTAGTAAAAATGGAAGACGGGAAAGAAGTATTGCTTCCGGCTATCAAGGACTGTATAAAGAAGGTTTCTCTGGAAGAAAAGAGGATCGACGTTTTTGTAATGAAAGGATTGTTGGATGAATAAGTTTCATGTCTTGACCCTGTTTCCGGAAATGATTGAAAACGGATGCAATACAAGTATTTTAGGCCGTGCGGCAGAGGCAGGGCATATCAGCGTGGAAGCGGTCAATATCCGTGATTTTACCAGGGACAAGCATAAAAAGGTGGATGATTACCCATATGGAGGGGGAGCTGGCATGGTCATGCAGGCAGAACCGATTTACCTGGCTTATCAGCATATAGAAGAAAAGATGGAAAAGAAACCAAGGGTCATTTATGTGACCCCTCAGGGGAAAGTCTTCCACCAGGAGATGGCAAAAGAATTTGCAAAGGAAGAAGAACTTGTCTTTTTATGCGGCCACTATGAAGGCGTGGATGAGCGGGTGTTAGAGGAAATCGTCACAGATTATGTCTCCATCGGGGACTATGTCTTGACTGGCGGGGAACTTCCGGCCATGGTGATGATTGATGCGATTTCAAGGCTGGTCCCGGGAGTGCTCAACAACGGTGAGTCGGCAGAGTATGAGTCCTTTGAAAACGGGATGCTGGAATATCCCCAGTATACCAGGCCACCGGAGTTCCTCGGCAGAAAAGTACCTGAGGTGTTGCTTTCCGGGCACCATGCAAAGATTGAAGAATGGAGAAAAGAACAGTCTTATCGGAGGACGAAGGAGAGAAGGCCGGATCTGCTCATAAAATAGAAAAAAATCCTTGCAAAGAAAACGCTGATATGCTATCATATAGCAGTTGTTATAAATAGGATGGTCCTCTGTTACGGAAGGTATTAAGAACATCTAAAATGATTTGAGGAGGAACAACATGAACGATATCATTAAAAGCATCGAAGATGCACAGTTAAAAGAAGTTGCAGATTTCAGAACAGGTGATACTGTAAAAGTATACGGAAAAGTAAAAGAAGGAAACCGTGAGAGAATCCAGGTATTTGAGGGAACTGTCATCAAAAGACAGAACGGCGGAGCCCGTGAGACATTTACTGTCCGCAAGAATTCCAGCGGTATCGGCGTAGAAAAAACATGGCCTGTACATTCTCCGATCATCGAAAAGATCGAAGTAGTGCGCAAAGGTAAGGTTAGACGCGCGAAGTTATACTACTTACGTGACCGTGTAGGTAAAGCTGCGAAAGTAAAAGAAAGAGTATAGTCTGTCCGATTCAGGGAAAAGACAAACAGGGACGAGCCGGAGCTTGTCCCTATTTTATTCCATAGGAAAGTTCTGCGAACCTCCCTATGGAATAAAATAGACCTGCGGGCATTATGCACACAAATGCGTATAGAAAGGATGTGAGGTCTGTGAGTGGTTATACGGTAACGTATCAGATGAGAAAGAAAAAAAGACAGAGACGGGATAAGATCGTGGCCTATCTGCTGGCTTTTGTGGCCGTTATTTTTGCCGCATTTTTAATTGTTCGATTTCTCTGTGCCAGCTATACGGTCCAGGGAGATTCCATGCTTCCCACATATCAGAGCGGGGAAAAAAGGCTTGTGAACCGCCTGATTTATAAAGTGAAAAGTCCGTCGCGATATGATATAATATTGTTCGAATCCGAAGATGAAAATAACCGGCAGTATTATGTAAAGAGAGTCATCGGGCTTCCTGGTGAGACGGTAACGATCAAGAATGGAGACGTTTACGTGGACGGCAGAAAAGCCAGAAGCTTCGGAACAGAAAAGATCCTGTCCCCGGGACTGGCGGCCGACGGTGTGAAACTTTCCAAGAATCAATATTTTGTTATAGGAGATAATTACAATAACAGCGAAGATTCCAGAAGTGCTGTTGTGGGAAATGTAAAGAAGACACAGATTATAGGTAAGGTCGGCATGAAGTATTGGCCTTTTGGATAAAGAAGGAGGATCTATGCAGTTTCAATGGTACCCAGGTCATATGACCAAGGCAAAGAGAATGATGCAGGAAAATATCAAGCTGATCGATATTGTGATCGAATTGGTAGATGCCAGGATCCCATTTGGCAGCAGAAATCCTGATATTGACCAGCTGGCCCAGAACAAGTCCAGGCTGATACTGCTGAACAAGACAGATCTTGCAGACAGCAGAAAAACAGAACTGTGGGAGCAGTACTTCAAAGAGAAGGGCTTTTTCGTTGGAAAAGTCAATTCTCAGAAAGGAACAGGCGTCAAGGCGGTCCAGGGGATTGTTATGGAAGCCTGCAAGGATAAGATTGAGAGGGACCGGAAAAGAGGAATCAAGAACCGCCCCATCCGTGCGATGATCGCAGGGATCCCTAATGTTGGAAAGTCTACTTTTATCAACAGTCTGGTGGGAAAAGCCTGCACTAAGACGGGAAATAAACCGGGAGTGACCAAAGGAAAGCAGTGGATCAAGCTGAACAAGAACATTGAACTTTTGGACACGCCGGGAATCTTATGGCCCAAGTTTGAAGACCAGACCGTAGGCCTTCATCTGGCACTGATCGGTTCCATCAAGGAAGAGATTTTGAACAGGGAAGAGATGGCCATGGAACTGATTCCGTTTTTGGTGAAAGAATATCCGGGGATTTTAGCCGGCCGCTACCAAGTGGACGAGGAGAGCAATACATTAAAGATTTTAGAACAGATCGCAGAGAACCGTCACTGCAAAGAAAAAGGGAATCAGCTGGACTATGAGAAGGCTGCACATATTCTGCTGGAAGAGTACAGGAATGGAAAGCTTGGTAAGATCTCGCTGGAAGTTCCCGCTGACTATGAGGAGTAATCAATCACATGCCGTTTCGAACAAGGCGCAGGGCGCACCGTTTTTATTCTGAATTATTTTTTTGGGCCTCCACTGTGGTGATCGCAGTTTTTGTATCTTTTGTGGTCATTACTTTTGTGGGGGAAAGAACTGGGGTTTCTGGTTATTCCATGGAGCCTACTTTGAAGGATAAAGACAGCGTGCTGGTGGATAAGATCACGTACCGTTTTCGGGATCCGGAGCGGTTTGAGGTGGTGGTGTTCCCCAATCCTGCCGACAGAAAAGAAACGCTGGTAAAGAGAGTGATCGGGCTGCCGGGGGAGACGGTGGAGATCCGAAGTGAACAAGTGTATGTCAACGGACAGAAGGTCTCCCATGATTACTCCAAAGACCATATGACACTTCCTATCAACGTAGAGGGGAGTATCACATTAAAAGACGATGAATATTTTGTTCTTGGAGATAACAGAAACAACAGCATGGACAGCAGAGATATCCGTGTGGGGCCCATATACAGGAAAGAGATTAAGGGGAGAGTTATCTTCCGTCTGTTTCCAATCGGGCATGCGGGAAGAATCCGCTAGACGAGGTACTTATGACGAAACAGGAAGAAAAACGATTAGAAAAGTTAAACGCAGAGAAGGAACGTATGCATGGGATGTTTTTCTATGAAAGGGAATACGGAAGCTTCTCCCATATATGCGGTATTGACGAAGTGGGCCGGGGGCCGTTTGCAGGGCCGGTGGTTGCCGCGGCGGTCATCCTTCCGAAGGACTGTGATATTTTATATTTGAATGATTCCAAGAAAGTTTCTGCAAAAAAGAGAGAAGCTTTGTATGATGAGATATACGAAAAAGCTGTTGCGGTGGGGATCGGTATGGTATCGGAAAAGGTGATCGATGAGATCAACATCTTAAATGCAACCTATGAAGCTATGATGATGGCTGTGTCAAAGCTTTCTGTTGTACCGGATCTTTTATTGAATGACGCAGTCACAATTCCGGGAATTGACATAGAACAGGTGCCGATCATCAAGGGAGACGCAAAGAGCGCTTCCATCGCTGCGGCAAGTATTGTGGCAAAGGTGACCAGAGACCGGATGATGGAAGAGTACGACCAGATCTATCCCCAGTACCAGTTTGCGAAAAATAAAGGGTATGGAACAAAAGCCCACATTGAGGCAATCAAGGAATCCGGGATCTGTGACCTTCACCGGAGGACATTTGTTAGGAAGTACATATGAGAAATCAGAGAAAAACCGGGATGGAGAAGGAAGAAACTGCGTGCCGGTTTTTGGTGTCCCAGGGTTACGAAGTACTGGAGAGGAATTTTTATTCCCATTTTGGGGAGATTGACATTGTCGCCAGAGACGGGGAATATCTCGTGTTTGTAGAAGTGAAGTACAGGAAAAATGCGGCATACGGATATCCTTTGGAGGCAGTCAATGGTGCAAAACAGCAGAAGATCCGCAAAACCGCGGAGTATTATCTATACCGGCACAACTTGTTTTCGGTGCCGGCAAGGTTTGATGTGGTAGAAATCTTAGGAAAGAAGATCAGGGTGATAAAAAATGCATTTTAAGAAGTCAAACGAAAATCATTCCACAAAACTGAACGAAGGGAAGGTTCCATATCTGACATTCAGTAAGCTCAGCCGGGCAGGAGTCGTCCATGGCTTTTCCACCAGAGAGGGCGGAGTCAGCGAAGGGATGTTCTCATCCATGAATTTGAGCTATACAAGAGGAGACGATGAGGCGGCAGTAGATGAAAATTTCCGCAGGATCGGAGAGGCTGTCGGCTTCGACCACACAAAGCTTGTGTTTTCAAACCAGGTTCATGATACCCGGATCAAAAGAGTCGGAAAGGATGACTGCGGTAAGATCATGACGGGCATGGACGGGCTGGTGACAAATGTACCTGGTGTTCCTTTGTATACCGGGTATGCGGACTGTGTGCCGTTGTTTTTCTTTGATCCAGAGAAAAAGGTGGCAGCCCTGGCCCATTCCGGATGGAAGGGAACGGTTGGAAGGATCGGCGCTAAGATGGTCAAAAATATGCAGGGCGGATATGGATGCCGTCCGGAGGATATCGTAGCAGCTGTGGGACCGTCCATCTGTAGAGACTGTTATGAGGTCAGTGAGGACGTGGCGGAACAGTTTATAAAAGAGTTTTCCGGGCATCCAAAAGAGGAATTCATGGATGAAAAGGGAAACGGAAAGTATCAGCTGGATCTCTGGAAAGCGAATGAGATCATTTTAACAGAAGCAGGAATCTTAAAGGAACATCTGGATATCACTGACCTGTGTACCTGCTGTAACAGTGAGTATTTGTTTTCACACCGGGCGACCAAAGGACGGCGTGGAAATTTAGGGGCATTCATTGTGCTTTGAATATGATATAATGGGCACAGAGTAGTGATCATATTATCTTTACAACTGGGGAAGATTATTTTATAATCAAACGGAAGTTTTAGGAAGAAAGATTCCATACAGAGAGGAAATAAATATGAGTAAACCGATAGTAGCAATTGTGGGAAGGCCGAACGTGGGAAAATCCACGCTGTTCAACGCACTTGCGGGCGAGAATATCTCTATAGTAAAGGATACGCCCGGAGTGACCAGAGACAGGATTTATGCGGACATTTCCTGGCTGAATTATAATTTTACACTGATTGATACCGGAGGGATCGAGCCGGACTCAGGAGATGTGATCCTTTCCAGAATGCGGGAGCAGGCACAGATCGCCATTGAGACGGCCGATGTCATCGTTTTCCTGGTGGATGTCAGACAGGGCTTGGTGGATGCTGACTTCCAAGTGGCAGACATGCTGAGACGTTCCAGAAAGCCGGTCGTCCTGGCAGTCAACAAGGTGGACAACTATGATAAGTTCCTGGCGGATACCTATGAGTTTTATAATCTGGGGCTGGGAGACCCTCATCCGGTTTCTGCAAACTCCAAGTTAGGGTTCGGTGACCTGCTGGATGAAGTGGTAGAGAACTGTGATCCTGAGGCGTTGGAGGAAGAAGAGGATGAACGGCCGAAGATTGCCATCATCGGAAAACCAAATGCAGGAAAGTCTTCGATCATCAATAAGATGCTTGGTGAGGAGAGAGTCATAGTCTCTGACGTTGCGGGCACCACAAGAGATGCCATCGACACCGTCATTGAGAAAAACGGCAAAGAATACGTGTTTATCGACACTGCCGGGCTGCGCAGAAAGAATAAGATCAAAGAGGAACTGGAGCGCTACAGCGTGATCCGTACTGTATCTGCCGTGGAGAGGTGTGATGTGGCAGTCCTGGTCATCGACGCCACGGAAGGCATCACAGAACAGGACGCAAAGATCGCGGGGATTGCCCATGAGAGAGGCAAGGGAATGATCATAGCGGTCAATAAATGGGATCTTGTGGAGAAGGATGACAAGACGATTTATAAGTTTACCAACAAGATTCGTGAAGTCCTGGCTTACATGTCCTATGCGGAGTTAGTTTTTATCTCAGCGAAGACAGGACAGCGCTTTCCGAAGATTTTTGATATGCTTGACGCTGTCATCGAGAACCACGCAATGCGTGTGCAGACCGGAGTGCTGAACGAGATTCTGACAGAGGCAGTGGCCATGAAGCAGCCGCCGTCCGACAAGGGAAAACGCCTGAAACTCTACTATATGACACAGGTATCGGTAAAACCGCCGACTTTCGTTGTGTTTATCAATGACAAGCAGCTGATGCATTTTTCATATACCCGTTATATTGAAAACCAGATCCGGAATACTTTTGGATTCCGGGGTACGCCGATTCATATCATTGCGCGGGAAAGGAAGGAAAAGTAATGGTCCTTTGTGTTTTTCTCTGCCTGGCTATGGGATATCTGCTGGGCTGCATTCAGACAGGATACATCATCGGAAAAATCAATCATATTGATATAAGAAACTACGGAAGCGGAAATTCAGGAACTACAAATACCTTGAGAACTCTGGGAAAGACAGCGGCGCTGCTGACTTTCCTCGGAGATTCCCTAAAGGGACTCATCGCAGTAAACGCTGCGAGATACATACTGATCCCCCAATTCGGCGGGATGGCTCATGAAGCTACACTTTGGCTGGTGACTGGTTTTGCAGTGGTCATCGGACATAATTTTCCCTTTTACCTGCACTTTAAGGGAGGGAAGGGAATCGCTACTACAGGCGGAGTGATCTTTGCATTTGACTGGAGGCTGGGGCTTCTCTGTCTGCTGATCTTCTCCGTAGTTACGGGGATCAGCAGATATGTATCATTGGGTTCCATTTGTATGGTGCTTGTGATCCCTTTTATTTTATATTTCAGCAGTCCCAACGATTGGCAGCTGGTGGCAGTTGGATGTATATTCACAGCGATGGCGGTCTGGAGACATAGGGCAAACATTGACCGGCTGATTCACGGGACGGAAAACAAGCTTGGGCAGAAGGTAAAACGTTAGGAGGAAACTATGAAGAAGGTAAGTGTGATTGGTGCAGGAAGCTGGGGAAGTGCTTTGGCAGTTCTGTTGGCGAATAACGGTAATGAAGTGACCCTGTGGTCTCATGACAAACAGGAAGTAGACATGCTTATGAAGGAAAGAGAGCAGAAGGATAAACTGCCGGGAGTGAAGCTGCCCGACAACGTAAAAGTCAGCGGCGATCTAGAGGAAACTCTTTCTGGAAAAGATGTCATTGTGATGGCTGTGCCGTCTCCGGTGGTCCGTTCCATGGCAGAGCGCATGGCTCCTTTTATCAAAGAAGGACAGGTAATCGTCAACGTAGCGAAGGGAATCGAAGACGAGACTTTCAAAACTCTCACTGAGATCATCGAGGAAGAGATTCCTGGCGCTGTAGTCTGCGTACTTTCCGGACCAAGCCATGCAGAGGAAGTCGGAAGAAAGCTTCCTACCACCTGTGTAGTTGGCGCAAAAAAAGAGAGTGTAGCCGTTATGCTGCAGGATCTATTCATGAATGAAGTATTCCGTGTCTATACAAGCCCGGATATTATGGGAATCGAGCTTGGGGGAGCGTTAAAAAATGTCATTGCTCTTGCAGCAGGTGTCACAGACGGTCTTGGATATGGCGATAACACAAAGGCTGCATTGATGACCAGAGGGATCGCAGAGCTTACCAGACTTGGTGTGGCACTTGGAGGACAGATTGAGACCTTTACCGGGCTTACCGGCATTGGTGACCTGATCGTTACCTGTACGAGCGTCCACAGCCGGAACAGAAAAGCGGGTCTCTTAATGGGACAGGGATACTCTCCGAAAGAGGCTATGGATGAGGTAAAGATGGTGGTGGAAGGTGTTTACTCCGCCAAGGCAGCCCTTGGCCTTGCAAAGAGGAAGCATGTCAATGTTCCGATCATCGAGGAAGTCAACCGGGTGTTGTTTGAAGAGAAGGATCCAAGGGAGGCCGTTGCAGACCTTCTTTTAAGGGAACGTAAAAAAGAACATACAAATCTTACATGGGAAGAAGAATAGGAAGGATAACGTTATGGCAGAATTCGCGGAAATGTCAAAGGAAGAATTGGAACAAGCAAAGGAAGCAGCAGACAATGAGTATGAGGAATTAAAAAGCAGGAATCTAAGTCTGGACATGTCAAGAGGAAAACCTGCGCCTTCCCAGGTCGATCACGCCAACGGCATGCTGAAAGAGATGACCGAATATCACACAAAGGCGGGAATGGATGTGAGAAACTACGGTGTTCTGGACGGAATACCGGAGATGAAGGAACTTTTCAGTGAATTGCTTGATATCAATGCTGACAATCTGATCGTTGGGGGAAATGCCAGCCTGAACCTAATGTTTGACGCGATGATGCGTCTGTTTGTGTTTGGTGCTATGGGAGAAAAACCATGGGGACAGCTCGAAAAAGTGAAGTTCCTCTGTCCGAGTCCGGGATATGACCGTCATTTTACCATCTGCGAGACACTGGGTGTGGAGATGATCCCGGTTCCTATGACAAAAGAAGGCCCGGATATGGATGTGGTAGAAGAACTTTCCGGAAGCGATGAGTCCATCAAGGGAATCTGGTGTGTTCCGAAGTATTCCAATCCTCAGGGTATCTGCTACAGTGACAAGACAGTAGACCGACTGGCTTCCATGAAGACTGCCGCGAATGACTTCAGGATATTTTGGGACAATGCCTACGGTGTGCATCCGGTATTTGAGGATGTGAAAGTAAAGAACATTTTAGATGCCTGTGAAGAGGCCGGTACCAAAAACCGTGCTTATTATTTCTTCTCTACATCCAAGATCACTTTTCCTGGCGCAGGTGTCAGCCTGATCGCCTCCAGTCACGAGAATATCAAGGAGATTAAAAAGATCATGGGTGCCCAGACCATTGGCTATGACAAAGTGAATCAGCTGCGCCATGTGCAGTTCTTTAAAAATGCTGAGGGGCTCAGGGCCCACATGCAGGTTTTAGCCGGCTGCATGAAGCCAAAGTTTGAGACGGTTCTTAAATATCTGGAGAAAGAACTTACAGGAACTGGACTTGCTGTATGGGAGGAGCCAAAGGGCGGATACTTTGTTTCAGTGGATGTATATCCTGGTTGTGCAAAGGAAGTGGTCCGTCTGGCAAAGGAAGCGGGAGTTGTACTCACCGGCGCCGGAGCTACCTATCCGTATAAAAAGGATCCTAAGGACAGCAACTTAAGGATCGCACCTACCTACCCTACAGTAGAAGAATTGGAGCAGGCTATGGAATTATTCTGTGTCTGTGTAAAAAAGGCCGGGATCCAGAAGCTTCTGGAACAAACCGACTTATAGTACATAAGGAAAAGAAGGCTTTACCTGGGGATGGTAGAGCCTTCTTTTAATTTCAGAGGCAAGATATGTCCTCACCCGATATGTTTTTATTTGTTTACTTTAGTTTTCGATAAACGGTGATCAGCATGGTTACATAACAGGCGGTTCCTCCGATAAAGTTTGAGATAGGCTCTGCTATAAAAACACCGTTGACGCCCAAACCGAACAGCATCGGAAGGCAGACAGTTAAAGGAAGCACAATGACAACCTTTCGGAAGATTGAAAAGAAGATGGCCTGTTTGGATCTGTTCAGGGCAATATAGGTGGACTGGCCTGAAAACTGTAGGGACATCATAAAGATCCCAAAGAAATACAGCTTCAGGGCAGGCACGCCCTTAGCGATGATGGAGGGGTCGCTGTTAAATATATGGATAAAAAAGTGGGGAGCCAAAAGCAGGATGCCCCAGACTGCGGATGTATAGACAATGCAGGCAAGGGTCATAAACTTTATAGCCTGTTTTACCCGTTGGTACTGTTCAGCCCCGTAATTATAACCCAGCACCGGCTGTGCGCCGTTGGTAATGCCGGTCACTGGCATAGTGATCACTTCCCGGATAGAGTTTAAGATCGTCATGATCGTCACGTAGAGATCCCCTCCGTAAATCTGTAAGGTTGCATTGCAGGCGATCTGGACGATGCTGTTGGTGATGGACATGGTAAACCCGGAGAGACCCAGAGCGATGATCTGTCTGACAAGAGTCAACTTCAGACTGAAATATTCTATCTTCAGTTTTAAGATGGTCTTTTTTCCGGCCAGGAACACAAGGACCCATACAGAAGAAATAAACTGGGAGATGACTGTTGCCAGAGCGGCGCCTCTGACACCCAGATGCAGCACAAAGATAAAGACAGGGTCTAGGACAATATTCAAGATTGCACCGATTAAAACCGTCAACATGCCTGTCCTGGCAAATCCCTGTGAGTTAATAAAACTGTTCATTCCAAGACCGATCATCACAAAAACAGATCCCAGCAGATAGATTGTGATATAGCTGTCTGCATATGGAAATGTAGCCTGGCTGGCCCCAAACGCATAGATGACCGGTTTTTTAAATATAAGGATCACGGCAGTGAGCAGAAGGCCCAGGACGATCAGAAGGAAAAAAGAATTCCCCATGATCTCCTCGGCCTTTTTTTGATTCCCCTTTCCCCGCTCAATAGAACATAAGGGGGCACCGCCCATACCGATTAAATTGGCAAAAGCCATGATGATCGTGATGATAGGAAAGGTGATTCCCACGCCGCCAAGGGCGAGAGCAGCATCCGTCCCCATCCTTCCAATGTAGATACGGTCAACAATGCTGTACAGAACATTGATCAGCTGAGCCAGTGTCATAGGAACAGCCAGGTTTATAATATTTCTCGTTACACTTCCCTTTGTAAAATCATTTGTCTTATTTTCCATAATAAACGCCGCCTTAATGTCTAGGAACTTACTTAGTGATATATACTTTTTATAGTAAAATTGAGTAGATGATCTCTTCTTTCCCACTTTGTTCCTTAGATTGGTGCTTCTATTTTATAATAGGGAGCTCCAAAACACAACTAGGAGCGGCAGAAAACACTTTGTGTTTCTATATTGATTATGGTAGAATAAAAAAATATTAATGACAATAAGAAAATAAGGAGTGATTCCATGAAATTTACAAAAATGCACGGCTGCGGCAATGATTATGTATATGTGAACTGTTTTGAAGAAACCATCGAGAACCCAAATGCGGCAGCTAAATTTGTCAGTGACCGCCACTTTGGCATCGGTTCGGACGGCATGATCTGTATTCACCCTTCCGATAAAGCGGATTTCCGCATGGCAATGTACAATTCTGATGGTTCCGAGGGAGCCATGTGCGGCAATGGAGTACGCTGCATAGCAAAATATGTCTACGACTATGGATTGACAGATAAAACAAGGATTACCATAGAGACAAAGGGCGGGATCAAGGAACTGGATCTTACGGTAGAGGACGGAAAGGTCACCTGGGTCAATGTTGATATGGATGCACCGGTGCTGGACGCTGAGAAGATTCCTGTGAACTATGACGAAGAAAAACAAGTCATTGATAAGCCTGTCATCGTGGACGGCAGAGAGTACAGGATCACCTGCATATCCATGGGGAATCCTCATGGTGTCGTGTTTGTGGACTCTGTTGACGATCTTGAGATCGAAAGGCTTGGGCCAATGTTTGAGAACCATCCAATGTTTCCGGACCGGGTCAACACAGAATTCATTGAAGTCATCGATGACCATACGGTCAAAATGCGGGTATGGGAACGCGGGTCAGGAGAGACACTGGCATGCGGAACCGGAGCATGTGCGAGCGCCTACGCATGTTATTTAAATAAGAAGACCGGCAAAAATGTTCTGGTCCACCTGCTGGGCGGAGATCTTCAGATTAATTACGATGAAGAGAAACATACCATCTTTATGAAGGGGCCGGCCACAAAGGTATTTGACGGGGAGATTGACCTTACGGAAGTTTTGGCTTAGGAGGAATCTATGAAATTATCAAAATTATTGGAACGATCAGAATATAGACTCGTACAGGGGCAGGAAGATACAGAGATCAGCACTCTTGTCTATGATTCAAGAAAAGTGGAAGAAGGAAGCGTTTTTGTCTGCATCTCAGGAGCAGCATTTGACGGACATAAGTTTGTCGGCCAGGTGGCAGAACAAGGTGCCAAAGCCGTTGTCGTTGAACGGGATGTGGAGGTGCCGGAAGGTGTGACTGTGATCCGGTTTGACGACACAAGGAGAGCGCTTGCGGAAATGTCCGCGGCTTACTTCGGATACCCCGCAGAGGAGCTTACGACTATTGGGATTACCGGAACCAAGGGAAAGACAACGATCACTTACATGATCCAGTCTGTTCTTGAGCATGCGGGGCAGAAGACCGGACTGATTGGAACCATCGAGACTGTCATCGGAGAGGAGCGGATTCCTTCGGTCAATACAACTCCGGAGTCTTATGTGATCCAGGAATCATTCCGCAGGATGGCCGATGAGGGCTGTAAAAACGTGGTGATGGAGGTGTCCTCACAGGGATTGATGCTGCACCGGGTCAGCGGATTCACTTTCGACTACGGAATCTTTACCAATCTTGCCGAAGACCATATCGGGGAAAATGAGCACAAGGATATGGATGATTATATTCACTGCAAGTCTCTGCTGTTTCAGCAGTGCAGGCAGGGAATCGTTAACGGCGATGACGCTTATGTGGAGAGGATCATCAAAGGACATACCTGCTCCCTGGAGACGTTTGGCATGGATGAGGCTAACGATGTGTATGCCCAAAATATAAAGAGGATCCAGGAACCCGGCTATCTGGGTGTTTCTTATGATCTGAAGGGAAAGGAAGAGTACAATGTCCATGTGGATATCCCTGGAGATTTTACGGTTTACAATTCATTGGCCGCTATCTCTCTGTGCCGCCATATGGGGATCCAGAAGTCCGATGTGCTGGATGCGTTAAATACGATTCAGGTAAAAGGACGTCTGGAGATTATAAAAACACCGGGAGAATATACACTGATGATCGATTATGCCCACAATGCCATGAGTCTTGAGAGTCTTCTCACGACAATCCGCAAATACGAACCAAAAAAGATCTACTGTCTGTTCGGCTGCGGAGGCAACCGGGCAAAGGCAAGAAGGTATGAGATGGGAGAAGTGTCCTCAAAGCTTGCAGACTTAACGGTGGTGACTTCTGATAATCCAAGAAATGAAGAACCTATGGATATTATTGATGACATTTTAGTTGGCGTCCACAAGGGTCCGGGCAAATATGTCACGATCCCGGACAGGAAAGAAGCCATCCGCTATTGTATGGAACATGCCGGCAAGGGAGATATCGTTATTCTTGCTGGAAAAGGGCATGAGGATTACCAGGAGATCAGAGGGGTCAAACATCATATGGATGAAAGAGACCTGATCCGTGAGATTATAGAGGAAGCATAACTGAATGGAAAGCTGAAGACGGATGGCACATAAGTGCTTGAGGCCTTTAAGATAAAAGAAATCAAGGAAAAACGGCAGCTTTGTAAGTCTGTCAGAGAAGAGATTAGGAGGAACTATGGATAGCAGAATCAAAGGAACAACAAAATTACTTGGACTGATCGGGTCACCGGTGGGACATTCAGGCTCACCGGCAATGCACAATTATGGCTTTCAGGCATTGGATATTGATGCGGCCTACCTTGCATTTGACATTAAAGAAGAGCAGGTAAAAGACGCCATCAGCGCAGTCCGCACTCTGAATATGAAGGGGATCAATGTGACAATGCCGTGTAAGACAGAAGCGGCAAAATACATGGATGAGTTATCTCCAGCGGCCAGGCTGATCGGTGCAGTCAATACTGTCGTGAACAGGGATGGAAAACTTTACGGTCATATCACTGACGGCGAAGGTTTCGTGGCAAACTTAAATGACCACGGTGTTACAGTGCAGGAAAAGGATATTGTAATCTTCGGCGCAGGAGGCGCGGCAACTGCGATTTTAGTGCAGTGTGCCCTGGACGATGCAAAAGAAATCACGGTGATCAATCCAAGAGATGATTTTTTTGACCGTGCTGAGGAGATGCACAAAAAGCTCCGCGTGGAAGCTCCGGACTGCAAGATTTCACTGATCGATCTGGCAGACGAAGAGGCTGTAAAAAAGGCAGTTTTAAAGACTGATATCCTTATAAACGGAACTCTGCTTGGAATGAAGCCAAAAGAAGATACTTCTGTGATACAGGACACAAGCCTGTTCCATGAGGATATGGTTGTTGCGGACGTTGTATATAATCCAAAAGAGACGAAACTCTTGAAAGATGCCAAGGCAGCAGGCTGCAAAACGGTACAGGGAGACGGAATGCTCTTATGGCAGGGAGTTGCAGCGTTTAAACTGTTCACAGGACAGGATATGCCGGTAAAAGAAGTAAAAGAAAAGTTCTTTTCATAACATTTTCACCAGTTCTCCGGCTTGCTGTCTCAGGGACGTAAGATTTTCTAACTTT
>OAWB01000231.1_pt1 | contig 48709 bp, 28 predicted proteins | sample 1550621 | NCBI WGS metagenome assembly OAWB01 (sample SAMEA2580107, study PRJEB22360) | human gut metagenome | biome: human gut; feature: human-associated habitat; material: faeces | place: Denmark | collected 2008/2010
TTTATGCAGAAAATAAAAGAATTATATAATTAATTTATATAATTGATGATATATTTTAACGATAATTTTTAAAAGTAATCTATATTTTGCTAGTATTTGCTAGTATATGTATTACTTATTTTATGAATACAAAATTGTAGCAAAAAAGTGAGTTCTCCAGTGATTGAACTGTATCCAAAAATATGTCTAATTTTTGGGGTACAGTTCATAGTAAGAAAACTCACTTCTTTAGATTTTGTCTATATAATTTGAACTTTATTTTTCTTCTTCTTGTTCTACAATAGGCTCTTCATAGGTTACAAGGATTTTATCGATACGAGTATGATCCATATCGATGACTTCAAAGGTATAACCGTTCCATTTTGTCTTGTCTAATTCCTTTGGAATGCGGCCGAAGAGGACGTTTAAGAGGCCGCCCATAGTTTTGTACAAATCGTCTTCTTCACCTGGTAATTCTTGATCGATGTGAAAGAATTCTTTAAATTCATCTACGTTGAGAAGGCCATCTACGAGCCATGCACCATCGCGTTCGATGATCTTGTTTTCTTCTTCCTTGATTTCTTCCTCACCTGAAGGCATAAGGCCTACGATTTCCTCCATGATGTCATGCAAGGTGACAAGTCCAGTAAAACCACCATATTCGTCGAGGATAATTGCTTCATGAACGCCTTCTGTACGTAGAACGTTCAATAATTTCATGAGTGAAATGGATTCAGGAACGAGAACAGGTTCTTTCAAACAAGCTTTGATGATATCGTGAATGGAACTTTCACTAGGACGTTGCATAATTTGAACTAATACATCGGATACGGTAACGAGGCCCTTTAATTCATCTAAGGAATCGGTACCTACAGGAATGCGGTAATGGTTGGCATTCTTGAGGACCTCCATGATTTCGTCTTCCGTGCCGTTAAGATCAATCCATTTGAGCTGTGTACGAGGCGTCATGATGTCACCTGCGTTCATATCTGCAAGATGGAAGATATTTTCTACGAGGATAGGTTCTTCCTCTTCGTAAGCACCCATAGCAACACCTTCGGTAAGCATTTTATTAATTTCAGATTCTGTAACAGGCGCTTCTTCTTTTACAGTAACGCCTAGCATTTTTAAGAGGAATTCTGTGGAAACGCCGAGGAAGCTAACGATTGGTTTTAACGCCACAGATAGCCAGTAAATTGGTTTTGCTACTACAACAGCAATGCTTTCAGGGCTATTTAAGGCCAAGCGTTTAGGCACGAGTTCGCCGATAACGAGGGATAAATAGGTGATGATGGCAACGATAATGAAGGAGCTTATAGAGGCTGCGTATGGTTCGATGCTTGGAATATTTGCTACTAATATATCTTCTAAAGGTCCAGAGAAGGTAGCACCAGAATACAAACCAGTTAAAATGCCTACAAGGGTGATGCCGATTTGAATGGTAGAGAACATTTCATTTGGGTTCTCTGACAATTCAAAGGCTGTTTTCGCGCGTTCATTGCCTGATTCTGCCAACTCTTCAAGCTTACGTTTTTTTGCATTTACGATGGCTAACTCCGTCATGGAGAATAAACCATTTGCAATGATTAATACGATGATAATGATAAAATCTAAGGTCAGATCACTGTCCATGTAAGTAGATACTCCTTTTTAATGACATATAATTCTGCACATGAGAATAATAGAAATATTACTCCTAGTATACCATATCGACATTAATAAGTGTTTCATATAACAAAAGCACCCGATTGTGGATATTTTTGTTATATACTATAGGTGTTACTGAACTAGTAAATAGTGCCCTAATAAGGGTATAGTATGTATAGAAATTAAGATTAGTATTAAATATTAGGTCATATAATTTAGGTCTCATAATAGGATTATATAGATGGCAACAGAACAAGAGTGGGAAAGTGTATTACAAATTAAAACCTCTGGTCGCGATGATAGTCGTTCCGATACGGAGCATCATCCGTACGAGCCGACGGATTATTGCGTGCTGGAGCGTTTGGCAAATAGCGGTCATATTCGCAAGAAAAATATGCTCATCGATTATGGTAGTGGCAAGGGTAGAGTGAGTATTTTCATGGCTTACCAAACGGGCTGCCATTCTATAGGCATCGAATACGATGAACGGCTCTATGAAAAGGCTTTGATCAATGGTGAAAGCCCGGCAACTCGCAATCGTGTAAGCTTTGTACTAGGTGATGCGGCGCTCTATGAATTGCCAGATCAGGCTGATCGATGCTTTTTCTTTAACCCCTTTGCACTCCATACGATTAAGCGGGTATTAGGAAATATCTTTGATTCGCTATATCATCATCCTCGGGAGATTAAGCTATTTTTCTACTATGTTAATGAAGAGGTAGAGAACTTTTTAAATAACCATGTGCGTTTGGAACAAGAGGAAACTATTGATTGTAGTGACCTCTTTGAAGCAAGCGATGCAAAGGAACGAATTCTCGTCTATTCAGTTAACTTGTTTTAGTGCAGTAATTTAAGACATTTATGTAACAATTAGATATATTTTGATGTAACAGTTAATTAAATAACCTCGGTTTGAATAGTGTTTTAGTAGTATGAAATGCATACAATTAGGGACGTATTTAAATTGAGGTTTTATTCTATTTTTAAGGAACTTTTACACATATTATTAAGGAAAAAGCATATAAATTCTGCTATAATAATATATTAGAGATTATAAAATCAATTCATTTTTATGGTTCTATACATTGATTCGTATATGCTAATGTAGCGGGTAGGACTGAGTGTATTGAATATAGGAGGTGCATATGGAACTCATCGATACAATGTTGATTGAACGTATTCGTAAAGCGTTAATTAAACGATATGACCGAGATCAACAGATTCAACAAATGATTGAAGAAATTGGTGCAGAGGAAGGCCTTAATGAGACCGAATTATCTATCGTTTACCAAGCTTATTTAGAGGTAAAAGAACGGGTGTACTATACATCTTCTCTCGTTGATTTGTGGAATCAAATTGAAGATGTTCAAAAACGTATGGCCTTATTGCATTCTTACGAATCTTTAGAAGAAGATTTATTTGGTGATGTGCTAGGCGATGATAAGGAAGATATCGTCATTTCTAATACATCTGGACTTGACAAGGGTGCGAGTCACAATGATGATGCATATGCTATGGAACAGGTACAATTATCTGACGTTCCTGTGCATCATGATTCTACGGTGGGCATGAACCATATTAAATTGAACGAATTAAAATCTATAGGCGGCCTCTTTACTGGTTTTGGTGAAAGCTCTGGCAAGGAAATAGCAGATTTTGAAGATACTGCGATTGAGCACCTTGATGTAAAACCATTAGAAGGCGTTGAAAGCTTAGCAATTCATCATTTAGATGAAGATGAAGCGTTAGATGTAGATGACCTTGATGAATTATCGAAACATAAGAAATCAGAGGAAGCTAACGTGGATGATGAGAATATGTCCTTTATCGATCCATATACGGCGGTGAATGCTTTGCTATTTGGTAAAGCCGGTTTAGAGTCCGATAAAACAAATAAGAAGATGGAAAAGCTTCTTAAAAAGAAATTGAAACGCGTTGACGATGAATGGGCGCGTATTAACGGCTCTGAAGATAAGAAATCTAAGGATGATAAAAAATCCAAGGAAGATAAAACATCTAAAGAGGATAAGAAATCCAAAGAAGACAAAAAGTCCAAAGGCGAGAAAAAATCTAAGAAAGATAAAAAGTCTAAAGAAGATAAAAAAGAGAAAAAACATAAGAAGTCTAAGGAAGAAAAACGTTCTAAAGACGAAGAAAAGTTAAAGAAAAAGAAAGACAAGGCTGAAAAGAAGCTTAAAGTTTTAAATGATAAGTTAAAAACAGTCTTCTTAGCTGATACTTTCAAGAAAAAAGATAAGAAGAAAGACAAGAAAAAGGATAAAAAATCCAAAAAGGATGAATCCGCAAAAAAGCAGAATCGATAGTTTCCGTATGGAATAGTAAGGCCTCTGAAAAGATGGTCAAGGAGAGTGCTAGTGCAAAGAAATCAGCAGGTGCTGAGACTATCGACCGTGGATGCGGTAAATGCAAACGATGTAAAGGTCCTAAATGTAAGAAATATCCGAAATAATTGATAGTTATGTAATTAGTAGAATATTACGTAACATATTACGTAGGATATATATGTAGTATATCTAGTTTATGATGTTTTATTACTCATTTAGGCAGTATAGTTATGTAGTTTTGTTATATTTGTAACAATATAGTTGGATTAGTGATTTAACAATTTGGTTATACGATTCAACAGTTAGGGGTTAATGATGAACCGATGGCAGCGATTATTTGAAGGCATACGAACAGAGATTAAGGTATTTATCTTTTTCTCTGTTCTGTTGACTGCATTTAGAATCGTGTTTCTTGCAGTATTTCAATCACAACTAGCTTCCGTGACGATGGAGAATATCCTCACGTCCTTGTGGCTAGGATTTAGATTGAGTCTCAAGACCGTCGGTTCTTTGTGTTTACTAGGCTTTTTAGGGGGGACGTTGGTACATACCTTTGTGCCAAAATGGCCGTCCTTGCGCATTAAACAGGTCCTCTACTCCATTGCGACTATATTGTTGACCTTCCTGTTTTTGGGACGCATTCCGTTCTACAAGATATTTAACTCTTCCTACAATGCGATGCTCATCAACGGTAAAAACGATGATATCGGCGCCATTGTAAATACCGCTATCAATGAATATAATGCCCTCATGTACATCATAGGGGCCGTTGTATTGAGCGCAGCGCTTTGCTATTTTCTAGTTCGTTTCCTAGCGTGGGGGGCCAAGAAATATAGTGACTACGCTGTTGACCTAAGGAATGGTGATGATGCGGATAATGTAAGAAATAGTGATTTTGCAGATCATCAACGACTTTGTACTACTTGGTATCCTAAAACTAAGAAAACGCAATGGATGACGGGCATTGGATTAACTGTCGCTATCGGTGTAATAGGTCTATTCTTTAGATTTGGCGGTGCTTTCAGCTATACAAATTCTATCAACTGGGAAAGTGCGGCCCGACTTAGTTCCAATTTGTTGAACGAAAATATTCTAGACGATGTGCAGGCTCTATATCGTGTTAAAAGCATTGCAAAACGGACGGCTGAGCTTGAGGTTATTAACTTAACGCCTCAAGAGTTAAATGAAAAAATCACTGCCGTTGGTGGTAAGTTTAACGGTACAAATTTTGACGGTTCTTTCACGAGAACCATTACGACACAACGATTAGCGGATCAACCGCAGTCTATAAACCTCGTTCTTGGAGAATCCTATGGCTTGTGGCCGTTCCTCGCTGAATATAACGGGCCTGGTGCGTACCTCGTTGAGCAAGGTCGTAAATACGCTGCCAGCCCTCAAGCGATGAGCACGCAGCTAGCCCTTGCCCAAGGCACCGGTACGATGCCGGCCATCAATGGTTTGTTGACGGGGATGCCTGATACAGGGCTATATCCTAATTATGAAGGTGAAAGTTTCAAAGAACCTTACGGTTTAGGCATTGGTCCTGTTATGAAAAAGCTAGGCTACAAGACTGTATTCTGGTATGGTGGCTTTAGCACATGGCAAAATGTTAAAAACTTTGTTTTATCTCAAGGTTTCGATGAATTCCACGATGCCTCTGAAATGCCAAGCGAAGACGGCAATGCTTGGGGCGTAGGCGATAAAGACTTGTTTAAAGCTATTTCTGCCTACATGGATCAGCATAGAGGGGAAAAAATCCTCAATGTGATTATGACCACCTCTAATCATCCACCGTATAGCATCAATGTGGCTAAGGAAGGCTACGATGTGAATAAGGTAAAAGGGCATTTGCCAGATTCTATCGAAGAAAACGATAAGCAATTGAACGAAATGGGCCATATTTGGTACGCAGACCACGTAATGGGTGATTTTATCGCTCGCGAAGAAACAGCAGATCCGTCTGCACTGTTCGTCATTACAGGTGACCATAGCGAACGCTTTAACTTTGCTCGTGAAGTAGGTCCTAATGTGGCATCTACTATTCCTATTATTTTTTATGGTCGTGGTATTCATAAAGATTGGCTTGCACCTAATGCGTTCGGCATGAGCATTCAAATCATTCCAACCTTGGCGGAATTGGTAGGCCGACCTGGTCAAACCTATGAAGCGATGGTACCAAGCTTGTTTACACAAGAGGAATTTGTATTTAATCATAGACTATATCTTGATAAAAGTGGCAAAGTGTTAGAACAAAGTGCGAGCATGCCTCAATCCTATGGGGATATGATTAAAAACATGCGTGAACTTGCGGCATGGCGCATTAAACATGGGGATGTCATCAAATAAAGAAATATACATTTTTATCCATTAAATTTAATTGATTTGTAAGTTAAAGGATTATCTATGAGTACTGTGACGGCTATTATCTTAGCGCGCAATGAAGAACAACATATTGTAGATTGTATTAAGAGTATTCAATTTGCTGATGAAATTTTAGTCATCGATGATGGCAGTACAGATCAGACAGTATCACTTGCTACGGGATTGGGTGCAAAGGTTATACCACATCCCTTAAATGGAGATTGGTCACAACAACGACGGTTTGGTATTTCACAAGCCCAGAGTGAATGGATTCTATTTGTCGATTCTGATGAACGTGTATCACTAGAGTTAGCAAAGTCTATTCAACGAGCTATTCAAGGTGAACCGAAGGCGTATTGGTTACGCAGATATAATCTATTCCATTATAATCAGGCAACCCATGGTGTGGTGAGGCCTGATAAGGTATTACGATTGATGCCTCGAGAGGGAGCAACTGTGGAAGGGGCTGTTCACGAAGCTTTTATCAGTCCGTATCCACAAGATACATTAGAGGGAAAATTGTATCATTATACGTATGATAATTGGCATCAATTTTTTGAGAAGTTCAATAAGTATACGACGGTAGCAGCTAATAAATACAAGGCACAAGGGAAGTCTTGTAATTTTTTAGGGGATATTATATTGCGCCCTACATGGGCATTTTTCAAGATATATATTTTGCAAGGTGGCATATTAGACGGAAAAATAGGTTTTCTATTATCGATCTATCATATGATGTACACCATGACAAAGTATGTAAAATTGTATTATTTGAATAAATCTAATGGACAATTATAATCAGTAATGTAGTATAAGTAGGTTGCTATGGGGAAGTATTGTTCTTTAAGTAGATATGGAAGTATAAATGAGTGAACAATTTTTTCTATCCCTACAACAAAATATAAAATTAATGATTTGGGCACCCATATTGAGTAGTATCTTTCGAATCATTTTTATGATTATTTATAATCCGTATCCAACATGGAAAGGTCGTTGGAAATCAGCTCTAGGTTCATTGCGTTACGGCTTTTGGTGGGGCATGGATTTTGATGCCTATGTATTCTTATTACCTTTAGTCTTGGTGACACTCCCTGCACTATGGTTTGAAGGGTACCATCAAATAGAAGATTCCATACGATTAGTAGGTCTAACGATGTATTCCTGTGTACTGTACGCAGCCTTTGCAGGAAAAATGATCTTCTACAAGCATTTCCATGATACGTACAACTATATGGTTCATTATGGAAATCATGCAGAGAAACGGAATTTGATTGATGTATTCTTTAATCAAGACCGAGGAATTCTTGTCATTCTAGGATTGATTCCTATTGCAGTTATATCCTGGTTCATGGGAGGTTTCTTCTTATCCTTGCCATCTATACCATATCCAAACATTGAAGGAACCTGGCCTACTGTAGCTTGGAATATAGGACTTGTGGCGGCATCTGTTCTAGGATTCTATTGGTTCCGCTACGGTGGTACCTTATCTCATGATGATAAACCAGAATGGGATACGATTCCTACAGTGGTAAAAGAAGATATATTCTTTGCTCGTGCTACAGTGCCAGATTTATGTGCCTTAGAAACGGTGTTTAAACATCCGCTACGTGATGAATATACCGCATCTCCTGAAGATATTGATGACGCCATTTATCGCATTGTTCCTAACGAATACAAAGATTCATGGCAGGATTTACACACACCGCTTCATGCATTTAAGCGTGTTGCATCAGGTTCTCGTATTGATAAACCGCAACATATATTCTTTATTGTTGGTGAAAGTATCCCACAATGGTCTCTTGATGAACCTTATAAGGATCTCAATATATGTCCTGGCTTATGGGATTTTAAGGATAATCCTCATACGGCGCAAGTACCTAATTTCTTGCCTGCTGGTAATGTATCTCGTCCATCTATTGTGAGTCTATTATCTGGAGTATATGATGCGGGCATGGAAATCAACGAACGAGAAGCCTTTTGGCATGAACCATTACCGACTGCCTTGGCAGCTCAAATGAAGCGATTAGGCTATGATACGATTTATTGGTATGGCGGGAATGCATCGTATGGCAACTTTAATCACTTTGGTAAGGCCCAAGGTTTTGATCGCGTGGAAAGCGCTTCTGTTTTCTGTGGTCCTGATGCACCTAAAACTTGGGTGGGCGTATACGATCACGTATTTTTAGAGAATATAACGGAACAAATTAAAGGATTAGATCATCCGACATTCCATTTTATTTATACTACATCCAATCATGGGCCTTATAAAATGGAGGATTCCTTATTAGATTATGATCCTGAAAAGGTCATGCCGAATCTTGGGGATGATGTAAAGGCCAACAAGAAACGCAATAAAGAATTAGCTACCTATCGCTATAGTGATAAGGCAATTTTTAATTTTGTAAATTCTATGAAAGAGGTCTTTCCAGACAGTTTGTTTGTTGTTACTGGTGATCATTCTAATCTATTTGGCTCATTGAATAATACTTCTTTAATTCAACGGGACTATACCTTGCGCGATACATTCTGTACCGTAGGATTGTTACAACATCCTGCTTTTACCAAGGATAGTATTACGGCGCCCATTGGCACGCATATGAGCCTCATGCCTACCATTATTGAAGCCATTGCACCAAAGGGTTTTGAATATTATTCCATTGTGCCGTCCTTGTTTGAAGAGCAGCCAGAAACTTTAGTTACGCCATATCAGTGGATTACGCCGCATATGATGGGCGATGTTCGTATGGATTATGGTGAAAGCAACATACCGTCCTATAAACCGGTTGAGCCAATTCGGCCTATTGATAATCATGGGGATGATGCTCGTGATTGGACATTGTTGACCATGTGGCTCATTAATCATGAGGACAGTATGAATAAGTCGTAGTATAATTAGACGATGATATCTATTGATGTATATGTAAACATTATTTCGAATACATCAATGGATGCCACTATATGTGTATTGATCTGTATATGATAGGAGGAACCTATGTCTATAATCAATATTGTAGGCGCCAAAATTTGGGGCGGTGGTGAACAATATGTATATGATATTTGTAAACAATTACAACAACGACATAGGGCTGCTTATACCTTAGTAGACCAATCAAATGAAGAGATGCAATCTCGCTATGCTCAAGTCGGCCATGTGATGACTGCCAATCTCTATACTTTGAAGGGTTTTCTATCTGTTAATGCAGTAGCCAAACAGATGAAAGCACAAGGAATTAATACAATTGTATGCCACTCTGGTAAATATATCTTATTCTGTATTGCTCTTAAGCAGTTAACGGGTGCTAAATTGATGTTTATTAAACATAATCTTGTACCTGGTAAAACAGATATGTATCATAAATGGATTAATTCACAAGTAGATGCCTTTGTATGTGTATCTAAACTCGTTTATGATGACCTTATGACACCTATTATTAAGAATACTAGTAAATATTATATTGTTTATAATGGTATCGATCCGAATAGATTTCTTTCATTTGCAGATAATGTGCCAATAAAATCTAAAGTTACTACATTTGGATATAGTGCGCGTATTACAGAACGTAAGGGTTTATATCTGATTTTAAGTGCTCTTGAACAGATTCATCAAAAAAATCCAGATATTCGGTTGATTATATCGGGGGCTGGTACAGAGGATCAAATCAAAAAACTTAAAGACTATATAGATGCGCATCACATGCATTCTTATGTTGAATTTATAGGTTTTACACCTGATATTGAAGGTTTATATAGATCAATTGATTGCTTGTTATTGCCAACTGTAACGCGTGAAGCCTTTGGTCTTGTTATTTGTGAGGCTATGTATTGCGGTGTACCAGTCATTACGAGTGGATCTGGGGCTCAGAGAGAAATTATAGAAGATGGTATATCTGGATTTATTGTTGATCCTTTGAATGAACATACATTACAACAAGCAGTGGAGCATGTGATGAGTGATGCGGTAGATTTATCAAGTATTATCACAAATGCACGACGTGTTGTTGAGGAACGATTCATCATTAATCGTGTAGCTGATGAATTAGTTGCGATTATAGATAATTTACACTCCACTAATCATTAATGATAAAGTTTGTTAGTTGTATTAGTGGATAGGAGTATGAGATGGGATATTTACAAATACAATGGCAGCGAGGTCGTAAGATTTACGGCAAGCGTAGTTGGAGGGAAACACGTCGTACCTTCTTACATACAATGCGCTCCATACGAAATAAACGAGAAATAGAGGCGCTAGAGAACTACTTTGCAGGTTACACGCCTGATTTAACACTATTAGACCGACAAGTTGGTTTATTTGAGTTGATGACAAGATTTTTCTTGTTTAAAAGCTCTACACCTCAGGAACGATTAGAGGCTATTGTTAATCATTTTGATTATTTGAAAGATATATTTACAGATGAAGCAATTCGTGAAATGTACTCTGTAGATACAGATAATATTTATGATGATGTAAGTCGTATGAATCGTGGTTTTATTGTATGGGAATCAGAAGACCTTGATATGGTGGCCCGTTTATATTATGGACCTGGTCAGCGTAAAGAAGGTTTTTTGACCTTGTTACTCACCTTGGGTAAGCAGGGCGTATACCATGCTAATTTTCGCTTTGGCAAAGGCTTTAATGGGGAACCTGCTATGTGGATTGGTACAATTCAAGGTTATAAAGATGGTCTTGATAATGCTAAAACAGTTACGAAAAAGATGTTTGGCTATCGTCCAAAAAACTTTATTATGTTCCTATTACGTCATATTGCAGCCATTTGTAAAGTAGAATCTATTTACGCTGTATCTGATGAAGGCTTTTACGCGAATACTCATTTAGTTCGCGGTCATCGTGCAAAGGTAGCTGAGCTAGATTCATTGTGGGAGGAATCTGGCGGTGTACTATGTAGTGATGAACGTTTTTTCAAAATTCCTTTAGAGGAATATCGTAAGCCTATTGAGGAGATTAAATCACAAAAACGTAGCCAATATCGTAAACGCTATGAATTACTCGATCAATATGAACAAGAAATTCAAGAACATATGAAATATTTAATAAAATAAGTATACGTTTATACGTTTATACGTTATACGTAAGTCGTAACTATACTTAATTATTAGATAATAACAATAAGGGGATAAGGGTGTTGGTATGAAATCTTGGATACTTAAGAATTATGAAATGATACTTACTGTACTCATTTCAATTATGATATGTACGACGCGGTCATCCATGGCTTTTGGTAATTTGATTTATGGACTTATAGTACTCATTACACTTTTAACATGGTGGTATAAAAGAGATGAAGTTTCTATACCAAATTCAATACGCCAATATGGATGGGCATACTTGGGTATGCTGTTATGTATATTACCGTCTGCATTTATTAGTGATGATATACGAGTGACGACTAAGTACTTCTTTAATATTTGGATTTGGAAGGTTTTAATTATCGTACCAATCTTGCTATTTATCAAGAGTTCTCGCAAATTATATACTATTTTATCAATATTTTTTGTGTATATAGGCATCGATGCTCTATCTGCCTTTGTACAATATTTACTGGGGTATAATGTAGGAACAGAGGGTCGTGCAGGTGGTGTCATTAATGGCTCTATGATGGGGCTAGCTATGTTGTTAACGCTCGCTTTTCCATTAGCTTTAATTACTGTTTATGATAAAACATTTCCTTCTTATGTAAAAAAATCAGCTGTATTCTCTTTATTTAGTATAGTGTTGGGAATGTTAGGCAATCAAAGCCGTGGTTCTTGGCTATTTAATGGTATTAATGGTGTACTTATTACATTGCGCTACTCCTTTGTTAACATTCGTTATTTATTGGTACTTCTTGTGGCTGCTATAGGAATCAGTTTTGTATTTACTAGTAATCAAGCTTATATGGCTCGTTTTAAAAGTACATTTAATATAACTACTGATGGTTCAAATTTAGGTCGCATCTATGTATGGGAATCGGATAGACGAATGATTAAAGATCATCCTGTAATTGGTGTTGGTCCAGGTTTGTGGCAAAAAATATATCGAGAACAGTATAAATCAGAAAAAGAAACCCAAGACTTAGGTCATTCTCATAATAATATGTTACAAATAGCCTCTGAATCTGGCATACTAGGTCTAATTGGGTTTTTAGGATTCTCAATTTTCACAATCTATAAATCAGTAAAAAGCTATATTATGTCTACAAATCCTTATGATTTATTAATCATTGTAGGTTTTATTAGTTATTTGTTTTTATTTGGATCTATTGATTATACTTGGGGTAATTCATCTGGTATTCGCATTTTTTGGGTTGTTATAGGGATTATGCTTCAATTGCGAGATAATTGAGAAGCGTATAGCTGTATTGGAAGGTATTTAACTACCATTTAATAGACAATTAAGTAGGAGTCAAATAGACTTAAATAGACTTAAAGAATAAATAACTACATAAAAGATAGGTGAAATCTATGTTTTTTATAGTTTTACATATTTAAATATGATACAATATATGTAAATATTGGTACATTGTATTCGTATGATAGAGAGGTTGTTTTCTTAATATTTTGAGATTGAGAAAACAACCTTTTCTTATAATTTGGGGTATTAGTATGAATAGTTCTATCTGTAATAACAATAATAAAAAGTTATTTATTAGTAAGTTCATAGTGCTTATAGCAGATTATATTGCTATTGTTTTGGGGATATTAGCAGCCTATTATTTGCGTTTAAACTTATCAATTTTACCGGTAAGTTCAAATTTTAAGGTAGAAGAAATTTACGTATATGGTGTTGTGCCTATCGTTTTTTTAACTATATTATTGCTTAATAATGCTTATTCTGTGGTAACACCTTATTGGGATACGATGAAAAATTTATTTCGCAGCATTACCATAGGGGTTGTCGTATCGATTGTTCTCATGTACACGGGCCATGTAATTAATGATGTGTCTCGTCTATTTGTTGTTTTTGCTTATATATGTATACTCGTATTTATCTTTAGCGAGCGTTTTATTGTAGGAAAAATACTCTCAAAAGCAGGATATTTAACAATTCCAATCCTTCTCGTTGGGGCGGGTAAGACTGCAGAACTTGTAAAGAGGGCTTTAGATCGCATGCCGATTACTACCTATAAGATTATTGGTTATGTAGATGATAATCCTAAATCATCATCCATCGCCAAAGAATATCCATGCCTTGGGGCCTTTAAAGATGTAGAAAGTGTTATTAAAGATACAGGGGTCCAAACAGTACTGATTTGTGCTCCCGGACTTGAGTCTAAAAAATTAGTATCCTTGATTAATCGATTACAAGTATTAGTAAAACGTGTGGCCTTTGTACCTGAATTATTCGGTTTACCAGCCAGTAATATTACAGCACGTGGCATGATGGAAGAACAAGCCGTCGTATTGCGTGTACAAAATAACCTAGCACGCAAGTCTAACCGTGTTTTCAAACGTATTTTTGACATTGTAGCTACCGTATGTGGTGGTATTTTGATTTTACCAATTCTCGCTATCATTGCTATATTGATTTACTTAGATTCTCCAGGACCTATCGTATTTGGACATAAACGTGTTGGTCAAGATGGGAAATCATTTTCTTGTTATAAATTCCGATCTATGGTGCCAAATGCACAAGAGGCTTTGGAGCAATATCTAAAAGATAATCCAGCTGCTCGTGAAGAATGGGAACGAGATTTTAAATTGAAGGATGATCCTCGGGTTACAAAAATCGGAAAGTTCCTTCGAAAAACAAGTCTTGATGAATTGCCACAGTTGTGGAATGTTCTTGTTGGGGACATGAGCCTCGTAGGGCCAAGACCTATTGTTCGAGATGAAATTGTAAAATACGGCGATTATATTAATGACTTTTATCTTGTACCACCAGGGATTACTGGTGTTTGGCAGGTAAGTGGTCGTAGTGATACCACCTATGAAGAACGAGTTCTTATGGATTCTTGGTATGTGCATAATTGGTCTGTATGGATCGATATTGTATATCTGTTGAAAACTGTATTGGCTGTTGCTAAATCGAAAGGGGCCTATTAATGAAATACGATTATTTAGTAGTTGGGGCAGGCCCATTTGGTGCTGTATTTGCTCATGAGGCGCACAAGCGTGGTAAATCTGTACTTGTCATCGACCGTCGCAATCACATAGCAGGTAATCTATATTGTGAAAGCAAAGATGATATCAATATTCACGTCTATGGTGCTCATATTTTCCATACATCCTTGAAACATGTGTGGGATTATGTCAATCAATTTGCTGAGTTTAATCACTATGTAAATAGTCCTGTAGCAAACTATAAAGGCGAGATGTACAATTTGCCGTTCAATATGAATACATTCTCTAAAATGTGGAATATTCGAACTCCAAAAGAGGCACAAGATATCATCACTAAACAACGAGCTGCTATATCAGGGGAGCCAAAGAACTTAGAAGAGCAAGCTATTAGTCTTGTAGGTACGGATATTTACGAAAAGCTCATCAAAGGGTATACGGAAAAACAATGGGGCCGTAAATGTACAGAGTTACCAGCTTTCATTATTAAACGATTACCTGTGCGTTATATATATGATAATAACTATTTTAATGATCGCTTCCAAGGTATTCCAATGGGTGGTTATACCAAGATGATTGAACGCATGTTAGAAGGCATTGAAGTCCGCTTAGGTGTAGATTTCCTTAAACATAGGAATGAATACGAATCTTTGGCAGATAAGATTATCTACACAGGCCCTATAGATGAATACTTTGGTTATTCTGAAGGGGTATTAGAATATCGTGGTCTTCACTTTGAAACAGAGCGTCTCGAAGAGGAAAACCATCAAGGCGTTGCGGTGGTGAACTATACGGAAGGAGAGATTTCGTATACTCGTATCATTGAACATAAGCATTTTGAGTTTGGTACACAGCCTGTTACGTATGTAACAAAAGAATATCCAAAGGACTGGAAAATCGGTGAGGAAGCGTATTATCCAGTCAATGACGTAAAGAATTTAGATTTATATTCTAAATATGTTAAAAAGGCTGAAGCGATTTCTAATGTAATCTTTGGTGGTCGTTTAGGGGAATATAAATATTACGATATGGATAAGGTCATTGCTAGTGTTTTAACTTTGGTAGAAAAAGAGTTAGCATAGATAATTTCTCATATTGTACTAGAAGAGTGTTAATAATATACAACTCATTAGGAGAGTACTAGTGAATATAAAGATTTTAGTAGCAACACATAAACAATATTGGATGCCAGAAGACTCCGTGTACATGCCAATCCATGTAGGTCGAGAAGGTAAGGCTGATATTGGTTATACTGGTGATCATACGGGAGATAATATATCTTCAAAAAATGCGAATTATTGTGAGTTGACAGGTTTGTATTGGGCATGGAAAAACCTTGATGCGGACTATATCGGTCTCGTTCATTACAGACGTTACTTTACGCGCAAAGAAGTTCGTTCTGTAGAGGCGAAAAAAGAGCAAATCTTGACTGGTTTTGAATGGGAACAATTACTTTCCGAATATCCTGTAGTAGTAGCGGATAAGCGTAAATATTATATCGAATCCAATCGCTCTCATTATAATCATGCTCATCATTCAGAAGGCCTTGATGTGGCAGAGCAAATTATCGCTGAGAAATATCCAGAATATAGTGCTGCTTTTACAAAAGTTTGTAATCGTACCTGGGCTCATATGTTCAACATGTTCGTTATGCGTCGAGATTTATTTAATCAATATTGTGAATGGATGTTCTCCATCTTAGAAGAAATCGAAAAACGTGTTGATATTTCTGGTTATGATATGTATGAAGCACGTATTTATGGGTTTGTTAGTGAAATTTTGCTTGATGTATGGCTTGAAGCGAATAACATTAACTATAAAGAACAAAATGTATCCTTTATGGAGCCTCAAAATTGGTTGAAAAAGGGTGGATTATTCTTAAAAAGAAAATTCTTTAAATAATAGACCTATTTGTATTATGGAGGAATTTTTTTGATGAGAGAAATTGGATTTTCGGAGATTAAGGGTGTCTCTTTAGATATTTTAAAAGATGTGGCACATTTTTGTGATACACATGATATTCGATATGTATTAGCGTATGGAACGATGTTGGGAGCCGTTAGACATAGAGGCTTTATTCCATGGGATGATGATATTGATATCATGATGCCACGCGATGATTATAATCGCTTTATTAAGTCATATAATGACTATAATCCAAGATATCAAGTATATTCTATTGAAACCGATGATAGTTATACCTATACAATGGCAAAGGTATTCGATCAAGAAACAGTTATGGTTGATAATACATTGTGGCGTAATTTTGATAAAGCCGGTGTATTTATAGATATCTTTCCTATTGATGGGTTACCAGATGATACACAGGCTCAACAAAAACTTTTTAGACACCAACAACTTTTAAACTTGTTATTCCATGGGTCTTCTATGAAGTTTACATTCAGTAATCGCTATGTAGACTCTAAAGGTAGCTTTGCTAAGTTAAAAGGTTATGTTCGGACATTTTTAAAATTTGGTGCTATCGGCTTAATGCATTTTTTGCCAACAACAAGTTTAATTAAAAAGATTAACCAAGATGCACAACAGTATCCATTTTCCAATGCGAAATACATAAGTGTTCTCGTTGATTGTGCAAGTGGTAATAAACGAGAGGTATATGAAAAGACCTTGTTTGATAATAGAAGCTTATATCCTTTTGAGAATTCTGAGTTTTGGGGACTTACAGATAGCGATTTCTATTTAAGTCATTTGTACAATAATTATATGGAAGCACCACCTGAAGATCGCCAGGTACCACATCATAACTATAGAGTGTATTGGAAACAATAAGAGGGGATTAGATTATGAAACTATTTACAGTAGGACCAACACAAATGAGAAAGGAAATTCTTGATGTAAGACATCAACAAGTTCCTTATTTTAGAACAACAGAATTTTCTGACGTCATGTTAGATTCAGATAGACTGCTCAAAAAGTTTATGAATGCACCAGAAAGCTATAAATCCATCTATCTAACAGCCTCTGGTACAGGTGCATTAGAAGCGACTATTATGAATTGTATGAATGAAACAGACCATGTACTAGTTATTAATGGTGGTACATTTGGTCAACGTTTTGTCGATTTATGTGAACTTCATGAAATTCCTCATACTATGATTAAATTAGAAGATGGTGAGGCGTTGACTGCTAACCACTTTGCGGCAGTAGAAGAACAAGCTTTTACCTTTGTTATTGCTAATATTGATGAAACTTCTACAGCGCAGTTATACGATATTAATTTATTAAGTTGTTTTGCGAAAAAGAAACAAGCGTACCTGGTAATTGATGCGATTAGTTCGTTTTTAATTGATCATTATGATATGGCTGGTAATAATATTGATGTTACTATTTTGAGTTCTCAAAAGGGACTTTGTATCGCACCAGGTATATCTCCTATTGTAATTAGTGATAGATTATATGAAGAACGTGTAAAAAATAATCATATTAAGAATCTTTACTTCGATTTCAACCAATATGTAAAAAACTTTACGAGAGGTCAAACACCATTCACACCTGCTGTTGGGGTATGTTTAGAAATGAATAAAGCATTACATCTTATTGAAGAGGAAGGTTTTGAAAATTATTTAGCTCGTATTGATAGTGTGGCTAAGGATTTTAGAAATAGAATTAAAGAATTACCTGTATCTATTCCTACTTTCACTATTAGTAATGCAGTTACGCCCATTCGTTTTGAACAACCAATTGCTAAAGATGTATTTACAATCTTGAAGGATAAATATGATATTTTTGTAAATCCTACGGGTGGCGTTAACGAGGACTATGTTCTAAGGGTGGCACATATTGGGGATACGACCATTGAAGATAATGAATTTCTCGTTGAAACATTGAAATCAGTAATTAAAGAGATTACAGGTAAATAGCATGGTAAAGGTAATAACATATGGAACATATGATTTGTTTCATGAAGGGCATTATAATCTATTAAAAAATGCGAAAGCATTAGGTGACTACCTTATTGTTGGTGTTACATCTGACTACTTTGATAAGTCGAGAGGTAAATTTAATGTTCGTGATTCGTTGATGACACGCATTGATAATGTACGCGCTACAGGATTTGCTGATGAGATTGTAGTGGAAGAGTATTTTGGTCAAAAAATAGATGATATCAAACGCTTTAATGTGGATATCTTTACAGTTGGTTCCGATTGGGAAGGCTATTTTGATTATTTAAATGAATACTGTAAAGTCGTCTATTTACCGAGAACACAAGGTATTTCTAGTACGCAAATTAGGAATTCTGAAAATGTTAGATTGGGTATTATCGGTAATGAAGTTATTTTAGATAGATTTTTAGATGAAGCTAAATTTGTAAGTGGTATTGATATTATAGGTGGTTACACAGAAACAGATGCGGTTGATACTATCTATAAATCACATCAGTTTAATGATTTAGAGCAATTTAGTTCATCTAAAATATTGCTAGATGAGGTGGATGCGGTATACATTAATATGCCTTTATCTAAACGTGTAACTTATATCGAAAAAGCTCTACAAGCAAAAAAACATGTATTAACAGAATTCCCATTTAGCAGTGACCTTGATGAAACATTACGTTTAATGAATCTGGCGAAATCTTCCAACTTAGTATTAATGGAAGGACTGAAGACAGCGTATAGTCCAGCTTTTAGTAAATTAATAGCCATGGCACGTAGTGGGCAAATCGGTAAGATATTTAATGTGGAAGCCAATTTCACACAGGTATTAGGCGATGATTTAGAGAATCAAGTTAGGATAGCCGGGGGTAGTATTTTATCTCTCGCTGCATATCCTTTATTAGCAATCTTTAAATTATTGGGTTTTGATTATAATCACGTTGATTTTATAAGCCATAAAGTCGATGATGTCGATATTTTATCAAAGATTAATTTCCTCTATGATGATGCTATGGCTTCTGCTACAGTAGCTATTAATGCTAAAGCAGAAGGTGATTTAGTTATATCTGGTTCAAAAGGGTATATTTACGTACCGGCGCCTTGGTGGAAAACAGAATTTTTTGAATTGCGTTTTGAAGATGTGAACTTGAATCGAAAATATTTCTATAAATTTGAAGGAGAAGGTTTGCGCTACGAGATTGTTGAATTCTTAACAAGTATTAGAAAGAATTCTGAAAGTTTCTTAATGAGCCATCAAGATATGATTGAAGAGGTGCGTGTTCTCGATAAATTTGTATCTAATACAGATGTTACTGTTATTTAGTATAGGGTTGGATGAGTATGCAACAATTATCTTTACGTGAAGTCCAATTAGAAGAGTTGAATCTGCTCAAAGATTTTGACCAATTTTGTAAAAAATATAATTTGAAATATAGTCTGTGTTATGGCACATTAATAGGTGCAGCTCGACATAAAGGGTTTATACCTTGGGATGATGATATTGATGTTTGCATGCCTAGACCTGATTATGAACGGTTATTAACGTTAAAAGAGCACTATGATCATGATGGATTAGAGTTAATTGCCAATCCTATCAATCATAGTTTGGATGCAACTTATGCGGCTATAATCAATAAAAATATCCCTTGTGAGAATACATATTCTAATACATTGCGTAGTAAGTATTTGTGGATAGATATTTTTCCTGTTGATGGATTTAGTGAAGATATGTCCATCATGAAAGAGATTTATGATAAATCGATTTTTTATCAGAAAATACTTACATTAGCTAGTGCTAAGCTATTTAAGGGGAAATCTCTCATCCATGCTTTAGGCAAATTAGTTGTTGTACCATTATGCCGTTTATTTGGTAAACAACGTTGTATCGATATCATGGATCGATTGGCTAAATCCTATGATTATAACATCTCAGAGCATGTTGGTGTAATAGCATGGGGTGAAGGTGTAAAAGAACGATTACCTAAACAAGATTTTGAGAAAATGACTACCATTGAGTTTGAAGACCAATCATTCTCTGTTATGTCTTGTTGGAGAGAATATCTAGACAATATGTATGATGATTATATGCAGATGCCTCCTGAAGACCAACGCTGTGGACATAATATTGTTGCCTATAAGATAGACCGAAAGGATTAAATTATGCAACCTTTACTTTCTATTATTGTTCCCATTTATAATGTTGAACAATATTTGGATAGATGCATTCAATCAATACTAAATCAAACCTATCAGAATTTAGAAATTATTCTAGTTGATGATGGTGCAACGGATTGCAGCGGTGCTATTGCGGATTCTTATGCGGCGAAGGATAAACGAATTAAGGTCTTTCACAAAGAGAATGGAGGGCTTTCCGATGCTCGTAACTATGGTTTAGAGCATGTTACAGGGGACTATATTTTATTCATTGATAGTGATGACTTTATTGTGAATATAATGTGTGAAAGACTGATTACTGTAGCAAGTAGTAACAATGCTGATATAGTATCTTGTAATTATTATATCTATAGAGGTGATGATGATATCAGTATACATACTATGTCTGTTCAAGATGATAAACGAACTTTTACGGGTATGGATATGTTGCGGTATTATTTACTAAAAACGGAACCATTTGATTTAAATGTAGTATGGAATAAAATTTTTAAATTGGATTTATTCAATGGAGTGGAGCCAGTTCGTTTTCCAAAGGGACGAGTTCAAGAAGATAATTTTACTATTTTCAGACTATTTTTGAATGCTAATAGTATAGTAACAGTAAACGAACCACTTTATTATTATGTACAACGCGCAGGTAGTATAATGGCTAATTTTACTAGACGTTTTATGATAGATACAATAGAGTCTTATATGTATATGAGTGATTATCTTATGAATCACTGTAGTAGTGTAAAGAATGAACTACAATTGTACCTTTTAAATTCCTATGTGGAATTGTCTCGTAGAGTCTGTGCCAATAAATGTAAGAAAGAGTGCAATGATTTACTAATTCAATATAAACACTATGTATTAGATCATACGGCTGATACTAGCCATAATCCAATGTGGAAGTGTAAACAATATATAAAAAGGATATTGGTTAAATTGTATTATTAAATATGAATCATAGTCATATTTATACGATTATATATTGTATATAATTAAAGCCCATAGAGATTATCTTTATATTTTTATTGATAATACTATGGGGTTTTCTCTAATTATGAAAGTATAGTTAGTAATATTTAATAGATATTAATGTTAGAGGGTTGGTAATGTGAGGAAGAGTTACTCCGTATTAATAGAGAATATATTTTCTTTACTGACCTTGCGCGCCTTAGAATATGTATTAGCATTTATTTTAGTACCATATTTGATTCGCGTATTGGGACCATTGCATTTTGGGATGATTGCCTTTATGCAGGGGATTATGGAATATTTCCGTATTTTTGTAGATTTTGGCTACTCCTTAACGGCGCCAAAGGCAATAGCACAGGTTGAAGAACAGAACATAGGATCTCTATTTGCCAAATATTTTTATGGAAAAGTATGTATATTAATATTTATTACCGTGGTATTTTTTGCTATTTATAATCTACAACGCATAGTATTAGGAAATATGATTGATATATTATTATTTCAGGTTATGTACTGTGGGATTATAGGTAATGTTTTATTTCCTGTATGGTTTTTTCAGGGCATACAGAAAATGCGATATATTACCATCTTAAATATGAGTGGACGTATCTGTATGATGCTTGGTATATTTTTATTTGTAAAATCTCCAGATGATTATATACTTGCTGCATTCTTACAATCTTGTACTCCATTAATTGCAGGTATCTTTTCAATAGTTTGGTTAAGAAAACACTATACTGGATTATTCAAATTGCCACCTATGGGTGAAATTATTAATTCTTATAAAGAAGGATGGTCTATATTCGTATCCTCGTTGGCAGTTAATTTGTATACTGCAACAAATGTAGTGGTATTGGGTATGCTTACGAATAATGTTATCGTTGGTTACTATAGTGCTGCTGATAAATTAATTATCTGTGTTCGTAGAGGTATATATGCTGTAAGTGATGCAATATATCCATTTATAAGTAAGATGATGAAAGATGATATTCCTAAGGGATTACAGTTCATTAAAAAGCAATTATTCTTGTATTTGATTATAGGCGTTGTTGGTTGTACATCTTTATTTTTCTTTTCAGATACTATAGTTAGGTTATTGTTTGGAGCTGATTATGATTTAACTGTTGATGTATTACGAATCTTGTCTTTTGTTCCATTAGCTGTTGCTATTAGTACTGTATTTGGTGAAGAAACGATGTTACCCCTTAATATGAATAGTGCTTATAGTCGGACTCTAGTATTGGGAGCTTTCTTTAGTTTGATATCTATATTTCCATTGTGTTATTTGTGGGGGGCTAAAGGAGTAGCAATAACAATGCTATTAACAGAATTTTTAATTATGAGTATTATGGGAGGTTTATTAAGGAAGCAACTCTTTTAAGAGGTATTAAGTAGTTTGAGAGATTTGAGAGGTTTGTTTCAATATGATTAGTTTAGTATATTATAAAATTCAAGAGCTATTGCTTTGTGCAATGATAATTTCATTACCACTGATGCGGATACCAGATCGATATACCTTATTTTCGATGGGAAATAATCTGTCGATGGTATTTTTGTTTTGTTCCATTTTTTTATTTATTGTGTATAGCATATGGAAAAAAAAGACAGAGGTTCCATTTAAACTGTATTTTATCATATCTGTCGTTTGGATTGTTTTTTGTACTATATTAGGGGTATTTTCCTTTCCTTTTTACGATACTGTAATTTATACGTACTTAATCAATACATCCGTTGTCCAAAAATTATATACTCTATTCCCTTCATTTGTAGGTAATGAATTTGTTCTACAAGTAAAGTTGATGGTGTCTTTAGTTTGGTATTTATTTAGAAACTTTATATTCCCATTAATTGGTTTATTCTTAATTATTTTTAATCTTTATAAAGATGATTGTAAAAAAGGTCTTGATACTATTGTTAATGCTGCAAGAATATTAACAATTCTATGTATAGCTTACTCTGTTATAGAGGTTTCTTGGCTATGGAGTGGTTCGGATTATTTAGCTAGTATACTAGTAACTATTAATAATAGCTTATATGATCCTGTTGTACAAAGTGGGTGGTGGCCTCCAGAATTATGGCCAGGCCAACTTAGAAGCCTTGCATTGGAACCATCCTATTTTAGTATGATTGCCGTATTCTTGGCTCCATTATTAGGTATTCATTACGTAAGTGACAAAAATAAACTTGATATTGTATTAGCATTTCTGTTAATTTCTATGATTTTCTTAACCAAAGCAAGAACTGGTGTAGTTATCTATCTATTTGAATTGGCCGCATTTGTATTGCTCAGTTTTGTATTTAGGTATACGTCTTGGTGGAAAATTTGTTTATTCGTCATAGGTCTTAGTGTATTAAGCTATTCGTTTGCCATTGTGGGAGACTCCGTTGCGAGCCCTCTTATTAGAGTAAGTATTTCACAAATAAACACTGTTAATGAGAACTCTAAAGCTGTATCGGTAGAAAAAGCGCTAGATAACTATATTGATAGTAATGTTAAATCTGTTAGTAATATGAGCTCACGGTCTAACTCAGCAAGATTTGGTAATACGGTAGCTATGTTTAAAGTAGGTCTAGATCACCCTGTGTTTGGTGTTGGTAGAGGTTTGCATTCTAACTATATGGTGGATCGATTCCCGGATTTTGCTAAAGATAGTGGAGAGGTTAAGCAATGGACAGAGGATGTATTACGAAAAGGGTTTTTAGCGTTTGAATCCCCTGTACTCAACGAGTTTGCAGCCATATTGGCTTGGTTTGGTGTTATAGGGGAATTATTATTTATTACACCAATTTTATATATTTTATATAAAACATATAGAATTAGACGACATATACAAAATCCGACGTTAGTTTATTTATTAGTAGCATTCTTTGGTCAGATTGCATGTTTTATGAGTAATGAATTTATATTAGCATATCCAATCCTTGTAGGAATTTTGATTTGTTATATTAAATTTTATGAGAATAGTAACATATAAATTGTATGGGGAGTTAGTATATTAGAAAGTAGAGGATTATAGTGCAAAGAATAGGCTCTTTGGCAGGATTAAAGGTTATAGCGCTGCTTTTATTATTTTGGTGGCATAGTCCAATACCTAATCCTAATGTTGATATCGGTGCAAGAGTTTGCGAGTTTTTCTTTGTTGTATCTGGTTTTTTGGTTTCATATAATTATTCAAATAAAATGGTGCCTGCGACTTGGAATGAATCTTGTTTATATGTAAAGAAGAAATTATCTAAAATGTGGTCGTTACATTTTGTCGCATTTTTTATTTGTCTATCTCTAATGCCTATTTCAGATATATTTTCTATGAGAACTGCATTTGAGGCTCTAATTAATTTATTTTTACTCCAATCTTGGAGTATTGATAGTCGCACCTTCTTTTCTTTTAATGGAACGAGTTGGTTTCTTTCTTCTATATTGTTTTGTTATTTTTTATCTCCATTTCTCTTAAAAACAGCGAACACAAGACGCCGAGCTGTTATTAGTTTATAGCTTTTAGTTTACGGTTTTTAATTGAAAAGCAGCAGATATTATTTGGTACAGAAATTACAGCGTGGAATTTACATGTTTCACCTGTAGTTCGTGGATTAGAGTTCTATGTTGGGTTAGCTTTATATCCTATAAGTTTATGGTTTAGAGATTTATTGAATAGAAAGTATTCTCAGGCTATTTCTTCATTAACAGAAATAATAATAACTCTTATAACTTTAGTACTTGTAGTAATACAAGAGGGACATTGGATGAGAGCGGAGTTTGTGTGTGTTTTCTGTATTATGATTGTAGTATATTCTTGGGATATGGGCATAATCTCTAATGTTTTAAGCACTTATATATTTAAGTTCTTTGAACATATAGAGTTTGAGTTTTTTATTTTACATCAAGCAATAATAAAGGTCGTAAATCATTATTCTATACTAGCAAATTATGGGTGGAAGTATCAAAGTATAGTTTCATTTCTTTTAGTTTTAATTGCTTGTTATGTATGGAAACATTTTTTTAGTGATATAACAAGAAAATGGATGGATATTACTCTAAATAAAATGCAAAATATATTTTGTAATTAATTTTAAATTGCAATATAGTCATTCTTGAGTGGATTAGCATACGTGAAAATGCGGTAATACTATCGCTTAGAACGGTTCTCTTTCTTAAATAAAATCGTTTTTTGTAGTTTAAGTCTTTGTACGTAATGTCGTGTTATAACTATTGTAGTCCATAGTGATTGCCTTGATTATATTTTGATTAGATACCTTAATAATAATACAAAGCTCACTATAGATTTCTTTAAGTGTCCAATTTTACTTTACAATTAAAAAATATATTATATAAATGGTAGGCTTATGAGTAAAATAATTCAATTACCAACATTTATTTGGTACTCCATGACAACCGATTTATATACACAGTATCGTTCTTATATAAAACAACAATTAATGAATAAATCTAACTCAGAGTTACGAATTATACATGAATTATTAATAAGTGATTTTGAGAGTCGATACATGTTTATATGGGGAACTATTTCTTTAGGTGCTATTTTGGCCCTTATAGTAAGTATAGGATCAAATTTGGCAATAGAAGTCCTGAAGGAAGGTGCTAGTGAAAGTATTATTTTTGCTTATAGCCAATTTATAATAACTACTATAATAGTACTGTTAGGTTGCAGCATAGTAGGCTTTGTTTCAACTATGCTTTTGAGTGTTTCTAAGTTCAAATCTATTGGATTTTATGGCATTTTATTTGTTGGAATAATAGGAATAGCATATTGGAGTCATTTTGAACACTCCATTCTTATGGACCTATTCTTTCTTATATTAAGTTGTATATGTACAGGCATTATGTTTGCTACAATTTTTGATACGATAAAAAAATGTGCTGTTATCAAGAAATTAATAATAGAGGAGCTTATAAGTAGTAGGAAAATGAAAATACGATTGCCAAAAACTATTAGTTGATTAGATTACTTTTCTAATATGTATGTAGTATAAGTATAATCTAAATAGGCATTCACTTGTTCAAAGAGGATGTTTATTGAATTAATAACTAACAAATCTTAGTAAATTAATGTTCAAAAAGAAGGATTTTTGAACATCACTTTTCTAAATAGTAGATTGATGTACAAAATGCTAATTTTTTGTACATTAATTATTATCGTAATAACTATAGCTTAATAAAAAGACAGCTGGTGTATAATCAGCTGTCTTTTTTATGTGTAAAATTTGTCACAACATTCTCATATATTTCATGTATTTTATGATGTATACAAGTCATCTAGGTAGTTACTAGTTGGCGTAGTATTCATATAGTTTGAGAGGAAGAATATGAGGTATAGAGAATGAGAGCGAGCAATATTGAATTGTTGCGTATCATTTCGATGATACTAATTATTATGCATCATTTTAGCGTGCACGGTTGTTTCCCCTTTACACCAGATTTAACGTTTAATAAGGTGTTTCTCCAAGTATTTGGACTTGGAGGCAAGGCTGGTGTAGTTGCCTTTGTTATGATAACAGGCTATTTTATGATTTCTAGTAGCTTGAAGTTGCACAAGTTTGCCAAATTAGTTGGGCAAATATGGTTTTACAGCATTGCCATGCTCGGCATGGCTATGGGTTTAGGACTCGATACGGTGACGTCAAGGAATATGATGCTCGCTTTATTGCCCATTGGTGCCATGAGTTGGTTCGCCCAGAACTTTTTAGTACTCTATTTATTAACGCCTGTTATTAATCGAGTACTTCATTGGCTGCAGCATACATACTACGTTATACTCCTAGTGGTTTCCACGGTAATTTGGTTCTTAATGCCGACGGTGCTGAATTTGTGGCCTAATGTACCGCATACCACCTTTGGATTTAAACATATCTTTTCATTTGTCGTATTCTATTCGCTAGGGGCGTACATCAAACTGTACGGCTCACATATAACAAAGAAAATAGGTATTATTTTTACCGCCATAGGCTTTGTAGGGGCCTTTCTAGGGGATATCCTCGTCGATGTACTAGCTATGACGAATCCAGTGTATATGAAACAGATTTTCTACTTTACGCAAAATGATTATGGCTTCTTTCAATTGCTATTAGGCATTGGCGTATTTATTATTTTTTTGAAAGCAAAGATCACTTATCACCCTTGGATTAATGCGGTAGCATCTACTACCTTTGGTATATACCTATTGCATGATAATAAGCTATTCCTTCATTACATGTGGGACAATGTATTAGCAACGTATCAGTACTATGATTCAATACTATTACCTCTGTATGCAGTTCTTGTAGTGGTGCTTATTTTTGTCATCGGTATGATTGTAGACTATGTGCGGTTAGATTTCATAGAAAAACCTGTGATGAAAGCAATCACGCCGAGCCTCGAGCGAATTCAGTCAAGGGTTGAGAAAGTAGTGCCATTATAATGCGATTATCAGTGTTTTTTGGTATAATATATAAGTATTCTTACCATAAAACGGGAGGTAATTATAATGCGTAAATTTTTATATATATTAGCGGCGTTGCTTGTATTAATTGGCATTAGCACAAATGATGTAGAAGCTCGTCAAGATGTGTATGCTACGACGTATCTCGGTAATAACTGGTATGTAGATCAAGACTCTGTAAAACGGGTGGGGGATATACTCAACTTTACGGTGTACACAACAGCAGGTCTTAGCTACAAAGTGACATCTAGTGATGATAACTATTACAATGCAGACGTGTTTTACGATAATAATAAACTCGTATCCGATAATGGCCAATCCGTCTGGAAGTCGCCAGGCATGATGGCAGCCATGCGCGTGGCTCGTAGATAAACAAAAAAGCTGTACATACATAGATTAGACTGAACGGCTTTGATGTCAAAACGAATGTAACATCAAAGGTGGTTCAAAAATCGACTGTGTGTACAGCTTTTTGGTTTTAGTGTGTTTTTGTGAAAGTAGTCATAGGACTACCAAAAAGGACCTTATTATTTTTCAAGTTTTTCTACCAAGCGTTTTACTGTTTCTTGTAGATCTTTATTTTGAGTTTCTAATGCTTGTACGCGTTGTTCTAGTGCGTTATAAGAGGCAGGAGACATAGCAGTAGACAAAGATTTTCCTGGTCTATAGGTGATACCTACATTGGCCATAACGTGATTGTTCATCGTAAACCCTGTGGTGAGTAAAAGATTATCTTTGTGGTAATAGCCTATACCTAAAGCTACTGCATTTGCATTTTTATAATGACCGTAGCCCGCCATGTATTGAACGCGATTATCCGGATCATATGGTAATGGATGTAATGCAGCTAATGCAGCGGCACGAGCATCACCTTTATTGGATTCCGATTCAACACGTTGTACCTCTTGAGATACATGTTGTACAGATTTTTCAATAGTGCTAATAGAGTTATTAAGTTGTTGACTTGTACTTTTACCAAGGGTATCAATCATTTGATGAACGCCGTAGAGTTGGGATCCGTTGACCGCATCTGTAGAGGTAGCACTCACGCGACCTGCTGCGAGATTGGTAATCGTCCGTTCCTTGCCCTTAGCCCCTACGGATACTGTTGATACAGGGGCGGTGCCGGCATAGTTGACGGTAGTACCATTTTCAAAGGTATGGCTTGCTGTACCGACTACATCGCCGTCAGCGGAATCATTGCCAAGGACAACGCCATTTTTTAGAGAGGTAGTCACATTATTGCCGAGAACAAAGGTGTTTTCTCCGGAAATGTGGTTGTAATTACCTATACTGTAAGAATTGGCCGCATCAATAGCTGTTTTACCGTATTCGCCCTGGCCGAATACACCGGATGCGGTCGCTTTCTCTGATAGTGTATTATAAGAGCCTACAGCTAACCCTTTGGCGGCGTTTACATTCACATAATGTCCTACGGCGAGGTCGAACTGACCGTTTACTGTTGAATTCGAGCCGATGGCTACAGAATTGCTGGCTTTACTGTTAGCACCTTGAAAATTACCAATCCACACGTTTTTATCACCTGCGGAGTTTTCCCCTGATTGAGTCCCCATGACAATGGAGTTCGTCAACTGGCTCGCATTACCTGCGGCGAAACCGACGGTTACATTAAAATCGCCAGTACTGCCTCGGAATGACTTCGCCCCAAGGTTGATATTGCCGCCGCCTGATGAGCCAGCCCCAGCAGCTGCACCCAAGGCTATATTATTGCCTTGGGCATTGGGCCCCTTACCTTTTCCGTTCGCCGCACCGGCGTTCTCACCGAGGGTGATGTTGCCGCCTGTTCCTGCGGTGAAAGTTTGACCTTCCTTGCCGATGTTACCATTGTTATCAACGATATTAACCGGCGCCGCATAAACTGAGGCGGATAAAGCTACCATTACAACACTTGCTAATACAAAACGTTTCTTACTCATCGTATACACTCCTTTGTGTACAAACAAACTTTCACAAAACTTTCATAAAAAGACTTACATGGCTACTATAATACCAAAAAGATATATTGTAAATAGAATATTCACATAATTCCAATAAATATACAATATATTCTATAGGTATTTATAGTTAATAAGAAACCTTTGACACATATTTATAAAATTTAAATATTTATTTACTCTATAAATTGCATTCTAGCATTTTATATGTATAAATAGCATTTTATATGCATTGACAATCCTCTATATATTTATATAAAATAGAAATAATTTCATGTTTTGCTCATGATGAAATCATGAGTCATCGGCGTGTGTAATCGTGTGTAATGACGTATTAAGTACATAATTAAGTAAATAATTATGTGCGTAATGAAAAGTGTGTTTGTATGTAAGAGTGTGTAATGAAATATATAATCGTGTTGATGAGTGCCCTTTATATGTTTGTCATGCCTGTATCGGGGGAGCAGGTAAATAAAGCAGAGCAGCCTATACAGGGGACTAGGGTAAAACAAGTTCATAGTGAAAGTAAGACCGTATTATCTGACGACTTAGATACCTTCCATGTTAATTCGTCCCATACGCCGGACCATGTTATCGGTCAGGGCGGATTGGAGATGCCGGACTCCACAGATAAAAAGACGACTCGTTATTCCGATACGGATGCAGTCAATTCTGCGTTGCAGGCGGTGGTCATGACGGGTGTTCATTCCGCAATGCACGGATCGAAGGCGAAGCCCTGGATGCAGAGAACTGTCGTATCATTGCGCTTTCAGAAAAACTGGAAGCCCTTGTATGGCGTGGAAACCTTGCAACCACTAGGTCATTATGATGAGACATCTCGCCATGTGTGGTTTACACAGGAGCGTTTGGCGAATGCAGCGGATACAGGAACGACGGCGAATGTGGGCATCGGCTATCGCCGAATCGCAGCGAACGATGAACACTATTACGGTGGTAATCTGTTTTATGACCATCGGTTCAGAGGTAATCACAGTCGCATGAGTGTCGGGCTGGAGTATGTATCGGGTATCGGTGCATTTCGCATGAACTGGTATCGCGGTGTGTCCAGCGAGCGTTCCCTTGACGGTGCGACACGCTTGGAGAGCGTGTCTAACGGATATACTGCGGAATATGGGACTAGCTTTAAGAATGCCCGTTGGGCGCGCGTGTACATGGAAGCCTATCGTTGGCAGTTGCGGCGTAGTGAGGATAAGCATGGCTTGCGTATCGGTACGGAGTTGCAGCTCACGCCGAGGATTTCCGTGGACATGGGCTATAATAAGCCCGAGCATGAGCATGGCAGTCCGTACGGAAAAATCATGTTCCGTCTAGCCGGGGTTGATACGGCATGGTTTGGTGGTAACCATCGATCGGATGCAAAAGCATCGGTTCGTGCGAATATGCTAGAAAATGTGCGCCGCCAACATACGGTGCACGTTGATTGATAGATTGATATATATATATTTATTATTTTGATAAAAGTAGCATAAGAATCCATATTTATTTTTTAGATAAAAGCAACATAGGGAGCTGTTTTATCATATCAGATGATTGTCATCTGATATGAAAAGACAGTTCCTTTTTTTATACATTAATTCATAAAAATTTATTTTGTTTACAAAATAGAAAAAGAGTGGCACAATATTCATGAAAATATAATGAAGAATAAGTTACACGTGGAATTCATTAGGGATTGGAGAGGATAAAATGAGCAAGCGTAAACTTATATTATCGGTGTTGATTAATGGTGTGTTGTTATCGAGCCTATATGTGGCCGGAGCGGTGGATGTGGCACCGGGTAGCGGTAACGGTGTAGCCATCGGTACGGGTAGCAATGCACCAAAGGCGGAAAACGTAGCCATTGGTAAAGGGGCTACTATAGAGTATTCGGGTGGTGTCGGACAGCCGTCCACAGGTGATATTGTAATTGGTGGAAAGGCACATATTAATAATTATATTGATCAAGGTGGCGGCATTGCCATAGGTGCGAATTCATTCGTCGAAAATATGGTAGGCGGAATGGAAAGAGCGTTTGATTTTAATCAGGCTGGATACAAAAATCTTTTTGGTATACCTTTCGGGCTCCCAAAAAATCCTGAAAAGATGGTAACCGGAATGGCTATTGGTCAAAACACCTATGCTCGTTCTGGCAGTATTATGTTGGGGACCCATAATTATAAAGGAAAATTAGGTGATGTGGATGTAGATAGTTCTAATACCAAAAATAATAATGGACATTTATTTTCCACAACTATAGGAGCGAATAGTTATTCTAATGGTTTGTTTTCTTCTATTGTAGGGGCTTATTCGATTGCCTCTTCAGGTTATCCTACCACTACCGCTGATGCCACTAAGAATTTTGGTGCTACTATTACAGGGTCTTTAAATAGTATTGAATCGGCAAGTGCTAGCTCTCAATACTCTGGGGTTGCAAATAGTATCGTAGGCACTGCCAATCGAACCTTTAACTCCAATGGATCTCTCGTTTTTGGTGCTGGGAATGAAATAACGAATTCTGTAGCCGATATTTCAGCGCCAAGTTCGGGAGGTAATTCCGCTAAAGAACTAGCTGAGAAATTACGTTCTGCTGTCAAAAATTCTAATGGTGGCGGTTCTACTATGGCATTTGGTAGCGGCAATAAGGCGGATTATACACTTCGCTCTGCACTTATGGGTGTCAATAATACATTGACTGGCTCCCAAAACAATGAAAGTGCGAATACCATGTTGACGGGCTTTCACAATACGGCGGATAAGGTGTCTAATACGACCGTAATAGGGTCTGAAAATACGGTGACTAATTCTAAGAACAGTCTTGTGATGGGGGATAATCGTGAGGTGAAAGATGCCAACCATGCAGTTCTCATCGGTTCCACAGACAGCAAGACTACGACATCTGTTAATAATGCGGTTGCTATCGGACATAATACGAATGTAACCGTAGAGGGTGGTGTTGCATTGGGCAGCGAATCGAAGGCTACTGTGGCGGCTGGAGCCGTTGGGTATGATCCGAGCACAAAGGCACAGTCTACGAATACGGATTCTACGTGGAAGGCGACTAAATCGGCCGTATCTGTCGGTGATGCAAATAACAATATTACGCGTCAGATTACATCCGTAGCAGCCGGCACAAAGGATACGGATGCGGTGAATGTGGCACAGCTCAAAAAGTTGCAAAATCAAGTGAATGCGAACGGCTCTACTACCGTCAGTGCAGGCAAGCATATTAATGTGACAACTACGACGAACGGAACTACTAAGGATTATAAGGTAAGTCTATCTGACGATATAACGAATCAGATTACAAATAACACAACAAATATTAACAATATACAAGGTGATGTGACCAATATTAAAAAGAATGTAACCAATATTCAAGGTGACATTACTAATATCAAGCAGGACGTAACCAATATGGGACGGAATGTAGCTCGTCTCGATAAAAAGGTTAACAAATCTGTGGCCGGAGCGGCTGCACTTGCCGCCTTGCATCCATTGGATTTCGATCCTGATGCAAAATGGGACTTTGCTGCTGGTTATGGCCACTATCATGATGGCAACGCCGCTGCATTGGGGGCTTTCTACAGACCGAATGAGGACTTGCAATTTAGTGTAGGATCTACTGTCGGTAATGGCGAAACCGTTGTGAATGCCGGTATGTCTGTGAAAGTTGGTGCTCACAGTAATGTATCTCGTTCTCGTGTGGCCATCGGTAAGGAAGTTTTGGAACTTAAGAAAACTGTAGCGGTACAAAATGCACAGATTCAAAAGTTGACGGCTCTTTTGAATGGATTGGCCGGAACGAATATGAAAGCAGACCGCAGCACATTATTCCCTGATGTGCCGAATAATCACTGGGCATATGTAGCGGTTAGCGATTTATCTCGACGGGGTCTTGTGGAAGGCTATCCTGATGGTACATTCGGAGGAGACCGTATGTTGACCCGTTATGAATTTGCTCAAATTGTGTACCGAGCTATTCAAAACGGTGTTGTTGTCGATGATCGACTCGTATCTGAATTTAGTCCTGAAATGGCGTTATTCCGTGTGGATACTATTGCCAAGAACCATGAGGGACAACCGACTATTGAACGTGTAAGGGTCAATAAAAAATAGAATACTTATATATATGATTTATATTGTGAAAGCCGAGGCTTTAGGGCCTCGGCTTTTTCGTGTACCTGTAGATGATAATTTTTCTGTATATAAAATTATCTTATCTATGAAAGTACTAAACTGAAAAGTCTAAAAATATGAAATTGATTACGTAATTACAATAATCGTTATATTCCGATATGTGGATTTATCGTAATATTTGATAGGAAAGATGAAGATTCTATTTCTTAAAATTAAAAAATATTAAATATGAAATAAATAAACGACAAAAATGAAGAAAAGATGAAAAAGTCGTTTACAAGATAGAAATTTTTTGATATTGTATTGCCGTGGGTGAGTATATGATGAAGAATCATGAATAATTATAGTATTCGTATCGTAATTGAGAATACTAGTATTTGGTGTAAGAAGTGTAGATGATAATCAATCTTTATACTTCTTCTTTTTATTATCTTTGCAATATTATGCAACACAAGTGATGTGTTTTACTGAGGTTTCGGTAAGAAAGGATAATCATGAATCGAATTTATAATGTGATTTGGAGTAAGACTAAAAAATGCTATGTAGTAGTATCTGAAATCGTAAAAACAGGTGGCGGAAAGGTAAAATCCGTACAAACTGGTACAACTTGGGCACGCATGAGTGCAATCATGGTGGTAGCCGCATTATTGATGGGTGGTAATATTACTACGGTTAATGCTGCTACATATACTGCTATGACAATTAATGATGTAAATGGGGCTGGTTATGCTACTGGTAATGTAGTTTATAGCGAGGGCAGTTATTTATATAATTATCAAAACCCTGGGAACCTTACACCATTTGATAACAGTCATTTGTACAATGGTACAGATAGAGGTAACTATACAGAAAATAGTTTTGCCGGTATTGCTATCGGTAAAAATACAAATATTCAGGAAACTGGTAATCCAACTTATTATTCCGGTTTAGCTATCGGTAACTATGCTCAGGCCACAGGTGGTATTTCCTTTGCTTTAGGTCATTATGCTCAGGCCTTATCACCATCTGCTATGGCTCTTGGTACAGCTACAAAGGCGAGCGGCTTTAACTCCTTGGCTATGATGCGTCAATCCGCTGCAGAAGGTGAGTTCTCCACAGCATTGGGTACTGCATCCTGGGCAAAGGGTAATGGTAGTTTTGCCATGGGTTACTCTGCTACAGCAAAGGCGGATCAATCCATCGCAATCGGTGCGGCAGAAACTATAAAATTACCTGGTCAACAACATGGTACTCCAAGTGCTAAATATAATGGCGATGGTAATACCGTAACAGAAGGGGCTCGTTCTCTTGCTTTCGGTACAAAAGCTCGTACTGCAGTTGGTGCAGATGATTCTATGGCATTCGGTTCTTCATCCAGTACCGGTGGCGCCAATGCGGTAGCTATGGGTTATAGTGCTAATGCTAGTGCAGAGAATGCCTTTGCCATCGGTAATACTGCGCAATCATCCGCACAAAATGCCGTGGCAATGGGTAAAAGTGCAAATGCAAGTGGTGTAAGCAGTTTTGCTATGGGTAGTAGTTCTAATGCTGCTGGTGCCGATGCTATTGCTATGGGTAGTTCTTCCCAAGCCAAATTATCGAACTCCATCGCATTAGGTGGTAATGCTAAATCCTTGGGTGCTGATGCGCTTGCACTTGGTGGTGCGGCGAATGCCTCTAAAGATGGTGCCATTGCAATCGGTAAAGAAGCAAAAGCAAACAATACTAATACGACAGCTATCGGTCTTGGTGCAACTGTTACAGGTACTAACTCCATGGCTATCGGTACAAATGCCGTTGCAGAATCCAATAACTCCTTGGCATTGGGTACTGGTACGGAAGTAAGAGGTGCCTTGGTTAATGGTTTTTCTGCTTTTACTAACCAACAAAATAACAATATTGCAAACGGTGTAGTTGCGGTAGGTAACGTAGGTTCTGAACGCCGTATCATCAACGTGGCGGGCGGTGAAAACGATACTGACGCAACAAATGTAAAACAATTAAAATTTGTAAACAGTAACTTGGCAAAATCCATCGCAGGTCCTACTTATACGGGCTATGAAGCGAATGGTTCTACATATAAAGCGCCTGATTTCAATATCAAGAACAGCACGTACCATACGGTAAAAGAAGCTGTTGAAGCGGCGCAAACGAATTTCTTCAGTGCTAAAGGCACATCTGCCGATGCGAACTACGATAACACAGGTGCTACAGGCAATAACGCGACAGCAGCCGGTGTACGTACTTCTGCAGCAGGTAACTTTGCTACAGCTGTCGGTGCTGATGCGACTGCAGCTAATGCGAACAGTACTGCTATCGGTTATAAAGCTAAATCCAGCATAGATGACGGCGTTGCATTGGGGGCGAATTCCGTTGCTTCCGTTGCGGCTGGTAAAGCAGGTTATAATGTTAAAACTGCAGACAGTCGTACAAACGGATATAGCGGATTGACAGGCGCTGCGTTGACATCCACTATGGGTGCGGTGTCCGTAGGTGACGGTGGTACAAAAACTCGTCAAATTACAAACGTGGCTGCAGGTACTGCGGATACTGATGCTGTTAACGTGGCACAATTGCGCAATGTTAACTTGAAAGTAGCCGGCAACAGCGGTAACAATGACGTTTTATTAGACAATCAAACATTGACTGTAAAAGGCGATGGTTCTTATGTTACGACATCTGTTAACAACCAAACAATCGATGTAGCGTTGACTGATGCAACTAAGAACAAGATTGACAATGCGGCAAATAAAGACTTGTCCAACATTACGGACGGCGGTAAATCTGTTATTCGTGATGAAGCGCAAAAAGCAGTTAAAGTTGTTGCTGGTAAAAACACAACGATTACAGAAGGTACTGACGGTACATATAAAACATATAAAGTTGACGTAGATGCTCCTGACTATCAATTAGTTGAAAACAGCAGTGCTGCTGATAAAGCTTACACTGTATCTGGCAATAAAGTTGACTTGACTGTACAAGATGCTAAAAATCCTGCGAATAAGAAAACTGTAACTATCAAGGATATTGCATCCAAAACAGAACTTGATGATACAAAAACAGATCTTATTAACAAAGGCTTAAAATTCGATGCCGATAATAATGATGCTAAGACTAATAAATTAGGCTCCAAGGTAACTGTAGCTGGTGATGGTACTAATATCAGCACTACGATTACACAAACTGGCGACGATACAACAATTAAGGTTGCATTAGGTAAAGACATCAATGTTAATACAGTAACTGCTACAAAAACTGTAAAAGCTGGTACTGCTACTATGGGCAACCAAGCTGTAACAGACAACAAGGCAGCTACTCAAAATGGTAATTTTGTATCTGGCTTGGATAATAAATCTTGGACATTAACTGATCCTGCTTTTGTATCTGGTCGTGCGGCAACAGAAGATCAACTTAAAATTGTTAGCGATGCTGTGAAAGCGGCTAACTCAAGTGCTACGGACTACCGTTTAATCGCTAATCCGAACAATGCGGCAGATGGCTCTTATAAAGTTGATAACAATAAAGTTGATTTGCAAGTGAAGGACGATAAATCCGGTACAGTTAACACTGTAACAATCAAGGATATTGCGTCTAAAACAGAACTTAATAAAGTAAAAGATCGTTCCGTAAAATACGACGGTGAAACTGATAAAGATACGGTAACTTTGGAAGGCGCTAACGGTACAAAAATTACCAACTTGAAAGATGGTAATGTAGCAGCAGGCTCCAAAGATGCTGTAAACGGCGGTCAATTACATCAAGTTAAACAAGATCTTGGTGACCAAATCACAAATACCAAGAATGATTTAAACAATAAGATTGATACGACTAAACAAGATCTTATTGATAAAGGTCTTAAATTCGACGCTAATACAGGCGGTGAAAAAACAAATAAATTGGGCTCCAAAGTAACTGTTAAAGGTGATAACTCCAACATCATTACGGAAATCTCTCAAGACGCTAACGGTGACAGCACAATTAATGTGAAACTTGGTAAAGACCTCAAAGTTGAAACGATTACTGCTACTGGTGCAAACGGTAAAGACGGTAAAATCGGCATCAACGGTAAAGACGGTGTAACGACTAACATTTCTGTTAGCCGTGATGGTCAACATGGTGTTGATGGTGCAGCAGGTACAACTACAACTCGTATCGTGTACCAAAAACCTGATGGTTCTAACGAAGAAGTGGCAACCTTGAACGATGGCCTTAAATTCAAAGGCGACATGGGTGCTACATCTAATGTTAAACTTAACAAACAAGTGGACATCACAGGTGGTGTAACAAGTGCTTCTGATCTTGCTACAGGTAATAATATCGGCGTTACATCTGCGGCTGTTGGCGCTGATGGCAATGCAAAATTACAATTGCAATTAGCGAAAAACTTGACTGGTTTGCAATCTGTAACGGCATCCGACACTGTGAAAGCAGGCACTGCGACTGTAGGTAATCATACGGTAGCAGATAAAAAAGGTGGCAACCAAACCGGTAACTTTGTAACAGGCTTAGATAATAGAGCTTGGGATATTTCAGATCCTACGTATGTAGAAGGACGCGCAGCGACAGAAGACCAACTTAAGAAGGTTAGCGATGCATTGAAAGCGTCTAATGCAAGTGCTACAGATTACCGCTTAATTGCTAATCCGAACAACGCGGCAGATGGTTCCTATAAGGTTGAAAACAATCAAGTAGACTTGAAGGTAAAAGACGAAAAATCCAGTGATGTTAAAACTGTAACGATTAAGGATATTGCGTCCAAAACTGAACTGGATAAGGTAAAAGACCGCTCCGTAAAATATGACGGTAACACAGGCCATGACACAGTAACATTGGAAGGCCAGGATGGTACAAAAATTACTAACTTGAAAGACGGTAACGTAGCGGCCGGCTCTAAAGATGCTGTAAACGGCGGTCAATTACATCAAGTTAAACAAGACCTTGGCGATCAAATTACGAATACCAAGAATGACTTGATTAACACAGGTCTCAAATTCGATGCCAATGTAGGCGGCGTACAAACTAACAAATTAGGATCTACTGTTACAATTCAAGGTGAAGGCACTGCAGCTGACGCTGATTACAGTGGTGAAAACCTCAAAACTTTCATCAAACAGGATGCGGCGACAGGCAATACGACTATCGACGTGAAGATGAATAAAAACCTTAAAGCTGAATCTGTGAAGGTTGGCAAAAATGGTAAGGACGGCGTATCTATTACAGGCCCTGACACAGCGAACGGTACAGATGGCAAGGTAGCTGTTACTGATAAAAATGGTAAAGAAGCAGTTTCTATTTCCGGTAAGGATGGCGTAGGCCACATTGGCTTGACCGGCCCTGCTGGAACGAACGGCGTGAACGGTACTAATGGTATCGACTTGTCCGTGAAACCTGGTTACGATGATCCTGCTACCGGCGTTAAAGGCGAAAAAGGTGTAGATGGTACAAACGGCCTTACTCGTATCGTATACACTGACGGCAACGGTGAGCACCAAGTTGCGACTATGGAGGACGGTTTACAATTCACTGGTAACAACACTGGCACTGTGAATAAACAAAAATTGAACTCTTTAGTGAAAGTACAAGGTGAAGGCGTAACTGAATCTGAATCTGCAGCGTTCAAGAGTGCAGCCGGCAATATCAACGTAAAAGCTGATGGCACTAACAAATTGGAACTTCAATTGGCGAAAGACCTTAAAAATCTTGATTCCGTAACGGCGGCTAAGACTGTGAAAGCAGGCGGTGCTACTATGGGTGGTCAAACTGTTAACAACGCAGCTGGTGACAGCGAAACAGGCAACTATGTAACAGGTCTTGATAATAAAGATTGGGATGCAAGTAAGATTGTATCCGGTCGTGCGGCAACAGAAGATCAGTTGAAAAAAGCGTTGGATGCTCAAAGTGCTAACTCCACTGATTATCGTTTGATTAGAAATCAAGCGGCAGGCTCCAATGGAGACTACACTGTGGATGCGAACGGCGATGTAGCGTTGACTGTACAAGATAAGAATCATCCAGATAAAACAGAAGCCGTTACAATCAAAGACGTTGCTTCTAAATCCAAACTTGATAAATTGAATGACCGTGCTGTTAAGTATGATTTGGACCCTAATGGTAATCTTGATAAATCTAAGGTAACTTACGAAGGTCCTGCATATAACAATAAACAAGGCGGTACTCACGTAACGAATGTGGCATATGCTACAGGCAACGATGGTAGCGAAGCGGTTAATGTGGACTACTTGAATGACAAAATCAAGGATAGTGCGGACGCATTGACTAATAAAGGTTTGAAATTCAATGCTAATGTAGGCGGCGAACAAACTAATAAACTTGGTTCTACTATCACTGTTCAAGGTGAAGGTAAAGCTGATGATGCTGACTACAGCGGTGAAAATATTAAAACTTTCATCAACCAAGACAATAAAGGTAACACGACTATCGACGTGAAGATGAATAAAAACCTTAAGGCTGAATCCGTGAAGGTTGGCAAAGACGGTAAGGACGGCGTGTCCATTACAGGTCCTGACAACGGTACAGACGGCAAGGTAGCTGTTACTGGTAAGGACGGAAAAGAAGCTGTATCTATTTCTGGTAAAGACGGCGTAGGTCACATCGGACTCAACGGTAAAGACGGCCGTAGCGCTGATATTTCTGTTGAAAAAGGTGATCCGGACCTCAACGGTAACGAAATCACTCGTATTAAATACACTGATGAAAATGGTAAGACACATCAAGTGGCAACCAAGGATGATGGTATGGCATACGGTGGTGACTCCGGTAATGTGATTAAGAAAAAACTTAATGAACAATTGGACATTAAGGGCGGCGTAACAAATGAAGATGATTTGACTGAAAACAATATTGGCGTTATCAGCAAAAATAATATCCTCAATGTTCGTTTGGCTAAAGACCTTAAAGACTTGAACTCCATTACTTTCAACAACGGAGCTAATGGTGCAAATGGTAAAACCGTTGTAAACGGCGAAGGTATGACTATTAAAGATGCAGCTGGTAATCCGTTGACAGCTGTTACAAAAGACGGCGTGAAGATTACTGATGGTCCATCTATGACGAAGGACGGCATCGATGCAGCAGGCAAGAAGGTTACTAATGTTCAAAACGGTACGGTTGCCAAAGATAGCAAAGATGCTGTTAACGGCGGTCAATTGCATGATGCTGTTGAAAGCCTTAAAACTAAAGGCTTTGGCCTTGAAGCGGAAGACGGTCAATCCGTGAAGAAACCTCTTGGTGAAACTGTTAAGGTTAAAGGTGATGACAAAAATATCAAAACATCCGTAGACGGCGGTGCTGTTAAGGTAGAATTGAAAAAAGACATCACTGTAGACACTGTAACAGCTAAGACTGTAACAACAGGCGATACTAAGATGGATACAAACGGCGTTACTATCAAGGACGGCGCTAATGAAGCGACTAAGTTGACTAAAGACGGCTTGCAAATCAATGATGGTGGCAACAAAGCTGTTACTGTCAATAAAGACGGTTTGACTATCGAAAATGGTCCTAAGGTAACAAAAGACGGTATCGATGCGGCTGATAAGAAGATCACTAATGTGGCTGATGGTACTATTGGCGCTGGTAGCAAGGACGCTGTAAACGGCGGTCAATTGCATACAGCTATTGAAGACATCAAATCCACAGGCTTCGGTCTTAAAGCGGAAGATGGTCAATCCGTGAAGAAACCTCTTGGCGAAACAATCGACTTGAAAGGTGACGGCAACATTAAGACTTCCGTAGACAACGGCGCTATCAAGATGGCCTTGAACGATAAGATCACTCTTGGTCAAGATCCAGCAAAACAAGTTAACATTGATGGTTCTGCAGGTACAATTACAGCTGGCAATGGCGGTAATCAAGTTAAGATTGACGGCAATGACGGTTCTGTAATGGCAAATACTGTGAAAGCTGGCGATGTAGTTGTCGGTAAACAAACTTCCGACGGTAAAGAAGGCAACTTCGTAACAGGTTTGGATAACAAAACTTGGAATCCTGAAAACCCTGTAGCAGTTCCTGGTCGTGCGGCAACAGAAGATCAATTGAAAGCTGTTAATGACGACTTCAATAATAAAGCAAGAACAGGCCGTGTATTCCAAGGTGACCAACCTGGTGATAGCGGTAAAGTGGTTCGTGGATTGGGAGATACTATGAACCTTACTGGTGGTGCTGATGTGAACCGCTTGGCAGACAACAATATCGGTGTTGTGAAAAACGCTGCTGGTGATGGCTATAACATCAAGTTGGCGAAAGATTTGAAAGGTCTTGAGTCCGTAACTACTACGGATGCTGCTGGTAATACGACTGTTATGAACGGTGGCGGTGTGACAATTACGCCTGCTCAAGGTAATGCTGTAAGTCTTACTAAAGACGGCCTTAACAATGGTGGTAATAGAATTACTAATGTAGGTCCTGGTGTGGACGGCACTGATGCGGTTAATGTAAATCAATTGAGCAGTGCTATGCGTAGCGTGGATGGTAAGATCGCTGATGTAGGTGCTACTAGTGCAGCTATTTCCGGCCTCAAACCATTACAATATGATCCATTGGAACCAACTCAAGTATTGGCTGCTGTAGGTCACTACAAAGGCAGCACAGCTGCTGCTGTAGGCGTAGCGCACTATACTAATGAATCTACAATGTTCCATATGGGCGTATCTCTTGGCGGTCATGACAACATGATTAATGCGGGTGTATCCTACAAATTTGGTACATCTGACGCTAAGAAAGCTATTCCAGCACGCTATAAAGCAGGCCCTATCAGCTCTGCGTATGTATTGCAAGATGAAGTGACTGCGTTAAAAGCTGAAAATGAACGCATGAAACAACATGACTTAGAGTTAACTGCTAAATACGATCAAGTACAACGCGATAATGAAGAAATGAAAGCTCAAATCGCATTGTTGATGCAACAAGTAGGACTTTCTAAATAGAAAGAATTCTTAGTCTTGTTATGTAAGGAATATGAAAGCCGCCCTTTCTGGGGCGGCTCATCATAAGGAGGAAGTATGAAATTCAAAACATTTATGCCTGTATTGGCACTTGCTTGTGTATGCGCGGTAGGTCAAGCGGATGCGGCTCAAGATCGATTGATGATGCCAGAACAACCGGTTGAACCATTAAACGTGATTGAAGCGGAAGTTGCAGTTCCTGTACCTAGCGAAGAAGTTCGCGACGTAGTGAATGCTTTCACACAATTCCAATTGGACCAAAAGGGCAAACGTATCATGGATGATTCCCGTGTTATGACCGGTCAAGAGCGTTACCGTAACAATGTATTGTACTATATGAACGTTCGTCGCAGCTGGTACATCGTGAGCCATCGTTATAAGAACGACAGCTATGCGCGTTTGGCATTAGATCGTTTGTACAACGATTATAAACAGTTCTTTACAGAACATGCAACTGTATCTGAAGATGCTAAATTGGACTATGTGCAACAAATCATCGATATTTTGGATCGCAATACGGCCAATGTACATGATGATGAATTGCGTTTCTACATGAACGAAATGGTTATCTTTAGCTTGAACGAAGCCATGAAAGACGGTAATAATCGCGTGAAAACTGTAGACGAAAAAATGGGTCCTACGGTGGATGAACTTCCTACAGTAGACCTTCGCAAAGCGATTAATGCACCTACAATTCAATAAAATCTAGAATACATCATATGATGAAAGCCGAGGCAGAAACTGCCTCGGCTTTTGTCATACATAGACTAAATCTTTTATATGTAAATATGTAAATTTAATTCCATAAATATATAGAAAAGATGAAGAATTTTTATCTTATTTTTTAAATCTATTAAATAAACCATAAAAATGAATGAAACATGAAAAAGTTGTTTACAATATTGAAATTATTTGATATAGTAGTCGCTAGAGTGAGTATCTTATAGGAAAAGATATACGTAATAGTACTTAAACTATAGTATTGAGTACTATTGTTTTATGTTAGAAGTGTAGATGATTTTTTATGTCTATGACTTCTTCTTTTATTTTATTATATGAGGATATAAATAGAATGTGTAACCGGCAAGACCGGTAGTTCGGTGAGAAAGGAATAACATGAATCGAATTTATAATGTAATTTGGAGTAAAGCTAAAAATTGCTACGTTGTAGTATCTGAGTTAGTTAAGAGCGGTGGAGGTAAAGCTAGTGTGAGTTCTGCAAGAACGAGCATTACTTTCCGTGCGGCTTTATGCGCGTTTGCTATTACGGGTTGTTTAGTATCGGGGATTGCAGAAGCAAATGTGATACAAGGCCCTGGCGCTGCTGCTACTGGTAGCAATAGCGTGGCAGTTGGTGATAATGCGAAATCCGCAGGTGCTAAGTCTGTGGCGATAGGTAATGATGCGGCTACATTAGCGACAAGTGAAAATGGTATTGCCATCGGTAATGGTGCAAAGGCTGAAGGGCAACAACGAGTGAATGTTCCTTATCCTGCGGGTACTATTGCTATCGGTCAAGGATCTGTGGCAAAGGAAAATGGCGATATTGTAATAGGTCGTCAAGCGAAGAGCACGATTTCCAAGTATCATCAACAACCTGGCTCCGGCGCAGTTGTAATGGGTGCGGAAGCCGCTTCTTATGGTTCTCGTGGCGACGTGGTTATCGGTGCTGCAGCGGAAGCTAATATAATTAGAAAGAATGCTACTGTTGACGGTGATGGACAGAAATTTTCTCAATCTGTAGCAATTGGTAGTGTAGCGAAGGTCTATGGTACACAATCTGTGGCTATCGGTGGTGATGTAAGATCTATTGGACAGTCTTCTATCGCTATTGGCGGTGATGATATCGATCAGGCAAAGCCTGATTTATATAAGGTTATTCCTGATTTAGCGGTGCCAGGTACACAGAAAAACTTTAACCGTGAATTAGCTGCGTTGTATCCAGGTGGATTGGGTACAGCAGGTCTTAATGATAGTAAGAACTATGTAAATACTGCTTCTATCGGAAATGCCAGCCTTGCTATTGGTATGATGACACAGTCTTTAGGCACGGGTTCCAATGCTATCGGTGCTAACTCCTTGTCAAAAGGTGTGGCTAGTTCCGCTATTGGTTCTATGGCTCGTAGCTGGGGGAATAACTCTCTGGCTATCGGTAGCCAAGCCGGTGCGTATGGTGAGAAATCCACATCCCTCGGCGATGCGAATATAGTAGGCTTTGATATGACAAATGCTACTCTATCTGGTTCAGCTGCAGGCGCTCTTGGTAGAGGCAATATGGTGTATGGTAATAATGCATATGCCATCGGTAGTGAAAATACCGTAGGGACTGCTACTGTTACAGAAACTACAGAGTCTAATGGCGATAAAATTAAAAAGGTTACTGCTGGTACAGTTAAGGGTAATAAAGCTGGTGCATTTGGTTACAAGAACACCATTACAACGGATAACTCCTACGTGGTAGGTAGTAACTCCACTATTTCCGCAGATAACGGTATGGTTCTAGGTAACAGTGCTACTGTGACAGGGGCTAATGGTTTAGCGCTCGGCAATAATACAAAAGTAGCCAATGACAATGCCGTAGCTATCGGTAATGGCTCTGAAACAGCAGCAGCTGTGGCTACTCCTTCTGCTACAATCAATGGGGTCACTCATAACTTTGCAGGCACAAACCCTGCTTCCACAGTAAGTGTAGGCAAGGCAGGCATGGAACGGACTGTTACTAATGTAGCGGCTGGTCGTATTTCTGCTACCTCCACTGATGCTATCAATGGTAGTCAATTGTTTGCAGTTAAAACGGAAGTAGAAAAGGGCGTATCCTATGCAGGCGATGTAAAAGCTGCAGCAGCTGCAGATAATAAATTCACTCGTAAATTAGGCGAACAAACTAATGTTGTGGGCGGCGTGACCGATGCAACTAAATTGACAGATAACAATATCGGTGTTGTTTCCAATGGCACTGATACATTAAATATTAAATTGGCTAAAACATTGACTGGTTTGGACAGCGTTACAGCTGGCGGTACTACTATCAATAACGGCGGTTTGACCGTAGATGGTAAAAACTATGTATCTCCAAACGGTATCAATGCGAACAACCAAAAGATTACCAATGTAGCTGATGGTACTAACTCTAATGATGCGGTTAACTATGGTCAATTAAAAAAGGTTAACGATACAGTTAATGCCAATAAGGATCAAATCGACAAAAACAAACAAGCTATCGCTGATAACAAACAAAATATCACAACAAATGCCGGTAATATTGCTAATAATACGCAAAATATCGCAAAGAACGCTGGCGATATCGTTACCATCAATAAAACTATTGAAAAAGGTTTGAACTTTGATGGGGACTCTGGTGCAACCATCAATAAGAAATTGGGTGATACTGTTGCTGTTAAAGGCGGTGCTACAGGCACATTGTCTGACAACAATATCGGTGTTGTATCCGATGGTACGGGCACATTGAATGTGAAATTGGCTAAAACATTGACAGGTTTGGATAGCGTCACAGCTGGTGATACTACCATCAATAACGGCGGTTTGACCGTAGGTGGTAAGAATTATGTATCTCCAAATGGTATCAATGCAAACGACCAAAAGGTAACGAATGTTGCTAACGGCGACGTGGCTCCAAACTCCAAAGATGCAGTTAACGGTGGTCAATTACATCAAGTTAAGCAAGATCTTGGTGACCAAATTACAAATGCCAAGAATGATTTAAATAATAAAATTGATAATACTAAAACTGACCTTATCAATAAAGGCCTTCGTTTTAACGCGGATAATGACGATGAAAAAACGAATAAATTAGGATCTAAAGTAACTGTAAACGGTGATGATAATATCACTACAGAAATTACTCAAACTGGTGATGATACTAAGATTGCTCTTAAGTTAAAGAAAGACCTTAATGTTAGATCTGTTACCGCTACGGACACTGTGAAAGCAGGGGATGTAACAATGGGTAAACAAGCTGATGGTGCGAACCCTGGTAATACAGGCAACTATATTACTGGTCTTGATAATAAGACTTGGGATCCAGGTAATGTTGTATCTGGTCGTGCCGCAACAGAAGACCAATTGAAACAAGCTTTGGCAAATCAAACTGCAACAGGCCTTAAATTTGATGCCAATGTAGGCGGTGTACAAACTAGTAAATTAGGTTCTACAGTAATCGTACAAGGCGAAGGTAAAGCTGCTGATAGCGATTATAGTGGTGAAAATATCAAGACTTTCATCAAACAAGATGCAGCAACAGGTAACACGACCATTGACGTGAAGATGAGCAAAAACCTTAAAGCTGAATCTGTAAAAGTTGGCAAAGGTGATAATAAGGATGGTGTATCTATCACAGGTCCTGATGTGGCGAACGGTACAGATGGCAAGGTAGGCATTACCGGTAAAGACGGTAAAGAGGCTGTATCCATGTCCGGTAAAGATGGTGTGGGTCACATTGGTTTAAGCGGTAAAGACGGTAAAAGTGCGGATATTACTGCTGAAAAAGGTGACCCTGATATCGAAGGCAACGAAATCACGCGTATTAAATACCAAGACGAAAATGGTAAAACTCACCAAGTGGCAACTAAAGACGATGGTATGAAATATGGTGGCGATAGCGGTGCTGTAATCAACAAAAAGCTTAACGAACAAGTAAACGTAATCGGTGGCATTACTGATGCTGACAAGTTGACTACTGAAGACAATTTAGGTGTCGTATCTGACGGTAGCAATAACCTTAAGGTTCGTATGGCAAAAGACTTAAAAGGTCTTGAAACAGTAACAACTAAAGATGCTGCAGGCAACACTACAGTTGTAAATGGCGGCGGCATGAAAATTACACCTGCTAGCGGTAACCCTGTGAGTCTAACTAAAGATGGTTTGGATAACGGTGGCAACAAGATTACGAATGTAGCTGCTGGTACAGCTCCAACTGATGCAGTCAATAAATCTCAATTGGATCAAGCCGCAGCTGCTGCGACTACAACGGTAACTGCAGGCGATAATATTAAGGTTACGCCAAGCGACAATCCGAATGGTTCCAAAAACTATGAAGTAAGTCTTAAAGACCAAGTAACATTGGGCTCCGATCCGAAGAAACAAATCGCTATTGATGGCAATGCAGGCACAATCAAAGCTGGCGACAAGGTTGAAATCGACGGCGATAAAGGGACTATTAAAGTTGGTAAAGATGGTCAAGATGGCGTATCCATCACAGGCCCAGATGCGGCGAACGGCACAGACGGCAAGGTAGGCGTTACTGGTAAAGACGGTAAAGATGCTGTATCCATGTCTGGCAAAGACGGTGTAGGTCACATCGGTCTTAATGGTAAGGACGGTCGCAGTGCTGATATCTCTGTTGAAAAAGGTGACCCTGATATCGAAGGCAACGAAATCACGCGTATTAAATACCAAGACGAAAATGGTAAAACCCACCAAGTGGCAACTAAAGACGATGGTATGAAATACGGTGGCGATAGCGGTGCGGTGATTAACAAAAAGCTCAATGAACAAGTAAACGTTATCGGCGGTATTACTGATGCTAGCAAGTTGACTACAGAAGACAATTTAGGTGTCGTATCCGACGGTACTGGTAACCTTAAGGTTCGTATGGCAAAAGACTTGAAAGGTCTTGAAACAGTAACCACTAAGGACGCTGCGGGCAACACGACAGTTGTGAATGGTGGCGGTGTAACCATTACACCTGCTAGCGGTAATGCTGTAAGCCTTACTAAAGATGGCCTTAACAACGGTGGTAATACAATTACCAATGTTGCGGCTGGGGGAAAACGGACTGATTCGGGTTACGTAAAAACCCATATTGTG
>OAWB01000238.1_pt1 | contig 47338 bp, 54 predicted proteins | sample 1550621 | NCBI WGS metagenome assembly OAWB01 (sample SAMEA2580107, study PRJEB22360) | human gut metagenome | biome: human gut; feature: human-associated habitat; material: faeces | place: Denmark | collected 2008/2010
CTGTCAATACGGGCGGCCCAGAAATTAGCGGGAAGCTGCCATTATGTGGAGGCATGTGAGAAACGGTTTCTGGTTGACTACGGGATGGAACAGGGAAAAAATGTATATGAGAATGCAGAACTTCCTGTCAATCCGGCGGATCTTGATTTTGTGCTGCTGACCCATGCACATATTGACCACTCAGGACTGCTTCCTCTGCTTTATGCCAACGGTTTCAGAGGGAATATCATTACCACAAAAGCCACCAAAGATCTCTGTGATATCATGCTGCGTGACAGTGCCCACATCCAGGAGTTTGAGGCCGAATGGAAAAACCGGAAGGCAAGAAGGTCCGGAAAACCGGAAGAACCGCCGCTCTATACGATGGATGACGCAGTGGGCGTCATGGAACAGTTTCTGGGCTGCCAGTACAATGAAAAGCTTGAGGTGAGCCGGGGTATCAGCGTCCGGTTTACGGATATCGGCCACCTGCTCGGATCATCCAGCATTGAGGTATGGCTGACAGAATCAGGGGTACAGAAAAAACTCGTTTTTTCAGGAGACATCGGAAATAATAATCAGCCGCTGATCAAGGATCCTCACTATACGGAAAGTGCAGATTATGTTGTGATGGAATCCACATACGGAGACCGTTACCACGGGAAGCACCCGGATTATGTGGGAGAGCTGGCAGATCTGATACAGAAGACCTTTGACAGAGGCGGCAATGTGGTCATCCCTTCGTTTGCGGTAGGAAGGACCCAGGAACTTCTCTATTATATCCGTCAGATCAAGGAGGAGCACAGGGTAAAGAATCACGGAGATTTTCCTGTGTATGTGGACAGTCCCCTGGCAGTGGAAGCCACCAATGTGTTCCAGGAAAATATCCACGACACATTTGATGAGGATGCCATGGCACTGATCAACCAGGGCATTAATCCTCTGACCTTTTCAAACTTAAAACTATCCATCACAAGTATTGATTCCAAGGCTATTAACTTTGACGAAGACCGGAAAGTGATCATCTCAGCTTCCGGAATGTGTGAGGCAGGACGGATCCGTCACCATTTAAAGCATAATCTATGGAAGCCTGAAAATACAATTGTATTTGTGGGCTATCAGGCTTATGGGACATTAGGGCGCGCTCTGGTTGAAGGGGCAAGTGAAGTCCGTCTGTTCGGAGAAACGATCAAAGTCGAAGCCGACGTGGTGCGCCTGGAAGGTATGAGCGGCCATGCGGACAAACAAGGGCTTTCCGTCTGGGCATCGGCATTTAAAGAAAAGCCGGAGAAATATTTTATCGTCCACGGAGAGGATGAGACCTGTGATATTTTTGCGGAATATCTGGAGCATGAGTATGGGATGAAAGCAGAAGCTCCATACAGCGGAGATACTTTTGACTTGGAGACAGGAGAATGGCTCCTTCGTGTCGCACCGAAGAAGGTGCCAGAGGCCAGAAAAGGGACCAAGAGGGCTAACGCTGTGTATGCCAGGCTTTTGGCGGCAGGTGAGCGCCTGCTGTCTGTGATTCGAAGGAGTGAGGGCGGGGCCAATAAAGACCTGGCCAAATTTGCGGATCAGATCAATGCGCTCTGCGACAAGTGGGAACGCTGACAAGAAGACAAGAACACCGAGTGGGCTACAAGGAGGAAAGAAATGAAAGTTTTAAAATCCGACGAGATGATGTGCGACCATTGTGTGGACCGGATCAAAATCGGTCTGATGGACGCAGGGATTGAGGCGGAAGTAGAACTGAACGAAAAAAGCATTATTCTGCCTGAGGATGATGACGCTTTGATAGAAAAGGCAAAAGAAGTTTTAGGCGATCTGGGGTATTTTGCACAGGAGATGTAAGATACCCCGGACGATCCGGGAACCGTCCATGGACACGTGCATTTTTTAGTCAATCGTGGTACAATCGTAAAGTACGAAAATTGGAAGTAAACAGGAGAGAACATGAAGGAAGAAAGACGGAGTGAATCCTCCGCCGTGAGGATCAATAAGTATTTAAGCCAGGCAGGCCTTTGTTCCAGAAGGCAGGCTGATTTTTATATAGAACAGGGAAAAGTGACAGTGGATGGAATACTGGCTGAGCCGGGGACTAAGGTCATGGAAGGACAGGAAGTCTGCTTTGAGGGAAAACCGGTACATATGGACCGCCAGGTTGTATATCTGGCCTATCATAAGCCCAAAGGTATTGTGTGTACATCCAGCAAAGAGGAAAAAAACAATATTATCGATGCTGTCGGTTACCCAGTAAGGATTTATCCTGTGGGCCGTCTGGACAAGGACTCCCAGGGACTGATCCTTTTGACTAATGACGGTGACGCGGCCAATGAGATCATGAAAGCCCGGAATTATCACGAAAAAGAATATGAGGTGACCGTCAACAAACGGATTACCAACGAGTTTATACAGGGGATGAGAAACGGGGTGCCTCTTGCGGATCTCAACACGGTCACGAGAAAATGCAGTGTGAAAAAAGAAGGACCGGACAGCTTCCGTATTATCCTGACCCAGGGTTTAAACCGCCAGATCCGCCGAATGTGTGAATATTTTGGCTACAGGGTTACCAAACTAAGAAGAGTCCGGGTTATGAATATCAGGCTTGGTGGTTTAAAAGAAGGATCCTTCCGGAAGCTTACGCCGGAGGAAATAAAAAAGTTAAAAGAGGAACTGACCTGTGAAAGATAAGTTTGACCGAATGAAAGAACTGATCCAGATCCTGAGTGAGGCGTCGAAAGCCTACTATCAGGAAAATAAAGAGATCATGAGTAATTTTGAATATGACAAGCTCTACGATGAGCTTTTGGAGCTGGAGAAAGAAACAGATACGGTGCTGGCGGACAGTCCCTCTGTCCATGTAGGATATGAGCTTTTGACGTCCCTGGAAAAGGAGGCCCACACATCTCCAATGCTTTCCCTGGATAAGACAAAGGAAGTGGGAGAACTGGCAGAATGGCTGGGAGATCAAAAGGGGCTGCTTTCGTGGAAGCTGGATGGGCTTACAATCGTTCTCACCTACCAGGATGGAGTCCTGTCAAAGGCCGTTACCCGGGGAAACGGGGAAGTCGGCGAGGTGGTGACCAACAATGCCAGGGTATTTGTGAATCTGCCGAAAAAGATTGCCTACAAAGGAAATCTGGTGATACGCGGTGAGGCAGTGATCCACTATTCTGACTTTAAAAGAATGAATGAAGAATTGGAAGATCTGGACAGTAGATATAAGAATCCAAGGAATCTATGCAGCGGTTCTGTAAGACAGCTGAATAATGAGGTGACAGCTAAGCGGAATGTCCGTTTTTATGGTTTTTCCGTAGCTGATGTTCCAGATGTGGATTTCCATAATTCTGTGGAAGAAAAGTTTATCTGGGCAAAGGGCCTTGGTTTTGACATGGTGGATTATGTGACTGTCACATCGGATACAGTGGCTTCTGAGGTAGAGTCTTTCTCTAAGAAGATCGAGAGCAATGACCAGCCGTCAGACGGACTTGTGCTGATCTATGATGATATTGCTTACGGCAGAAGCCTGGGAACCACTGCTAAATTTCCAAGGGATTCCATTGCCTTTAAATGGGCCGACGAAATCGCGGAGACCACATTGGAGGAGATCGAATGGAGTCCTTCCAGAACAGGGCTTATCAATCCGGTGGCCATCTTTGATCCTGTGGAACTGGAGGGTTCCACGGTCAGCCGTGCCAGCCTCCACAATATCAGTGTCATGGAGGAATTGGAACTGGGAGTCGGAGACCAGATTTCAGTCTACAAGGCTAATATGATCATCCCACAGCTGGCCCAAAACCATACCAGAAGCGGCAACGCCGCTATCCCCGATACCTGTCCTGCGTGCGGCGGGAAGACAGAGATTGAGGAAGAGAACGGCATCCGGACACTAGTCTGTCCCAATCAATTCTGTAGTGCCAAAAAGATCAAGCTTTTTTCGCATTTTGTGTCGAGAGACGCGATGAACGTGGACGGGTTGTCTGAAGCTTCTTTGCACAAGCTGATGGAAAAGGGGCTTTTAACAGAGCTTTATGATTTGTACACACTGAAAGAACACAAAGAAGAGATCGTGGAGATGGAAGGATTCGGAGAGAAGTCATTTTCCAACCTTGTGGATGCCATAGAACAGTCCAAGAAAGCCACTCTTCCCAAGTTTCTTTATGGGCTTGGGATTGCCAACGTGGGTCTTTCCAACGCAAAACTTATCTGCAGGCATTTTGGGGATGACCTGGATGCCATCCGGACTGCGCAGGCGGAAGATTTTACGGTGATCGACGGCATCGGACCGATCATCGGTGAGTCCGTGAGCCAGTATTTCCTTCTGGAAAATAACAGACAGACTGTGGACGGCCTGCTTGAGTATGTGGAGATCCAGAAGCAGGAGGAGCCGGACACGGAGAAAAAATTGGAAGGTAAGACCTTTGTGATCACCGGGTCCCTGAATCATTATGAAAACCGGAAGCAGCTGCAGGAGCAGATCGAAGCACTCGGAGGAAAAGCCACAGGTTCTGTGACAAAAAAGACGGACTATCTGATCAACAATGACAGGAATTCTTCGTCATCAAAAAATAAAAAGGCCAGGGAGCTGGAAATACCGATTTTAACGGAAGAGGAATTTATGGACATGATAAAATAAGGAAGATATAGGATGAAACGAAGAATTATTTCATGGATGCTGGCAGCAGTGATGATCGTCACGTCCGCGGCAGCAGCGTTTATGGGAAATGAAAAACAGGCAGAAGCTGCATCTGCATTTAAAGTGCATTTCATTGAGGTTGGCACCGGAGACGGTGCCATGCTTCAGTATGGCTCAGGAAAGAGTGCAAAATACGCATTGATCGATGCAGGACCTCAAACTACACAGCTTCTGGGCGGCAAAACGGTCAATGTAGGCCAGAGAGTACATAACTATTTAAAAAAGTATAAGATCCGAAGGCTGGAATTTGTTATCATGACACATCCTCACAAGGACCATATCGGAGGATTTATTTCCATACTGAAAGATCGGTCAATCTCTGTAGGAACAGTGTATGCCACACAGCAGCCAGTTTATAATCATTATTCGGGAGATGATGATTTTTATAGTACAAAAACGTACCATACTGTCAATCAACTGATTAAAAAGCGGGAGATACCGGTGGTCGTCCCACGGATGAAGTCCTCAATTTATCTAGGCAAAGCAAAGCTGACATTTTATTCACCTGGACGGGGCAATTTTAAGTATGGACGAGAAGTTGATTATAATTCCCGGCAGATTAACAAATTTTCACTGGTGTGCAGAATTACTTACGGAAGGAATTCGTTTCTTATGGCAGGGGATACCCAGCAGGAAACTGAATACAACATGATAAATAAGAAACTGAATCTCAAATCCCAGGTGCTGAAGGTTCCACATCACGGATATGAGGATGTACGTAACAAGGATGCAAAAGGCAGATTTTCGTCCAACCATAAAAAGTTTTTTGACAAGGTGAAGCCTGCAATATCAATTATAAGCAATGGGTATAGAAATAAAGACAAAGTGCCCTCTGGTCTGATTACTAGGGAACTTTCCAAGTCTAATATTTATACTACAGGCGATAACGGTAATATTATCGTGGCTTCCAACGGAAGTAAGTTGAGTGTCAGTACTTCAAGAAATAAAAATGAGCCTGCCAAAGCCAGTACCTATATTTCATCTAAAAAGTCTTCTCTTCTTCTGAAAAAGATGTCGGTGAAGTCCAATGGAAAGAAAAAGCTGGATATCGTTTCCGTTGATTCTAAAGATATATATAATGTCAAAGAAAAAAAGCCGCTGAAAATCTCAATCAAGGCAAAACCGCAGTCTTTTACGAGAATTAAGAGTATTCAGTATAAACTGGTGAAAAAGGGAAAGAGCAGTACCAGGTACCGCTGGAAGACCGGTAGGACTGTCAAGGTAAAGAAAGGATTTAAAGGCAGCCTTTATATCAAGTACAATACAATCTCCGGAAGTACAATGGTTAAAACAAAGGGATTTGTGATAAAAAAGAAGAAATAAGAGTAAAGGAGCGTGTAATTATGCCGATAAGAATTGATACGGACCTGCCGGCAAGGGCTATCCTGGAAGAAGAGAATGTGTTTGTAATGGATATAGACCGAGCAGTGACACAGGATATCCGGCCTCTGAGGATAGCAATCTTAAATCTGATGCCAAATAAACTGGATACAGAGCTGCATCTGCTCAGGAGTCTTTCTAATACTCCATTGCAGATCGATATTACTTTTTTAAAGACGGCATCCTATGAACCAACGCATGTACCGGAATCCCACATGGAAAAATTTTATGTATATTTTGATGATGTGAGAGATAAAAAATTTGACGGGATGATCATAACGGGGGCTCCTGTGGAACTGAAAGAATTTGAGGATGTTGATTATTGGGAAGAAGTTGCGGAGATCATGGAGTGGACGAAAAAGAATGTTACGTCCACCTTACATATCTGCTGGGCCGCTCAGGCAGGATTGTATTATCATTATGGAGTGAAAAAAAATGTGCTGGATCAAAAGATCTCGGGTGTATACCGCCATCATCCCCTTCATAAAAAAACTCTGCTGGTGAGAGGATTTGATGACTACTTTTTTGTTCCCCATTCCAGAAACACTGGTGTGGACGGAGAGGCAATCAGACAGTGTAAAGAATTAACTGTAGTGGCTGAATCAGAGGAAACCGGACCATATCTGATCTTAAACGAGGACGGAAGCCAGATCTTTGTCACAGGGCATCCTGAATATGATGTGATGTCGCTGCACCAGGAGTATGTAAGGGATATCAATCGGGGACTTAATCCTGAGATTCCAAAGAATTATTATCTGGATGACGATCCGAAAAAAGGACCGGTGAAATCTTGGAGATGCCATGCCAATGCTATGTATTATAATTGGCTGAATTATTACGTTTATCAGGCGACCCCTTATGATCTGTAGGAAAGGCTTGTTTATACGTCATCTTATGAGATATAACGGGAGGTATGAAGAATACTAATTTCACATAGTTTCTTATAAATTTTTATAACTTGTTATGAAATTGGTGCGGAATTGGTGTCAAAAGATTATATATATGGTGTCTTAAAAGACTTTAATATAATGAAAATCCGAAGAATCATTGAAAAAATCAATGGTTCTTTTTTTATATAAAAATTTTTAACCTCTGTTATGGAAGGAGTAACTTCTAATATGAAAAATAACTATTTTGACAGAAAGATAACTTTTGAAGAGTTATTGGCGATCGAGGAATTATCAATAACATTAAACAATTCGCCTTTTAGAAAGGGAGAACATCATTCATGGAGCAATTTACCGGAGATAAAAACCACTGAAAAACTAGATAACAAAATGAAAAGATTATCTGACTTAGAAAGAGACAAAGATAACTAATTTTTAGGGTTGGGCTATCGACCCATAAAAACAAAAACGGGCTTCTCTTTTATAATGGAGGGCAGCTGCAGCTGTCCTCTTTTTGTTGTGAAAGAGAAAATACAGAAACAGAAAAAAGAAAAGGAGAAGCATTATGAAAGAGAAAGTAATCGCAGTTGTAAATCAAAAGGGTGGTGTGGGGAAAACCACAACAACAATTAATTTAGGGACCGAGTTGGCTAAGAAGTACAAAAATGTCCTTTTAGTAGATTTTGATCCACAGGGAAGTTTATCTATAGCTCTTGGTGTTCGGGATGAGGAAATTCAAAGCGTGAGTGATCTTATGCTAGCAGAAATGAACGATGATCAGTTGCCGGCTAAAGAGGATATAGTCTTAGAGTTAGATTATGTAGATTTAATTCCAGCCAATATAACATTATCCGCTGTAGAAGTATCATTAATTAATACAACTTGTAGAGAGATGATTTTAAAAAACATTCTGCAAAAGTACAAAGAAGGATATGATTACATATTAATCGACTGTGGGCCATCACTCGGAATGCTAACGGTTAATGCTCTTTCAGCAGCTGATAGTGTTTTGATACCGGCATCGGCGGAGTTTTTGAGCGCAAAAGGCCTGGAACAATTATTAGGATCGGTCGCAAAAACAAAAAGAAAATTAAATCCAGGATTAAAAATAGAAGGAATTCTTTTTACAATGGTACAGGAACAAACAAGATTGGCCAAGGAAATGATTAACTTGATAGAAAATGCATATGGAAAGTTAAATATCTACAGTGCTAGAATTCCTAGAAGCATTGACGTGGGTACAGCAATCCGGCAGGGAAAAACTATAAGAGAATTTAACCATAAAAATAAAGCTGCAGAAGCTTATCGGCAGCTGGCTCTGGAGGTATTAAAAAATGATTAATGAACTAAAAAGTATAGATACTATATTTGGACTTGATGATTCCGAAGATAACTTAAACGAAGAAAACCAAAATAGAAATGAAATTGTTAACATATCTCCTGATAGACTTGTCGATTATCGAAAAAGTGACATAGGTAAAAAAAGATATAATGATCAGGATCTACAGGATCTGGCGGATTCCATTAAAGAGCATGGGATTCTACAGCCTGTTTTGATAAGACCGATAGAAAACGATGTTTATGAAATTTTAGCTGGGCATAACCGAAAAGATGGTGCAATTTTAGCTGATTTGGACACTGTTCCATGCATCATAAAAGAGTGTGATGACACTCAGGCGGAACTTGTTTTTATCGAATCAAACTTAGAAAAAGGGCTTGATCATTTTTCTGAGTCTGAAAAAATCGAATTAATCTATCGGAGACATGCAGCTTTAAAAGCTCAAGGCCGGAGGACTGATTTAGAAAAAGATCCAGAGACAACGACTGCGGCAAAAGAATTTAATTTAAGTAGATCAACTGTCACCCGCTACATGAAACTTCATAAATTAACTTCAAATTTGAAAAAATTACTGGACAATAAATTGTTACCGGTTGTTTCTGGATTGGAAGTAGCAGAGTTTCCAGAGGAGCTGCAAGAGCAGCTCTTTTTCTATTTAGAAAATAAGAATAAAAAATTAGATACAAAAACAGCACAGAGTCTTGCTTCCTACTATCAAAAAGGAAAACTGAATGCAGATACAATGCTAAAAATTTTAGAAGGTACATTGAAACCTCGAAAAAAGCAGAATAGCTATAAAATGAACAAAAAAGTATTTAAGAAATACTTCCGACCTGAACAGCCGCAGGCAGAAGTTGAAGAAATCATAATTAAGGCGCTAGAGATGTATTTTCATGAAGGGCAAGAGGGGGAATGAAATCTAATTGGAAGAACGGTTAAATATTGGTATAATAATGCTAGTGGTGAATTCGTTAAATATAACTAAAGGAGGAAAACAAAAATGAAAAGTACAGGTATTGTGAGAAAGCTTGATGAGTTAGGACGTATCACGCTGCCAATCGAGTTGAGACGTAATCTGGATGTGAATGAGAGGGATCCCCTTGAAATCTTCGTTGATGAAGATACAATTATATTGAAGAAGTATAGTCCAGCAGACATCTTTACAGGCGAAATGGATGATCTTGTTGAGTACAATGGTAAGAAAGTTTCAAAAAGTTCTATTATAGAATTGGCCAGACTCGCTGGCCTTACAGTTGATTAGAGAAAAACAAAGCTGGATCCGACTTGTGTCGGATCCTTTTTAGTTCTCCAGGGTGCTTAGAAATATTATAAAACTATAAAATCACCATTTATCTTCTCCCACCATTAATATTTCTAAGTAGCCTTGATGATTAAAATTAAGAAAAGGGGGATTTGATGTATAAAAAGAAAAAATTTTCTGAGGATGAAATAAAAAAGGCAAATGAAGTTAGCATACTATCACTTGTAAAAAATTTGGGTTTAAAAATGGAAAAGAAAAAAAATGCATATAAAGCGCCAGGTTATGGAGGCTTATATATTGATGAATATAGAAATCAATGGAATTGTTTTGCTGCACAGCTCTCTGGTGAGAGAATATATGGGGGTGGGCCTATTCAATTGGTGCAGTTTATTCTTGGATATGATTTTGTACAGGCAATGAAGTATCTTCTTAACAATGATCATATGGAGACAATTCATGAAAGACAGTCAAATACGGTGAAAAAGGAATTTAAATTGCCCGCTGCAGCACAAGATTTTCGCCATGTATATGCTTATTTGATTCAAACAAGGGGGATTGATCATAGAATTGTAGATTATTTTGTAAAGACAAAAAAATTATATGAAAATACGCATCACAGCTGTGTCTTTGTTGGATATGATGAGTTTGGTGTGGCCAGGCACTGTGCGATTCGAGGGACAGTATCAAACAATCCTTTTAAAGGAGAAGTTGAAAGCAGTGACAAACGATTTACTTTCTGTATGGAGGGAACAACAGACACTCTACACATTTATGAAGCACCTATTGACCTCATGAGCTATTTGACTTTATGTATAAAATGGAATCAGAAGGAATTATGGAAAGATCATCACTTGGCGCTTTGCTGTTTGGCAGATGTTCCGATTCAAAGCTATTTGAAACGATTTCCACAAATACATAAGTTAATAATAAGTTTGGACAATGATAAGTGGGGGAAAGCAGCAACTGAGCGATTAATCCATGAATATCAGTTACAGAAGTTTGAAACATGGGTTGAATCTCCAAAAGCTAAATATAAAGATTTTAATGAACAATTAGTTATTGAAAAAAACATGAGCTAGTTAGAAGGGAAGATGTAAAGTGAAAAAAAGGATATTTTTACAAGTGATAAGAATGAACTTATACTACCTTTTGTACGGCCATGGCGAGAAAAAAGAGGGAGTAGTATGAATTTTGGATATTTGTATCTTACACAAAGTCAATATGATAATTTGAGGGCAATTATAAAAATAGAAAAAATATTGTTATTGATTATATTGCTACTTGCAATTTTTATATTCATTTTTGCCTGGATAAAGGAAAAAGAGAAATTTAAGGGGAAGTGGCCAATAGAGGCACTACAGGGAATACTTATTTGCACTTCTTCAGGATATTTAATGGACTATATAGAAGGACATATTTTTAAAAGAAGATTGGATCCTGATATATTAAATTATTTATTAGGAAAAGAATATATATACTTTATTGATAGATTTCTAGCATGTACATTATTTTTTGTACTTATTATAAATACTATTTTTATTATTTGGTTTTTATTTCTTTTAAAAAATTCTTAGTAGATATAACATAAAAAGAAATAAAAATAGAATATGGTCTCTGGCTACTAAGATCGTGGACACAGGAAAAAAACATTTATTTTGTGACTGAGGGAAATTTTTTAAAAGAAAGGGGTCCTTATGGCGGAGTGGTGCAAAATACATTCGTTTACGTTGTTTATTATTATCGTATTTCTTGTTTTCATATTGTTTTGTCTTTTTATATCATTAATGGAAGAGGTGTGGATCACAATATTAGTTAGCGCAATTACAGTCTTTGTTTTGATATTTAATGTATATGCAGAAGAGACAGAAAATTACACTACACATTTAAAGCAAAAGCAATTTATAGAAAGTTTAGAAAGTAGAATTGACAAGAATTATAAATTACAGATTGAAGATAAAGAGATATATTCCCAAAAAGTAAAAAAAGAAATGCTTGGAAAATACAAAGATGTCTCTGAATATTATATTGATTATGAAGATGATGAAAAAGTAATTTATATAAGAAAAAAGCCATAAAAGAAGGTTGAAAAGGAGAAAAGCAAGCAAATGGATCCAAGCAATTTGAAAGACCTTATCCGATTGTTTATTGGTTTTCGGAATTTTTAGAAATGTATTTACAAGGGTTTGATCACATTTACAAAATAGCAACAAAAAGAAGTTTATCTGAATACGCAAATAGGAGAAACGGAGGGTGATCCCTTCTTTTTTTATTGAATGGAGGCAAATTATGAAAGAAGAAATGTCAATGTTCTCATTAAGAGCGTTAATCTTACAAAAATGTAGAAAAAATCAGGTTATTTTCCTAGATCCAAAATCAGAATATAAACAGGATTCCGAAAAGAGGACAATATTATTAAAGCAACCCGATGCGATTCAGAAGGCGAAGAGTTAAAAATAAAGAATAGAGGTACTAATCTCTACTCTAATATAGCACGAATTAAAAGTTAGTTGAGAAAAGAATTAGTACGAAGAGAGGGGAAACATGAATATTATATTTTTCAGTCTGATAAGTTTGCCTCTTTACTTATCAGGTGTTTTTTTTATTCAATTATATGATTATTGGGAGAAGAGACAATGCAAGAGGTGAGACTGCCTAAATCCATTCGGTTTTCTGAAAAAGAACTGCTTATCATTGAAGAAAAAGCCAGCCGAGTCCATGAAAACTTTTCTTCTTATGTCAGAAAAATGGCTTTGGAAGGACAAATTACGGTGATAGAGGATTTAAGAGAGGTTCAATATCAGTTGTACAAAATCGGGAATAATTTAAACCAGATGACAAGGCTTGCACATGAGGGGCAGATCCTTGCGGTAGACTTAGAAGAAATCAATCAGTTACTGCAAGATATATTTGATTCGTTAATACAAATTAGAGGAGGATAACTATGGCAATCCTTGAGTTTGCTACCGATAAGGCTGGAAAACCGATTAAATATGACACAAAGGGGAAAATGGAGAAAGTATTGAAGTATATTAATAATTTGGAAAAAACATTGCCGGAAATAAGGGGAGGGACTTATCTATTAAATCCGGATCGAGCCTATGAGGAATTTATGCTTACCAAACAGGCCTGGGGTAAAGAGAAAGGAAGGATGTGTATCCATCTGATTCAATCATTCAAACCTGGGGAAATCACAGCCCAGGAAGCTTTTCAAATAGCAGAAAAATTTAAGAAACATGAGAAATTTCAAGGGTTTCAGATTTCATTTGCAACGCATAACGATCGGGATCATATCCATACACACTTCATCATCAACAGTGTGAATTTTGATACTGGATATAAGTGGCAGTGTACGGATCAGAATTTAGAAGAACTTAAAAGTTTTAATGATCAACTTTGTAAAGAGCATAACTTATCTATCATTGATAGATCCCGAATTCACAGGGGAAAAAGTGAAACTGAGAAGCAAGCCGAGCAAAAGGGGATCTCATGGAAAAGGGAAATTCAGCTGGCCGTGGAACAAGCGTTACGTGTTGCTGCCAGTCAGTCAGAATTTATCCAACTCATGAATCGACAGGGATATAGAGTAAAGTGGAATCCGAAGTATGTTACCTTTATCGCTTCAGAACACCAGGCGGTCAGGAATTGGCGTTTTGATCCTCCAGAAGCTTATACAAAGGAGCGTTTTCAGGAATGTTTCAAAGAAAATGCCAGGAGGTTTCAAAGAACTCCAGAGGAAGTAAAAGAAGAGGCATCTGCTTACCGGAGAGAAGCTTTCTTTGCCGTCCGGGATGCTACAGCGGTGGCTACGAGTCAGGAGGAATTTATACAACTTTTAGAGCAACAACAGTATCATGTTCGCTGGGATGATACCCACGAATATATCACGTTTCAAAAGCCTGGACATCAGGCGGTCAGAAATAGAAATTTCTATCCAAAAGAGGCTTACACAAAAGAAGCCCTTTTAGAGAAATTTGAGATAAATAAGGAAACATTAAAGAAAATCGAAAAAGGTACCTATGTATCAGATTCGATCGAAGAGCAAAAACGGAGCGATATGTTATATTATCTGCTCCGTTTTTTTTGTTCTCCAAAAGAGGGGGATTATCCCCATCAAGCAAGAGAAAGGGGTGATTCCATTGAATATTTAAAAGAAAGACAAAAAGAGAGAGAAAAAGGAAAGGGAGTGGACTGGGAACGTTGAAGAAGAAAATTTTACTGTTATTTGCTGGATGCCTTGGCCTGATTGTACTTTTCTTACTCTGTGGATATGCGGCAATCTTTTTAGATTCCTTTCTAAAGAATCCGGAGCATATTAAGTATGTGACACAGCCAGATGAAATTATCCACAATTTGCGACAGAATCCAGTTGTTTTACAGTTTACGATAAGTTTCTTTATATTACTTTTACTTGGAGGATTTATCCTGTTTTTTTCAGAAACTAAAACCTATAAAAGTGATTTAATGGAGATAACTAAGAAAATTAAAACACCGGTGCCAGCTGGCCAGGGTCAGTTTGGAACGCAAAGATGGCTTACAAAGGAAGAAATAGAAGAGGAATTTAATTCCGAAATTTTATCCAAGAATAAAATTTTAAAATATTCAGGAGAAAAACCTTTGTATCCTGCCGGAGGACTAGTCGTTGGGAAAATAGATCAGAAAAAAGGATATGAGAAAATCCTTCATATTACTGATGATCTTCATACAATCATTCTTGGAGCTACTAGATCCGGAAAAACAAGAAATCATGTGCTGCAGACAATCTGTGACCTTATGCTTGCGGGTGAAAATATTTTTGCAATTGATATGAAACAGGAACTTTATGACTATACTGCGAAAAAAGCAAAAGAGTTAGGGTATGTACCTATTTGTATTGATTTTATCCATCCATATCAATCGGATCGTTACAATTATTTAGAGCCGATTATAAAAGCATTAAAAGAAAAAGACGTATCAAAAGCAATTTACGAAACATGGAATCTGGTTTCGCAGCTAGTCGGAGAGCCGCCAGAAAATGGGGAAAAATTATGGAATAGTGGTGAAGCTTCTACATTAGCTGCATCCATCATGGCGGTTGTCTATGATAACATGGATCATCCAGAGTATCAGAACTTGACAAATGTTTTTTACTTTATAACGGAAATGTGTACGGAGTATCGAGGGGCAATGCCTCTTGTTTTTTATATTCAATCACTTCCGGAAACACATCCATCGAGGATACTGCTGGCAGCAACGAATATAGCAGCGTTTAAAACACGGGCATCTTTCTATGTATCAGCTGTCATGACACTTCGAATTTTGACTATGCCAAGTATCAACAACATGACCAGTAAAAGTGACTTTGATTTAGAAGACATTCTAATGAAAAGGGAAAAGACCATCATTTATCTTTGTTTGCCAGCACGGGATGAAACTTATTTTCCATTGGCCGCTTTGACTTTACGGCAAATATCAGATCGAATCGATGCAATAGCAGATAAAATGGGTGGAAGGCTGGATCGTCGTTTCAATTTTATTGATGATGAAGTTGGAAATATGCCTAAGATTACCAACCTTCCGAATCAATTATCCTTTCTTACCGGAAAAGGAGTCCGACATAATCTGTTTATTCAGTCTTATGCACAGTTGGATCATGTGTATGGAAAAGAAGTAGCACAAATTATTAGGGATAACTGTGATTTGACCATTTATCTTCGCTGCCCTAATCAGGATACTAGAAAGTCAATAGCTAATGACCTTGGAGATTACACGGTATCAACGTATTCACTGAATAATAATCAACCAGTAGGGTCGTTAAAAACATCTGGGAACCGAGGAGAAAGCACGAATCTAACTGGAAGGAAATTATTGTTTCCAGAAGAAATCATTAAAATAGACCGTCCAAATTCTTTAATATTATCTGGTACTTACCCAGCAATTACTTATGCGCCAGACCTAAGCAAATGGACATTTAATAAATTTTTAGGCTTAGGAAGCAGAAGACGTAATCTGAAAATACGATTAAAAAGCCAGGAAGAAAGAAAGAAAATAGAAAGATCTCATAATGAAACAATGGCTCTTTGGGGGATTTGGACGTACTGGAAACAACAGATTGATCTTATGATCGAGCAACAGGAACAGGCAAAAGCAGCAAAACAGGCTACAAAGAAACAGGAGGAAACAAATACATGAAACGAAAATTGAAACTGTTGGCAGGGACTTGCATGACAAGTCTCTTTATTTTTATTAATTCTATTCAGATTGCATGGGCAGGGAAAATATCAAACTGGAAAGGCTTTACCGGAACGGAACAACTATTAAAAGATATGCGACCGAAAATTATAGCAATCAGCAGTTTACTTGGAACCGTTGTGATTGCATTTTGTTTGGTGCGCATGAAAATGGCAGATGAAATGGATGCAAAAGTCTGGAAGAAGAGAGCCATTACCGTTTTAGTGTGCTGCATTGGTGTGGTACTGGTAACATCAACTTTATCAGCGGTATTGTCATATTACAAATAAAAAGGAGGTCAAATGCTCGCAAGCTTTATAACAGATGGAATTTCAGGGTTTTTTGAAGATCTTGCAAAAGATCTTGTAAAGCAGATCAATGAATTTCTTGTAGATCTCTTAGATATTGTACTTAATGCAGATAAATATATGAGCAGCCATTTTCACTTAGAGGGAATTTCATTTGCAAAAATAAATAGTACAATTTTAAAATTTGCACTTGCACTCATTGTCCTGAAATTTCTACAGAAAGGATTTATGATTTATATTATGCAGTCAGATGGAGATCCAGATCATGATCCCCTGATCTTGCTCACTGGATTTTTCCAGGCAGTTGCAATCGCAGTGTCTTTTTTAAGTTTATACACTCCGGTTATGGGAGTATTTAAATCATTTACAAACCAGGTCGTAAATGCAATTACATCAAAGGGAGAAATCCAACAAATCAAACAAGAAATTATCGATACATTATTAGGGAGGGGATTATCAACGGTTCTTTTCGTTGTCATTTTTCTTGTATTGGTTCTAGTGCTGTATATATTCTTTATTAAAAATGGCTTTGAGCTTATGGTATTAAAATACAGCCTGTCGATTACATGCGTAGGATTAATGGATAGCGATGGAGGAGTTTTCAAAGTAACAATTAAAAAGTTTCTGCAAATGGGTTTTACATGCACCATACAGATCATTTTGCTGCGTTTTGCCATCGCCCTGTGTTTAACACTGCATCCTGTTTGGGCAATCGCTTGTGTTGGAGCAGCTCTTCAGACTCCAAAATTAATGCAAGAACTTTTAATTGCTAGAAACGGTGGCGGTATCAGCAGTAAGTTATATACTCTTAGCATGTTTAGAAATGTGATGAGGAGATAAGTAATGGGGACAATCAATGAGGCGATAAAATATTTTTTGATATTAATTGAGGTCGGTGGAGGTGTCCGTATTGCAATGTTATGTACGGAATGTATTCTTGATCCAGATGCAAAGGATTCAAATAAAAAAAGAATCCGAAATCTCTTGATCTTTATGATTGTTGCAGTTACTATCATTCCGCTAAAAAACATCATAGTGAAATACTACCAATAGAAAGGAAAAGTCATGGAAGAAAAACAGAGGGAAGGAAAATTATATGTACCTTATGTCAAAGCAAGGAAAGAATATTTTCCAGGGTTTGGCCAAGAAGAATTGCATACTTCTATCATTTTGACAATGTTGTTTATCATTGGTGCTGCGCTTGCCTATATGGTGTATCCGGATCCGGCCGTTGTTGTATTAACGATTATAATCGGCGTAGTTGGGGCGATTATAATGTGTACGAAAAGTGAAGCGAATATCAGTGTTGTAGGTTTTATAAAAGCAATGATACGATTCTACAGATCTCAACAAAAGTTTTTGTATCAATATCAAAATGAGTGGGAAAGAAGGAAAAAATAAATAGGGAAGGAGAAGGATCATGATTGTCTTTTTAGCAAGTGAGGATCATTCAAATTTGCTGCAGAATTCCGAAGAAAAGTTCATACATAAATATGTTAAGTGGAGGTATGATCTGAATTTTTTCTTAAGGGAAGAATATGCAAATTTAATGGCTATGGATCCAGAGTGGATCGTGATTGAAGAAAAAGCGATTGATGATCCTTCTAAAATTGATGGAGTCATCCAATGCTTTCCACGAGCAAAATTCATTTATATCACTTCCCAGAAAGAAGAAAAAAGAATTACTGGGAAGTGTAGAACAATTTATACGGATGGCTTTTTAAAAGAACGGCTGGAATCAATGATATTTGGGAAAAAGGTAAATCTGCAGCAAGAACAGAAAAAGATAGGGGTGATCACAGATCAAGATCCTGAACTTGCCAAAAGGTTTACCTTAAATCTTTTGTATTGTATCAAAAGGTCAGAACGTTTATTGGTTTATACAGAAGTTGGCCAAGAATCCGGACTAGAAGAAGCGGCATTAAAGTATGGGTTATTAAAGACGGAGAAGGGGTACGAGTATGATGGTATTCCAATCTTACATAACCTGGTCATCGGCCAGGCGTTAATTAATCTGTTTGATTTTGGAGTTACAGAGGAACAGAAAGAAAAGATGTTTGAAAAATGTGACTATCGTTTCCGGATCAGCCCGGAAGGAAAAAAAATCAGAGTTGATTTGCAGGGACAGATCTATACCATAGCAGCATTTGAACATCCGTTTAAACCAGGCCAGGAACATTTTTATGCAGATTTGTTGCCGGAGCTGCATCTGCAGATTCCAGATGCAAAAATGAAACGATATCGGCATCTCACGAAAGAGCCAAAAAAGAGAAAAGGACCAAAGAAACCAAGAGAAAAAAAGGATCGAGTGAAACGTTTTCAAAAAAAGGAACGGCCATCAAAGATAAAAAAGCCGAAACCAGCCAAAAAGACTGGGACGAAGATAAAACTTAAGTTACCGAAGATTTCCTTTCCAAAATTAAATTTCTCTGAATGGGCAGAAAAGTATGTAACAAAAAGGCGCTTGATGGTCTTTGTTGGAACCTTAGCTTTCATAAGCATCATAGCTGCCGGATTCCGAACCTTTTCTGCCGGTCAGAAGAAAGAAAAGATCAAAGAAGCAGTCAAAGAACAGCAATCTACAGTTTTGTCATCTACAACAGAAAAAACAAAAGAAACGTCATCAGAAAAAGTCACGATGACTGCAAAAAAGAAGAAAGAAAAGCCAACAACCGAGAGCAGTTCGGAACCCAGCCAATCGACGACTGCAGCCGCTGTAAATAGGACGGACGCAACCAGACGTTTAAGCCAAGAATCAAGAACTGCAACAACCACATCAAAGAAGCGACCAAAACCTACGACTACAAGAAAGAAAAAAATAACAACGACACGAAAGAAAAAGCCGACAACGACGCAAAAGCCAAAGCCTACGGCAACAACGGAGCGATTTGATGTTAATTATGGACCTGAATAGGAGGTATCATGAGAAAAGGAATGTTTTTTGACAAGCTATTATATAAAATATTCAATAAAATAACTGCAGGTAAGATGTCATACAATCATGCCTCGAAAGACAGCGATAAGGAGTCTGATGAACAGATTTTAGCAGAAAGAAATTTTGGAAAGGCTTATAAAAAAAATCAGAAAGAATTATCAGAGATCAAAGAAAGAATTTTAGAAATTCCTGCTGGAAATATAGAATTATGGTTTGAAATGAGAAAAAGAGAGATGCTGTCTGATCTGATGGAACTCTATGACAGAAGATGTATCAGCGAAGTCATGTTTCAGGAAGAAGTTTATCAATTAAAGGGAACGAAAAGCTTCCTTGAGTATTCTTTTTATATCCAAGGACTCCAAGAACGGCTTTTTGGGAATAAAAAACTAAATAGAGCGACTTCTAAAGAAATAAAACAGTATTATGATCAAAGAAAGGCAGAAGAAGAATTTACCACGTTTCTTCTTCTGTTTATTTTAATTGGAGTCATCGTTGGTATAGCGCTTTTCCATTACTTCCGTTAACCTAAAGATATAATTATTGTAAGTAATTATAGGTACAGCTACAAAAGAAAGGAAGATGAAAAGTATTTCAAAAATGACTAAGAGGTAGCAAGTATGATCAAGGAAATAATCAATCAAAAAGGATGTTTCGGATTTTTTAAGCAAGTATAAAAAAATGAATGAATCAACAACTAAGAATGAAGCAGTAAAGATCATATATTTAAGACGATAAATGAATCGACTGAGAACAACAAAACAAGTAACATCTCCATCCAAATATGGGAGGATTCCTCTGAATGTATCAAAGTTGGTGCTAAACTTACTTAAAACACTAAGGAAAAGAAAAAGAATGATAAAAAAGCATAGTAATGTAGAACCAATGAAAAAGCAGAGACTCAATAAAGAGTAATAAAATGATATAGCTGATGCTGATATGTAAGGAGAGATGAAAGAGTGTATCGAATATGCCTGCTCTGTGGCAAGAATTAAAAGAAGAATTAAAAACAACCTAGTAAAAAAGCGATAGAGAGAAAGTGAGAATGTGGAGAGATTATGGTTTGATAACGTTTTTATAATGCCAGAAATATGAAACATAGTATTCTCCTCTGTAAAATTCATTTTATAATAGTTTACCATATTTAGAAAGGGAATCAAGTGATTGGAGAAGTAATAAAGAAAGTAAGGTTGGAGAAAGGGATGTCAAAGTCAGAGCTGGCCAGAAGAGCAGGGACTGCAGTATCAAATGTACATAATATAGAGACAGAAGCTAGTAAGAATCCTGGATGGTATACCATTTGCAGCCTGGCAGAAATATTGGAAATTTCTTTGGATGAGTTAAAGAAGATCGATGGTAAAACTACAAAAAAGAAAGCCAGTGGTTTGAGCATGGATCAGAATAGAATTACTATTTTGGAGGATAGCACTTATGAAGCAATTCGTGCAAAAGATTATGATAAGGTTAGAATACTTTTTTAGCCTATTAATTGCAGTATGGATGATAGTGACAAAAGAAACAGAATATTTTTTAGTGATCATAGCATTGTTAATCATCTTAGATTTTTTAAAAGAAAGGTTAAAAAGGTGATGAATATGGAAAATATGCGTCTATGGGATAAAAAGCAAAAGGGGTGGATTGTGGAGCCTTTCTGGGCTGGAACCAATGGTACCTATATCATTCAAAGCAATGGAAAATTTCAAGAAGTGAGTGCCGATCAATATATTTTACAGAAAAGTACAGGAAAAACAGATCGAAACTTAAAGGAAATTTTTGAGGGAGATATTGTTAAAAGTCAAGTGGGAGGACAGAAGATAGAGATAAAATACGGCAGCTACAAAGCTTTCTGTCCAGTGGATCAGGAGTATATGGACAATATCGGGTTCTATGCTAGCTGTAAAGGTTATATGGATATGCCGATTGGTCCGCTGGAGGAATATGCGGTTTGGATAGGAAACATTTTAGAATAGGAGGATCATAATTAAATTGAAGGGGCAAACATATACTGCTAAAAAAATAATTGCTATTGACCTTTTGAGTTATAAGGATCTTTGTTTACGACAACAAAGAAAAACTCAAAAAATGTTGGATGAGCTGCCTGATATTAATCGAGAAAATATGTATGACTTTATAAAACATATTCAAAAAAGTCATAAAGAAAATCTTTGTAGTTTATGCGAGCATGGAGCTATTGACGTTAGAGAGAAAGATGAGTATCTGACTCATTTAAGCACGATACATAATTATAATGAATTAGAAGAGTACCTTAATGAGATTTATCAGCAGTTGGAGCTCATCCATGGCTACTATCTAATAACATTAAAAGACCTTTTCGTATTTGCTGCTATTCCCCTGATTTTATATTTGATTTATGTTTTGAATATTTAGTCATGAGGAAAAAAGTCCTTAAAAATGATTGTTGACCCTGTTAAAAGGTTGAAGCAAGAAATATCCGTCATTGATTATCATAAGGCCGCCTACAATTATATGTAATATAATGATTCTATGTTCAAGTAAAAATATTCAAAGAAATATGAAAAGGATTGCAGAAAAAAGAGCTGCAGTCTTTTTTTGTTGAAAAAGTTTTAAGGGATGGGGTAAACTGGAACAAATTCTATGATATACTATATAATGTAGAGCATAGAGAGAGAGAATAGGAAGTTGTTCCAATGTTACTGTATATTTTGAAACCATTGAAGGAGGTAATGGTATGAAAGTATTAACGAGGACAGCAGCCTTGACGCTGACGGCGATTCTTTCTCTAAGTCTACTGCCGGGAACTGGTGTGAAAGCTGCCAAAAAGAAACTGAGTGTGAACAAAGTCTATAATACGACTACAAGAGTGAAGGGAAAGACCAAAGGGAAGTATGCCGTAAAGATTAAGATTGGGAAGAAGACCTACAAGGCTAAAGCCAGCAAGAAAGGGACTTACAGCATAAAGATCCCAAAACAGGCCGTAGGGAAGAGCTTTTACGTCAAAGCTTACAAAGGGAAGAAATACTACACAAAGAAGAAAGTCTATGTGCTTACAAAAAACCTGGTTGTTAAGAGTTTTACAAAAAATAGTAAAACGATCAAAGGCTATGTAAAGCCAGGCTATCGAGTGAAAATAAAGATTGGTGGTAAGACTTATTCTAAAAAATCAAGCAAAAAGACCGGGTATTTCAGCATCAAGCTGAAGAAAAAAGCCGGCACGTCCAAGGCAACCATTACGGTCTATAATACTAAGGGTAAAAAAGTAAAGACAGCAACAAAGAAAGCTCCAGTGGAAAAAAAGTCCCTTTATACCCAGGGAGGAAAACCATACTATGGCAAGGTGCCGGGTTTTGACGATGATATTAATCTGGCCGACTTCCAGGCAAAGATCAAGAAGTACGGGAATACTTTTGTGAGTCATGGGTTGGATTATAAGTATGGGAAAGATAGGGATTACTTTGATGTATTTTTTGGCTATGGTCAGGCTCGAAGAGGCTATCTCTTTCATCATATGAATGAAGATAACAATGGAGAGTTTGAATGGTTTACTGCCAAGAATGGTGTGACAATCTATTATTCTATTAATAATTCTGGTGATGACTTTTCTGCTCCGACGCCGGAGACAGGACATCATACAGGAGTAATCAAGCCAGGAGAAACTGTAAAACTTAGTCCATCTTATCGAAATAAGAGAAACAATATTGCCTATTTAAATATTAAAATGCATGGTTATAAAAATGGAAAATTGGTGATGGCCAGTTATTATCATTATCAGATTGGCGGAGGAACCGTTGTAGAATATTAAAGAGTTGAAAGGAATAGAAGGTCTTTCTATTCCTTTTTTTGTACCCAAAGGAGGAGGTATGTTTAAAAATAAAGATCCATCATTAAATATAAAAATTTCAGGAAACTAATTAAGCATCATAGGTAACTATGGTGCTTTTTGTTGCGCAACTTTAAGGGAGGAACAGCAATGAAAATAAAACATAAAAATATCATAGCCATAGCCGTTATGATATCATTTGTGCTGATCTTAGGTCTGATCCAGACCGGGGTACAAGCGAAAATCAGTGTAAGTGATGCTTATGAAATTAAACAGAATAACCATGAAGGGAGTCAAAAATGGCAAAATACAGATAAAGTGGACGGTGATGCAACCCATAATTATTCATCTTATGATGACTCAAATGCCTTAATTGTAGATCCATCCTATGGATTTAAAGTACAGAAAACAAGCAAAACAAAAACAGAGATTATCCAAGGAACGAAAATGACGGGATCTTCTGAGTCCGGAGAAATTGAGAGTTCAGAAACATATCCTGCTTTTAAGACATCCCAAAATGCTGCAGGAAAGATTAAAATTAAGGTTACCAACTGCAGCATTTGGCAGTGTGACACAAACGGGAAGAATGGTCATTCTGTGAAAATAGATGTTGTGAAAACCATAACAGCATATGATGTAGCTTCCGAAGACGGAAATGGAAAGAAGGAAGGGTATATCAAATTTCGCCCTGGACTAAATGGAGTATCCTATGCCGGAACCATTGAAGAACTGACCATGAAAACCCAATTCTTCAAGGCTGGAACAGAAACACCGGTAACATTGCGTACCAATGTCACACTCAGAGATGTGGATAACGATCAGTATATCGGAATCAAAGCAGCAAAAGTGGATGGACAGTATGTAGCAAAGGATACGAATCTTTTATATAAGAAAAGTGGAAGTATGGATGTGTATGCTTCACCAACTGGAAATGTGAACAGCACTCCGGAATCTGCAGTAGGGTTCATCTTTGAATCCAGCGATTTTGAGTATACCTTTGGAAGAAATATTGCAAAACCAACTGGAGAGAACCAATATGCCGGAACCGGCCAAAACATGGTGAAATTTCCACCGACAAATCCAGTTAAAAAAGTGAGCGATAATGATGAGACTGACACAACATCCAATACTCTGCGGTCTTTAGCTGAAACATTCACCTACAAAATATGCGAGAATATACCGACGGACATTCCGGAAGCCCATTACTATAAAAGCTTTGTGATGGAAGATACGATTGAAGAATGCCTAAAAGTGAACAAAATCCAGATAACCGCAATCGACTCCGATGGGGAAGAAATAAATGTTTCCAGTATGTTTACGATAAAACAGGATGGTCAAAAGGTAACGGCTACATTAAAAGATCCCAATAACGCAAAGTTTTATACCTATGGGGCCTATAACCTGAAGATCACTGTAAAGATAAACATTCCGGAAAATTGGACAGTTGAACAAAAGAATTCACTTGAAAAGAAATGGGAGGAGCACGGGCATTATGCTTCTGCAAATACTTCATTGCTATTTACAAACACAGCTAAAACTATCATTGACGGTAAGGATCTGACAACCAATATGGTAACAACAACCGTAGAACTACCTAGAAGAACAGATTCATTCACTGGTTTTGATGTGACGAAAACAGTGGATAAATACGAGCATAAAGTAGGCGATACGGTGTCCTATACGGTTACAGCCAATCAAAAGAATTCAATGGCAGATACCGCCTATTTTTATATCAATGACCTTACCCTCCCCGAAGGAATGATTTTGGACTTTGATTCTATCAAAGTGACCGGGATTGACGCTGCAAACTTCATATTGACCCAATCTGGTAACGGCTGGATCCTAAAATCAAAAGGGGATTACGCACTGCCGCAGGCAAGCACGATTACTGTCAAGTATAATGCAACTGCAGCGGAAGGAGTAAATGGAAATGAAGTGATCAACCGTGCGAAAGCCGCCGCCATTGGAGTGCCGGAAAAAGAGGCAGATGCAAAGGTGTGGATCAACAGTCCGGATCTAAAGATCACCAAGAAAGCCGACAAAGAAAAATACAAGGTAGGGGACACCGTTACCTATACGGTCGATGTCAGCCAGGATGCGATTGGCTGTGTGGCCAGGAACATTGTTTTAAAGGATGTTTTAAAAACAGATGGCGTAAAGCTGCAGAAAAATTCTGTGGTCGTGATGGATGCGGAAGGAAGCGTGTTAAAAGATGTGGATGTAGTTGTCAAAAACAATGACTTTGATATTACAACACATAAGAACCTGGTGTGTCCGACTGATAAATACTCTATTTATGATGGAAAGCTGATCAAACAGGACAAATTAAATCCATTGAATCTAACCAAGGAAACGGCTTTTAAGATCGAATACCAGGCAGTGATCACGGATCAGAAGTTGTCCGGCCAGGATGTTACCAACGTGGCCACCGTTAATTCAGATGAGGATATCCCAAAGGAAGATGAAGAAGTCGTTCCAATTCAGGGACCAAATTTGGATATTACGAAAATTTCCGACGCAGGAGTTTATAAAGTCGGGGATACCGGCAAATACACTTTGACGGCAAAACAGACCAGAGAAGGGGAGACGGCCAAAAATGTGGTCATCAAAGATAAGTTTGGCATCGAAGGGGTTGAGATCAACAAAGATTCCTTTGTGGTTAAATTTAATGGCGAAACGATCACTCCAACGAAAATTGAAGCAACAGCAGATGGCTTTACCGTGGAAACCGGGAAAGATCTGACGGATGCTGATAAGCTGGAAGTCACGTACCAGGTGCTTTTCAAAGAAGCATCTTTGGAAAATAAACAGGTACCGAATAAAGCGACTGTGTCTGCAGATAACGCCCCAGAAAAAGAAATCGATCATGAGGTAACGATCAAAACAGCGGATGATCCGGTCTTAAAGATTTTAAAAGAATCCAATGAAAAAGAATACTTCCTTGGAGAAATCGGAAAATATACCTTGACGATTACCCAGGAACGCTTAGATGCAGTAGCCAAGAACGTTATAGTTGAAGATACGTTTGATCAAAAAGGTATGGTGATTGATCCTGCGTCTTTGAAAGTGACAGTATCCGGAAAGGATATTACGGCTCAGTGTAAACTGGAAGTGGAGGATAACAAGTATACAATCCATACCAATGCTGACCTGGCCAGGGAGGTTATGAAGATTACATACGATGTCTTATTCAAAGAAGAAGCTTTGAAAGACAAGGATGTGGTTAATACAGCAAAAGCAAAGGCCGATAACTCCGAAGAGGCCCAAACTCAAAATACGATTAAAATCAGCAAAAAAGATACCAGGTTTGCGGTGCGAAAGGATGCGAAGGATAAGGATTATCAGATCGGAGATCTGATCCCGTATTCGATCAAAGTCAATTTGACGAAACCAGGAGATACCGCAAAGAATATCACGATCAAGGATACGCTTCCGGAAGGCTTAGAGCTTAAGAAGGATACCATCAAAGTATCTGGGGTAGAGAAATATGAAATAAAGGTCACCGGAAATGTTTTAACCGTTCAGATCAATCAGATGGTGTACGGCCAGAAAGCAGTCATTACCTATCAGGCCAAAATCTTGGAAGGTACAGAAGGGAAGAGCCTTACCAATAAGGTTGAGGTCACATCGGATGATACCGTGCCGGCGAATGCAAAGAAAACCATCAAGATACCAAAGCCAAGCGTTGGATCCAAGATTGCGAAAACGTTAGATAAAGCAAAGCCTGGACTTCTTGTGGCTGTCATTGCTGCAGGAGCTGCCGGTTTGATCTGGCTTTACCGGAAAAAGAAACAGAATAAATCATAGCAGATAGGGGAACGTCTTTGGCGTTCTCCTTTTTAGGAGGCAGCTTATGGAATGGAAACAGTTACGGGCCATTCAAAGTTCGGACCAAGCGAAGGATCCAAACTTTACGAGAAAAGACGGCTTTGAGAGATACCGGATTGTAAAAACGGATCCTAAGACCGGGGAAATCATACCGGAATCCAAGAAAAAACGGACATTTGACTTTTTACACCAGGCGATGCAGGCACTTCCAAAGGATTGTACGCTGGTATCTTATCAGTTGTTGCTTAAGGAAAGCAAAAATGTTGTAAAAGAACAGAAGGAACCAAAGCAGTTATCAAAAGACAAACCATGGATCATTAACCTGTTTGCCGGCCCGGGTGCCGGCAAAGGAAAGGCAGCACAAAAAATTGTAGAGACATTCAAAGGAAAAGGACTTGCGGCAGCCTATGTCCCTGGGCCACAGAAAGAAGTATTAAAGAAACATCCAAAGCAGCTGGACGGATCCAGTCAGATGCAGAAACAATTATATGGCCTGCAAAAACAGAAAATGAAAAAGGAGGCGGAAATTTCAAAAGTCATAGTAACAGATTCTCCATTATCGGTCTATCCACTGTATGTAAGAAAACCAGACAAAGAATTTTCAAAGAACGTAATCCAGGATTTTCGGAAAGATAAAAATCTTAATATTTACCTGGAAAGGGGGCCGGAATACCAAAAAGAGAACCGAAAAGAAAATTTAAGGGAAAGTGAAGATCTGGATCTTTCCATTTGGCAGATGCTGAAACAGTTTCGGATCCCTTTTATGATCAGCAGCCAAGAGACCCTGGGACAGACGATCAAAGAGATTGAAAAACAGATGAGTGAGATGGAAAAGAATCCGGAGCAAATATCTGAATTATCCAGGGAATCCATTCCGGGAATTGACGAGACCCGGCTGCTTTCCAGACGAAGCGTCTGGCAAAAGGAAGCAACGCTTGATGAGGAACCAACCTTAGACGGGGTGATTGAGGAAGAAGAAATTGTGATGGAACTGACCCAACACTAGAAAGGAGTACCAAATGAACAAAGTCATTCTAATGGGACGCTTAACTGCGGATCCAAGTACAAAATATAGCCAGGGAGAAAAGCCAATGGCAGTGACCAGGTATCAACTTGCAGTGAATCGGAGATTTAAGCGGGAGGGAGAACCGGAAGCTGATTTTCTTGCGTGTGTTACGTTCGGGAAAGCCGCAGAGTTTGCGGAGAAATATTTTAGAAAAGGTTTAAAAATTGTGATCAGCGGAAGAATCCGGACCGGCAGTTATGTAGACCGGGACGGAATCAAAAGGTATACCACAGATATTGTGGTAGAAGAACAGGATTTTGCGGAGTCAAAAGCAGCTGCAGAACAGAGAAATCAAACCGCTCCTCCACCAGCAGGAGAAGACGGATTTATGAATCTTTCGGATGGATTAGAAGAAGAACTACCGTTTACATAAAAGGAAGGGCGTTTTACAGCCCTTCTTTCGTTTTATTATGGTTGGCCAGAACCAAAGAGGAGAAGATTATGGCAAAGATTACAATACCAGTGCAAGTGATGAAAGAAATGGGGTTTGAGGTGATTCGGGTAGGGGAAAAGGAATATGTCGATATATCACCGCTTTGGATTGATTGTGGATATGTATCAGCGGAACTTCAACAAAAAGTCAATTCTTATGTAGAGCAAAGGAGGCAGGAACTTGGCCAGAAAAAAAGAAAAGCTAGATAAGAAGCAGCAAACGGCGCAGGATTTCACAAATGTAGCAGAAATTGAAGACTGCTTTTTATATACAAGAGATGGATATATCGTGTCTTATATTAAAATTTTACCGATCTCGATTGCGTTGTTGTCCTTTCGGGAGCAAAAGACCCTGATTAAACAAATAACCAGTGAATTATCAACGGAGAAAGATCCGTTTCATTTTTTAGCAGTCAGCCGGCCCGTAGATATTACACTGCTGTTAGACCAATATACCGAGCTTCGGAAGGATACAGACAATCCAATACAAAAAGATTTACTTAGATATGAGATTGAAGAGATCTCACGATTTAGCTTTAGCAATGAAGTCGTTGAGCGGCAGTTTTATTTCTATATCTATGAGAAATACACAGAAGATAGTGAAAGGGAACTAAAAAAGCATATTTCTGACTTTGCCAGACATTTTGAACATACGGGAATCAAAACAGAAATATTAAAACAAGCGGATATTATTCGATTATGTAATTTAGTAGACAATCCAGCGGTGATCACCATGGAAGATGAAGATATAAAACCGACAATTCCGGTCTTGAAGGGAAAGGAGGCACAGATAAATGGCTAAGAAGCAGCAAAAAGAGATCAATCCTGCTCTGTTAAATGTCATAGCACCAATCGGCTTAGAATTTAAAGAAAATTCGTTTATCATCGGAGAAAATCTAGGGAGATCCTATGGAATTATTAAATATCCATCCGGACCTGAGTATGGGTGGCTTAGTAAAATCACCAATATTCCTTCGACCATGGTGGGGATCACCTACAATCCCAATAATGACGGGGAGATCATTCAATCCTTAAATTATAATATTAATACCTACGCTCAGGAAGCGGAGATGGCGAAAGATAGATTGAAAAAGCAGCGAGCAGAAAAATCCGCAAAGGATGGAGAGATGCTCATGAAACAAATCGACCAAAATGGCGAAAACGTCGGGGAACTAAGCGTCACGATCATTCCGATGGGAGAAGATAGAGAAGCGTTAAAAAAGGTTGAGCAAAAAATGAGGGGTACCTGCGGCATGGCCCATTGTAAGATCCGGAATCTTTCATTCTTCCAACAGGAAGGATTAAAGCATGTAAGCCCATTCTATATGGAAATCCCGGAGATCAACAAAGTAAGCAACCGAGTGATGCCGCTGCGTTCCTACATAGGCGGCTTTCCATTCTCCTCATCAGGATACAACGATAATGCAGGGTTTTATGTAGCCAAGGATGCCAACGGCGGCTTGGTGATCCTGGATTTTTGGAAACGAGAGAATGACCGCACGAATACCAATATGGTTATCATGGGGCAGCCCGGCCTTGGAAAGAGTGCAGCCACAAAGCATATCGCCTTGGGATTGTATATGCTGGGAACAAAGTTGATCTTTATTGATCCAGAGACAGAATATAAGGAGCTTTGTCAGGAACTTAATGGGACTTGGCTGAATGCTGGTGGATCGCCAAATGCCAGGGTAAATCCTCTGCATATCATGCCGGTTCCCAAAAATGATGATGCGGAGACAGAAGAAAATGCTCTTTATAATTACTATGATCGAGATGATGGACATGGACTCGGAGACATGGCCTTATATATCAAACATCTGGAGACATTCTTCTCACTCTATTTACCTAGTCTTGATGATTTTTTAAAGGCAGATTTAAAGGACGCTATCATCGAACTCTACAATGATTTCGGCATCACATGGGATACAGATGTGAAAAAATTGAAACCGACCGATTTTCCATATATGGAGCATTTATATGGTAAATTGAAGGAAAAAGAGTCGGAACTTGAAAAAACAAGGAAAGAGGCTGATACGAATGGATATGCAATGCTGGCTAAGCTGTTAAAAGATGCCAGTCAGGGTGCGGACTCTATGCTGTGGAATGGGCCAACGACCTTAAAAGCAGACAACCAATGTGTAGTACTGGATACCTTTTCGCTTCAATCCAGTTCCGAAAATACAAAACGGGCACAGTATTTCTTACTACAAACCTGGGCATGGAATATCATGTCTGCAAATCGAAATGAAAAAGTGCAGCTCATATGTGATGAAGGATATCTAATGATCGATCCGGAAGTCCCTCAATCTTTAGTATTCCTAAGAAATGTCGCAAAACGTGATCGTAAATATGAGGCAGGGATGATTATTATCAGTCATAGTGTTGTAGACTTTTTGGACCCAAGAGTGAAAATGTATGGTCAGGCATTGCTGGATACTCCTTGCTACAAGATTTTATTTGGATCGGATGGAAGGAACCTAAAAGAAACCACCGATTTGTATAATTTAACGGAAGCGGAACAGGAATTATTAGAATCTAAGCAAAGAGCACACGCTCTCTTTATCATTGGATCTAAAAGGCTGCATGTTAATTTTGAAATACCAGAATACAAATGGCAGTACTTTGGCTCTGCGGGAGGAAGATAAGATGAATCCAGGAACAGCGATTGCTCTCATTCAGAAGACAAAAGATAAGGATACACGAAAAAAGATAGGAGCAGCCATTGGAATACCGGTAGCTTCTATTTTCATGTTTTTAATTGCTATTTCCTCCCTGAGTACCTCATCAGGAACAGCTGCAGAGCCTCTTTCAGAACAGGTAGAAGCCTATCGGCCGATGGTTTCTAATTATTGTTCAAAATATAAGATTGGGGAATACACGGACTTGGCTTTGGCGCTTATGATGGCAGAGTCTGGAGGAACAGAGCCGGACCCTATGCAGGCTGCAGAGGGAGTTTATGGATTGTACTGCCTAAAGACAAAAAATAAAAGCGGAGGTCACCATCAGGGTCCAAACGGGATTCCAACTGGCCACTCTGAATGCAGTATCAATGCGGGTGTCCAGGAATTAAGAGATGCCCTAAAAGCCGCAGAGGTGGAAAGCCCTTATGACTTGGATCGAATTAAAACAGCGGTCCAAGGTTATAACTACGGAATGACGAGGTGGATTAAGTGGATCAAAGCCCATGGAGGGCGGTATACCCTGGCATTAAGCAAGGAATATAGTGCTACGATGATGCCGACTGGAGCCAAGGGTACTCCGAATCACGCCGAAAAAGTAATGCGGTATTATTCTATCGCGACTGGAGATTCTTCAGCAGAGATTCTATTGCTTGCTGGAAACGCAGGACTACAGGTTACCTATTACAACCAGGGAGATGCGGCATGGGCTTCCTTGCCTTATGGTTCTTCCACGATCAAGAAAAGCGGCTGTGGACCGACATCGGCGGCCATCTGTATTTCTACGTTATCCGGAAAAAGGGTCACTCCCCGTCAAACGTGTACCTGGGCAGCCCAAAATGGATATTACGTATCCGGAGCTGGAAGCAAACATGAAGTAATCCCAGCGTTGGCCAAACATTACGGTCTAAAATGTAAGGGAGTAGGAAAAGACAAAGAAAAAGTAGTGAAAGCTCTCAAAAGCGGAAAATTAGTGGTTGCTATTATGGGGCCAACGCACTTTACCAGCGGTGGCCATTTCATTGTACTACGTGGGATCAAGAATGGAAAAATTTTAGTCGCTGACTGCGGATCCAGGGAGAGAACAAAGGAAACCTGGAGTTTAGATCTGATAGCAAGCGAAGCAAAAGGAACGGCATCCGCCGGAGGGCCATTCTGGATCATATCAAAATAGCAGGAGGAAATATGAGAAGAGAAAAAATAATGCAGACCATCTTTTTTGGAATAGTTATGGTGATCGTGGTGACCATGGCTCTGATTTTTCATAGAAAAGAACCAGAAGATACAACGACATCAAGCACACAGTTGGAAACCACAACAGAAAATAGTACAAAAGTGACAGAAGGAACAACCGAAAAAATGACAGAAGCACCGCATGATACTTCGGATTGGGAGAACCAAAAGGCCGGAGATCCATCCACAACGGAGACTCCCGGAGTTCAATAGACAAAAAGAAAAAGAGACTTACTTGCCATAAGTCTCTTTTAAAGTAAATATTGTTCCACTAATATCTACCTGTATTAAAGGTTCTTTTATTTTAAAACCTTTTCTTCTCAATGTCAATGCTGTTTAGAAAAAGTTTAGAAATAAAACGGCCGGAAAGGAAATTATGAAATATCAAAGCATACAGAATATCTTTTTAGATCCGGATTTAACACCTGCAGCGAAAATCGTTGCAGTTTTTTTATGTCATCGTTCTACAGCATCAGGCTACTGTTATCCAGCGATTCAAACGATTGCCGATGCCTGTAGCCTTTCCAAAAGAACAATCCAACGGCAGCTAAAGCAGTTAGAGATCAAAGGCTATTTAGTAATCATGGAACGCTACCTGTTTGGAGAGCAGCTTACAAATAGCTATTATCTTACGATTCCAGAGAAGAGTTACGGAAAATCAAATGGTTATCTCAAAGAAATAATTTTAGAAGACCAGGACTTTTTGTCATGGTTGGATCAAGAAGAGATCCATACGAAGAAAGCTGGATATAAAGCGCATCTGATGACGCATATTTTTAGCAGTAAGGCTCTTTCTTCAAGAGAAAAGCTGGCAGCCTTATATCTAGTGTTTCACGCAGACAGAGAGGCTATGGCATACTTTGATTTCTTTTCCATGGCAGAAGATCTCAGTCTAAGCAGTAAACGCCTGGATGCTATCTTATATCGTTTGGAACAGCAAAACATCCTGCATTCTATGAAAAAATACCATCGGGGCCAAATGATTTACCTTGTCATGTTGAAGGAAGTGAAAACATCTCTAAAACTCGTATATCGTCCATATTACCTGTTTTATTTATATCATCGAAGTAGTTTAAGGGGAACAAATAAAAGTGCTTTAAAAGGGCCCGAAATACATATAAAGCAGACGAAACAAGGCTATGGAAATCCATTTCTATGGCCTCGTATTTTTTTAGAAATTAGGTTGTTCTGGATTGCCGGCAGAAGGGCCCGTGCACCTTGATCTTTTAAAATGTCACCCAGTTTAAACAATGGGTTATGAAATAAAAAGGGTTATTGAAAAAAAATATATCTTTTCGATATCTAAATCATTTAAAGGAGGCCAAATGAGAAACAAACTGATCAACCTTGCAATGTTTCTGCTGATTGCTGTGATTATATGCTGCAGCATCCTTCTGCTTAAAACAGAGAAGGAATATAAAAAAGCAAATCAGGAGTACCAGGAGATTACAAAGCAGGTGAAAAAGTCAAAAAAGAAGAACAAAAGCGGCCAAGGCATTGATTTTCAAGCGCTTCTTACGAAAAATCCGGATACCGTTGGATGGATCCAAGTCAAGGATACCCAGATTGACTATCCAATTATCCAGGGAAAGAACAATGAAAAATATCTTCATGAAACATTTTTAGGCAATAGAAATCCTTCAGGAGCCATTTTTCTGGATGCAAAGGCGAAGAAGGACTTTGGTTCTGCTAACAGCATCATCTATGGACACCACATGAAAAATGGATCGATGTTTGCTGATCTTCTGAAATTCCGGAAACAAACATTCGCAGACACACATAGGATAACTCTTTGGATGCCGGCAAAAAAGATATCGCTCAAGGTCTTTGCAGCATATGCGAGAAAGGCAGATACGACACTGCCGGTGGAGTTTGAAAGTGATACAGAGAAGTCACTGTTTTTGAAAGAAATCATGGAAAGGAGTGAAATTCAAGGAAACATGAGTCGAAAAGAGTTAAGAAAAGCAGGACAAATCTATACGTTTGTCACCTGCAGTTATGAACATGACGATTACCGTACCATTGTCCATGCCATTGAAAGGGGATAAGGAGTATGCAATTAGAAACTTTAAAAGTTCTGTTAGGAGCAGAAGAGGATCCAATGGAGATACCAGGTGAGGAGTTGCATGGAGAAGAGCTACAAAACATCAATGATTTTATAGATTTGAGAAAGGGGGAAAAGGATGGCCAGTGCGATTGAATTAGTCAAACAGTCCCGGAGGGAACTGGTAGAGAAAATTATTGAAAACATGAAAAAAGGGTATCTCTTTTCACCAGAGGAATGGGATCGTAAGGCTTTGCAGCCGTATAATCCAGTCAGTGGTTTTCACTATCTTGGAGGGAACAGAATACGATTGGCCATGGCTGCGATCAATGCCGGTTATCAGGATCCACGATGGATGACCTTCATCCAAGCTAAAAATCAGGGATACCAGGTACGGAAAGGAGAAAAAAGTACTCTTTTAGAGAAATGGATTTTTACCAAAGAAGTCAAGGAAAAAGATGAACATGGCAGGGAAGTAAAAAAAACAGAGCGGTTGGATCATCCTATTTGCAATTATTTCCGTGTGTTTAATGCGGAGCAAGTCGATGGGGTAGAACCGCTTGCAAAACAGGAGGTCTTGAAAGAAGATGAAATTTTAAAATTGACAGATGAGATCTTTCAATCTTCTAAATGCAGCATTGTAGAAGCGGCTCAAGAAATGGCTTTTTATTCTCCAGAGGAAGACCAGATTGTCCTGCCGCCAAGAGCATTCTTTAAATCACCGGCAGCCTTTTTGTCGGTTGCACTCCATGAGATGGCACATAGCACCGGACATCCAGATCGTTTAAATCGGCCACTGATGAATTTATTTGGGACCGAGGAATATGCCAGAGAAGAATTAAATGCAGAGATCTCTTCTGTATTTTTGGAGGCGGATCTGGGGTTTGAGGTAGAAGATGAGGGACTCCGGGATCATTCCAACTATCTAGAATCCTGGATAAAAATTTTAAAGGAGGATCCCAATGAACTTTTTCGAGCCTGCCAGACCGGAGAAAAAATTAGCAAATATTTGATGGAAAATTATCAAGAATACATTGAAAATGAGCCGTTTAGGAATCTCACAAACAGAATGGAAGTTGCGGCTGTAAAGATGGCCATGAAACGAAGTATGAAGGCTGAGGATCCAGAAGCTGGTATGCGGCATATCAAAGATTGGAAAAGCAAATATCCCAAATTGGATGGGGATCAGGTAGAAAAGATCTTCCGTAATTGGGCGAAAGAAAAGTTCCCGGATAAAGAACTATCAGGAACAGGTGAACCACCAGTTCAACAGAGAGCACCACGCCGGTATGCGATGGGATCTGATCAAATGTTGCAGCGTACGTTTCAGGGAAAACTGCCGGAAGAATTTAACCAGGAAGATCTTTTGGAATTTATGGTGGACACTGATCTGTTGGTTTCCGGAAAAATTACAGAGGAAACGTTCAGAGCAATCAAACAGTGTGGATACTGTTATCAGTCAGGAAAGATTTTCCCAGAAGAGGTTGTAGATGAAGCGGCAGAGTATGATTTATCACCGGAAGAATTTAATGCCAGAGTTTCCTCAGATACAGCGAAAAACCATTCACAGGATATAAAAAAACTGGTAAAAGGACTGGTTTCAGCATTGGATGAAGCGAAAGGGTTTTGCAAAGCCCCTGATTTAGAAAATACCTCTAGCATGATAGAAGATTTTGATATGGAGATTTAAGGAGGGAGACAATGCAATATAAATATAAGTTGACAGAAGAAACAAAAAAGGTTCAAGGAGAAATAGTCTATCGGATCCAGGCCCTTAAAGATTTTGCAGATGTAAAAGCCGGACAGCTTGGTGGATTTATTGCCAGTGAAAATAACTTATCGCAGTTTCACTCTGCATGGGTTTATGATTCTGCTTGTGTATTAAGAAATGCCTGGGTTGAAGAGGATTCAAAAGTAAAAGGGAGAGCAGTAGTAAAAGGAGATGCAAGAATTTCTGGACACGCGAAAGTGTCCGGAAACGCATTGATCTCAGGATCTTCTCGGATTGAAGAAAATGCCAGAGTGACGGGATGGGCCAGCATAAGGGGGCAGTCTCACATTTGCGGAAATGCCTGCGTATGCCATCGAGCAAAAGTAAGAGATGGATTTGTAATGGATGAAGTGCTTACAGGTCCAGTCTTGAGGCCAAGCAAACTTGAAGCAATGGATTCAGAGTTGGAACTACAAGATTTATCCTTAACAAATGACTATAATCTACATCAAGAAAATGATATCGAATTAGAACCTTAAACCAATTTATATAAAGAAAGGGGAACAATATGAAACAAAAAAAGCAGGAAAGCAGGAAAGAGAAACAGAATAAGCGGCTTCAAGTGTATGCTGAGATGGTTGCAAAGGTTACAAAAGAACAGAAGGGAGGAAAAAAGTAAATGGAATATAGAGATTTTGAACAATCAATCATAAAACAATTGAGAGAATCATTTTCCCAGTCGAATCCTGGAACAGAAGTAAACACAGTAGAAGTTATTAAAAACAATCAAGTTAAATTACAAGGAATTAGTGTTAAATTCCCGGATAGCAATTTGGCTCCAATCGTTTATCTGGATGCTTCATGGGAAGCATATCAGAATGGCTGGCCATTCAAAGATATTCTAAAGAAGATTTCGGAAAGTCTTAAGCTACCCTCTCCGGATATTAGCATTGAAAAGGAACTTATAAAGTTTCATCCGGAAAATATCTTTTTTAATATAGTTGGAACAAAGCAAAATCAAGACTTATTAAAAACGATACCTCACTGTTTAAAAGAAGATTTAGCAATTACATATAAATTACAAATAGAGAAAACGATAACTGGGACATTAAGTGGACAAATTGATTATCGTATGTTAAAGAGTTTTAATATTACACAAGAAGAATTACATGCAAGGGCTATGGAAAATACACCCAAGTTATTTCCAGCCAAATTTATCTCAATGGCAGAGGCAATTCCATTTTATCCGGTACCGGATTTTATGTATGTATTGACAAATAAAAGCCAGGTAAATGGTGCAGCTGCCTTATTTTATCCCAAAATGACAGATCAGATAAGGGAACGTCTGAAAGATGATTTCTATGTCCTTCCATCATCCATTCACGAAGTGATCGTATTGCCAGCAAAAGTGGCTGAAAGTATGGGTAATATCCATGAATTGGCAGGAATGGTCAGAGAAATCAATCAGACAGATGTTGTTGAACCAGAGGATGTATTAGCAGATAGTGCATATCGGGTAGATGATCAGGGCTTTACAAAACTAGAAGAGCCAAAACGGGAGCATTCACAATTCAAGGAAAAAATATTAGAACCGATTCAATCCTTTGATCAGGAAATGGAGCAAGAGATTTTAGAAGATGAAATAGAACCGTAAGGGGGAATCAAAATGGCAGAAAACGATGAGAAAAAGCAGTTTGATAATCGACAATTATTAGAGATTAAATTAGGACTTAGGAGAAAGTTGGACACCCAAGTATATAACGACGTAAATTTAAAAGCGGAACAAATGAGGGAGATTCGTTTAGGCATGGAATCAAAACTTGATGTTTCAAAGTATGCGGATAAAAAGTTCAGTGCGGAACAGATGGCACAGATCCGTGTTGGTATGGAAAATGGAGTCGATGTAGATCAATATTTGAATCCAACTTTAAATGCGGAGCAGATGCTTCAGATCCGGACTGGTATGGAACAGGGGCTTGATACGAAAGAGTACACAAGTCAAAACTACGATGCGGAACAGATGAAACAAATCCGGCTTGGAATGAAATTAGGATTAGATACAAAGCAATTTAATCATCCAGCTATGACAGCGGATCAAATGAAAGATTTGCGTCTCACGCTGGCTACCCAAAAAGTGTTTGATAAAATAAAAGAGCAGTTGAAAGGAATTTTAGAGTCTTTCTTGAAAGCTACCAACCTGTATGTTCACTTTCCATCCAAAGAGGTGGAAAATACAATGAGTCCTAAGATAACGGAAGTTTTGAATGAGAGGGCACAGGAGGTCATAAAAGAAAGGATTCTTGAAGCAGAAGCACAAAGAGAGCCAGAATCCATGGAGGAGGTTGAGCAGCAAGTAAGCGAAGACCTAGAAAAGCCAGAAATTCAAGATAAAATTTTAGACAATCAGACGATAGAAAAAGTACAAGATATGGTAGAAGAGACATCAGAAGAACAGACAGTCGAAGAGCCTTCAAAAGAAGCAGAAACATCGCTGGTCGAAGAGGTTGTGAAAGAAGAAAACTATCATGAGGATCCACAGCTCGACAAAGCAATTAAAAATTATATCCAATATCGGGAGGAAATAGGATTTCCGATGTTGAAATCTCAAATTCAGCCGACAATTGATCATGTTGCTTTTATGGATCAGGACCTTTCAAATCAGGCAGAAATCTTTAATCAAACAGTTAGCAATGGATGGAAGGCTCTATATCCATTAAAAAACCAGAACAAAGGAGTTGGCCAGGAGAAAGGGGAAAAGATTGAGGCAAACAAATTCAATAATTTCGAGCAGAGAGATTATGACTACGATAAGTTACAAACAGCGCTGCAGCAAAAATTGTATCAGCCGGATGGATTAAATCAACTACCAAAGGAAGAACCGGGAATGGAAATGTAGAGGCCGCAATGGAAGTAATATCAAAATTCGTCTCCTTTTTAAATCTTTGTATTATCTGTCTTGGTTGTATTCTATTTTTGCCAATGCTATTTCATATTCATCCATATGTTGTTTATTCAGGATCCATGGAGCCAGTGATATTCACTGGCTCTTTGGCATTTGTAAAAGAAAATGTGGCATTTCAAGAATTAAGACAGAATGATATTATTACGTTTTCTATGGGAACAGAGACGGTAACACATCGGATAGAAAAAATAGAGAAAAAGGCAGTCATAACAAAAGGAGATAAAAATCAAGATTCAGATCTCTTCCAGGTTTATCCGAAGAACATCAAAGGGCGTTATCTTTGCTCTATTCCATATCTAGGGTACTTTATTGAGAATTTAAGAACATGGAGGAGTATTCCAATATGGATTGTAATCATCTTAATTCAGTTCATTCCAAGGAGGGAAAAGAAAGATGAGAGTAAGTAAAAAGAAGAAACTTGGTATCGGCATTATGATTTTATGTCTTTTAGCGGGAACTGCCGGAACTTTAGCCTATCTAACGGATCAGGATCAAAAGCAGAATACTTTTACGATTGGTGAAGTCCGATGCAGCCTAGAAGAGCCTCATTGGGATGAAAAACAGGCTAAAAATATCGTACCAATTCAAACAATACAAAAAGATCCCTACGTAAAAAATACAGGAAGAAACGATGAGTATGTATATCTTCGGGTTTTTATACCGATTGAAAACGTCAGATCAAAAACATCTCCAGTTCAAGCTACACCACAAGAGATGTTTACCTATCAACAAAATGGGAAATGGACAGAGATAGAAGATGCAAAAGAACAAGTTCAATTAAACGATGGAAAAGAATATCAGATGCATGTTTATGCTTATTACAAAGAGCTGAAACATGATGATGAAACAGTACCATTATTTACAGAAGTAACTGCAATAGATTTTTATGAAAATCAAATAGAAAAAGAATCACTCATTATTCCAGTACAGGCTCTGGCCATCCAAACAGTTCATACAGGCACAGGGAATACAACAATAAAAAAGGTCATATCTGCATATCAAACATATTTGAACCAACAAATTGAGGAAGCTTTTCCAAGCGTCAAAAATCAAGAATAGGGGGCTGGGTATGAAAAGAAAAAAGTATTGGACGGTTCTCCTTATATTGGTATCTATCCTATTCGTGACCGGTACCTCAGCTGTTTTTCTTTCCTTGTCAGAAAAGAAGAATGAGATTACGGTTGGATCTAATGAGATAGAGATCTTAGAGGATTTCAAGCTTCCGGATTATATTAAATCTGGGGAGGAGACAACGTTTCAAAAAAAAGTTCAGATCAAGAACAATGGAACGGCAAAAGTTTTTGTCAGAGCAAGCATCAGGTATTCTAATAATTTTATGAGTCCTTATGTAACGCTCAGTAAACCAGAAGGTGCATGGAGTTATATTCCAGAGGAACAGGGGCAGGGACTTGGAGGCTATTATTATTTTTCAGATCCTTTGCCTGCAGGAACGGTGACACCAGAACTGCTTAAGTCTGTTGTTATTTCTGCGGATGCTCCACGGTCGGCCTATAAAGACTTTGATCTGATTGTCTATGCAGAATCCATTCAAACAACATATGCAGACTATAAGGAAGCCTGGAGAGATTATCTGCAGAAAGGGGAAGGCGAATGAGGGGAAAGAAAAGGCTGCTTTTTTTTAGCATATTTGGATTGCTGTTTATCTCTGGATCTGCAGCATCCTTTACAGATCAAACGGAGATACAGAATCACATAAAAACAGGAAAAGTGAAAATATCCTTAAACATACAAAGAAAAGAGCAAAATGATGTTCTTCCAGGAGAGGAGATATCAGTAATACCAGAAATTCAAAATCAAGGGATCAACTGCTATATTCGAGCAAAAATCTATTTCACAGATAAAGATGGCACAAGGCAGGTCTGTCCGCCAGAATACATTCAGGGGCTTAAAACAAATCAATGGAAAAAGATTGGGGATCTTTATTATTACCAATCCATCTTAAAAGAGAATGAAACAACAACACTTTTTCAATCTTTTCTGATCCCAGACCAGTGGGCAAATGAGTATGTAAGACAAGGTGTAGAGCTGGAAGTTCAAGTAGAGGCAATTCAAAGCAAACATTTTACTCCAGATTTCACATCAAAGGATCCGTGGGGAAATGCAGAGATTGAAGCAAATGTGAAGGAGAAACTAAATTGAAAAAGAGACTATGGTTCTTCATGATCTTCCTTCTAGCCGGAAGTATTCAGGTGGCTGCAGATGAACCAAAGATCATATACGATCAAACTGCAAGGGGATTAGTTACAACAAGCAGTGATTTTTTCCAGGGTTTTGATGAGATGATTCCAGGAGATTTCTGCTCCGGCACCGCTGTGATAGAAAATAAAAATAGTCAACCAGCAGAGCTGTATTTTTATACAAAACATCCGGAGGATGAGATCTTGAAATTTATCGAACTAAAGATTGATTTAGTGAAAGAACATGAAACAAAAAGCATCTATGAGGGAAACTTAGATGCAGATTTAAAGGAACCGATTTCTCTAGGAAAGTATCAAAAAGGAGAAACGGCAAATCTTATTTTTACTCTGCAGATGGATTCCAAAGCAAAAAATCAAGTGGCAGACCAGACATCCCATGTGACATGGGGATTTGGCGCAGAGTTGGATGAAAGATCTAAAAGTACAGCTGCTAAAAAACATCAAGTATCTAAAAATAAGATTGTTCAGACTGGAGATAAAGCATTCTGCCTATGGCAGATCCTTTTCATCAGCCTATGCAGTATTGGGATTTTGAAATTATTACGGAGGGAGAAATGAAAAAAAGGAAAATCATCATGATTTTGTGTTTGGTGGTGTTAAGTCAGATGGGGATATCAGTGGCAGCAATCAGTGGATATGTCACAGAAGATAACATGCCAACCACGAAAGAAATTTCAGGCCTAAATAAATATGATTATGACAACGGCCGGGCCAGTTCTGCTTCCGGAGCCGGAGTGGAATATTCACTAAGTATAAAGAACAAACTTTCCTCAGCACCAGTGATTGAGAAAGGGACACAATCCAATGTGCCGGTTCTTCAAAAAAAGGATGGGAAAAACGATTATACGAATACAAGCAAAAAAACAAAAGCCTTTTTAATAAGTAACCATGCAGCAAATGGGATTGTGCTGCGTTATAAAAACATAGGAATTTATGGATATGGAGCAAGCGCAGTAAAACTGGATGTTCGGCTTACGGTGACCGGCTGGGTAAAGCAAAAGGAAATACGATCTGGATGGAATCCATGTTTTCAGGCAGATGCGCCAAATACAACTGGACTTGAAAACTCCAGCCGGGGCAGTACCTGTAATATGGGCTGGCTAATCCGGGGATTAAACCAGATCAAGCTAAAATATGAGTTCTTGAAAGCAGGAACGAATACCTTGGTTAATGTAAAAGGGGTAGTATCAGAAGAAGATATTGATGCTCATCAATTTTTGGGCGTAGAATCTTCCAAAGTCAATAAAATCTGGATTGGGAAAAATGGATGTGATTTAGCCTGTGAAGAGTCAGGAGGTTACAAAACATTCTATGAAACAAAGAACATAAATTCCTCACCAGGGACTGCCGCAGGAAATAAGCACATGTTTAGCTATACATTTTCAGGAAGTTCTATCCAGAAAATCTTTGGAGTCGTAGATGAAAAATCTGTATATGAAGGATTCAGCTGGGGGGACAAAAGTGTACATACAACCCTGCCAACGGCGACTCCGCAAAAGACAATCACCGATACAGACGAAACAAATGTAAGTTTGAATAACGTTAAGTCACGAAATGAAACATGGACCTACAATATCAATCAGGCCATACCGCTTGAGAAAGTCAGCCATAACTTCTATCAAAGTTTCCGACTGGAAGACCAAGTTGATTCCTGCCTCAGTATTCAGGCTATTAAAGTCATCGAAGGGTATTCAGGCCAGGACGTTACAAGTGATTTTACGATTGCCCAAAGTAACAATAAGGTGACTGCAACAGCAAAAAATGTAAAGACAGAAGATTTTTATAGTAAGAATTATATTTTAAGAATCACAGTGAAACTAAATACAGGGATTGCAGAAGCAACGGTAAGAAATCATGGACATTATGTTCAAGAATCTGGGGGATCTTATTTACGCTTTTATGATACTGGGAAATCAGTGATTACGGCTCCTGAGAAAACAGTGGATGCTAATACGGCCCAAGTAACAACGAGGATCCATGTACCCAAAGTGGAGCTAAAGAAAACAACCTCCCTATTTGAACAGCAGGTGGGGGAAAAGATTCATTATACAGTGACAGCGAAAAATATTTCTACTGACGCAGAGATGTCAAATATAGTTCTGCAGGATACTTTGCCGGAAGGAATGGAGTTAGATTTGGAATCCTTGCAGGTATCGGGGATCAGCGGCTCTAATTATACAATGTCTAAAAATCAAAGAAAGTGGGTTCTAACAGCATTGGGAACTTATACGCAGCCAGCCAATCATACGATTACGATTACATATACCGCAACTCCACAAAAAGAACTTAACGGAAAGATGGTCTTAAATGAGGTCTCAGAGAAAGGTTTTTTTGTTCCTGAGACAAAAGCCAGCAAAGAAACTTATGTCAACAGTCCAAAGTTAGGGGTTCAAAAGCAAGTATCAAATGAAAGACCTGAAATTGGAGAGACGCTGACCTATACAATCCGGATTCAGAATAAAAATCCTGGGACATTTATGAGAGCGGTGGAGCTTTCAGATGAGATGGATGCTGATGGACTTGAACTGAAAAAAGAAACCATAAAAATATTAGCCGGGGATACCGACATTACAAAGAAATGTAACATTCAACTTTATGATAATATGTTTCATATCCAAACACCATATGCAGTCAAAAAAGATACAATCCCCTGCGTCAGCAAGGAAGGATACCAGATAGATTTTGCTGATCAGTTGACAGTGACATATCAGGCAAAAGTAAAACTGGCAGATCCAAGAGGTGAAGACTTAAAGAATCAGGTTAGCGTTCCGTCAACAAACGGAGTGAAAGAGGATCCGAAAATTCCGTCTGGTGGAGATCAGGCAAAAAGGGATGTTTCGGTACAGCCATTTGATGTAAAACTTCATTTAGAAAAAAGAATTAAAAAGAGTTCCATTGATTTGAGTCATGGAGATCCAACCTTCTTATTTAACATCAAGGGGAAGGACTGGAAAGATCAATGGAGAAGCTACCACGCCTCTATTACATTTACAAAAGATGAAATAGAAAAAGCAACGTCAGATAAAAGTGGATATATTACATTGTCAACAATCATTGATCAGATTGTGCCGGGAGATCATTATATCATTACTGAGGAACCGGTCATTCGATATCAACTGACTGATGTTTCCTCAGAGGATGAAAATGTATCAATTCAAAAAGATGCTGCCAGTTTGGATGCTACCGTAAAGCTAGACGAACATAGACTGACCGCAAAGGTAACGATGACGAATGATAAATTTAAAGAAAATCGTTTCTCACATACAAAGTTGAAGATCAATCATATACCAATAGAAAGACTTTTCATTGAGTAAAAAACAATGCTTCCGTAACTTCTGTTCATATGAACCGAAGTTACGGAAGCCCTTTTTTTATGCTCAAATCTTATCTGAATATGATAATTATAAAAGAAAATGGAGAAAAAGAAAGGTGTAGAAAGGAAAGTGTAGGGGATACTTTGTATTGGGAAGAATGTGATTCAGGATAAAAAAGAAAGTTAAAATGTCTGCGAATCCGCATAAAATCAAGGGTTTCCTGACTTCTGTTCATATGAATCAAAGTTGATTGCTCAGGAATTTAAGATGTATTCAATATAATGTTTTTATGATTCTAAAGAGGGATTGGGAAACTTCCCAAGATTAAAAAGGGGATTGGGGGCACCCCAACAAGCTATTCGTATTACGAATAGGAAGCTTGCTAAAAGACAGAAGAATAGCATTCATGAGCAAAAGCTTAAAGCTCATAGGTGGGGGTTATTGAAAAAAACATCATTGCACAAATAAGTGTCGATTTTTGAAACTCAATATGTTTAGAATGAATTGACAACCACGTATTTACGTGGTATAATATAAAATATAGAAGGGAGAATGACATGCCAGAAATATCAAATTTTTTCGGAATCCGAATTACAATGTACTATGATGAACATAGACCACCACATTTCCATGCAGATTATAATGGGAAGAAAGCAGAAATTGATATTAGAACTTGCCGGATTATTGTGGGAGCACTGCCATCAAAACAATTAAAACTTGTGACAGCCTGGGCGTTGATTCATCAAGAGGAGTTAATGCAGAATTGGGATAAGATTGAGAATGCGCAAGGAAATTTAAAGAAAATCGAGCCTCTTAGATAGAGGTTTGGAAAGGAGAATTTATGGGATATTTACCGGAAATAGAACAGGTTATTCCAACACTGGATTATAAGGTTTATGTCTACATGGACGACAATACGGTTCGGCTCTATGATGCTGCTCCGTTGATTCAAAAAGGTGGGATTTTTAAAAAGCTGCAGGATAAAAGTTTTTTTATGGAGCGTTGTACGATCATGAATGATACATTGGCTTGGGATTTATCAGGCAAGCTTGATCCGGAAGATTGTATAGATATTTGTCCGGATACTATTCGGGAATGTGAAATTGTCGAAGATGTAGAAGCTCTGGAAAAGGAGTTGTTTTCAGTTGAAGCTTAGAGAGATAAGAGAAGAAAGAAAGTTGTCAAGGCCAGCATTGTCAAAATTATCTGGTATTCCAGTCAGGACGATTGAAGATTTGGAGAAAAGAGATGATGGACGGGTGTCTACAATAAAAAAGATTGCGGAAGCTTTGGAGATTTCTTTAGATGAGTTGTGTAGATAATAGCTTTTGTGGAGTCAAAAATTTGATTCCACGAAAGTGAAAACAAAGGATATGGGTATGACAAATGAAGAATAAAAGAATGCTTATAACCTTGAAAAGACTGATAAATACGTGGTTTTGGGGACTTGTGTTCATATGAACAGAAGTTTTAAAACATGGAATTTTATTGATACAATGTCCTTTTAGATGAGCGGTTAGGTCATTAAAAAAATGATTTAACTGTTTTTATGATATAATGGCTACAGGAGCTGATAAAATGAAAAAGACATATCAAACAATAATGAAGGAATGGAAGCCGATTGGATCCTTAGAAGATTTGGACTGCCAATTAGACAATTTTAAAATTCTATTTGCTTATCATAGTGGGAAAATAGAGAATGAAAATATCACTTATCATAATACAAGGGAAATCTTTGAGAATGGGAAAGTAATTAACTATACCGGAGATGTCAGAACGATTTTTGAAATAGAAAATCAAAAGACGTGCTATGAATTTCTGAAAGAGAAAATTGTAAAAAAGCAGCCATTGACGGTAAATCTTATCAAAGAAATTCATAATATCCTTATGAGAGGATGCTATGATGAACGGCGTTATCATAGGGGAGAACGTCCAGGAAAGTTTAAACAGCATGACTATGTAGTAGGAGACAATATCGGTGTTCCAGCAGAAGATGTAGAAGAGGAAATTCATTTCATTTGTGAAGAAATTCAGGAAGATGGAATTAATCCATTGACAGCGGCAGCATATCTCCACTTAAATTTTGAGAGTATTCATCCTTTTGCAGATGGGAATGGAAGAGTTGGACGAACGATAATGAACTATTACTTGATGATACATGACTGCCCTCCGACCATTATCTACGAAGATGATAAGGAGGCTTACTATATGGCGTTGGCTATATTTGATAAGACGGAGGAAATCAGGCCTTTTCAAATATTTATGCAGAAGGAAATGGAACGTACATGGAGCAGCCCAGAAAGAACAAAATGTAGAGGAATCAAGGAAACACTGACCTTAACAAAAATGATACCAGAACAAAACAGAAATATATTGGATGAAGAGCCTGAAATTTAGAAAAAAGAAGATAAAAAAAAACTGAACCTTATATAAATACTGGGATTGAGCAACTTGTGTTCATTTGAACATAAGTTGCTTTTCTTTTAAAATTGATGAAAACAAAGGCTTTGAAATACTAGGATTTCATGAACAATTCTTTCAAAATAGAATAGTAAAGCTTTAACTATTCTATGGAGGTAAGGAATGAATAAGGGACAAAAGAAATATGGATATGTTAGGGTATCCAGCCAGGATCAAAATGAAGCAAGACAAATGATAGCATTGACGAATGTAGGAATTTCAAAGAATAAAATCTACATAGATAGGTGCTCGGGAAAAACTTTTGATCGAAAGGAATACAAAAAATTGCTGCGAAGATTAAATGAAAACACTATTTTGTTTGTAAAGTCAATTGATCGTTTAGGCAGAAATTATGAAGAAATAATTGAACAATGGCGTATTATCACAAAAGTTAAAAAAGCAGATATCGTAGTATTAGATATGCCGCTTCTGGATACAAGAAGAGAGAAAAACCTAATGGGGACTTTTATAGCGGATATTGTATTGCAGATTTTATCTTATGTGGCGGAGACAGAACGAGAAAATATAAAGCAACGACAAGCAGAAGGTATTGCGGCAGCAAAAACACGAGGAGGAAGATTTGGAAGGGCATTGATTTTT
>OAWB01000254.1_pt1 | contig 44658 bp, 53 predicted proteins | sample 1550621 | NCBI WGS metagenome assembly OAWB01 (sample SAMEA2580107, study PRJEB22360) | human gut metagenome | biome: human gut; feature: human-associated habitat; material: faeces | place: Denmark | collected 2008/2010
AACGGAAACATACGGCGACGGTACCGTTGAACTTTTGGAGGGCGGTTCGCACCAATCCGGGGACGACGTGGATTTAGGAACCAAACCGGATGGAACCCGGAGGCGTGCCGAGGGCGGGGAATTTTTCGCCGTTATCAATAAACGTAATTCCCGCCGTTTCCGTCGTTTAATCCCGGACGTAATAAATAGTTTGAACCGGGGAACATTCCCCCAAAAGTACCTTAATGCCTACAATACCGACGGCATTAATGTAACGGTTCAACAAAATAACGCACCGGATTTGCGGGATTTAAAAGACGATGTAAGGGAGATTAAGGAACAAAACCGCCGCCGTCGTTACGTCGATGGCAACGGCAATGTTATTGAGGTTTACAAGAATTTGACACGTAAAATTAAAAATTGATATGAACCCGATTTATAGACATTCATTTGTAAATGCGTTTTTAGCGAACGGGGCGATAAGTCACATAACCGGGAACATAAACGGGAATAGTACAAAGTTCTATTATACCCGTACTTTTGTCCCGGTTGGGAATGTGTACCCCCGCAAATTGTTTCAGAATTTCACCACGCAATCCGGGGGCGCATTTTACGATAGCAATAAAAAGATTATCGGCGGTTGGGGGAGCGACCCGTCCGCCACAAATACGGAATTTGACATACCAAGCAATGCCGCATATATCCGGTTTAATGTAATCAAAGCGCATTACGCCAACGGGACGGCATGGTTGAGATTGGGAACGTTGGACGCCCCGAACGTCTTACAAGGTCAAACCGTGCATCCGATTTATAAGGACGATTTGGCAAAGGAGTACGAATTAGAAACCAACCAACGGTTTTATCGTGCCAAATTATCCGGCAAAATTACCTTTGTCCGGGATGATTACGACTATATAAACCGTCAATCGTTCGACAATGAATTTTTGTATTGCATTGAAAAGAGCGACGACGGCGGGCGTACATGGTTCCAATACTTTCAAGGCAAGTTTATGAAAACCGATTGCACGTTTACCGATTACGATAAAAAGGTTGTTGTACAACCGGACGCAATCGACGATTATAACGACGTTTTGGCAGGATTGGAAAAGGAATACAATTTAATTGAGTTGGCCCCACAAATCGAATTTCTTACAATAAGAAAACGCCCATTGATACAAATATACGTTCCCGGAGATAGTATCGTTTCGTGCTTTTTGGGCGGCACGAATTGGGAACAAGACGCAAACGCCACGACTGACCAAAACGCATTAATACAAACCTATCATTTTGCACTATGTAATATTTTGAAAGAAATACAAATTACGTCGCACGGTTCCCCGGAGGTAATATCCGGGCTTTATATTGGGCGGATGTCGACGGGTGTAAGTTCTGATGAATTTATGGGAGATTTATACCCGGAATTAAATGTAAATTATTATATCCATATTGCACAAAAACGAGTTGCGGGTGGGCTACCTATTGGGCTAGCAGGTGTTGAGATACGCCGCCGTTCTGATGATGTGGCAATGTTCCGGTTTACAAAGATAACGCAAGAACCTTTTGATACGTTGGAATTTGATTTAACCGCCGTTGAGGGTTCCGGAGCAACGGGTACGATGCACGCCGATATGAAAAGTTATAATATATACGCCCGATATTTGGTTGATGTTGATAAAATAGACGATTTAGATACATACCCGTTGTCGTCCGATGATATTGTAGATAATAATAGAAATTACCGCCGGGCAATTGGTTACGCAATCGACGTGGCATTTATATCTAATAATTTTTCAGATACGCCGACCGAGTGGGGATTAGCCGGCAGTGGAAAGTATTTTGAGCCGCCTTATTCCATATATGGACAAACGTTTTATCCAATCGCCCGGTCAACGTGGCGTTATGCGTCGTTATGGTTTGGGTTTTATCTGATGGATTGGATATTAGAGGAAAAAGCCCGAAAAGCATATACTTTGCGTGATGCGTTTACATTGTCGTCATGTATCAATGTGCTATTAAAAGAATTTGCGCCCGGAATAACGCATGAAGCGACGCCGGAATACAGCCAATTTCTTTATAACACAAACAATCCTATTTCCGGGCAGTCATTTAAGTTGCTAATAAGTCAGAAAAGTAATATCATTAATGGAGAATATCAGTCCCCGGCGCAAAAAGCCCCGGTTACATTGCAACAGATTATGACGATGTTACGGGATATTTACAAATGTTATTGGTATATTGAGGACGGAAAATTTAAGATTGAACAAGTAAGTTGGTTTAGAAATGGCGGTTCGTATGGACATAACCCGATTATTGATTATAATTTAACACAATTAGAAAACGTTAGGAACGGCAAAAAATTAGCTTTTGCAACGTCTGAATATTCATTTGACAAAGTAGAAATGCCGGAACGTTATCAATTTGAGTGGATGGATGATGTAACAACACCATTTGAGGGTTTACCAATAGAAATTACGTCCAAATATGTAACAGCCGGGAAAATTGAAGAAATTAACATATCAAATTTTACGTCTGACATAGATTTGATGTTGTTAAACCCCGGTGCAATTAGTTCCGATGGATTCGCATTGTTTGCAGCAGTTACGCCGTCCGGCGGCGGACAATTGGAATTGCCTTTCACAAGACAAACCGTTGATGGCGTAGAATATTTTTTGCAAAATGGATATTTAGCGTTTATCAATATACAACCGACATATTGGGTTTATGATATGCCCGCACGGAATTTCAAAATAAATAATTCCCCATATTATGCTATGGGAGGATTGGAACGTAAAAAGAAACAAACATTGAATTTCCCGGCAGGAACCACAGACCCAAACCCGATGCAGTTAGTTAAAACATATATCGGTAACGGTCAAGTTGATAAACTTTCAGTAAATTTGTGTAGTCGAAACATTAAAGCAACGTTGAAATATGATACAGAATAACAATATAAGCGTATTGCCGTGGTACACGTCAATAGAGCAGCAGAACCACCGTAAAAGTTACGCATACGGGCAAATATACCCATTGTTCGCACCGGCTGATAGATTATTGCCGTTTCAGATAATAAGAAATACCCGTTCAAATTCTGTTACGTCTGTTATTCTATATGATAAAACCGGAAAACAAATTGCAAATATAACAACATACATGAGGGAAACCGGATTGCAAGTTGTCCGGTTTCAGTCGTTGGGATATGATGTAATATTATACCCGGCAATATTACCCATGCCGTTAAATCAGTTTGACGGAATTTATTATTTGCGGTTATCTGATGGCGTTCAAACGTGGTATTCTGAAATGTTTACGGTTGTGCAGGACGTTTCCGGTTATTTGAAAATTGATTGGTGGGACATTGAAAATTTAGTGTTTGACGCCGGACAAATAGTTTATAAAAATCCGACATTCAAAAACATGTTATATCTTTGTACCGAGTTAGGAAAACCGGATTATGAATTTGAAGAGGACGGCGAGGAAAGGGACGGTTATTTTTTCCCGGAAAAACAAATTTCGGTAAAGACGTTCAAATGTACTATATTGGCACCGGAATACTTATGCGATGTTATGCGTTTTATTCGTATGGCTGATTATATACACATAACGGATAAATACGGCAGGGAATACGATTGCGATACGTTTCTAATTACCCCAAAATGGCAGACGCAGGGAGATTTGGCGAGCGTGGAAATAGAATTTCAGACAGCAACCGTCGTTAAAAAAATAGGTCGTGGATATTTAGGGGCAAATATTGGCGATTTTAACAGCGATTACAATAATGATTTTAATAACGATTAAATTAATTAGTTATGGCGAATTATCAAGAATTAAAACAAGCGATTGCGGATGTTATAAAAACAAATGGCAATCAAGAAATTACCGGGGCAATACTTCAAAATGTATTAAAAAGTATTGTATCTGTAATTGGAGAAAATGCGACATTTGCAGGAATAGCCATACCCGGCACAAATCCCGGAACACCCGATGCAAATGTATTCTATTTGACTACAACAGATGGTATTTATGTAAACTTTGGCAATATACAAGTAAATCCAAATGAATTGGCTATAATATATACGGACAATAATATTTGGCGTGTTTATAGGCTAAATGTTCTTACAAATAAATCAATAAATGTTTATCCGGATTGGTTTGACTTTCAAAATTCAGTCGTAAAAGCAACAAATACTCTTTTCTTTGAAAAAGTTGGAGGGTTAAATATTGCCGGATTTGATAAAAGTTTAAGATTAGGATTTTTTTCTTTTGTAAAAGGACATTCAGTTTTTGGGAATAGAATTGGTTTTGCATGGGAGAAAGACCAAGTTTGGCAAAGAGGTGTTTTGTTGACTAATGTAAATTTCAATGCCCCATTTTTATATAAAATAGACGGCAAACAATACTATATAACAATAGATGTTTCGCAGGTTCCGGATAGTGAGACAATTTATATATCTGATGCCGGCACCGGAGAGATAAAATTGAAAATTAATGATAGATACACAAACTTTTCTGAATATTCAGACGTTTCCGGACTGAAAACCGATGTTGATGCACTTAAAACAGACGTTTCCGGACTGAAAACCGATGTTGATGCACTTAAAACAGACGTTCCCGGACTGAAAACCGATATATACGGTAATGGTGGATTGAACTTCTTAAAAAATCCGGATGACAATTATAGTGAAGCGGAAAGGAAAATTATTTCTGCAATTAAAAATATAGGTTTTTATGACGTACCGGAGGCAATAAAAAACGATGATATTTTTGTTAGAACTTTAGCCGCACAAACAGAAACAACGGGTGGTTCTTTTGGGCGGTTAGTATATTTCGCAAACAAAAGGATATACAATGAAACAAACAATTGGGACATAGCGTCAATATTAATTGCGCCTAGGGTCCCATGCGACTATCAAGAACATGAATTTGATGTTACGGTTTCGTCCGGAGAAATGGCAGGGTTAAGAATTAGGGTATTAATAGATTATTCGGTTTTTGCAGGAACAGAATTTTTATACGGCACAAGAATAAATAATAAAATTGTATTCAATCTATTGCGAACATGGAATGAACCGTTGAACGATAGATTGCATAAAATAGAAACGGATATATCAGAATTGCAAAAGGAAAATACATATATAATGCCGATGCAACAAAAAAATGTTGTTTTTGCGGGGTCGTCAAATGTGTGGGGCGATGGATTTTTGTTTTATTCGTATCTAAAAAAGCCAATTGATTGGTTGTATAAAAGTTCCGGAAAATATACAGCATATAATGACGTTGAAACGACAAATGGCGAAGTACAGACAAACGACGTTAAATTTATGGATGGAAAAGCAATAAAAATATCCGGAGTAGGTGCGGAAATTAAGTTTAAGCACAAAGGAAGTGAATTAAATATTTGCCAAGTGATAGAAAGAACGTCTGATTTTGCTTTAATAGGTTTATATGATGGAGATACAAAAGTTGCTGAATTTACAAACCACAACACAACAATAGGAAGCGATACAGAACAATTTTCCGGAGATGGGGCGAAAATAAAATTCAACCTAAAACGTTGCTTTACATATTCCCATGTTCTAAAGGTAAATGGAGTTTCCAAGAATATTATATTAAATACGCAAGGGTACGGCGGAACGTTCCCGGTTGGTGTTGATTGTCTTGTTATACGTTCGTTAGATGATAATGGAAACGTTATACATACATTGTATTTCAAGGAAGCACCAACAGCGGGGGCGGTAATTGATGTATCTTACAATTACGGGGAAACAATTTGTTTTGTTAAATCAACCGTTGGAGAAACAGAGAGTGGAGAAAATGAAAGTCCATACGGGGATGGAACAATTTCATACGACCCAACAAACCCGGCAAATATTAGTTCCGGTTTGGATTTTCGTTTGATTAATGAAAAATCATTTTATAAATTTTGGTTTGATTCAGATGTAGAAAGAGAAATAACCCTAAAAATAGAGGGTGGAAATAACCCGTATTTTGTATTTAATTTTGCGAGTTCCGTTTTCCATAATGTTATGAACGCAGGAATAGGAGGTTGGACAGCGGCAATTTCCAATAGTGGTTCATATATCAATAGGGCGTATTGGAATATTGCTGATTATTTCAGTCCCGATGTTGTAACAATAGGACTTACGGGAAATGATGATTGGGCAAATTATCCACGAAAGATAAAGCGTGTTTACAATGGAATAACATTAGATGAATTGAAACAATTCCCGATGTTAGAAGTAGGCGAAATTGAATATGTTAAAGAAAGTGATACATATAACGTAACAAAAAATATTGGAATAATAAAAGAGATAACAACACGCAGTCTTAAAGCCGATGAAATAATTGGTTCGGACGTTGCCAAAGGGGATTTTGTCCGAATTGGAACTTATACCGGAGATTTGCGCCAAGTACAGACCCGTAGAATTGAAACCGTTGATAATGTTCAAGGTCAAATAACATGGGCAGAACCATTGCATTTGAATGAGTTTATTTGTATAGAAACCATTGATGATTTGGTAGGGCAGGAAATTTCAATTCGTTCAATAGAACAATATATGCAACAAATGGAGTTACTAATAAGTAACATAAAAAAGATGGTTCCGAAATGCAAAATATGTCTATTCAATATTTATTATGTTGATATGTGGACCAGAGATACCGCAGAATATACATATATACAACAATGGATTGCAGAAAAATTCGATGGAACCGTATATTTCGTTGATGCGTGGAAATATGCAAGGGATTATTGCGAAAATTCGCTTCATTCAAGGGATTTTGACTTTGTAGCTGATGGAAACGATACAATAACGTTCGCTATTGACGGCGTAGGACATTGGGAAGGTATAGAAGTTTGGGTAAACAATAAAAATGTATATGGAAAAGATTGTTATCCAATAACCGGATGGTACACTACAATTGAGGATAAAACGGGAAGTGAATTAAATTGGGTTGGAACCAATAACTATTACCCACGAATTTATAAAAAAAGAAATTTTGCGATAAAATGGAAACAGAATATACCATTAGCCGGAACAGCTATAAAAGTAAAATTAGCAACCCGACAATGGTCCGCAGATTATGCGCACCCGGGAAATGGAGATTATATTGACAATTCATTGGGGCGTGCTTTAGTTTATGCAATTTCAAAAATTTAAGTTATGCAAGAACGTAACATTATCAACGGAACAACCACGGCGGTTGACAACCGCACGGAATTTATGTTGTGCGAGATTATAAAGCAATAACCAAAACGGGGGCGGTTTACCGCCGCCCCTTAACTCTTTATTTATGGACGATATGGATAAAATTTTTAGTTGGGAACAATGGCGTATGATATTCGCCACGACCGCAAGCCCGTTATTTGCATATCTGACCCCGACGGCGGGGTTTATGTATGCGTTAGTTATTATGTTTGCGTTCAACATTTGGGCGGGAATGAGGGCGGACGGCGTGGCGATAAGGAATTGCAAACGCTTTTCGTTCCATAAGTTTAAGAACGCATTGGCGGAATTGCTTTTGTACGTCGTTATTATACACGTCATTTATTCCGTTATGTTGCAATGTGGCGACGACGGGGCGGCAATGATTGTTATTAAGTCGCTTACATACGTGTTCATGTATGTATATTTGCAAAATGCGTTTCGCAACTTAATTAAGGCATACCCGAAGAAAATAGCCTTACGGATAATATACCATGTTATCCGGTTGGAATTTACACGGGCGTTGCCGTCTTATTGGCAACCAATAATCGAGCGTTTCCAAAAGGAAACCGATGACGATATTATTAACGATAAAGAAAAGGAGGTAAGAAAATGAAACCTATTGTTATTTTAGACAACGGACACGGCGAAGAAACAGCCGGAAAGCGTTCCCCCATTTGGGGGGACGGTTCCCAATTGTTTGAATGGGAGTTTAACCGTGACATTGTACGCCGTATTGCGGCGATGTTAAAAGCCGATGGCGTAAAGTTTGAAATTTTGGTACCGGAGGAAACCGACGTATCATTACCGGAGCGTTGCCGCCGTGCAAACGTTATCCATGCGGATTGCGGAAACAACGCCGTTTTGTTTAGCGTTCACGGGAACGCCGGAGGCGGCACCGGGTGGGAATGTTATACCAGCGTAGGACAAACGAAAGCGGATGCAATCGCAACCGTACTTTGTAATGAGGCGGAAAAGGAGTTTGCCCCGGATGGTTGGAAAATGCGCTTTGACCATACCGACGGCGACCCGGACAAAGAAAACCAATTTTACATTCTGAAACATACGGTTTGCCCGGCGGTATTATCTGAAAACTTTTTCATGGATACCGAAAAAGATTGCCGTTTTATGTTGTCAGACGCCGGGCGTGAACGTATTGCAAAAATTCATTATGAAGCGATAAAACGTATCTTATGAAAAAATATCTAATAATAGCGGCAATTGCTTTGGCGGTTGCCGCCGTTGTCACTATATGGGTGCAACGTTCCCGGATTAATCAGTTAACCGGGGAAAGGGACAAATACAGAACCAACACGGAAACGTTATTACAGGACGTTTCCCGGTACCAAACAAAAGATAGTTTGAACGCCGCCAAAGTTGGGGTTTTGGAGCTGAAATTGTCAGAGTTTGAAAAATACCGGGCGAGCGATGCGGAGTTGATAAAGACGTTGCAGACAAAGAACCGGGAGTTGGAAGCCGTTACAACGGCACAAATGGAAACAATAACCAAATTGCGGGGAACCGTCCGGGACAGCATTGTATATTTGCTCGGAGATACGACAACAATTGTTCTGAAATGCGTTGATATTTCCGACCCGTGGTTTTCATTAAAAGGATGCACGACGCCGGACGGGGAGTTTACCGGGACATTTGTAAACCGTGACAGCATTTTAGTTGCTGCAACCGTACAATATAAACGGTTTTTGGGGTTCCTTTGGAAAACCAAGAAAATAAAGAACCGGGAAATTGATGTTATCAGCAGGAACCCGCATACAAAAATAATGGGGGTTGAATATATAGAGATAGAAAAATAACTATCTTTGTATCGAATTACATTTGACCACATAATTAGAAATTGTTTTCAAGGATTAGCCGGGTTTGCCCCGGCTTTTTTCGTTTTGCCCATTTTTAGCCCCGTAGCGGGCTTTTTTTATTCCGGTGGATAAATTATATATCTTAGCAAAGAAAGTGGCTTAAATCGAAAATTCGACCAAAATAACTATCTTTTGAACCAAAAACAGAATTTTTTGCCATTTTTCGATAAGATAAAAAGAAATTCTTTTGGTAATTAAAATAAAGGTTGTATATTTGCATTGTCAAACAACAACGACGGGGCGTTTACCCCGAACAATTAAAAGAAAATCAAAATGGCAACAACAATTTACAACGGTTTATTATACACAACAAAAGAAATTAATCGCAATTTCCGCATTAAAATCAACGGTATTGTTGACGGTAAAAAGGTTAACAAGTTGGTAGGCGTTAAAGGATTGATTGAATTGATTGGCGTTGAAATGGTAATAAGATGTTGCGCCGTGCATTTAATGGCACCGATGATAAAACCGTTTGCAAATTGCGCAGAGGAATAAAGATAAGTTTCTATGTTAAATAATAACCGACCGGGCGGGTTCCCGGAACCAAATACAAATTCGTATGAGTTCAGAAAAAAGAAACAAATTAAGTGAGATTTTCAAATTGGCGTGGCAATTCGTAAAACGCAATGGTTACAAACTTTCAGAGGCTTTAAAATGTGCATGGTTAAACATGAAGCTAAAAGCCGAAATGAAAAAGCGAATAGTAAAATTCTATTTTCAGAAAATAGACGGTTCATTGCGTGAGGCATACGGAACCACAAACCCGGAAACAATTCCGGCAACAACCGGAACCCGGAAACCCGCCGACACGGTACAAACGTATTTCGATACAGAAAAGCAGGAATACAGATGTTTCAAAAAAGCTAATTTAATTCGTATTGCATAACCAACGCCGGGGAGTTCCCCGGCATAATTATAAATATTATGAGATTTGCATTAAGAAAGCAGGATAAAATAAAAGAAGTATTGGGAAATGAATATTTGGAAAACAATATTCTGCAAAGCCTAAATAAATACTTTGAAAACAGCGACAACGACCGGATATATTCAGATATTGAACCGGACGGGTACGTTACGGATTACGGCAACAAATACCCATTGTTGAGGATAAACGACGTTGCAAACAGCGACGCAATGTTAGAATTTGCCGTTATGGGGCAAATGTACGATGTATTGAATTTGTCTTATGTTGGTAGAATGAAAGGTTAAAATATGGACGTGATAATATTAATTTTCTTTGTATTATTAATTGCAACCCTATTATTGGGTATATGGCAAATAAAGAACCCTAAATTAAAAACCGCTGATGATTTAAGCGACGATTTGTGTTTATATTGTCCTTTGGATGATGACGAAAAAGGAACCCACGGCGTCCCAAATGGATATATAAGTTGTGAGGGGCGTTGTTGCCAAGAAGCGTATGAAATGTATATTGAGGAATGGACGGAATAACAAATTGTATGGAAAGTATAATAATAAAAGAAATTGAAATGATGTTGGAACTACCTTTGCACGAAAGACAAAAAGCGTATTTCCAAGACTTATTAAACGCCGCAAAGCCCGTTAAAATAGTTCCGGCGGCTGATGTATTGGAGGATTACGAATTGGACTACATACGGCACGTAATTAAGCCAAAGCCGAAAGAATGTTATCGAAATTCCCATTTACTTTGCGAGGCGTTCCCGGAACGGATTCTTTATTGTGAGGGAAAAACAAACGTCCCAATACCGATTGACCATGCGTTTAACAAGGTCGGCGACGCATATATTGACATAACATTTGAATTTGCGTTGCATGAAAACCCGTCAATATATGAGTACGTAACATTTGGAGAGTACGACGCAAAGACCATACGAAAAGCAGTATTGGAAACCGGATATTACGGCGAAATTTACAAATGGTTGTATTATCAGAGTAAGAAATAAAAAGACCCCCGGCGTCATAAATCAATATGCACCGGGGGAATTTTACGCAGTAACCGAGAGCGATATTTGGTTGATGCGGTACCACAAAAATATATTGTTTGCCGTAAATTGCAAAACAACCCGCAAAAATAAATTTGAAATAAAAGTATTTATCTTTGGTAATTAAAGAAATATTTGTACCTTTGCATTGAAGTTAAGCCCACGCACGGGGATAGTGCGAAATAATATGAATATCAGAAAAGACAAAGAATTGAACATTTTGGCGAAAGCATCCGGAAAGAAAGCAACAGAAGTTGAAACAATCATTGTAAACCAATTAATCCAAAAGGAAATGATACAAGACGACCCGGAATTTTGGGGATGCACTTTGTTTGATAGTATCGAACGTAACGTTCCGGCTTCTGATGTTGTCGGCATTATCAAAGCAACCGGAATTTCGGTTGTACGTTCCGAACATTTGGACGCATTTCTGAATTTGGTATTGGTCGGAAAAGGAGATTGCCCGGTATGTGGCGGAGAAATGGAAGTTACCGACGCCGATTATAAATGTTGCGGCGGCGATGGGTATTTAACCCCGTATGAATACGAACCGATATTTGAGGAAAAAACCTGCAAACATTGCGGACACGTAGAATAATAACCATAAAAATAAACAATATGAAATTAAGAGTAAATGAAGCAATCGCCCGTTCCGAGGCGAACGGAAAAAAGGTATTGAAAAAGGATATTGCAGCCCGTTTATTTGAGGGCGCAAGCGAAAGCGCACAGCAGGTAAATATGACAAATCTTTGCAACGGGACAACCAAAAGGATTGTGCCGGAATGGGTAGTAATAATTTGCGAAATGTGCGGTTGTTCCGCCGATTATCTGTTTGGAATGGAGGATTAAAACCATGAAAAAGAAGTTTATCGAAAAAATGGAAAAGATGGTTGATGTTTTCTTTTCCGATGCGTGGCAAGCAAAGGTTTTTGCAATGATATTTAGCATTTTCGGAGTAATATGTTTTATTGCCGGATTTTGGAATTATATCCATTTTTTGTTTTCTGCAATGTGTGGATTAATGGTTTATGTATTGTTTAACGAATTAAAGAGCAAATAACATGAGAGCGAAAAAGAAACAGCCGGAAAACCCGGAAAAAAGTATTGCAAACACAATGGGTAACGCAGTAAATGCGGTTAAGAAGTTGGCGGAAGCAATGGGACAATTGCCCGCCGATAAATTCCCGGAAATAAACGATGAACAACAGATTGTCCCCGGATTGGATGCCGTCGAAATAGAACAGCCCGCCGGGGCTTTTGAAATTGTGCCGGGCATGACGGTTGAGGAAATGACGGCAATGTTCTTTGATGGCGCATTAATCGAACCGCCGTATAAAGTATGGCAGCTAAACAGCAAAGGACACCGATATTATTACAAGTTTGACGACAACGGAACCCCGGAATTTTATCCGTCAGTTACAACCATATTATCGCAGACAATGCCAAAATCGGAATTTCTGATTAAATGGATTGCCGACAAAGGTATTGACGAGGCGGAACGATACAAAGCAGAACGGGCGGCGTATGGTACATTTATGCACGCCCAATTTGAGGAACTTATAATTAACCGGGTTTATGATTTGGACGGACTGAAAGCCAAATTAAAAGATTATATTGATAACAACAAATTGCCAGCCGATTTCATTTATTACGCTGATGATTTCAAAAAGGACATATTGGCATTTGCGCAATTTGTTTTGGATTATGACGTTAAACCGTTAGCCGTGGAAATTGCGTTGGTACACCCCGTTCATAATTACGCCGGAATGATTGATTTGCCGTGTACGATGTTATCAAAGCCCGGTTCAAAAGAATACATAAACGCAATTGTGGATTTCAAAAGCGGGCGCAAAGGATTTTACGAAGAAGCGGAAATTCAGTTGCATTTATATGCGATGATGTGGAACGAAAATTTCCCGGATATTCCGATTGACCGTGTTTTCAATTTCAGCCCGAAAGATTGGCGAAAGAAACCGACGTACAATTTGAAAGACCAAACAGACAGCCCGAACGCAAAGAAAATCCCGTATCTTTTGGAGTTGGCAGCAATTGAGGACGAAAAACGGGATAATACATTTACGGCGGTTTCCGGGGAAATATCATTGGATAACGAACCGGATTTGACAAACAATATTGTTTCGCTGACGTTGGCGGAACTTGTTAAAAGCAAAGCCCCGGCGGAAAAGAAAAAGCCGGAACCGGAAAAAGCCGTTACCGTTGAGGATTTGAAGAAAGACCCGGAACCCGAACCACAACCGGAACCGGAGGAAAAGAAAACCAAGACCGTAAAGAGAACCACACGAAAAACGGCAAAAACGGCGGAAAACAAGCCCGTCAAGGAAAAGAAAACCGCAAAACGTACAATTACACCAAAAAAAGAAAAAGTGGCTAAAATCGAAGAAAAACAGCCTAAAAAGCCGGAACCCGTGACAAAGAAAGATTTGTTGAATACTGAAATTGATATATAAAAGCAAGGGGCGGAAAGCCCGCCCCCGTATCTTTTTCGCCAACATGGGCGATAAGATGATGCAAAAGTAAAAAATAATTTATATATTTGCAATGGGGATAGGTCGGAGTAGCTACCGACCGAAAGGGTAAGCCAACAGCCCGTCCCCGTTTCTTATTTGTTGGCAGTTCTTAAAAGTTGGCAATTATGGAAAATGAAATTTGGAAAGACATTCCCGGATATGATGGGTATTATCAAGTTAGTAGCTATGGTAATGTAAGGTCATTAGAAAGACCTTATACAATTTGTTCAAAAACTATTATATCAACAAAAAGCAAAATATTAAAACAAGGAATAGTAAAGGGATATTATAACGTTGAATTAAATGTTAATGGAGTTGCAAAAAAAATTTTTGTACATAGACTTGTGGCATTAGCATTTATTCCTAACATTAATAATTTGCCTTGCATTAATCATAAAGATGAAAATCTATTAAATAATAGAATGGAAAATCTTGAATGGTGTACTATTGAATACAATTTGAAATATGGGACAAGGCAAGAACGAATTTCCAAAAATAGAAAAAGGAAGGTTTTACAATATTCCTCTGAAGGGGAATATATTGCAGAGTACGATGGGGCAATAGACGCTGAAAATGCTACTGGAATAAAAAGGCAAAATATAAGTAAAGTAATATTAGGAAAAAGACACACAGCCGGAGGATATATTTGGAAGAAAGGAGGCTCAAAATGAAAGGTAGAATAATGCGTAATGAACCAATAAATAGAATATCATTACCTATAATTGGGAAAATAAAAGTTGGCATAAAAGATGAAAAGGGATTGCCTAAAAGTATAGATTATTTTGTAAGCACCGGAAAATATGCAGGGCTATTTAATCAAGCATACGGGGATAAACCGCAAACAATACAAATAGTATTTGTTTATGATGAACCGGAAAAGTCATGCAGGGAAGAATATCAATATAGGGACGATGCGGGTAAATTGGTTGCATACGGCGACGGGGAAACGTTCTTTGTATGGAACGGGAAACAATATGCACAATACAGTACAAAAGATTATCCCGATTTAATGGCAGGCGTTGCGCAAAAACACCCAAACCGGGCTGTTAAGAATGGCGGCGACGGATGGATTGTAACGTTAACCGTAACTTTTATTATTCCGTTGGTTCGTGGAGTTGGCGGGGTATGGCAATTCACGACAAAGGGTACGGCGTCAACAATACCCAATATCCGTGATACATTCGACGCCATATTGGAAGAAAAGAAGTTCGTCAAAGGAATTATCTTTGATATGAACGTACAATTTGCAGTTTCTCAAAAGCCCGGCGACCGTTCCCGTTATCCGGTTGTTACGATTGTTCCTAACGAAAGCGAGGGAAATTTGTTCAAGGTAAAAGAAGCATTTAAGCCCGTACAGTTGTTGGAATAAAAAAAAAGTATTATATTTGTGGCGTAAAACAATCGACCGTTACCGATTGAAAGATATTTGCTAATTAGCTACAAAGCCCCTTTTAGATGTGTAACGGCTCTAATTGGGGCTTTCCTTTTTTAATTATGACTTACAATATTTTGATTGACCAAAGATTCGCCGTTGCAAATGAACTGACTATTGTTCAAACAACAACGCTTGCAGCGTGTATGACATTGCCAACGTGGACTAATACAATTACGGTTGATGGCATTGTTTGGTATCAATATTCAGAAACAAAAATGGTAGATGATTTTCCGTTGCTTTTTTCAATCCCTAAAAGAGTTTACAAAAACATTAAAGAACTTGCAGACAGAGGATTTATTGAGTTGAGTTCTTTTGGGAAAACAAAGTATCTAAGATTTACAGAAAAATGTAAAACATGGAACAGAAGCGAAACGGACTTTAATCAGTCCGAAAACGGACTACAAGACTATAATATTAATATACAGCAGTCCGAAAACGGACTAAACAACAGTCCGAAAACGGACTTTAATCAGTCCGAAAACGGACTACAAGACTATAATATTAATAATAATAATATTAATAATACTATGAAGAAAGAGGCTAAAGCCTCAAAAGAAAATCCAAACGGATTTTCACAAGACAATTTTTCAAACGAAGAAAAAACAGTTAAAGCAAGTATTGTTTATGGGTTTACCCCGGAATTGTTGGACGTCAGAAAACAAGTAATTGATAAAGTTGATAATTACTTTGCAAAACTTGTATTCCCATTTGATAGCGATGAATTTAAACGGAACTTTTATATTTTGATGTGTCAACCGAAATGGAGAACGTCGCAAAAGAGTTTTTCAGCGATACAAGCAAACTTAAATGGTTTGAGTAAATACCCGGAAGAATTTGCGCTGATTCTGATAAAAGAAAGCATTTCAAAAGGTTGGGCGGCGTTAGAATATGATTCAACCCCCGAAAAATACGAAAAATGGGAAAAAATGAAACGTTCCGTAAAGACAGAGCAGCAAAGCAGCAAAGAAATTGCGGATATGATGAAGTATTTAAACAATGATTTTGATTGATATGGGAGCTATTGAAAAAAAAGAAAATACGGCTTTAGAAATATATAATACCAAGCCCGGAACAAAAGCCATTGAAGTACGCCGTAGAATGATGCAATTGCCGGAGGTTGCCAAAGCATTAAACCCAGTTGAAAAATATGTTTTCGCAGCGTCAACAAAAACACCAATTGCGGAAATTGACGATGCAAAATTAGTTGAAAATCTTTCGTTGTTGTTTAAGCGTATAGCAATGGACGTTGGTTATATAATACCACAGAATGAAAATGATTGGAATTATATACAATCCCGGTTGTTGGATATTCTGAAACGTTATCACTCTGATATGACGTTGGCGGATATTAAGATAGCTTTTGAGTTGGCGACGACCGGGGAATTAGACGAATTTTTGCCGAAAGATAAACACGGGAACCCGGATAAAAATCATTATCAGCAATTCAATGCGGATTATCTTTCAAAGATATTGAAAGCGTACAAGCAAAAGCAAACCGATGTAATTGATAAAGCGTATAAGGCTTTGCCGGAACAGAAAACCGTATATACCCCGGCGATGATACGAGAGTTTGAGATAAAAAGACAATGGCGGAACCGTTATATTTTCCTTTGCTACAAATACACCGGGAAATTAATATTGGGGCTAACTGATGATATGTTTTTGTATGAATGGTTGCAAAAATGCGGGTTAGCTGATGATGTACAAGTTAAAGAGGACGACCGCAAAGAAGCGTTTGCCCGGTATATGCAGCGTGTAGCCCGTGGAATGATAAACCAATATACGGCATTTCAAGTTCGCCGAAAAGGAACCGAAAGCCCGGAAATTGATTTTACGGCGTTTGAAGTTGCCCGGAAAAAGGAGATTATAAAAGCATTTGACCGGATGATTTCCGAGGAAATGCAAGTTGATAACTACATGAAGTTTTAAATATGGAACTATTTATTGTTTGCTTTATAATTGGCGTAATAGGTTATTTTACAAAAGCGGGAGGATATAAAGATGAAAATTGAAAAATGTGGAAACATAACATTAATAAACGGGGATTGCATGGAGTTTATGCAATCCCAAAGTGATAAATCTTTTGATTTGGCAATTGTTGACCCGCCATACGGAATTGATTACGCTGCAAAACCTGCAAGGTCAAAGCATGAAAAAAAGAATTGGGATAATGATATACCAAATGATATTTATTTTGACGAACTTTTCAGAATTTCTAATAAATGTATAATATGGGGTGGAAATTATTATAAATTGCCTCCATGCCAATGTTTTATATTTTGGTACAAACAAAATCCGGTTCCTAACTTTTCAGATGGTGAGTTTGCGTGGACTAATTTTAATTGCCCTGCAAAATGTTTTGATTATAGATATTATGGAAATTTACAAGGTAAAAGTTCAGTCAAAGAAAAAAAGATACACCCCACACAAAAACCAATAATATTATATGAATGGCTATTACAAAATTTTGCAGAACCCGGTCAAAGGATATTGGACACGCACGGCGGAAGTATGAGCCATGCAATAGCCGCACATAAATTGGACTTTGATTTAACTATAATTGAAAAAGACCCGGTTTATTATGAACAAGCAAAGAAAAGATTAATTGAGTTTCAAAGACAGCAAGTTTTATTTTAATTATGAAAATTTCAGCAGTAGTGGGAATTGACCCCGGAACAAGTGGGGGCATAGTAACATGGCGACCAAACCACAATATAACCGCCATAAAAATGCCGGAGGATATAAACGACATAAGAGATTATTTGAATCATTTGAAAACAATATGTTCGCCAATTGTTTTTCTTGAAAAACTAAGTGTGCGCCCGGATGATATAACGCCGGGTGCCGATGGCGTCAATATGGGAAAGTTGTACCGAATACAAAAGATGATGGCAAACTTTGAGCAGTTGAAAGCAATCATTTCAGTTTGCGATGTTCCGTTTGTTATGGTGCATCCTATGAAATGGCAAAACGAATTGAAGTTGCGGGCAAAGATAAGCCGGAAAAAGGAGGAAAAGAGCGAGCGAAAACGCAGATACAAAGAGATTGCCGGGAATTTGTACCCGGAATTGAAACCGACATTGTGGAACGCCGACGCCACGTTGATAATGCACTTTGGACGATACATTTTGCGCAACAACCCCGGTTGGGTGCGTCAGAATTTACCAAGCAACATGCACGAACGTTTGTTTTAGCCACGTAGAGCGATTTTAATTTCAAAATGGATAAAATATACATGGAAGAAGAAAAAAACCCGCAAATCGAAAATCCGGAAAAAATAAGTATTCCGGATTTTAAAGAATATGAAATTGATAGAAACGGAAATGTGTTTAGAAATGGAAAGTTGATGAAACAGCAAACAAACACATACGGTTATAAACACATTCATTTATGTATTGGAGGGAAAGTAACCACATGTTTAGTTCATAGACTTGTTGCAATGGCATTTATTCCAAACCCGGACGGTAAACCATGCGTTGACCATATAGACGGAAATAGAAAAAATAATTCTGTTGATAATTTAAGATGGGTTACTATAAAAGAAAATAATAATAACCCAATAACAAAAGAACGTATTGGATTGTCTAAAAGTGGAGAAAATTGTCCTTTTTATGGGAAACGTGGCAAATGTTGTTTACATTCAAAACCTTTGTTTCAGTTTAAGAACGGGGAATTGATAGGTTATTTTGAAAGTATTGATGAAGCATGTAAAAAATATGGTTACGACCATTCTTTAATAACAAGATGTTGCCAACATAAAGTTTCAATTGCATACGGTTATGAATGGGAATATGCCTTTGATTATTTTATTGAATTAACAAAACAATTGCGTCATAATCAACGCAGATATTTTGCGCAACGTCGCCCGGAAATATTAGCGACCTGCAAGAAATTAGAAAGTGAAGTTGATGCAATTGTTGCTAAAATAACAGATAAACAAATGAGGCTGTTTTGATTTATGCCCGGAATGTATAACGTTCCGGGTTTGTTGTTTTTTTTTTTTTTGAAAATAAAAAGAAAAAATTTTGGTAGTTAAAATATTATGCGTATATTTGCAGTGTCAAACAACGAAAGACCCCACAGTCTAACCAAAATGCAAAAAGACTGTTGAAAGATTAAGTTCGTAAGAGTAGAAAGTAAGCAACGGTATCTACAAAGGGTTAAATGATGGTTCGGTAACCGATTAAATGAAGCTATAAAGCCAAAATCTTTCAAAGTATGACAAACACCGACCGGGCGGGTTCCCGGAAAGTAAACATTTTATTATGAAAACAACGATTTACGATTTTGATTTTGAGATTGCCGGACACGGATATTACAAAGTAACTTACACGTCCCCGGCAACGGGTAAAAGATGGACGACAACAACAAACAATATGCCTTTGATTGATGCGACCAAGAACGCAGAAGAACCGAAACGTAAGGATTTGGAAGAACTTAAAAGGATTTGTAAAGATGGGAAAGTTTGTTGATGAAGTAGGAGCAATCCGGCACGCAATGAGCGACAAAGAGTTGAACGAATTATACAAGCGTTTGGAAAATTTCATTGCTGATTGCACGGTTGAGGAAGCGAAAGAAAGCCGGGACGCATTTGTTAAGGTGCAAACAATGATATACCAAAGAATGAGAGAAACAAAAAAATAATATTAACCGCCGGGGGAAACCCCGGCACAAACCGAGAGCAAAAATGATAGTTAAGAAATTAGAATTGGTAAATTTCCAAGTAATTAAAGAGTTTAACGCAGATTTCGACGGTAACGTTTATTTCATTACCGGAGATAATGAGTTGGGAAAATCAACCGTATTAAAAGCAATTGGGGCTTTGTTGACCGGGAACCGTGACGCCGTATTGAAGAACGGAGAAAGCAAAGGTTTTGCAAAAATGATTGTCGGAGACGACGGCGAGGAATACGAGGTTGAATTGAAGTTTACAAAGGCAAACCCACGTGGCACGTTATCAATAAAATCAAAGACAACCGGAATGAAAAGCGATAACGTTTCAATGTTGCAAAAGATTTTCGGTTATACAGATTTTGACGCCGTGGAATTTTCCCGTTGGTCGGAAACAGCCGAGGGACGCCGCAAACAAATTGAAGTTGTCAAGGCATTGTTGCCGGAAAATGTACGCAAAAGAATTGCTGAAATTGATACAGAGGTTGCCGGGTTGAAAACAGAGCGTACCGGAGTGAACCGGGATTTGAAAACTTACAAATCCATATCAGACGCAGCCGGGCAGGGATTGACAACAGAGGATTTGAAAACGTATGCCAAACCAAAGGACATTACCGAACTGATGCGAGAACAGCAGGGAAACGCCCAATTGATAGAAAAGGCAAAAACCGTACGTTCGGCGTTAGCACAGAGAATGCAGCAGTTGGAGGAAATTCCGGCACGTATGGAAGTCGCCAAAGATTCATACGAAAAGGCGATTGAGGCGGCAAAAAAGGCAATGGCGATGGCAGAACAAACCTACAAAGAAACCGTTGCACAGATTGAGGAAGAAAAATCCGATTTTGAGAAACGCAAAGCAAATGCGGAAAATTGGTTGGCGAAGTATGAGGAAAACAACCCGGAAAAGTTAGATACAGCCGAGCAATTGAGAAAGGCAGAGGAACACAACAAAAAGGCTGCAAAAGTTGCCGATTATCTGACAAAGAAAAAGCAGGCAGACGACAAAAGAGCAGAAGCCGAAAAGATGGATTCAGATATTGCCAAATTATCCGCAGAGCGTGAAAAACTTATTTCGTCGGCAAAATTGCCAATATCCGGACTTTCATTCACTGACGACGGATTGGTATTAAATGACGTACCATTTATTGCCGGAAAAGTTTCAGATTCGCAGATTATGGAAGTTGCCGCAAAACTTATTATTGCCAGCAATCCAACCGTTAAAGTGTTCCGCATAGCGAGGGGCGAAAGTTTGGGCGAAAAGAGATTGCAAGCAATTATTGATATTGCCAAGAAAAACGGGTTCCAAGGATTCATTGAAGAAGTTAAAAGAGGGCAGGACGATTTGATTATTGGGGAATACACAGAAAGCGAGTAATTAACCGGGGCGTCGGTTCCCCGGCGTCCCTTAAACAAAACAATATGGAAGTTAAAGAAATGACAATTGCGGACGTGTTGAAAACACCCGCTTTTTATAATAATCTGAAAGTGGTTATTCCCGATTTGGAAAACACCCGCAGAAAAGCCGGAATGATGGCGGACGCACCATTGAAGCGGCACCCGATAGACCGTTTGCAGGAACGAGGAGTTTTTGAACCGGGACAAATGACGGTATTGTATGCAAATGCAATGGATAAGAAGTTGCAGGGATATTCAAGCAGCGAAAGAAAGTTTATATTGGAAGTTGGCGGCGAAGCGTTTAATATTACAATGAAACAATTGGTTGACCAAGAAAAGAAAGACAATAGTACAGAATTGTTTGTTAAATGTTTGGATAATGAAAAAAAGAGAGATAACAGCAACGGGGATGATTAACAACAACGGCGGTTTGCAAATGTATATGGGCGAATTAAATCAATTCTTTGCAATGCACAAAGGTAGCCGCATAATCGCCCGTTTTACCGTTGCGTCCCCCGGTTCGTCGGAGGCATTGAAAGGGTATTATTTCAATTACGTTGTACCAACATTCAGAACCGGAATTTGGGAGGCGGGCGAACGTCTGACAGAGGAACAAACCGAACGCCGATTGCGTGAGTTGTCCCCGGTTATGTATGAGCAAACCCCGGATATTAACACCGGGAAATATGAAACTAGATTGCGGACAATTGCAGAGTTGAGCAATGCTGAATTAATAGAACATATCGAATTTTTAAAACAACTTGCAAGTGAAGAATATTGTTTGTATATTGCAGACCCAAATGAAATTTGATTATGGAAAATGAGATTTGGAAAGATATTCCCGGATATGAAGGGTTGTATGAAGTTAGTAATTACGGGCAAATTAGGTCTATTAAAAGATTAGAAAAATGCGGTAATAAAACAAGAATACGAAAAGAACGTATTTTGAAACAATCATTAAGGCGTGGTTATTTGTTTGTATCATTATGTAAAAATGGGGAAAAAGAAAATGTTGTAATACATAGAATTGTAGCATTATTATTTATTCATAACCCAAATAATATGCCGGAAGTAGACCATATTGATGGTAATAAAATTAATAATAAAGTCAGTAATTTACGATGGGTAACAGCAAAACAAAATAGCAATAATTTAAAATCCCCCAATACGTATATTGGTAAAAAACTAAATAAAGGAGGCAAGGCAGTTTTGCAATTTGATTTATCGGGTAACTTTATAAAAGAATGGGTTACAGCAATGGAAGTTGAAAGAAGTTTAGGTTTTAGACGTAGTTCTATAAGTAATTGTTGTAATGGCGTTTTGAAAACAGCATTTGGTTTTAAATGGAAATATAAATGATATGTTTTGCAAGTGTAACCAACCCCGTAAATGTTACCCGTTGAAAGATTGGCGGGTTATCCGGTACCAATATACGCCGCATGGATATAGCCGGGTTAAATGTTTGAAATGCGGTTGCGTGTGGATTACACGGGCAAATTATGTTGAACAAACGCCCAATAAAGACGGGCAAAAAAGATTTTTTATTATGAAAAAAGTAACATTGAAAGACAGCAAAGGAAATGAGGTAAACGACATTATGAAAGATGTTTTGACGTTCGATTGTGAAACAACCGGGTTGCCCCCAAAGGGCGCAAAATGGGACGTTGATTTTGCGGAATTTCCAAATATTGTGCAATTGGCATGGGCGGTAAACGAAAAGGAACGTTCCTACATTATTAAGCCGGAGGGATGGGAAATACCGGAAGCGTCAACAGAAGTTCACGGAATTACAGCAGATAGAGCAAACGCCGAGGGCGTCCCATTTGCTGATATTATAGGCGAATTTTTGGAGGATTGCGAAAAAGCCCGTTTGTTGGTAGGACACAACATTTACTTTGATACGTCAATTGTAAAAGCAATGATATTGCGAATTATGGGGCGTGAGTATTACGACGAAAAAGCCGAGGACGCATTGTTTAAGGGAAAACGAATTGATACCATGATGAAAACAATTAAATTTGTCGGCGCAATGTTTGCAAATGGACGCCCCGGAAAATTCCCGACGTTGGAAGACCTTTATAATAAATGTTTCCCCGGAGAAACATTCCCGGCGCATGATGCGTTGGAGGACGTGAAAGCCTGCAAACGTTGTATTCCGGTTTTGGTGGAAAATGGTATTATAGAACTGAAACCAAAACAATATCCGGCGGAACAATTGAAGTTAAACCCGGAACCGGAACCCGCAAAGACCAAAAAGGTAAAAAGGGAAGTTTTAGTTCACGACCCGAAACCGAAATTGGCACCGGATGCAGAGCCGGAAAACAAGGTTGCAAAATTGTTAAATGAAACAGACTTTTAAATTATGAACGAAGAAAAAAAAATGTGCATTGATTGCGTGGATTATCCGGTATGTTGTTTATCCGGTCGTTGTGCTGATGATGAACCGTGCGAGTATTTCCAAGAAGAAACCGACCCGGAGGAACCGGGAAACAATAAAGATTAAAAATTATGAGCCAAAAAAAACAAAATGTTATGCCGATTCCTACAAAGGAAAAGTTTTCATTATCGAAAGTAAAGTTATTGAAAGATGGCGGGTTAGACGTACATTATGAAGTAACGGAAGTTGTCGGAAATGAGAGTTACACGAACAAATACCATGTATTGAGTGCAAAAGACATACACCCGGATTTGCGTCATTTGTTTAATGATTTGCGCCCGATTATGGGACGTGTATTCAACATAACGTCATTTAAAACCATGATGGCAACGCCGGAGTTTAAAGCAACAAAGAAACAAACAGATATTGCAGCCGAATTTGCGAGAGAATGTTTGGGCAATATAGAGGTTAGGGGCGTTTCTTTGTCCGGGCAAGATGATAACGTAGGCGTCGTTTTAACCGGATTGTTTACCATATCAAACAATCAGAAAACAGCAATCAATACCCCACGAATGAAATATAACGTTGAAACGTTCGGTTTTGAGGAAGAGTTGGAAAACATTGTTTGCGATATTGAAAACGAGGTTTACGAATTTCTGTTTGAGGGCAAAAAGGCGCAAATGAATTTGTTCGGGGCTGATGGGGAACCCAACCCGTTAGTTTATGTAAATGATGCAGACAACGAAAATGAAAATGATATGTTCCCGGAAATGGCAGACCCGGCGGACGAGACAGACAATATGTAATGGAGCCAATATTGTTGACCGAGCGTTGCGAATATGAATATTGCGTTGCACGTGGTTACGAACCGTTATTGGATATTCGTAATTTTCGGTTAGATATACGGTTGCGTGTTGAGTTACAACGGGAAGTGTTCGGGAATTGCGTTTTAGGACGTGGCGACATTCCCGTTGCCAACCAACGGTTTTTCCGGTGGGTTTGGGAACATAAGCCGCACAGATGCGAGGAAACGTTGCGACCTTTGCACAATTTTTCGGCAACGTATTGTTCCCATATATTAACCCGTGGGGCATATCCGGAAATGGCGCATGACCCAAGGAATATTAATATACTTTGCTTTGAAATGCACAACCGTTGGGAGAATGGCGACCGTGAGAAAATGCGAATATATCCGGGCAACGTCCGGATTATTGAATTGCTTAAAAACGAATACAGAAGTTTGAAAATATGAGGACGAAAAAAAGAACACCCGATTACGGGGCAATTTCCCGCCGTTCAATCCGAAATGATTTTAAAAGGGTACAAAGGTACCCGGAAAGGGAGAAACGCCCGCAAATCGAAAATCCGCCCGAAATAAATGCAGAAAGACGGGTTTTGTTTGTTAGTGAAAATTCAGCATATTACCGATACCGTTCTTTTTTCGTCGGTAAATTGGTAAGACTAATAAAACAATCAAACGTCGGCGGTTGGATAGTTGGATTTGTTTACGACGACGACCGGAAAGCGATAAATCATGCCGCCGGATGGTCGGATATGAAAAAAGAATATTTGTTGGATGGCGTAAAATTTAAGTAGATGAAAATCAAAAAACAAACCGGATATAAAATTGTATTTTATACGTTCGTGGCGTTAACGGTTGCGTCATACATTTGGACGTTATGGTGTATTGGAAGTTGGATTTTTAAAGCTATATTTCTATGAGTGTAAACAAAGTTATTTTAATGGGTAACGTCGGAAAAGACCCGGAGTATAAAGATTTCGACAACGGCGGTTCGGTTGCGCAATTCACGTTGGCGACAACTGACAGAGCATTTAAAACGGCAAATGGTACAGAAGTACCGGAGCGCACCGAATGGCACAATATTGTTTTGCAAAATGGATTGGCAAAGGTTGCAAAAGAGTATGTAAAAAAGGGCGATAAACTTTATATTGAGGGGAAAATAAGGACCCGCAGTTATGAGGACAACAACGGCGTCAAAAGATACATTACAGAAGTTTACGGGTTTAATATGGAGATGTTGTCGCCAAAGAAAGACGGACAAACAACGCAGCAGGGAGGCGCACCAACACCGCCGCCGCCAATTCCCGACCAAGACAAAGATGATTTGCCATTTTGAGAATGAGGAACGAAATTAAAATTCAAATCTCGGAGGGTTCCCGGCTGATTGGGACACGGACAAAGGGGCGAACGGTTATTGTTTCTTTTGAATACAATAAGGAGGACGCAGCCGTTCCGGAGCCGGAACCGATACGACCAATTGGTTTTGCCCATTACAAGGAACCCGCCGGGAAAGATAAAAAATAAAGTTATGCAGTTTAATAGCAAAGAATATAACCCCGAAAAACACGACCGTTGGCGTGCGTTGACCGTCAAACAGCCATACGCAAATGATTTGGTAACGGCGGCATACAAAGACGAAAACGGCGTTGTTTACGGGCGAAAATCAATTGAAGTTAGAAGCAAAAAAACGTCATACCGTGGCGACGTTCTTATTTGTTCGTCGGCAAAACCGGTTTATCCCGGAATGGAAAGCGGCGTTACTTTGGGATTGGTTGAGTTGTACGACGTGAAGCCGATAAAAAAGTTTACGCCGGAGGATTGGGAAAACACCCGGATTCCAAAGGAAAAGAGGGCAAAAATAACAAAGGGTTTCGGATGGATGATGCGCAACCCAATACGTGTTGTTGAAATGCCAATTAAGGGGCAATTGGGTATCTATAATCTCGTATATACCAAGGGCGAAATAATACAATACCCCCGGAAAATGGTAATTGACAAAAAGAGTTGGGAACAGATAAAAAAACAGATAGAGAAATGAAAACAATCGGATTCCATATTGGACGTATCGGGTTTTATTTGTATCTGCAAAGTTTGTGGAAGTATAAGCAATTTTATTTGACGCCCGGAGTTATGGTTGAGGGCGTAAAAGGACATGACGTTTATTTAGATATTGAAATTAAATTGCTTTGTTTTTCCGTTGGTTTCCGGCTGATATGGATAAAAACCAAAAGAAATTATTAACTTTGTAATGTAAAATACTAAAAACGTGAGCGATGAAAGAGATAACAAAGATATTGCCATTAAATGAGGCGGCAAAGTTACAGACAGCCGCAGGCGAATATGATTGCACAATTACAGAGTTGGCGGTAATGGGCGGAGGAAAAGCGAGAATTGCAATTTCCGGAACGGAGGAAAATTTGGAATTATTGTTTAGTTCAATAGGCAATGAGGATAAAGAAACCACAACCGTTTGAACCCGGAAAACAATATAATCCCGGCGAACGTTCTGTTTACCGGGATATGATTGTAATTGCGGAAAGATGGGTTAACCCGTCAAAACGAATAGTTGAAAAGTTCGGAAAAAATTTTGGAATGTGTTTTTATAGATGCGGTTGTTGTGCAATCAAGAAAGAGGATTGCCCGGCGGTTGGGTTGAAATGCCATTGCACCAGCCGAACAGATGGAAAGACGATATATTTTAGATTTGTGCGTTTTATTAAAAATAACAGAAATGAAAAAGATTATTGATTTTATTGTTTCAATCCCGCACGACAAGTTATTGCATATTTTGGCGGGTATTGTTATTGCGATGGTCGTATTGCGTGTTGTTTCATTTGTCGGAGTTACGGGAATGATCGCACGAATGATCGCAATTGTTGTTGTTATCGCAGCCGGGTTGTTGCGTGAGTTTTACAACAAAAAGCACGGAGGCGTATTTGATAAAAAAGATATGTACGCCACAATATCGGGAGGTTTGATTGTCGCATTGTTAACCGTTTATTGATTGAGTTATGAAAGAAAGCAGATTAACCCCGTTTGATGCGGAAACAATTCTGATGATAAAGAGTGTTACCGGGCATGAACCGGAAATTACAGAAAAGGCAGAATTGTTTGAAATGAAAATGTATGTTGACGACAAAGACGAATATATTGTAAAAGCCGCAATTGATGCGGTTATTGGTCGTTATGGAATGAGAGTGCGAGCCGTTGAATATATCCGGGAACAAATATTTTTGCGTGGGGCGACATTCTTTGTTGAGTACGAAAAAGGTGCGGAAAATTTGCCAAACGAAGTGCGTGCGGATAAGAGAGAACCGAACGAGAAAGCCGGATATTTGTATTGCCGCAGATTGTTAGAGGTTAGAGCCGTTCCCGTTTCACGTGATAATATCGAAAGACTGATTGATTTTACCGGAGGCGGAACAATGGAGATACCAAGAAAGCCCGGCGGAATTGGTTTATATTCTTTCATAACAGAAAATGGCGTTATTATGAGCGTTCCGGAAAGATGGGTGGTTGTAAGGTTCCCGGATGGACGATTTGGAAAAATGGACTACAAAACATTTGTAGAAGAATTTGAAGAAAAGGAAGAAAACAACCACGTATTAAGTTTTAGCGAAAAAAGATTGTTTGCAAAAATGAATAATCTTTTCGGAAAGAACATACAAAGCAGATTTTCCAAATTAACCGAGGAATACCACGAATTGTTTGTTGTTGCTGATGATATGTTGGTAAACGGGATAATGCCGGACGATATGACGGAAATAATAGACGAATTGGCAGACATGAACGCCGTTTTGTTCCATATCGCAGCATTGTTCGGTTATATCCAAAAGGAATTGTTGGAAATAGCATACAAAAAAATTGCAGGCAGGGAGAAAAACCCGGAGTTCATGCGTAAACACCCGCACAAGGAACCGGAAAGCCCGGTTTGTGGGAATTGCAGTAACTTTGAAAATGAAGATACGGAGGGCGACGGATTTTGCAACGAGCAAAACAGAATGAGGCATTGCAGTTGTATTGCGTGCAATCAATAGCAGGAAAGACAGACCGCCGAGGAATACAAACAAATTGAACAACGTTTTAATAAAGTACAATAACATGAAAAAGGATTTTATCAAAGAATTAGCCGAATTGATTAATAAACACGGTTTGGAAAAAGAAATGAGAGATACCCCGGACTATATTTTAGCCCAAGTTTGCGTTGATGCGATGGCAGTATTTTCGGAAGCAATCGCCCGTCGTGACGAATGGCACGGATTCAGAAAGGCAGACGAAAAGAACGCAAAGGACGCAAAAAGAAATTACCCGGATGATTGCAATATTTGCAAAGACCGTTTCAAATGTGCTGACTTTATGAATAAACAGCCAATTTCAAATCTGATTCAACGAATGAGAAAGACAAACGACGAAGAAGAAAGAAAGGCAATTTATGATTTTGTAAAGACAGCATACAAGGCAACGTTGCCAAAGAATTTGGAAGATATTCCGCAGGAAGTAAAAGACGTTGCCGGAGTATTGGAAAAGACATTGGGCGCACGTGTAGAGATACGACACATTGAGGTTCCCGGAAATAAACGCAGATTCAGAAAGAAACCAAGAAAGGAGGGCGGGAATGAAGCCCGTTGAATTTCCCGGCGTGAACGTAGTCTTTGCAAAAGACCAACCGGAATATATGCCGTTACCTGCAATGAAAATCCCCAATGACCCGCAGGGGCTTATAATTACCAAATGGCAGTTATCCCCGGAAGAATTGGAGAGAGTAAAAGAAACCGGAACAATACATTTGTCAATGCTGACGTTTAACCAACCATTGCAACCCGTATTGTTAACCGTGGATTTACCAACAGAAAAATAATAAAGTCATGGATAAAGAAACATACGTAAAGAGAGTTCAAGAATTGAACCATATAAGACAAAAGGCTTTGGAGTACAACGAAAAGGAAAAAGCCAAAGCGGATGAAAGCTACATAAAAGAAAATTGTCCGTTTAAAATTGGGGATAGAGTGAAACAAGGTGAAAATATTGGCACAATTGAAGAAATAAGAGTTGACAATGACGGAAAGTTTGAATATACCATACGAAAGAAAAAGAAAGACGACACCCCGTCAAAAATATGCTTTAAAACCTTTTCATGGTATAGAAATAATGTAGAAAAGGCATAATAAACGCCCCGGAATTATAACCGGGGCTTTGCCGTTTAGGTACCGGAATGAAAGAAAGCCAAAATTAGCCCCGTAGGGCGACGAAAATACAAAAGACAATAAAAGTATCAAGTAACAAATGAAACCAGCTTAAAACGAAAATACCCCGAAAATAACAAGCAAAGGGAAAGCGACGTTTGAGAGGAAAGCAAAGTAATTGGTTTTGCTGTTATAAAAAGGTTTGAAAAATGGAAGCGAGTAAAAGACAAAGGGGCGGACGCCCGAAAATGTGCAAACGAACAAAAGACCAAAGGGAGTTTGATTTGGCTTTTTGTTCAAATCTGTTTTTACGTGGTTACACGTATAGGGAGATTTCGGAAAGACTGAATGAGGAAAACGCCCGGCGTGGCGTCGGTTATACCATAACAAAACAAATGGTATATTGGGATATGCAACAATTGCTAATTGAGTGGAAACGTGAACGTATGGAAAATATAGACGATTACGTTACGCAGGAATTGCGAAAGTTGGATAAAATGGAGGTTGAATTGTGGGAGGCGTGGGAACGTTCAAAGACCGGGAAATTGCGAGAGAAAAACAGACAGAACGCAAAGCCCCGTAAAGTGTTGGAGGATGGCGACAACCCGGAATATTACGGGTATGAGGAAACCACAACGGAAACGTCCGCCGGAAACCCCCGGTTTTTGGATTTGCTTTTGAATGTGCAGCAACGCCGGGCAAAGATGTTGGGATTTGATGCGCCAATAAAAGTTGATATACCGGGATTGAAAGAAAATACAAATAGCGATGCGCCGAAATATGATGTTGCCGCAATACCGGAGGATTTGTTGTTTGCGGTCGCCGATAAATTGCAAACAGCAGAATATAAAAAACAATTAGCAGAAAAAGGAGTAATTGACGATGGTACGAACAACAAAGAATAATATCAAGAAAAAAGACGAACCGAAACCCGTACACACGTGCGGCGAATGTGGTTGGGGTAAATATTATTACGACCATTCAAATTTGGATATGAACGGGAACCCAATTTGTTTAAAATGCCCGTTTGTCGAAAATCGCAGTATAATACGTTCGGAAAAAGCGTGCGACAAATGGAAAATGAAACAATAAATTGGTTGTTTTTTAAGATTTCCGGTTTTTAAGTCAGAAAAAATACGGGGGTAAGACAAAAATATATGGTTTATTTTTAAGAATTAAACAAAATGGATAAAGAACAATTGCTTAAAATGTATGCAGCATTGAAAAACAACCCCGGCGAGATAGTAAAAGCGGCGGCACGCCATAGGCTGATAAACTTTGCCCGGTACATGCAACCGGATTTGGCTTTGGAACCGTTCCACGTCGTTTATTATACGCTATTGGATAAGTTCGCCCACGGGGAAATAAAAAAAATGATTGTGCAAATGCCGCCCCAGCACGGAAAATCGGAGGGTTCAAGCCGAAAATTACCCGCTTTTATGTTGGGATTGAACCCGGACACAAAAATTTGTATTGGTTCGTATGCTGCCACAATTGCAAGGGATTTTAACCGGGACGTTCAACGAATAATTGACACCCCAAAATATCGGGAAATATTTCCGAAAACCTTTTTGAACGGTTCAAATGTGGTAACGATGGCAAACACGTATTTACGAAATTCTGACGTTATAGAAATGGTTGGGCATAAGGGTGCGTTGCGTGTTGTAGGTCGTGGCGGTTCTTTGACGTCAAAAACGGTTGATGTATCTATTTTGGACGACGTTTACAAAGATTATGCCGAGGGCAACAGCCCGATTGTACGTAATGCGGCATGGAAATGGTACACGACCGTTGTACGTACCCGTTTGCATAATGATTCCCAAGAATTAATTGTGTTTACCCGTTGGCATGATGATGATTTGATTGGACGTATTGAAAAAAGCGGGGAAACCGTAATTGAGATTAAAAGTTGGGACGATGTAAAGAACATTCCGGCGGGCGCATGGGTACGCATTAACTTTGAGGGATTGAAAACCGGGGAGCCAACAGAGATTGACCCACGGGAACCGGGGGCGGCGTTATGGGATAGACGACACAGCCGGGCAAAATTGGAGGGACAAAGAGCGTTAGACCCCGTACAATTTCAATGTTTGTATCAAGGCAACCCCGGAAACGCAGAGGGTAAATTGTACCGGAACCCGTTCCGAACATACGTTGACAAATCCGAATGGGGGACGTATGTACGTAGTGGCAATTACACAGACGTTGCAGACGAGGGCGACGACTTTACATTTTCGGCGTGTTATGACGTTTACAAATCCGGTAATGAGGCATGGAACGAACAAAAGAAACGGTTTGAACCGATTTTGTATGCGCTAATTACTGACATGGTATTTACGCAGGAAAATACAGAAGTAACATCCGTTACCGTCCCGGAAATGATAAACCGTTGTGGAACGCAAAAAGCATGGATTGAAAGTAACAACGGCGGTGCCGGGTTTGAAAAGTTGATACGTAAAAAGATAAAAGCGATTTCCGAACCATTTTACCAAGGTGCCAACAAGGAAAGCCGCATTATAACAAATTCGGCAAGCGTCAACGCCCAAATCATAATGCCGTTAGGATGGGAGGAACGTTTCCCAAAGATACATGAACACGTAACCGGGTTTTTGCGTGATTTCCCAGCAAATGAGCATGACGACCCGGAGGACGGTTTGACCGGAATATATGAAAAGGAATTGGCGGACGGCGATACAAGACCATACAGCCAAGCAATAAGGGGCATTAAACGTCGTAATTAGCATTTTATTTCATATATGCAAGGATTTAGCCGAAAATATTATAACTTTGCAATAAGTGATGGGGCAAAGGGTTAGCCCCCGGAGATAATAACAAAAGTTTTAACGTTAAAAAATTAAGATTATGGCTATTTGTAAATGCCCGGCAGCAACAGCGTTGCCAAACATTCCAAACTTTACGTGTGCCGAGGGTTTCGGACAGATTCAGAAAGTAGCGTTTCAGAGATTGCATAAAAGCACCGGAGAAAAAAATTCATTTACCACGACGGCGGGTATTGGGAAAAAAGCGTCATGGACGCCGTTGTTATCGGCAGAGGACGACACGAAAGTTGTTGTCTCCCCGTATATCCAAGCACCGACAGCAGAAGCAGGCGCACCCCGTACGTTCGGCGGAGGAAACGAAACGTTGGGCGGTATTGAAGAAATTATTGGACGTGAGCCAACCCCATTTACGGCGGTTATGCGTAAAATGCCGCAATCACTGATTAAAGCATTGAAAGATTTGCAATGTGAAAGCGATTCCCAAAATTTGGGGGTTTATTTGTTTGATGAAAACGGCGCAATTGGTGCATTGCAAGACCCGACAACAGCAACAACGCATTATCCTATTCCAATTCGTTCTTTGTTTATCGGGGATAAAACATTGGGAGGATTTGAGGCACCCGATAGCAACGCAATACAATGGGCGTTTTTACCTAATTGGTCGGATGATTTGGCTATTATCGTACCGGAAGATTTTAACCCGCTAACAGACTTAAAAAATGCAGCAGGGTAAACAAACAATAGTGACGTTGGAAAATGAAACATTGAAAACGACACGAGATTTTGAAGTTAGCCACGCCGAAAGACTTTTAAAAATGCCAAATAACGGCGGTTGGCAGTTGCCGGAAAATAGTAAATTTGAATTTGACAAAGAAAATGGGCTTAGATATAAGAGAAATAAAAAAGCAGATAACGGAGCCACGGAACAAAGCGGCGATAAGTAGGGCGATTTACCACCAAAACCGCATACGATTTCATGCGGAAAAGGCGTTGACGCCATACATTACGCAACCCGTGACCGATTTTTTGGCTTATGTTTCAAACCTTATACCCGCAGACAAATTCAAAGTGTTCAAAACATTGTTCCGTTACCCCGTAAAGACAAACGAGGTAACGGGCGTTTGTTTTGATAAGTTGAGCCGCATTTTTGACGGTCGTAACCCGGCGTTCAATTATCAGTTTATGAACAGCGAACAAAGGGACGATTGGGAGTATTACAGACAACACGTATTGGAAGAACCCGAAATTTGGAGCACAAAGGGATGGGAATATTTCAAAACCGAAATTAACAGCGTATTAATTGTTGATTTGCCAAAAGAGCAATCCCCCGGCGATAATTACCCGCAACCGTACTTTTATTGGTTGCCAATAGAACACGTTATTTCATACAAGGCAGACAAAACAACGGGCGTTATGCGTTGGATAATATTCCGGCAGGACGACAACCGTATTGCCGTAATTGACGATGAACGATACCGGGTATTTACCGAGGGAAAAGGCAATATTGGCGAATTGCTGATTGATAGCCCGCACGATTTGGGATATTGCCCAGCACGTTTTTTTTGGAACGAACCATTGAGTTTGAGAGAACCGGACGTTAAGGCGTCCCCGTTAACAACCGAGTTGGAAAGTTTAGATTGGTTCCTTTTTTATCATTTATCAAAGAAAAATTTGGATATGTACGGGTCGTACCCGATTTATTCCGGATATGAACAAAGTTGCGATTTTACGAACGGCGAAAACGGCGATTATTGCGACGGCGGGTTTTTGAAAGATAAACAAGGCTATTATAAATTAGACCAAGCGGGTTTATTGATGCGTTGCCCGAAATGCGGAGATAAACGAATTGTCGGGGTTGGTTCATTCATTGAAATTCCGGTACCGGACGGCGACAAACAGCCGGATTTGCGCAACCCGGTTCAGATGTTGACCGTTGACCGTAATAGTTTGGATTATAACGTTAGCGAGGAAGAACGGTTGCGTACAAACATAATTACGGCGGTTGTTGGTACCAACGAGGAAATAACAACCCGTGAAGCATTAAATGAACAGCAAATTAAAGCCAATTTTGAAAGCCAAAGCACGGTATTAAACCGAGTAAAAAAAGGCTTTGAGGCGGCGCAAAAGTTCGTTGACGAAACCGTTTGCCGTTTGCGTTATGGAACAATGTTTGTTTCGGCAAAAATCAATTATGGCACCGAGTTTTATTTGTCTGATGCAACCCAATTGCGAGAACGTTATAAGATGGCGAAAGAAAGCGGAGCAAGCGAGGGGGAATTGGATGCGCTACAAAATCAGATTATCGAAACGGAGTACAGACACGACCCAATACAAATGCAACGTATGTTAGTGTTGGCAGAATTGGAGCCGTACCGACATTTGACACGTCCGGAAGTATTAGAATTGTACGAAAAACAGCTAATTACCGAGGATGAATTGCGCATTAAATTGAATTTCGCTAATTTTGTACGTAGGTTTGAACGTGAGAATACAAACGTTTTGGAATTTGGCAGCCAAATACCATTTTCCAAGAAAATTGAAGTAATAACAAATAAATTTTATGATTATGCGAGTGAAAGCAGAAACAGAGGGTAAAACAAAGGACGTCGGATTGTTGGACGTTACCCCGGAAAATTTCATTGTGCCGCAAGGCGAGGAAAGTTTTTACCATTGTCGTATTGAGGTCGTAAAATTCAACCAAGAAACGGGCGAAAGAATTTCACGACCACGTATGCAGGTTTTCGGCAAAAAGTTCTTTGAAACATTCGGATTGCACAATTTGCGAAAAATGGGTTATAAAGTTGACATTATGCACGCCCCGAACGTTTGGGAGGCAGCGAACAAAGAAAAGATTGAAGCCAGCAAACGAGCAAAGGCAGAAGCAGCAGCAAAGGCGGCAGCAGAAGCAAAGGCGGCAGAACGTGAACAAATGAAAGCCGAAATTATTGCAGAACTGACAGCCGCCGGAGTTATCCCAGCAGAACCAAAGAAAGCCGGACGAAAACCAAAAGCCGAAAAAACAGCAAAAGCAGAGGAAGCGGCAGGCGATAGCCCGGAAAACAACGAGAATGTTTAACCATTAAAAATTACGAATATGGCACAGATTGCACAGCAAGACAATTTGGTTATTGAAGTAGCCACAACCGCCGCAGCATTGGACGGCGACACAAAGAAAAAGTTGATTGAATGTATTGAGGGCGGAACAATTACCGACGTTATTTTGGTAACAAAAGAGGTTGAAAAGGAAATCAGCCATGCACGTGTTGTTAGTTGGTTGGTTGACACAACCGGGGATTCCCCAAAATACACAATTGATATTATTAACGCAAACAGCGGAGCAGTAGAAGCAATCGCACTTAATTAATTCAAAGGGTAAGAATATTATGTTAACGAGAGAAATTTTAGTTGCAAATGCGGCTTTGTCGGGATTGTCTGACGAACAGATTACAGCGATAACAACATTATCGCAGAATGACGAAAACAGCGTTATTGCCAAGAAAACGGGCGAAATTTACGGGGCTTTGGATGCCGATATTTTGGCGGTTTCCGGTATCGCTAAAAATGGAACCGAAAAAACGTATGATTACGCAAAACGTGTAATGGGGGAAATGAAAACAAAAGCCGATGGCGCAACCGGGCTGCAATCGCAGATTGATTCATTGACCAAGGAAAGAGCCCGTTTAGAAAAGGCAATTGCCGATGGTGCGGCAGATGCGGAAACCGTGAAAGCATTGAAGCAGGCAAAAGCAGATTTGCAGAACGTGACAACGCAGTTTACCGAGTTGACAACCAAGTATGAGGCAGAAAAGGCAAACCACGAAAAAGAATTGTTCGGAGTAAGAATTGACAACGCATTGCAGACAGCCGCCGCCGGGCTTAAATTCAAAGCAGGATTCCCGGAAAGCGTAACAAAGGTTATTTTGACGCAGGCGACCGAAAAAGTAAAAGGCATGAACCCGGAATATATAGACGACGGAAACGGCGGAAAGGTTTTGGCGTTCAAAGATGCAAGCGGCGCAATTATGCGCAATCCAAACAATCAGTTGAACCCATTCACGCCCGCCGAGTTGCTGACAAAAGAATTGGAAACGATGGGAGTATTGGAGCAGCAAAGACAACAGCCAGGAGGCGGCACAAAAAAGCCCGCAGGCGGTGCCGGAGGCGGCGGAATTACATTGGACGTAAGCGGAGCCAAAACGCAATCAGAGGCGTACGAACTTATTACAAAACAATTGATGGCGCAAGGTAAAACGGTAGGTTCCAAAGAGTTTGACGAAGATATGAGAAAGGTTTGGCAGGAAAATAGTATTAACAAATTGCCGGAGAGATAACCGGGTAATGGGTAAACCCGCATTTAATAACAAATTAAAATAAAAAGACTATGAGTTTAATTGCAACAAGATTACAGAATTGGCGAGTAGAAAACCCGGAGTTAGACCGTAATATGACCCGCCCGTGCGAGTATGGCGCATTAGATTTTTTCATTGAACAGACCAACGCCGGAAATTCCATTTTGTCCCCGAAATTGCGTGAACGTGCGTTTGCCTCAATCGGAAATACGGTACAAGTTCCGGTTATCAATTACGATGGCGACGTTACGGTTAGCAACGTTCGTACGTGTGTTATCCCGGACGATGAAAACACGTCCGCACTTTATACCGTGGTTTGGGCGACATATTCCGTCGGCTTTACAATGGTGCCAACGTTGTATATGAACAACGAAATTTCGTATGACCACGATTTCAACCGCAAAATGGAAAAGGTTTGCAGAGCGTTTGCAAATTCGTTAGACCAAGCAGCCGTTGCAGCGTTGGAGGCAGGAAAAACCCAAATATTGAAAGACAAGTTGAATTACAAATTCACCGCCAACGTTATTGAGGTTCCAACGCAGATGGCAACCGAAATTATGGGCGATATTAACCCGATTATGCGTGCAAATTGTTATCCGGGTTTGGTTCACGTCGTAGGTAACGCCGGAATTGACAGCCTTATTAAAAAATTGGCACAGCACGGTATTTATAACGACGTAAACAAGCGTATGGAATACGAAAATAAAGTGTTCCATTATACAAACAACGTCGTAAATGAAGTTAGCAAAAACGGCACATTCTTTGCCGTAGAGGATGGTAACGTTGGCGTTTTAACACGTGTTGACCGTGAGGCGTTGAACCGCACCCGTGCGAATTTCCACGAATGGGACGTTGTACGTTTGCCGTACATTGATTTGCCCGTTGGTTCGCACTATTACACAGCAGTTGGCGACCAGTCACAGACAGCAGGCGCAGCGAGTGCCGATATGACGTGCAACGTGAAAGAATATTTTGGATTTAGCGCAGACGTTGCGTTTGTAATTGCTTACAACAGCGACCCAACAACCGTTGCAAATCCGATTATCAAAGCGCAGATTGCAGCACGTGCGGGAAATGTACCTTTGGGTATGCCTGTATATGTAACCAACGCCGGGGAATTTCCCGCCGGAGGTGCAGGCGCATAAGCCGGAAAACGGAACAATTATTTAACCGAGGGGACGGGGTGGTTATCCCCGCCCCCTTATTTATTGCAATCTTAATTCCTAATATGGGAAATAAATGGGCGTTTTTATGATAAGAATAAATGAAATATGCGAAGCGTTAAAAAATGTGTGCGGGTGGGAGCAATCATACGACCCGGCAAAGGCGATAGACGACAATTTAACGCAGACGGAAAGTGGGTTGTATTTTCAAGGTGCGCACCCGCTTTTGACGTTGGATAATATGGCGGCGATTATGCCGGATGATTGGGGGCTGCAATACCCGGAATGGAACATGATATTGCCGTACAAAGCCGGGCAGAAAGTGAGCCATAACGGTATTGTTTGGATTGCTAAAATTGACAACACCGGAGAGGAACCAACGGCAAGCGATTTTAATAATGATTACAGCCGGGAGGATTACGGAAACCCATATTGGAAACCGTATAATATGTTGACGGACTTTTTGGAGAGAATGACCCGAAACGGAATTGCGACCGCAATACAGACGTTTACACAGATTAAGCAGTTGGATAAAGAAACACGTAATTTGTTGGAGCGAAAAACGTTCTTTGATGGTGCCGGACGCATACGGGCGACGTTGCAAAACAATCATAAGTTGGTAGGATTTGAAATTGTCCCGGTTCGTGCAATGGGAGTGACGGCGAAAATTGAAAAGATAGGTTTGCAAATGACCGGGGGAACCGGGGTTGTTAGAATGTATTTGTTTCATTCGTCGCAGATAGACCCAATAAAGACTTTTGATTTGAATTTTACCGTTACAAATGGCGGTTTTCAGTGGTTCCCGTTAACTGATTGTTATTTGCCGTATATAAGCGACAAGAACAACGCCGGGGGGTCGTGGTTCCTTTGCTACAATCAAGACGAATTACCCGCCGGAATGGAAGCAATTAACGTATCAAAGGATTGGAGCCGGGAGCCGTGCGGAACGTGCAACATGGGTTCCGTTGAGGTTTGGCGAGAATTGACAAAGTATTTGCAAGTAACGCCGTTTATGTATAATGCGCCGGAAACGTTCGCAGAATACCCGGAGTTGTGGGATATTGCATACACGATGTACACACGAACCCAAAATTACGGGCTGAATTGCGAAATTACTATTGGATGCGATTTAACGGATTTCATTATTTCCCAAAGGCAGATTTTCCAAACGGTAATACAAAGACAAGTTGCTGCAATTGCATTGCGGACGTTGGCAATGAACCCCAACGTAAGGGTTAACCGCAATCAATCAAACGCAACCCGGATGGATATTTTGTATGAGTTGGACGGCAACACGTCCGGCGTTCGTCCCGGCGGTTTAGGTTACGACCTTAAAAAGTCTTATGAGGCGTTGCAAATAGATACGCAAGGGTTAGACCGTATCTGTTTAGCCTGCAATAACCGTGGGGTAAGATACAGAACCGTGTAATTATATAATTCAAAGGGAAAGTTGTATATAATTTCATGTAAAAGTTGTATTTATGAAACGGATAACCGATTTGCGAAAAAGGGTTGCGGATTTCAACGAGGCTTTGACGTCCGGGCGGATAATACAAAACATTATATGGGACAATGAGTCATATATAGTTGATTTGAACGCCGAGGAACAATTGTTTGAACAAGGTATTAACCGTTTGGGCGTCGAAATTTCGGATTATGCACCATACAGCCCCGTAACAATCGCAATTAAAGAGGCTAAGGGACAGCCGACAAACCGGGTAACGTTACGGGATGAGGGAGATTTTGAAAGTAGTTTTTATTTAGAGGTTGGCGACAAACAATTTGAAATTAAAGCGTCTGACTTTAAAACAGAGGATTTAATAAAAAAATACGGTCGTCAAATATTGGGTTTAACCGACGAAAATATTTCAATATTGATTTGGAAATATATTTTCCCGGATTTAATGGCAGAAACAAAAAAACAAATTTATGGCAAATAATGTAAAAGCCCCGGTTATTGACAACCCGGAATTGTTAGACCGGATAATTGGAAACATGCAAAACGGATTGGTTGATAATTTGCCGTGGTTGGATTTTGCATTTGGCAGGGCGGAAAGACTTGTTAAATACAACGGGAACCAAAAGCGATATTATACGCCAAATGTTTATTCCGGCAATAACGATTATATGGAAGTAACGCCGGATGCAAATATTGGTAATTTCTGTTTTTTTTGGGTTGACGACCCGCAAAACATAAGTTGGGAACCCGGCGTTGATATTGGGATAAAAACGGCGTTTTCGATTATCTTTTGGTTTGATTACAGAAAGATATACAACGATGCAAGCACACGCAACAAAGAGGATTTGAAGCGGCAAATATTGGACGTTTTGAACGGCGGTTTTTTGGTGCGAAATGGAAGTTACAGAATAAACAAAGTGTACGAATTGGCGGAAAACATTTACCGGGGCTTTTCGTTGGATGAAATAGAAAACCAATTTTTAATGCACCCGTTCGGCGGATTCCGGTTTGAGGGCGAATTGAGTATTGGAGAAACATGTAAATTGTAGTATATGGAACATTTTATTTATAACATTATTGTTGTCGCATTAATAGCGGCTTTTGTGCTGACGTTATTACGCAAATGGGGCGTCATTGAATGGGTACAGATTCACGGGAACGATTTCTTTTCAAAGATGTTTAATTGCGATTTCTGTTTGTCGTGGTGGGCGTGCGTTTTGATTTGTTTCTTTGCGTTGATATTTACCGGGAACCCCGCATTTTTGGGCGTTCCCTTTTGTAGTACAATGATAACACGTGTTTTATTATGAAGAATGTACAAATAAAAGGAATGAACGTTGAGTTGTATGATTCAATCGAGGATTTGCCAATTATGCGTTTCCACAAGTATAACAAAATGCTTTTGGTTGACGCCGGGGTTGGTTCCGATTTGTCGGATTTTGACCGACATATTGAAAAGGTAATACGTTATTTGAACAGCCCAACGCCAAACATGGCAACCGTTGAGTTGGAAAATATGCGCCAAAACATATATTTCATTCAATCCGAGGTTTCCCCCCGGCATTTGGCTTTTGCCGTGTTGGTTAAATCAATAAATGGTAAACCCCGAAATGATTTGTCAGATGATGGATTGCAACAAACAATGAGTCTTTTTAAAGACGTTGCAAATTCAGAGATAACCGCCCATTTGGAAGCGGTTAAAAAAAAAATAGACGATGAATTGCGTTTGTATTTTCCCCGGTTGTTCGATGATGCGACATTGAAAGAGTATTACGATAAATTGAAACAAAGAACGATTGTTGTATTACGCACAATAATAGACGGTCGGGCAACCGAGGCGGACGCAAAAGAGATTGACGACATTACGGCGGAGTTGATAACCTATTTCAACCCGCAGACGTTTACCGGGTCGGAAAGCGTGGAAATTAGGCATGACAGACAATTTGAAAATATGTGTTTGATATTGTCCCAAAATTTGCATGTTGACCCAAAGAAATTTACCGTTTTGGAATATTACAACGCATTTGAGTATATCAAGGAACAAGCCAAAAAAGCAAACAAGCAAAAAAAGGTAAAATAAGGCGATTTCCGGCGTTTTTATTTTTAGGCGATAAATTACACGTTTGAGAAAAGAAAATGCAACAGACGGGGAATATCCCGTAAATAACTTAACAATCGGCGTATGGCAGATAATAACAACCCAATCAAATATTCGGATTTAATAAGCCCGGATAATTCGATTACAGATTTGATAAAACAATTGGATGAACTTTCGGACACCTATACAAATGCACTGAAAAATATCAAAGCCGAGGCAATACAATTGGCGGAGATTCTGAAAAAGGTTTCCGGCGCAACGGAGGACGGGCGAAAGACAACCAAAAAAGCCGCAGACGATGCGGAACGTTTGGCACGTGCGCAACGTGATTTGGCGTTTGCAGAAAGCGAGAACGCCAAAAAGTTAGCCGAGTTAAAATTGGCACAGCAAGAAGCGAACCAAATTAATAAACTGATTGTGAAAATAAATCAATCCGCCGAGGGTAGTTATAACCGTTTATCGGCGCAATATTCATTGAATAAGATTTATTTAAACAACATGACTAAAGCCGAACGGGAAAACACCGAGGAGGGGCGAAAATTGGTTGCACAAACCAAAGAAATATACGAAGAAATGAAACGTTTGCAGGAAGCAACCGGGAAATTTCAATTGAACGTCGGAAATTATACGGAGGCATCCGACGCAATTATTGCGTATGGCGACAAATTAAAAGAAACGTTAGGTTTAAATAGCGCATTTGGCGAAAGTCTTTTGGCGTTAGGACGTGGCGGGGCTGAAAGTAAAGCAGTTTTTACAGCTATTGGCGACGGGGCAAAAGCATTGGGAAAAACTTTGTTGGGATTACTTTCAAACCCGGTATTTTTGGCGATTGCCGGAATTGCGGCGGCGGGTGCGGCGTTCAAATGGTGGTACGATTATAACGCCGGGTTAGTTGAGGCAACGAGATTGACGCAACAATTTACCGGGAAAAGTGGCGATGATTTGAAAGCGTTTAGAAATGAGGTGCAAGCCGTCGCCGATTCATTCAACGCAGATTTCCGGGAAACATTGATTGCAACAAACGCATTATCAAAACAATTTGGTATTTCTGCAAATGAGGCATTGCAATTGGTTAAGGATGGGTTTTTAGCCGGAGGCGATGCGAACGGGGAATTTTTAGACACGTTGAAAGAATACCCGGCATATTTCAAAGAGGCGGGAATATCAGCAGACCAATTTGTTGCAATTGTTACCCAAACAAACAAAATGGGTATCTTTTCAGACAAAGGCGTTGACGCAATTAAGGAGGCAAATTTGCGTTTGCGTGAAATGACGACGGCGACGGCGGCGGCTTTGGACGGTATCGGTATTTCGTCGGAACAAGTTCAAAAAGATTTGCAGACCGGAACCAAAACAACGTTCGATGTTATACAAGACGTTTCCGCAAAATTGGCAGAATTGCCGGATAATGCGGCAACGGTCGGGGCTGCAATTGCAGATATATTCGGGGGGCCCGGAGAGGACGCCGGATTGCAGTATTTGCGCACGTTGAAAGATATTTCAACAAACATGGATGAAGTAAAAGGGAAAGCCGGAGTTTTGGCGCAATTGCAGGAGGAACAATTGCAAAGCCAAATTGAGTTGCAAAACGCATTATCCGGGTTGTTTGACGCAACCGGAGGGAATTTTGAAACGTTGACAACGCAGGCAAAAGTTTTTGTTAACCAAGGATTGACGGCGATAATAAAAGGGGTTATTGATGTTGTCAATTACTTGATTGAGTTATACAATGAAAGTGTTTTGATACGTGCAATTTGGAATGGGATTGTTGCCGGATTCAAAACAACATTTGATACGTTGGGAAATTTGTTTGGATTCTTTATTGATATAGTCAAAGCAACCGGAACCGCATTAAAGGGGGCGTTTACGTTAGATTTTGACGAAGTAAAAAAAGGATTGGCAGATTATGCAGCAGCGTACGGAAATTTGGTTAAAGCCCAAGTTAAAGACATAACAGAAAATTTCCAAGAGGGTTTGGATGGTATGCAAAAGAAAATAAAACCGTTAACAATCCCGGTTTCTGTTGGAGATACCCCGACGCCACAAACAGACAATAAGCCCGTAACGACACAGAACCCAACCGTAACGCCAAGGGGTAAAAGCGATGCGGAAAAGGCAGCAGAACAACAAGCAAAGCAAATTGAAGCGGCATATAAAAAGAATTTGGAAGCAACCCGAAAATTGCAGGATGCACAATTGCAGTTGGAAACCGACGAATGGGCAAAGCGTCGCCAACAAACGCAATATCAGTATTCCCGCCAAATTGAGGATTTACAACACCAATTGCAGACCGAAAAGGATTTGAACGAAACCGGACGTCAAGCGATAAACGCCACAATTACGGCGTTGGAACAGCAACAAACCGAGGCGTTATTGAAAATCGAACAAGACCGACAATTGCAGGAATTAGCGTTACAGAAAGAAAGCATTGAATTACGTTTGCAAGCAGTCAAAGAGGGAAGCGAGCAGGAAAAACAATTGCGGATGCAGTTGTTGGAAAACGAAAGACAAACCGCATTATTACAGAACCAACAGAAACCGACCGGGCAACAGCAGGACGCCGCGGCGATTAATGCAAGTTTTGACGCAAAGGGAGCCGGAATTGCGGACGAATATTTGCAAGCGCAATTACAGATATTCGACCAACAACAAGCGTTGGCACAATCGGAGTTTGATTTGTTGAGAAATTCAGAAGCCCGGAAAACTCAATTCCGTTTGCAAGCAGAAAAGGAACGTTTGCAAAAGGTTTTAGAATTAAATCAGCAAGCCGCCAATAAATTGTCTGATGTTGAGGTACAAACAATTCAAAACACTATTAAAAAAATAGACCAAGAAATTGAGCAATCCAAAGGGGAGGAACGAGGAACAGACATTTACGGTTTGTTTGGGCTTAATTTGGACGACGACCAAAAAGAGGCAATTAATACGTCTATGCAATACGCATTGGATGCGTTAAATACATTCACGGCGGCACGTGTTGCCGCAGCAGATGCAGCCGTTGAGCAAGCGGATAAAGAGGTTTCCGCCGCACAATCGGCGTTGGATGCAGAATTGGAAGCAAGGGCAAACGGGTACGCCAATAATGTTGTACAAGCGCAAAAGGAGTTGGATTTGGCAAAGAAAAACCAAGAAAAAGCGTTGAAAGAACAACAGAAAGCGCAAAAACAGCAGGCAGCAATACAAACATTGCAGCAAATCGGAAACATGGTAACAGCAACGGCGCTGATATGGTCGCAATTAGGTTTCCCGTTTGCAATACCTGCAATTGCCGTAATGTGGGCGAGTTTTGCAGCGTCTAAAATCAAGGCGGCGCAATTGGCAAAACAGACCGGAGGAACCGGAGGAACGGAAACATACGGCGACGGTACCGTTGAACTTTTGGAGGGCGGTTCGCACCAA
>OAWB01000259.1_pt1 | contig 44106 bp, 36 predicted proteins | sample 1550621 | NCBI WGS metagenome assembly OAWB01 (sample SAMEA2580107, study PRJEB22360) | human gut metagenome | biome: human gut; feature: human-associated habitat; material: faeces | place: Denmark | collected 2008/2010
TCCATCCCAACCGGGGGTTCCGGGGGGTGTAGCGGCCGCCGTTGGAAAACTTGTTGATGGTCAGCAGACAGTTGTTGGTACAGCCCTTGCAGCGTGTCATAGAAGTGTCTACGGTCAAGGCAAAAATATCTTTCATTGGCAGCATCTGTGTCTGTGTGTGTTCTGTCTTAAAACGTTCCTTGGCGATCAGTGCAGCCCCGAAGGCCCCCATGATACCGGCGATGTCCGGCCGGATGGCATGGCATCCAGAGATGCGCTCAAAGCTTCTCAAAACAGCGTCATTGTAGAATGTTCCTCCCTGAACAACAATGTGTTCACCGAGAGATTTAGGATCTGTCAGCTTGATAACCTTTAAAAGCGCGTTTTTAATGACAGAGTAAGCAAGACCGGCGGAGATATCCCCCACGCTGGCACCTTCCTTCTGTGCCTGTTTTACCTTTGAATTCATAAATACTGTACAGCGGGACCCAAGGTCGATCGGTGTCTTTGAGGTCAGAGCCACTTTGGCAAAGTCCTGTACAGAATAGTTCAGGGACTTGGCGAAGGTCTCGATAAAGGAGCCACAGCCGGAGGAACAGGCCTCATTGAGCAGTACATTGTCCACGACTCCGTTCTTGATCTTGATGCACTTCATGTCCTGGCCGCCAATATCCAGGATACAGTCTACATTTGGATCAAAAAATGCGGCCGCATAGTAATGGGCAATGGTCTCCACTTCACCGTAATCTAGATTCAGCGCAGCTTTGATCAGATGTTCGCCGTAGCCTGTGGAACAGGAAGAGACGATGTTTGCCTCTTTCGGCATCTGCGAATCGATCTCTCTGAGGGCGTCAATGGTCGCGTTAAGAGGATTTCCATTGTTATTGGTGTAGTAACTGTAAAGAAGATCTCCTTTTTCGCTTACTAATGCCACCTTTGTAGTAGTGGAGCCGGCATCGATCCCCAGATAACAGTTGCCTTCATATGTAGAGAGATCCCCGCGCTTTACAATGTGGCGGTTATGATCTTTTAAAAACATCTGGTATTCCTGATCATCTTTAAATAAAGGCTCCAGCCGGTCAACCTCATGGTTCAGTTCGATCTTCCTGCTGAAGTGTTCCAGGAGATCAGTGAAATTTGTCGTCACCTCATCCTTGGAATTCAGAGCAGCTCCTACGGCCGCAAATAAGTGAGAGTGGTTTGGAGCGATGATCGCCTCACCTTCAAGACCAAGAGTACGAATGAAAGCCTCTTTCAATTCAGAGAGGAAATGCAGAGGCCCTCCCAAAAAGGCCACGTTGCCTCGGATCGGTTTTCCGCAGGCAAGACCGCTGATGGTCTGATTGACCACGGCCTGGAAGATGGAAGCCGCTAGATTTTCTTTTGTGGCGCCTTCGTTGATCAAAGGCTGGATGTCTGATTTGGCAAACACACCGCAGCGGGCTGCGATGGGGTAGATCGTGTCATAATTCTTGGCATATTCATTCAGTCCTGCGGCGTCTGTCTGAAGCAGAGATGCCATCTGGTCAATGAATGAACCAGTACCGCCGGCACAGACACCGTTCATGCGCTGGTCAATGCCGTTGGTGAAATAAATGATCTTCGCATCCTCTCCGCCCAGTTCAATGGCCACGTCAGTTCTCGGAGCGTAGTCCTGGAGTGCTGTGGAAACACAGACAACCTCCTGGCAGAATGGGATTTCCAGATAAGAGGAAATAGAAAGTCCGCCAGAGCCTGTCACTGTAGGGGCAAAGGTGAGATCGCCGATCTGGTCTTTGGCCTTTCTTAAAAGAGAAGCCAGGGTTTCCTGTATATTTGCATAATGTCTCTCATAGTCTGAGAACAGTATATTGTGCTGCTCATCGATCACCGCTACTTTGACGGTGGTAGAGCCGATATCAATTCCTAATCGTTTCATCTTAATTGTAACCTACTTTCCTTTCGATAGTAGTCTTATTATAAAATAAAGAAATTGAAATAACAAGATTCAACTGATCTCTTCTTACCTATTAAATAGTGCAGGAAAAAAGGATGAGAAAAAAATTCACTAAAATTAATCGGAAACAAATGAAAAACAAGGCATAGTCTATAAGAAAAAGGCAAAGGAAAGAATAAAATATGACAGAACGGGGAAACTGTAATGGAATTGTTTATGTAATCAAGGAAAAAGATACCTTATATCAGATTGCAAAACAATATAATGTGAGAGTAAGGGATATCATGAGGAGGAATCCTTATGTAAACATTTACAACCTGCAGATTGGTGATGAGTTATGTATTCCGGCAGCGGGACCGGTGATTTCAGGTGCTTTTGAGCCATATGTGGTGAAAGAAGGCGACACACTTATGAATATTATGGAAAATAAGAATGTTTCCTTTGAAAAATTAGCGAAATCAAACAAAAGTGTCAGTGAGCTTACCCTGCCTGTAGGGACAGTTCTGTTAATTGACAAAGAGAAATAATATCTCTATAATGAAACGTGAACTCGTGGAAAACAGGCGGATGGTGTCATCTGCCTGTTACCGCAGCGAAGTGGAAGGAGACCTAAATGATACAAATTTTTCGGACAATGGATGGCCGGATCAACGAAATATCTGAGTCCATAGAGGGCTGTTGGATTTCTGTGGTGGACCCTACAGCCACAGAGTTGGTGGAACTATCCCAAAAGTATCAGATTGATTTGGATCATTTAAAAGCGCCTCTGGATGAGGAAGAACGTTCCCGTATCGAGGTTGAGGACAACTATACCTTGATCATCGTGGATGTGCCCATCACAGAAGAGAGAAAAGAAAAGAACTACTTTGTGACGATCCCGTGCGGAATCATATTGACAGATCTGTGCCTGATCACCATCTGCCTGATGGACACGCCGGTGCTTTCCAACTTCAAAGAGGGAAGGGTCCGAAACTTCTGGACTTATAAGAAGACTAGATTCATACTGCAGATCTTGTTTCGCAATGCCTCACTCTACCTTCAGTACCTGCGGATTATTGATAAAAAAAGCGATGAGGTTGAAAAACAGCTTCATATTTCCACAAAGAATCAGGAGCTGATCGAGCTTTTGGAGCTGGAAAAGAGTCTGGTTTATTTCTCCACTTCACTGAGGGGAAATGAGCTTGTTTTAGAGCGCCTGTTAAAGATCGAGAAGATTAAGCAGTATCCGGAGGATGAAGAACTTCTGGATGACGTCATCATTGAGAACAAGCAGGCAATTGAGATGTCTGACATCTACAGCAATATCCTGAGCGGCACAATGGATGCCTATGCGTCCGTTATCTCCAATAATCTGAACATTGTCATGAAGGTTCTGGCGGTGATCACCATTGTCATGTCCATACCGACGATGATCGCCAGTTTTTGGGGGATGAACGTGCCTGTGCCCTTTGCGGACAGCCGTTTTGGATTTTTTGGACTTGTTGGGGTGTCTGTGGTGCTGACAGTGATCGGAAGTATTGTATTAGGAAAGAAAAAAACATTTTAGGAAAGGTAACATATGAATTGGTTAAATAAGCTTGAGAGGAAGTTCGGGCGGTTTTCCATCCCAGGGCTTCCAAAGTATATTATTCTTTTATACGTGGTTGGGATCCTTGTACAGTTTGCAGCGCCGGAGTTGTACAGTCTGTTTTCGCTGAATCCTTATCTTGTAATGCATGGACAAGTATGGAGGATCTTTACGTTTTTGCTGATCGCACCGTCTACAAACTTGTTCTTTATGATCTTTGTGCTGTTGTTTTATTATTCGATCGCATCGTCTCTGGAACAGGTATGGGGAAGCTTCCGCTTTACTATGTATTACCTGATCGGTGTTATCGGAACAGTTGCAGGGGCTTTTCTTACATATCTGATCCTCACGGTTTCAGGAGGGCAGATGAGCGCTATGTTTGTGGAGATGGATACTTTTTATCTGAACTTATCTCTGTTCCTGGCTTACGCTATGATGTTTCCTGACATGCAGGTACTCTTTTATATGATCATTCCGATGAAGGTAAAATGGCTGGCATATCTTGACGCCGCGTACCTTTTTTATACATTTTTTATCGCAACAGACTTTACAGTCATGGGAATTTCGATTAAAGTATCTATAGTGGTCGCACTGCTTAACTTTGTTCTGTTCTTTTTCTCAACAAAGAAAATGAAAGCAAAGGGAGCCAGATTCAGCCAGAAAGTAAAACAGAGGAAACGCAAAGCCCAGTTCGGGGAACCGGCTGGACATGTGGAACCAAAGAAAAATGGCGCAAGGCATGAATGTGCCGTCTGCCACCGGACAGAATTGGACGATCCCACACTGGAATTCCGGTACTGTTCCAAATGTGACGGGAATTATGAGTATTGCCAGGATCATCTGTTTACTCATATCCATGTCAAAAAGGACGATAAAGGAAATAATTAATTATTACAATTAATTGATTATACATTGTTATGAAAAGGAGATTAACTATGCTGACAAAAAAAACAAAGATTGTTTGCACGATGGGGCCTGCGACAGATGATGATGCGGTGCTCAAACAGCTGATGCTGGAAGGAATGGATATCGCGAGGCTGAATTTCTCTCACGGTGACCATGAGGAACAGCTTGGAAGGATCAAGAGAATTAAAAGATTCCGTGAAGAACTGAATATTCCGATCGCGATCTTACTGGATACAAAAGGACCTGAGATCCGTACAGGACTTCTGGAGACAGACGGAGACGTGGAATTAAAAGAAGGAAATGAATTTGTTCTGACCACAAGGGACATCAAAGGAAATGATTCTATCGTAGCAATTACATACGAAGAGCTTCCGCAGGATGTCACAGAAGGAAATACAATCCTGATCGATGACGGTCTGATCGAACTGAGAGTCAAAGAGATCAAAGACGGAACAGATATTGTATGTGAAATTGTAAACGGCGGACTTTTAGGAAGCCGTAAGGGAGTGAACGTACCGAACGTGCGCGTAAATCTTCCTTCCATCACAGAAAAGGATAAGAGAGACATTGAGTTCGGACTTGAAAACGGCATTGATTTTATCGCGGCTTCTTTCATCCGTAACGCAGATGCAGTCAATGAGATCAAGGACATCGTAAAAGCCCACAACATGGAAGTCGGCGTTATCTCCAAAATTGAAAACGTGGAGGGTGTGGAAAATATTGAATCCATCATCCAGGCTTCTGACGGAATCATGGTAGCCCGTGGAGATTTAGGTGTGGAAATTCCCGCAGAGGAAGTTCCGTTTATGCAGAAAGCAATCATTAAGAAATGCAACAATGCATTTAAGCCAGTCATCACAGCTACACAGATGTTAGACTCTATGATCAGAAACCCACGTCCGACAAGAGCGGAAGTAACAGACGTTGCCAATGCTATTTATGACGGAACCGATGCGATTATGCTTTCTGGAGAAACCGCGAAGGGGAAATACCCTGTGGAGGCCGTAAGGATGATGAACCAGATCGCCATCTCCACAGAACTGCATCTGGATACGAAGATCAAAGATTTTCGTTCCATCTATGTAAGCCGTGGAATCTCAGCAGCGGTTGCTTATTCTGCTGTACAGACTGCTCATAATATTAACGCAAAATGTATCCTGGCGTCCAGTATGTCCGGATTTACGGCAAGGATCGTATCTAAGTTCAAACCGGATGCACAGATCATTGGCTTGTCTCCGGATGAAGCGGTTGTGCGTAAGATGCAGCTTTACTGGGGAGTGCGTCCGTTTAAGTCACATAAGGCTTCCTCTACCAGAGAACTTTTGGATGAAGCTACGGATATCGTACTGAATGCAGATCTTGCACAGGAGAACGACATCCTGGTACTGACCGGAGGAGGTCCGGCAGACCACCGTGGAAAAGGCGTGACAAACATGCTGAAAGTAGTAAAAATCGGCGAATAAGGATAGACAGGGGGTGTGAAAGCATCCCCTTTTTGGTAAGGTGATAATTTATGAAGGTTGCTGAAAAAGTTTACATATCGGAAATTTTAACGATCACAAAAGCAAAGTTAATAAAGCGGATTGTAAAGGGAAAAAGCATTCCTTCGTTATATTGTATTACACTGCCGCTTGGAAATGTAGGAATTCTGGAAGTATACGAATACCGGGAGCTTTTAAAGGACTATTATCAGGACAAAGAGGTTACCGTTGTGGGATGTGCCGTCTCTAAACAGGACGCCTTCGTTATGGTCAGAAGGATCGTGGAAGAGATAAAACAGCAGGGTTGCCTTTTGCAGGTTCCTGAATTTTTTGAAGAGGAGTGAGGCAATGGCAGTTTTATGGATCATTTTAAAAATCATAGGAATACTGCTGCTGTGTCTCCTTGCATTGTTACTTCTGGTGCTGTTTGCGCCTGTCGGCTATGCCTGCCGGGGTGTCTGGAACGGCAGTGAGAAATGGGCCAGAGGCCGCATTTCCTGGCTTTTCTTTTTTGTCCGTATGAAGGTTGTGTGGAGAGAAGGAGAGGAGCCAGGCATTACTCTAAGGATACTGGGACTCCCCGTCTACAGCTCTGATGAGAAGCGATGGTCCTTTCTCAACAGGAAAACAGAGGATAATGTGGTAGAAATCAGGGATTCTGGGAAGGATATAAAAGAGCCGGACAGAGCAGCCCAGAAGACTTCCCGGCCGCTTTCAGAGGAACCGGCAAGTGAGAAAGAGCAACTTCCCGATGATATCCTGGATTATACCTGGGACGGGGAAGATTTGGAATCCTTTGAGGAGGAAGAGCCAAGAAAGCCGTCTTTCACAAAAAGGGTGAAAAGTTTCCTGCAAAGATGCTATAATACAGGTAAGCGTCTGTACAAAAGATTAAAATACATTTTAAACAGGGCTGGTTCTTTTAAGGAACTGCTGGAAGATGAGGAATTGATCAGTGCAGTCAGGCGTCTGTTTGGATACAGCAAGAAGGGGATCAGACATTTTCTTCCTAAGAAGCTCTCGGGAGAGATCACCTTTGGGTTTGAGGACCCCGCCGCGACAGGGCAGGCACTTGCCGCTGTGAGCGTTTTGATGCCGCTGTTCAGAGGAAGTCTGTATGTGGAACCGGATTTTGAAGAAGCAAGATTTGAAGCCGACCTGACTGTTTCGGGACGGATTTATGCGTTTTATTTTCTGAAGCTTGCCTGGGATATCTATCGGGATAAAGAGCTTTGGAGACAGAAGGAGCGTATCTTAAGAACAATAGGAGGTTAGTTTAATGAGCAAAGAAAAGTTTAATGAGACCGTGGACTCGTTATTCCAGGGCATTGAGGGATTTATGACCTCAAAAACGGTAGTCGGAGATCCGATTTATGTGAAAGACACGATCATCCTGCCGCTGGTGGACGTATCCTTCGGCATGGGAGCCGGGGATTACCGAGCAGACCGGAAAGCCCGCGGATACGGCGGCATCGGGGGAAAGATGACTCCCAGCGCCGTCCTTGTGATCCGTGATGGACAGACAAAGCTTGTCAATGTGAAAAACCAGGAGACCATTACCAAGCTGCTTGATATGGTTCCGGATGTGATCGACAAATTTACAAAAAAAGAAGAGACACTAGAAGACATTGTGGAAGACTTGGAAAACGAATGATAACCTCCCTATTGGGAAATGCCCTGTATTATCAGAAATCTATAATACAGGGCATTTTTATTCAATACTTTCCGTTTGTTTGCATATACTAGTTAATAAGCTTAAATAGGTGTGTATGTATGAAACGTGTTTGCGGAGTCGCTTTTTTCTTTTTCGGGCTGGGACTGTTTATCGGATTATTTATCCAAAGAGATTTCACACAGTTTGCAATGACAGGGGTCTGTATTTCATTGTCTTATTTTCTGTTTTTTCAATAGAATAATAGATACCGGAAGAGTCCGCCTTTTGCAGTAAATAAAGAATCAAAAAAAGAGCCGGAAATTCCAGCTCCCCTAAGGTTTATAATCAATCGGGAAAGATTATGCTCTTTCGACTTTACCTGATCTCAGACAAGAAGTACAAACGTACATTTTTTTAGCTGCACCGTTTACCTTCACTCTTACAGATTTGATATTTGATTTCCACATCTTATTTGATCTTCTATGTGAATGACTGACTGCATTACCAAAATGAGCGCCTTTTCCGCAGATAGCACATTTTGCCATGTTAGCACCTCCTTAACTCGATCTTATCCCTCTCTGGGACTGACAACTATTTCATTCTAACAGATTGATTTATAAAAATCAAGAAGAAATTCTCTTTTCTTTTTGGGAGGTAAATAGTATAATCTAAGTAGCGTTCCGGGCGTACGGCCCTGTATGGACGCAAAAGAATACGAAGTATGGAGGTAAAGCGATGAAAGGACATATGAACACGAAGAACGGCGAGATTTCTATCGAAAATCAAGTGATTGCTAAGTATGCCGGAATTTGTGCCCTTGGATGTTTTGGCATTGTCGGCATGGCAATGGTCAATATGAAAGACGGAATCGTAAAGCTGCTGACCAGAGATAATATAAGAAAAGGCGTTTTTGTTTCTGTGAAGAACAACAAAATTTCTATAGATTTTCACATTATTGTTTCTTATGGAGTTTCCATTTCTGCGGTGGCGGACAACCTGATGTCTTCTGTGAAGTACCGGGTTGAAGAATTCACCAGCCTGGAAGTGGAGCGGATTAATGTATACGTTGAAGGCGTGAAAGATATAGGATAATTACGGAGGCAGGATAAATGAAGCAAATCGACGCGGCTTTGCTCAAGAAGATGTTCATCGGCGGAGCAAAGAGACTGGAAGCTCAAAAAGAGCATATCAACGAATTAAATGTGTTCCCGGTACCGGACGGTGACACGGGAACCAACATGACCATGACGATCATGTCGGCGGCAAAAGAAGTGGGAGCTATTGAGGACCCCACCATCGAGGATCTGGCAAAAGCAATCTCAGGAGGGTCCTTAAGAGGAGCCAGGGGTAACTCCGGAGTGATCTTATCCCAGTTGTTCAGAGGATTCACAAAACAGATTAAATATTTGGACAGCCTGACCACCAGAGATGTGGCGGCAGGTTTTAAAAAAGCAGTGGACACTGCATATAAAGCAGTCATGAAACCAAAGGAAGGGACGATCCTTACGGTGGCAAAGTCCGCTGCGGACAGCGCCATGAGATCAGCCAAAAAAACAGAAGATTTTGAAGAGTTTGCCAAGACTGTCATGCAGGATGCAAATGCTACGTTATTAAAGACTCCGGAGATGCTGCCTGTCTTAAAGGAAGCGGGAGTGGTAGATTCGGGCGGACAGGGACTCATGGAGGTCCTTCAGGGAGCCTATGATGTGCTGCTTGGCAAAGAAGTAGACCTTGAGGTGGCAGTGGCATCGAAACAGAAACAGAAACCTGTGGGTGCTGCCATGGGAGAGACGGCGGATATCACGTTCGGTTACTGTACCGAGTTTATTGTCATGCTGGAAAAGGATTTCGGTTCAAAGCAGGAGCAGGAGTTTAAGGATTATCTCACAGCCATGGGAGATTCCATTGTGGTAGTGGCGGATGAGGATATCGTAAAGGTCCATGTGCACACAAACCATCCGGGCAAGGCCATTGAAAAGGGCCTGAGCTTTGGATCCCTGACCAGTATGAAGATCGACAATATGAGAGAAGAACACGAGGAGCGTTTAAACTTAAGCCGCCAGGCAGAAGAAAAGGCACCGGCTCCGAGAAAGGATATGGGGTTTGTAGCGGTATCCATCGGAAGCGGGCTCAATGATATTTTCAGGGAACTGGGTGCGGATTATCTGATTGAAGGCGGACAGACCATGAATCCAAGCACCGAGGATATGCTCAACGCCATTAAGCAGGTAAATGCGGACCATGTGTTCATCCTTCCGAATAATAAGAACATCATATTGGCTGCCCAGCAGGCAAAAGCCCTGGTGGAGGACAAGGAGATCATCATTATCCCGACAAAGACGGTTCCGCAGGGGATTTCTGCTTTGATCGCATTTGAGACGGAGAGCAGTGTGGAAGAGAACGAAGCGGCCATGACCGAGATGATGAACGGTGTCAAGACCGGAGAAGTTACCTATGCAGTCCGAGATACGTCCATCGATGGAAAACAGATCAGAGTAAATGACATTATGGGCATAGACGATGACGGGATCCAGGAAGTGGGCAAAGATGTCCAGGAAGTGACGATGGGACTCTTGAGGAGCATGGTGGATGAAGACAGCGAACTGATCTGTATCTATTACGGAGAAGAGACGCCGGAAGAAAAGGCACTAGAGCTTTCCAAGAAGGCGGAGGAGTTATACCCGGACTGTGAAGTCCAGGTGGAATACGGCGGACAGCCGATTTACTATTTCCTGCTGTCTGTAGAATAAAATCAGCAAGTAGAAAAGAAAAGGGAGCAGCGGATGTTCCCTTTTCGTGTTTTAAAGGAGTAACCATTTCATGAACGGGGATACGAATATACAGTGCCTGAAAGGGATCGGGGAGAAAACATATAAAGGATTTAAAAAGCTTGGGGTGGAGACGGTGGACAGCCTGATCACAATGTATCCAAAATATTATCTGACCTATGAGGATCCGGTTCTGCTCTCTGAGCTCACAGCAGGGGAGAGGGCAGCGGTTTTAGTGAGGATCGCATCGGATGTGAACATCCGGTATGTAAGAGGCTTAAAAATCGTTTCGTGCCTTGGAAGGGACAGTTCCGGCACCATGACTTTTACATGGTTTAATATGCCGTACTTAAAAAAGCAGATTCACCGGGGAGAGGACTATATCTTTGTGGGAACACCGGTGTTTAAGAACGGACGTCTGATGATGGAGCATCCGGAGATATTTCAGGAGCAGGACTATGCTGCAAAGCAGGAGACACTTCAGCCGGTCTATCCGCTGACTTCCGGGATCACAAACAAGACAGTGAGCAAGGCAGTTTTGCAGACCGAAGAGTATATAAAAAGCATCCGGGAATATCTCCCGGACCAGGTTTTGTCAGAAAACCGTCCCATGGATTATAGTGAGGCGATCTGGAACGTCCATTTTCCAAAGGATAAAAAGACACTTGTGGAGGCAAAAAAAAGGCTGATCTTTGACGAATTTTTTATTTTTATGGCTGGTATGAACCTGATGAAACAGGAACATCGGGAGGAGAAAAACCGATATCAGATCCCGGTATGTGATGAGGCGGACAAGCTGACGGCTTCTCTTCCGTATGAACTCACAGGAGCTCAGAAAAGGGCTTTAACGGAGATGCAGAAGGATCTGATGGGAGAGAAGGTCATGAACCGTCTTGTACAGGGGGATGTCGGATCAGGAAAGACGATCCTCGCCGTTATTCTTCTATTGATGTGTGCCAAGGCGGGGTACCAGGGCGTTTTGATGGCTCCCACTGAAGTGCTTGCAAGCCAGCATTACGAGACCTTCCTTTCGTTGCTGGGGCCGTTCGGTGTGTCTGTGGCACTGCTCACTGGGTCCACAAAAGCAAAGGAAAAAAGGGAGATCTATCAGGGGATCAAAAACCATGAGTATGATATTGTTATTGGTACCCACGCCCTGATTCAGGACGCGGTGGAGTACGACCAGCTTGCCCTGGTCATCACCGATGAGCAGCATAGATTTGGTGTGAGGCAGAGAGAAATTCTCTCCAAGAAAGGGGAACAGCCCCATGTGCTCGTGATGAGCGCCACCCCGATTCCAAGGACGCTGGCGATCATCATGTATGGGGATTTGGACGTATCGATCATTGATGAGCTGCCCAGCAACCGTCTTCCTATTAAGAACTGTGTGGTGAACCAGAGCTACCGCCCCAATGCCTACCGTTTTATGGAGCGGCAGGTGGCGGAGGGGCGCCAGATCTATATTATCTGCCCTATGGTGGAGGAGAGTGAAGCCATGGAAGGCGAAAATGTGATTCAATATGCCAATATGCTGAAAGGACAATTTCCTCCCAGTGTACATATCGGGGTACTTCATGGTAAAATGAAACCAAAGGAAAAGCAGAAAATCATGGATGAGTTTTCAGAGCGCCGCATCGACATTTTAGTTTCCACAACGGTCATTGAGGTGGGGGTCAATGTACCCAACGCTACGGTGATGATGGTGGAAAATGCAGAGAGATTTGGACTGGCCCAGCTCCATCAGCTGAGGGGGCGTGTCGGAAGAGGCAAACACCAGTCTTATTGTATTTTTATGAGCGGAGCCAAAAAGAAAGAGACTATGGAGCGTCTTGAGGTGCTGAACAAGTCAAACGATGGTTTTTATATCGCGAATGAGGATCTGAAGCTGAGGGGTCCCGGAGACTTTTTCGGTGTTCGTCAGAGCGGCATGATGGACTTTGTTCTGGCTGACATATACACCAATGCAGATCTTTTAAAACAGGCAAGCGATGCAGTGCATCAGCTGTGTGAGGAAGGATTTGATTTTTCCACGCTGAGAAACAGCCGCCTTGGGAAACAGATTTCGCTTGCCAACAGAATATAAAGGAGGGAGTGCTATGATGCGTGTGCGTTTGCATTTTACAGGGAGAGTCCAGGGAGTGGGATTCCGCTATTTTGCCCAGATGAATGCCTCACAGTTTAACGTGACAGGATGGGTGAAGAATATGTATGACGGCTCTGTCACAGCAGAGGCTCAGGGAACGAAAAAACAGATTGAAAGTTTTATTGAAGCCATGAAACACGGGCACAGGTTCATGCGGATTGACCACATGACAGCCGAGGAATGCCCGGTTTTACAGGGGGAAAAGGACTTCAAAGTCAAGTATTAAAATCTCCTTGAAAAAAATGTTATTCCATGTAAAAACTCTCAGTGTATCTTTTGTGTTATTAAACATACTATCTTCGTAACAAAAAACAACAAAAGAAACGGAGGTCTTTCAAAATGGAAGAACGTACTTCAGCAAACAGCAAAGGTAACAACAGAGTGGAAGTTCCAGAGGCTAGAGAAGCACTGGACAGATTCAAATTCGAGGTTGCTAATGAAATCGGTGTAGACTTAAAAGAAGGATACAACGGACATTTAACAACTGCTCAGGCAGGTTCTGTTGGAGGAGAAATGGTTCGTAAAATGATCCGCAGACAGGAAGAGGAAATGTCTGGACGTTAGTCAACAGGCTCATACGAATTTGTTTTAACTCGTAATTTCGATGAAAGAACGAAAGAAAAAGAGGGGCAATCAGAGCATCAGTTCTGATTGCTCCTTTTATGTGCGCTGAACTAGGCTTGTCTGCTTTGATCTTAATTCACAGGAAATTCCTTGTTATTTAGTTGACAAATTATCTGAATATAATACAATAGTAGGGAGAAAAAACAAAGGAAGATAAAATTATGCGAGTGATTTCAGGAAAAGCCAGAAGCTTGAGGCTCAAAACGCTGGAAGGTATGGATACAAGGCCCACCCAGGACCGCATCAAAGAAACACTGTTTAATATGGTCCAGCATGATGTGGCGGGAAAGGATTTTTTAGATCTGTTTGCGGGCAGCGGCGCTATTGGTATTGAAGCCCTGAGCCGGGGATGCAGACAAGCCGTGTTTGTGGAAAATCATAAAAAAGCGGCGGCCTGTATCCGGGAGAATCTAATACATACGAAACTTACCGGGGATGCCCAGGTCCTTGTGACAGATGTTTTAAGCGCGTTGAGAAAGCTTGAGGCAGAAGGCAGAACCTTTGATTTTATATTTATGGACCCTCCGTATAATAAAGGGATGGAGGGATCCGTGCTCAGAGAACTTGATCATTCTTCCGTGTGCGGGGGGCAGACTCTCGTTATTGTAGAATCCAGTCTGCAGACAGAGTTTGAGGATGGAATGTTCGACCATCTTAAAATAGTAAAGGTAAAGCAATACAAAACAAACAAACACACTTTTTTGCAAAAAATGCAGGAGGACTGATCAATGAGCATCGCAGTATATCCGGGAAGTTTTGACCCGGTTACCTATGGGCATCTGGATATTATCAAACGTTCCATAAGGGTCTTTGACAAAGTCATCATCGGGGTATTAATCAACAGTGAGAAGAATCCGATGTTTTCAACAGAAGAGAGGGTGGAATTCCTGCTGGAAGCCACAAAAGATATGGATAACGTAGAAGTGAAATCTTTTTCCGGTCTATTGGTGGACTTCGCCAGGGAAAACCATGCGGACATCACAGTCCGGGGGCTTCGCGCCGTGACTGATTTTGAATACGAACTGCAGATCGCCCAGATCAACAATAAGCTGGACTCCAATCTGGATACGATGTTTTTTACGACCAGCACGGAATATGCTTATCTAAGCTCAACGATCGTCAGAGAAATTGCATCCTACCATGGAGACATCAGTGAACTGGTACCTCCATACGTGGAACAAAAGCTGAAGCAAAAATTTAGAGAAAGTATAGAGGGAGAAGCATGAGTGAGAAATATTTGCATGAAATGATTGATGACATTGAGATTTTAATCGATGAGGCTAAGCCTGCTAGATTTAATCCCGGTAAAGTTGTCATTGACAGGGATGTGCTGATTACGGTTATCGAGGAGCTGAGAAAGCAGATCCCCGGTGAGGTGGAGCGCAGCCATAAGGTTATGATGAACAAGGATGCGATTCTGGAGGATGCCAGGATCAAGGCCCAGAACATCGTGGATCAGGCGGCCAGAGAGGCCGGAGAACTCATCGATGAGAATGAGATCGTGGAGATGGCGAAGATGCGGGCAGGAGAGATCGAGGAGGCGGCGTTAGAACATGCCAATGAGGTCATCCACAATGCCAACGAGGAAGCCGAACAGGTGAGATACGGAGCACTCCAGTACACCTGTGACATTATGGAGGACGTACAGGATTACATAACCAAAGTAAAAGAAGGGCAGCAGAGCCTGTTTGACCAGCTGCTTTCTACTTTAGAGAGTGATATCGGTTCCATCAGCACTAACTACGAAGAGATCAAGCAGCAGCTTGACAGCGCTTCCAGGACAAAACCAAGAACTGTGGAAGATTTCGTTTCACAGGAGGAAGAGTAGCATACCGCTGCTTATGACAGCAAATATCATTTTAAAGATTAAATAGCTTTTCATAGACAGCTGCGATTTTTGGCAGACGCTCTTGACCTGCGCCATACTGCATAGGCCGCCGAAGGAGCTCACTGCAAGAATGGCAGCTGCTTTCTGTCTGAAATTAAGAGATAAAAGGCTCACATGGGAGATCCCGGTTGTGATCTCCAGCATACCGATGACCGGAGATGAGACGGCAGCGGAAAGGACTCCACTCTGCAGCAGAGAGGATATAATGGAAAATATCATGATAAAAATGCCTATGGTGAAGATCGTCTTTAAGCTGTCAAAGATGATATCATCAAAAGATTTTATAGCCGCTGTCATAGGTTTTTGCTGATGGATATGTAAAAAGCCGCTGCCTTTATTCTTGCAGAAGATAAAAATAAAATACAGAAGGTTTGGAACATAAAGGCAGCAAAAATAAAGGGGGACAGACAAAGCGCCCTTTAAGATCAAAGTGAGGGTGAAGCCGATGGAAAACATAGGGCTTACGTTATTGCAAAGTACAAGAAGGGCTTCCCCTTCTTTTTTTGTATAGGAACCGGATAATACCAGGTCGTTGATGATCTTGCCGCCCAGTGGATAACCGCATAAAAACCCCATGAGAACCGTGTAAGCCAGATCCTTATTCAGCCATGGGAACAATCTGAATAAAGGATAAAACAGATAGGAGATGTAGTGGACAGTTTGGTATTTCATCATTAGGTTGGTCAGGAGAAAAAACGGCAGGAGGGTGGGAACGATGGTACCGGACCAGAGCAGCAGGCCGCTTTTGGCACCTGCCACACACTGCTCCGGAAATAGGAACAATAGGAATGCTGTTAGAATCAAACAAAGCTGATAAAAGTATTTACCCATAGAAAAACCCCCTGTCCTCTACAGCCTATGAAAGGAAAGGTTATATTATGATTTGTTCTTCCTTAAGCTTTGTTTTAAATTTGGCGCGGAGTATCATCTGATAGAGAGCGTCCGCTTTTTGCTCTGTAAAAAGCATCTGTTCCTGGACGTTTGTCAGAGGATCCTCAAGAGGTCTCAGATGGCGGACCATAGGCCATTGTTTGTTGTTTTTGATTTCACGTATTAAGACGGAAGCATCTTTACGGAAGCCGAGGATCTGGAAGTAGAGAGGCTGTCCTGAATTCACGTAACGGTCATTGCAGGACTGCTTCATATTGAGGAGGATGTGCAGAAATCCTCTGCTGATCCGGCTCCAGGTGAGACTTTTGTTTTTTACAGCTTCGATCTGGCAGGAAAACGGCTGCCCGGGTACGGTCATGTTTCTGATACGGTCGCTTAGATCCCCGGAGATGTCCCAATAGTCTTCAAAAGAGGATTCCGTGCAGAGTTTATAGGACAGAAGATCCGAGAAATCGTCCAATAACACAGGGAACTGGCGCTGATACGTGTTACGTAACAGCGGGTGCAGATTTTCCGGGACACTTCCAAGGGCCTTATTTAAACCGTCATAAACAGCCAGCCGTGACCGGATAGCGGAGGCAGAGCTGATATCCCCGGAAAGGTCAAGACTGTGGTGGCTGCTGTGTTTTCTTGGGATGCAGAATGGACGGATGCTGCTGTTTCTGCGCTTAAGTGCCATGATATATTCAAGTCCCAGCAGATTGTTGGGCTCTTTCAGGACTTCGGTGTCACTTTTGGAGCATCCCAGTGATAGAAATGCATTCTCCCTCGCTTTGGGATAGGAGATGCCGGTCTTTAAAAGCAGTTTGATCTGTTCTGTGAGATCCTGTTCCCTGTCGGCGAGAAAGTTGCCCAGAGAAAGCAGGCGGCTCAGAGAACCGCATTCACTGCCGAAGGAAAGGATATCCACAACCCCCAGGGAATCCAGAAGGGCGATGCTGCCGTCGGCAAAGTAGGGAGCGCTCCCGGCAGAAAACCACAACGGCAGCTCCAGCACCAGATCGGCCCCATTCATCAAAGCCATTTTTGTTCTCAGTTTTTTTTCCATGACAGCTGGACCACCGCGCTGTACATAATTTCCACTCATCAGTGCAATGATATAATCAGCACCTAAAATACGTTTTGTCTTTTCGATATGGTAAAGATGACCGTTATGGAACGGATTGTACTCACAAATGATTGCCGCAGTTTTCATTGCTGGTCTCCTTTCTTTTGTGAAATCATTATAACAAAGAACTGGAAAAAGGTAAAATTGCACAAAAAAGAGGAAATAAAAGGCTGAAACTTGCTATTAAAAATAAAAGATAGTAAAATGAAAACATTATGAGATGAGATGTACAGGGAAAAGTACAACAAGGCATATTGTATACAACTAACGAATATTGTATAATTTCCATGATAAGAATTCATCTTTGTAGAAAGTTGGAAGGAGCAACGTAATGAGTTTTATTGATGTGATTAAAGAACGAGCTAAAAATGAAAGAAAGAAGATTGTCCTGCCGGAGACCGGAGATCCCCGTACGATTGAAGCGGCTGACACAGTATTAAAGGAAGGGATCGCCGATGTGATCCTGGTGGGAAACAAGGAAGACATTTTAAGCCGGGCAGAGGGATTTGACCTTTCCCAGGCAACTTTTGTAGATCCAGATAACTGCGAGAGACTCAATACATATATTGAATCTTTGTGTGAAGCTAGAAAGAGCAAAGGTCTTCTGCCGGAAGACGCGAAAGAGATCCTGCTCTCCAATCCTCTGTTTTTCGGAGCTACGATGGTGCGCTCCGGGGATGCGGACGGTATGGTGGCTGGTGCCGTAAACTCATCTGCAAACGTTCTGCGCTCTGCGCTTCAGGTTGTCAAGACAGCTCCGGGAACAAAGATCGTTTCTGCCTTTTTCCTTATGGTAGTGCCGGACTGTGATCTGGGTGCCAACGGTACTTTTGTATTTGCAGACTGCGGACTGAACCAGAATCCTAATTCAGAACAGCTGGCAGCTATTGCAGGAAGTTCCGCACAGACCTTCAAACAGCTCGTGGGCGAGGAACCTAGAGTTGCCATGCTCTCTCATTCTACTGTGGGAAGCGCAAAGCACGATGACGTGAAAAAAGTAGTAGAAGCCACTGCCATCGCAAAAAAAGATTATCCGGATACATTGATCTGCGGAGAACTGCAGCTGGATGCGGCTATTGTACCTGAAGTTGCGGCTTCCAAAGCTCCTAGAAGCGAAGTGGCAGGAAAAGCCAATGTTCTTGTATTCCCTGACCTGGACGCCGGAAACATCGGATACAAATTAGTCCAGAGACTTGCCAAAGCAGAAGCCTACGGACCAGTTATCCAGGGTATTGCAAAGCCGGTCAACGACTTATCCCGTGGATGTAAGGCAGAGGATATTGTCGGTGTTGTGGCCATCACAGCAGTACAGGCACAGCTCACAGAAAATAATTAGAGATTAGAGTATATAGGAGAATTAAGAATGAAAGTTTTAGTTATCAATTGCGGAAGTTCCTCACTGAAATATCAGCTGATCGATTCTGACACGGAAGACGTTTTGGCAAAAGGCCTCTGTGAGAGGATCGGGATCGACGGAGCCCTGACCCATGAGCCGGCAGGAAAAGACAAGATTAAGACAGCTCCTGCCATGCCGGATCATAAGACAGCCATTGGCATCGTATTAGAACAGCTTACGGACAAAGAAAACGGAGTGATCGCTTCCCTGGATGAGATCAGCGCAGTAGGCCACAGAGTCGTACACGGCGGAGAAAAGTTCACAAAATCCTGTATCATCACAGAGGATGTGTTAAAAGAGATCGAGGCATGCAACGTATTCGCACCGCTCCACAACCCAGCTGCCCTGATCGGGATTGAAGCATGCCAAGAACTGATGCAGGACAAGCCGATGGTGGCAGTGTTTGATACTGCGTTTCACCAGACGATGCCGGAAAAAGCCTTCCTCTACGGAATTCCAAGAAAGTACTATGACGAAGACGGCATCCGCCGTTATGGGTTCCACGGGACATCCCATCAGTTCGTCTCCAATGAAGCCGCAAAAATGCTCGGAAAAGACATCAAAGATCTCAATATCATCGTATGCCATTTAGGAAATGGAGCCAGTGTCACAGCTGTCAAAGGCGGAGAATCCGTGGATACTTCCATGGGATTGACACCGCTTGAAGGGCTGATTATGGGTACCCGTTCCGGTGATCTGGACCCAGCCATCCTTGAATTTATTGCAAACAAAGAGAATAAGACGGTATCCGAAGTTGTAAACATCTTAAACAAAGAATCCGGAGTGCTCGGACTGTCAGGCGGAGTCTCCTCTGATTTCAGGGACGTAAAGGCTGCAAAGGCAGAAGGAAACAAGGCCGCCAAGGCAGCACTGGACGCATACGCATACCGTGTAGCAAAATACATTGGGGCATACACTGTGGCAATGAACGGAGTGGATGCCATCGCATTTACCGCAGGACTCGGTGAAAATGACGATGCGACAAGGGCAGCCATCGGAGAATACTTAGAGTGTATTGGTGCCAAGATCGATGCTGTAAAGAACGATGTACACGGGAAAGCGGCAGTGATCTCCACAGATGACTCCAGGGTAAAAGTGCTCTGTATTCCGACCAACGAAGAAGTGATGATCGCAAGAGACACCGTTGCTCTTGTAAAATAAAATTACTTGACAAACAAATATGACGTTTGTATAATAGACAAGTATGAAATTTTAGGAGATAGTATGCTAATTCAGTTATCAAAATTATTGTCAATGCCAAATCATGAACAGACAGTGGAGTGTTCTCTGGATATGGACGAGCTTGTCCTTAAAAGGGGAAGTTATCCGGTCCTTGAAAAGTCTTCTTTCCCGGTTGTTTTAAGGAATGAAGGAAAACGGACGGTATCCATTGCGTTTGAGACAAGTATCACAGTCGGGATGCCTTGTGACCGGTGCCTTACTGAGGTCCCGGAAAAGATTCGGCTCAATGTCTATAAAGCATTGGATTTTGATGACATAGAAGAAACTTGTAAGGATCAAGTGTCTTTCCTAGATGGAAGCAGCCTGGACGTGGATGAACTTATTCTTGAGGAAGTGATTCCTCTGCTGCCGACAAAGGTGTTATGCGATGAAGATTGCAGAGGGCTTTGTCCGGTGTGTGGAGCGAACCTGAACAAGGAAGAGTGCGGCTGCGACCGGACGGTCCAGGATCCACGGATGGCAGCTATCCAGGATATTTTTAAGAATTTTAAGGAGGTGTAATACCAATGTCAATCTGTCCAAAGAATAAATCTTCAAAAGCGAGAAGAGATAAACGTAGAGCTAACTGGAAAATGACTGCACCGGCTTTAGTAAAGTGCAGCAAGTGCGGTGAATTAATGATGCCTCACAGAGTGTGCAAAGCCTGCGGATCTTACAATAAAAGAGAAATTGTAAATGCTCAGTAAGAATTGACAGCAGCACATGTTGTCTTCGATTGCCATGCGTTTAGACTATATTAGTTTAAGCGGATGGCATTTCTTTTAATTTAAGAATGATGTATCAAGGAGGTTTTATATGGAAAAGATAGTTAAGGTTGCGCTGGATGCCATGGGTGGCGACAATGCGCCCGGGGAGATCGTCAAGGGCGCAGTAGACGCGGTCAATGAAAACAGCAACATCAAGGTATATCTTGTGGGAAAATCCCCGAGGATCCACGAGGAACTGAAAAAATACCGTTACAAAAGTGAGCAGGTTGAAGTCGTCAATGCAGAAGAAGAAATTTCTTGTGATGAATCACCGGTGGAGGCGATTCGTAAGAAGAAAGATTCTTCCATGGTAGTCGGAATGAAAATGGTGAAAGACCAGACTGCAGATGCGTTTGTCTCAGCGGGAAGCTCAGGTGCGATCCTTGTGGGAGGGCAGTTCGTGGTAGGCAGGATCAAAGGTGTGAAGCGTGCGCCTTTGGCAGCGTTGATGCCGACGACCAAGGGTGTCTCTCTGATCATTGACAGTGGGGCCAACATGGATGCCAAACCGGAATATCTTTTGGAGTTTGCAAAAATGGGCTCCATTTATATGGAAGACGTGGTGGGAGTCAGGAAACCGAAGGTGGCCATTGTAAATGTAGGTGTGGAAGAGGCCAAAGGAAATACGCTTGTAAAAGACACATTCCCGCTTCTAAAGGAATGCAGCGATATCAACTTTACCGGAAGCATAGAGGCCAGGGATATTCATTCCGGACAGGCAGATGTGGTCGTGTGTGACGCTTTTGTGGGAAACGTGATCCTGAAGCTGTCAGAGGGACTTTCTTCCACGCTCATGTCCATTGTAAAAGACGGAATGATGCAGAGCTTACGTGGAAAGATCGGTGGACTTCTCGTCAAACCGTCCTTGAAAAAGACATTAAAACGATTTGACGCGTCAGAACACGGCGGAGCGCCCCTTCTGGGACTAAACGGGCTGGTAGTGAAAATGCACGGAAGTTCCAAAGCAAAAGAAACAAAGAATGCCATTATCCAGTGTATCGCATTCTCAGAAGCCAAAATCAACGAAAAGATCAAAGAACAGATTGTAAAGGAAAAGTAAAAGGTATGAATCAATCAAATCAGGAAGATTTTCAGAAAAGGATCAAGATTCGTTTCCATGACCAGAAATTACTGACAACAGCATTGACACACAGTTCCTATGCAAATGAGCGAAAATTACCCAGAGGGAAAGATAATGAACGCCTGGAATTTTTAGGGGACGCAGTGCTGGAACTGATTATGAGTGACTATTTATTTAAGACTTACAGAGACGAACCGGAAGGGAAACTGACAAAAATGAGAGCAAGCCTTGTCTGCGAACCAACGCTTGCGTTTTGTGCCAAGGATATCGCATTGGGAGATTACCTGCTTCTCAGCAAAGGTGAGGATCTTACAGGAGGACGGGAGCGCAACTCAATCCTTTCGGACGCGTTTGAGGCTGTCATAGGAGCTGTGTATCTGGATCAGGGATTTGAGGAGGCCAGAAAGTTTGTGGAGACTTATCTTCTTCAGGATGTGGATGAAAAGGTGCTGTTTTATGATGCCAAAACTTCACTTCAGGAGTTGGTACAGAGTATATCCAAAGAATCCCTCTCGTATATACTGACGAAAGAGGAAGGGCCTGACCATCAAAAGACTTTTACGGTGGAGGCCAAACTGGGCGGAAAGGTTATCGGGACCGGAGCCGGCAGGAGCAAGAAAAGTGCGGAGCAGATGGCAGCCTATGAGGCAATGAAACATAAGGACAGAATATTGAGGTAGCTATGTATCTGAAAAGCATTGAAGTAAACGGATTCAAATCCTTTGCCAATAAAATGATTTTTAAATTTGACAGTGGTATCACGGGCATCGTGGGACCCAATGGGAGCGGAAAGAGCAACGTGGCGGATGCAGTCCGGTGGGTGCTGGGTGAACAGAGCGCCAAACAGCTTCGGGGCGCCAAGATGGAGGATGTGATTTTCTCTGGCACGGAGATGAGAAAGCCCATGGGTTCTGCTTATGTTGCTATCACGATGGATAACAGTGACCAGAGCCTTCCCATAGGGTTTGACGAAGTGACAGTGGCCAGGAGGGTTTACCGTTCCGGAGAAAGTGAATACTTGATGAACGGAAGTCCGTGCAGGCGGAAGGATATCGTAGAGTTATTCTTTGACACTGGAATTGGAAAGGAAGGATATTCTATCATCGGGCAGGGCCAGATTGACCAGATTCTGAGCGGAAAGCCGGAAGACCGGAGAGAATTGTTTGATGAGGCTGCCGGGATTGTCAAGTATAAGAAAAACAAGCTTGAGACCGAGAAGTCTCTGGAGGCTGAACGGGACAACTTAAACCGTGTGACTGATATTCTTTCTGAGTTGGAACGCCAGGTGGGACCGCTAAAGCACCAGTCTGAAAAGGCAAGGGAATATCTCGGATACCGGGACCGGTTAAAAGAATATGATACTTCCATGTTCCTGCTGGAAAACGGCAGGCTTTCAGAGGAGATGGAAGCCCTGGACGAAAAGATAACGATTGCCCAGAGGGAAGTGGACGATGCAGGAAGGCGTCTGGAACAGACAAAAGCCGAGTATGAAAAACAGGATCAGGCACTCAACGAATTAAAGTCTGAGATCGAAACCAGGACAGAAGGGCTTTCTGAAGCCAAGGTGGACAAAGAAAAGCAAGAAGGCCAGATCAAAGTCCTGAGAGAACAGATGAATACGGAGCGCATGAGAGAGACGCATCTGGCTTCTGACATTCAGCGTCTTGCCGGGGAAAAGGAAGACAAGCAAAGCCAGCTTGCTAAGCTTCAAGGGGAACAGGAAGAGATCAGAGAAGCGTTAAAGAAAGCCCAGGAAGAAACTGTGGAGAGTGAGAGCCAAGTCGCATTTCTCCAGAAAGAGATCCAGGACACAGAAGCGGAACTGGAAAAGGTCAGGAGAAACCAGCAAAGCTTTGCCAACAATCAGATGAATCTATCCAACCGGCTGCAGCACGTGGAGACTGTACGCGAGCAGCTGGAGGTGAGGATCTCCCATGTTGATTCTCAGGCCCAGGAATCCAGGCAGCACAGAATAGAACAGGAACAGAGAAAGCAGCAGGAAAATCAGAGAAAGCAGAGGCTTTTAGCGGAGAAACAGAAGCTTTCAAACGACCTGGTGGCGGAAAGAAATCTCTACGCCGTGCTGGAAAAAGAAAGAACTTCAGCGCAGGAAAACCTTGCGTCCCAAAAAGAGAGCTTCCATCGCAGCCAGTCCAGCTATGAAACACTGAGAAACATGGCAGAACGCTATGAGGGATATGGGTTCGGCATCAAAAGGGTCATGGAACAGAAAGCCAAGCAGCCGGGAATCATCGGCGCAGTGGCCGATATCATGAAGGTAAAGAGAAAGTACGAGCTTGCTGTGGAGACCGCCCTGGGCGGAGCTATACAGAATGTGGTAACAGACTCCCAGCAGACAGCAAAAGAAATGATTGGATTCTTAAAAAGGAACCGGTACGGAAGAGTTACCTTTCTGCCTTTGGATGCCATCAAGTCCAGGGGAGGATTTCCGAGGCCTGACGCACTGAAGGAGGAGGGTGTCATCGGCACCTGTGACCAGCTGGCCAGCTATGACGAACGGTTTTCTGACCTGTTTCATTCCCTTTTAGGACGTGTGCTTGTGGTGGAGAGTATCGATGACGGTATCAGGATCGCGGGGAAATACAATCATTCTTTCCGCATTGTTACACTGGAAGGGGATGCTCTGAACCCTGGAGGTTCCATGTCCGGAGGTGCCTACAAAAATAAGAGCAATCTACTGGGAAGAAACCGGGAGTTAAAAGAGTTAAAGCAGAAGCTTTCAAAAGACAGGGAGCAGATTTCTAGTTTTGCAGAAGTTTTGGATGAAAAAACGGCAGAGCTACAAAAGGCCGGGGAAAGGATCAGACGGCTGCAGAGCAGCATTCAGGAATATTCTCTCCGAGAGAATACGGTGGTGATGACACTTAGATCCATTGAAAAGCAGATGGAGGAAGAAGTAAAGAGGGAGCAGGAATTTCTTGCTCAGGCCCAGTCGCTCCGTCGGGAATACAATTCCATGGAAGGTGACGTGACCTCTTTATCTGACAAAAAGCAGGTGCTGGAGGAGGCGAACCAGTCGGAGGAGCAAAAGATCCAAACCCTTTCGCAACGTCTGGATGAGGCCAGAATCAAGGCAGAAGAAAAAGCCAGGGAAGTCACTGAGGCGCATATGAAAGCCGGGCAGCTCAAGCAGCAGCAGGATTTTATCATGAGCAACAGCGAGAGGATACGGCTGGAGATCTCCAAGATCGAAGACGATCTGGATACCCTGAGAAAGCAGACAGGTTCCATTGAGACATCGATGGATGACATTAAAAAGCAGATTGAGGAAAAAAGCCAGGCCGTCCTTACGAAAAACCAGTGGATCGAGACAGAAGAAGAACAGATCCTGGACCGGCAGAGAAAACTCGGGGAAACGGAAGAGAGATACCGGCAGAGCCTTGGCGCCAGGGAAGAACTCATGGAGCGTATGAACGGGTTTGACAAGGAAGTCTACCGGCTCACTTCAGCCAGAGAAAAGTTCGATGAAAAGCAGCAGGAGCTGCTGAACTATATGTGGGAAAACTATGAGCTTACATACCATCAGGCAAAAGCGGCCGCAGGCGTCGAACAGCCGGCGGAAAGCCTCCAGGAGTTAAAAAAGAAGATCGCAGAGCTCAAAGCGCAGATGAAAGATCTGGGACCGGTCAATGTAAACGCCATTGATGACTACAAGGATGTGCTGGAGCGATACGAGTTCTTGAAAAAACAGCATGAGGATATCGTGAAGGCAGAGGCACATCTTGTGGGTCTCATCGACGAACTGGAAGCCGCCATGAAGAACCAGTTTCAAGAGAAGTTTAAAGATATCCAGGAAATGTTCCAAAATGTATTTCAGGAACTGTTTGGCGGAGGATATGCGCGTCTGGAACTCACAGACGACGATGTGCTGGAATCCGGTATCCGGATCATAGCGCAGCCGCCAGGCAAGAAGCTTCAAAACATGATGCAGCTGTCCGGAGGAGAAAAAGCACTGACTGCCATATCCCTTCTGTTTGCCATCCAGAATCTGAAGCCGTCTCCGTTCTGTCTGCTGGATGAGATCGAGGCGGCGCTGGATGACTCCAACGTGGCAAGATTTGCACAATACCTGCATAAGCTTACAAAAGAGACACAATTTATTGTAATTACCCACAGACGTGGTACAATGACAGCAGCGGATATTTTATATGGAATCACCATGCAGGAAAAGGGTATTTCCACTCTGGTATCCGTGAGCCTGATCGAAAACGATCTGGACGAGTAAACGAAGACGGGAAGGAGATTTAAAATGGCAGAAAAGAAAGGATTCTTTAGCAGACTGGCAGAGGGGCTTACAAAGACCAGAGACAATATAGCTTCAGGGTTTGATTCTATTTTTAAAGGCTTTTCCAGCATTGATGATGATTTCTACGAAGAGCTGGAAGAGATCATGATCATGAGTGACATGGGAATTGATACGACCATGAGTATCATTGAGAATCTGAAACAAAAAGTCAAAGAAGAAAAGATCAAGGAGCCTGAGGAATGCAGGCAGGTCCTCATAGATTCCATCAAAGAGCAGATGAAGCTCGGGGACGAGGCTTATGATTTTAAAGATAAGAAAAGTGTGGTCTTAGTCATTGGTGTCAATGGTGTTGGTAAAACTACATCCGTTGGTAAGATGGCTTCCCTGCTGAAAGGCGAGGGTAAGAAGGTCATGATGGCAGCGGCGGATACGTTTCGGGCAGGCGCCATCGAACAGCTGAAGGAGTGGTCTGTGCGCGCAGGCGTGGATATCATCAGCCAGGCGGAAGGCGCAGATCCGGCAGCTGTGGTATTTGACGCGGTCTCTGCGGCGAAAGCAAGGAATGTGGATGTGCTTCTTTGCGACACGGCGGGAAGGCTTCACAATAAAAAGAACCTGATGGATGAGCTTAAAAAGATCAACCGCATCGTAGAACGGGAATACCCGGAAGCGTATAAGGAGACTCTGATCGTTCTGGACGGAACCACGGGACAGAATGCTCTTGCGCAGGCAAAACAGTTTAAAGAGGCAACGGACATCTCTGGTATTATTCTGACCAAATTAGACGGGACAGCAAAAGGAGGGATCGCCATAGCGATCCAGGCAGAGTTGGGAATTCCGGTGAAGTATATCGGTATCGGCGAACAGGTGGATGACCTGCAGCCGTTCGATCCGGATATGTTTGTGAATGCACTGTTTGATAGAGGAGATGAATAGATGTTAACATTAAACAAGTTTGAAAAAGCGTACGATAAGGTACAAGAGATCGTTCTGCCCACAAAGCTGATGAAAAGTGAATACTTTTCTGAGCAGACAGGAAACCTGGTTTATTTAAAACCGGAAAACATGCAGTTAACAGGGGCCTATAAGATCCGCGGCGCTTATTATAAGATCAGCACTTTGAATGAAGAAGAAAAGGCAAAAGGACTGATCACCGCTTCGGCGGGAAACCATGCACAGGGAGTGGCCCTGGCGGCAAAGAGACAGGGAGTGAAGGCCACCATCGTCATGCCGACTACGACTCCGCTTTTGAAAGTAAACCGTACAAAGGATCTGGGAGCTAAAGTAGTCCTCCACGGAGATGTTTACGATGAGGCATGCGATCACGCGCTGAAGCTTGCCGAAGATAAAGGTTTTACCTTTGTGCATCCGTTTGACGACCTGGAAGTGGCGACCGGACAGGGAACCATCGCCATGGACATTTTTAAAGAACTTCCTACAGTAGATTATATCCTTGTGCCTATTGGCGGGGGCGGCCTTGCGACCGGTGTCTCAACACTTGCCAAGCTCTTGAATCCTAAGATCAAGGTGATCGGTGTAGAACCTGCAGGGGCAGCGTGTATGAAGGCATCCCTGGAAGCGGGGAAAGTGATCTCCTGCGACCATGTAAATACTATCGCCGATGGTACAGCCGTGCAGACTCCTGGGAAAAAGATTTTTCCGTACATACAGAATAATATCGATGATATCATCACAGTGGAAGATGAGGAATTGATCCCGTGCTTTTTGGACCTTCTGGAAAACCACAAAATGCTTGCGGAGAATTCAGGCCTTCTGACCATTGCTGCATTAAAGCACTTAAAAGCCGAAGGAAAAAAAGTTGTCCCGATCATCAGCGGCGGCAATATGGACGTGATCACAATTGCTTCTTTGGTACAGCATGGGCTGATCATCAGAGACCGTATTTTCACAGTTTCTGTTTTCCTGCCGGATAAACCGGGAGAACTCACAAGGGTCTCCAAGGTCATATCACAGGCCCAGGGCAACATTGTAAAATTGGAACATAACCAGTTTGTCAGCATTAACAGGAACAGTGCAGTGGAGCTGACGATCACGATGGAGGCCTTTGGCACCGAACATAAAAATAAGATCATCAAAGCACTACAGGACACCGGATATAAACCTGAGATCAGGAGTTCAAAAAGTGTATTCTAACAGTTTTAACAAATGATAAATTGAGAGTTTTCAAAAAAACAGTTTCCGTTAAAGACAGAAACTGTTTTTTTGCACTTTTTGATGCAGCCGTATGTAACAAAAAGTGCAAAATTGAGGTTTTCAAAATTAACAAAAAAAGGACGGGAAAAGTGTATTAAATTTTGTACAATTTGTTGTATAAAGTCCCCTTTTTATGTTATAATAGGTTTATGAAACAGATGTCAGCAATTTGATCTTGTAAAGGACAGCATCGGTTACGTTCTTAGCTATACAAAATTTTTTTTAAGTAGATTAGGAAGTGTGATTTTGACCATTTGCAAGGACAAAATGGTGAAATTTGCACTTTTTTTATGAGCTTGTACATATAATAATTATTATGTATTTGAAGGAGGAGGATATATCCCATGGAAACAAACATTAGTAAAGAGGACTTATATTTATTTCAGACGGGAAAAGCGCAGAAAGCATATTTAATGTTTGGATGCCACTACTTGAAGGAAGCGGATGCCCACGAGTTTGTAGTATGGGCTCCCAATGCGAAATCTGTCAGCCTGGTCGGAGACTTTAACCAGTGGAATCCACTGTCACATCCGATGAAGCAGACGGAAAAAGGGATTTATTCCATCCAGGTTGAAGGACTGGAAAAAGGCGATTTATATAAATATTACGTGGAGGGTATGGACGGCAGATGCAGATACAAAAGCGATCCGTTTGCGTTCCATTCTGAGAACAGGCCTGACACTGCATCTGTGGTCTGGGATGAACTGGATGGTTTCTCCTGGAGGGACAAGCGGTTTATAAGCCGCAGAAAGAAAAAGCAGGATGTAAGCCAGCCTATGTCTGTCTATGAGATGCACTTGGGCACATGGAAGATGCCGAAAGAGGAAGACAGGGAGTTTTATAATTACCGTGAGATTGCGGACATGCTTGTACCGTATCTGCAAAAGATGGGATATACCCATGTAGAGTTGATGCCGGTGACAGAATATCCTTATGATCTGTCCTGGGGATACCAGGTGACAGGTTACTACTCTGTAACTTCACGCTATGGAACGCCAGAAGATTTTATGTATTTTATTGACAAGCTCCACAGAGCAGATATCGGCGTGATCTTAGACTGGGTTCCGGCTCATTTTCCTAGAGATGAACATGGTCTTGCATTGTTTGACGGATCTCACATTTACGATCATGCGGATCCGAGAAAAGGAAGCCAGCCGGATTGGGGGACACTGCTGTTCAACTACGGCAAACCGGAAGTACAGAGTTTCTTGATCTCCAGTGCTGTATTTTTTGCGGAGAAATACCACATTGACGGTATTCGGATCGATGCGGTCAGCGCCATGCTGTATCTGGATTTCGGGAAGAAACCAGGAGAATTTGTACCGAATGAAGACGGAACAAATATCAACTACGAGGCAGTAGATTTTCTGAAGAATTTAAATCGTACCATGCGCTCCAACTTTGACGGGTTCATTACGGTTGCGGAAGAATCAACAGCCTATCCGAAGGTGACCAGCGACATTGATGACGAGGAAGGACTTGGATTTACATATAAGTGGAACATGGGATATATGCATGACTCTCTCTATTATATGGAGCTTGATTCTCTGTTCCGCAAAGAGAACCACGGAGCAATCGTATTCTCCATGGATTATGCTTACAGTGAAAATTATATCCTGCCGTATTCCCATGATGAAGTCGTGCACGGAAAAGGCTCTATGATCAATAAGATGTTTGGAGAATACGAGCAGAAGTTTGCGTCACTGAAAACGCTATATGGATTTATGTACGCACATCCCGGTAAGAAGCTGCTCTTTATGGGAGATGACTTTGCACAGTTTGTAGAATGGAGAGACAAGGAAGAATTAGACTGGTTCCTGATCGATGAGTATGAGACCCACAGAACGATGAATGAGTATGTGGCAAACTTAAACGAGCTTTACCGCAAAGAACCGGCGCTCTATGAATTAGACAACAAACCGGAGGGCTTTGAGTGGCTGCTCCAGAAGGATGCGGACCACAGTGTGGTGGCATTTATCAGAAAATCAAAAAAACGCAGAGGGAAACCTCAGGAACAGATCGTTTGTGTCTGCAACTTTACACCGGTCGAATGGGATAAATATCACATCCCGATGCCGAAGGACGGCAAACTAACCAAGATTTTGGACAGCAGCGAGAAGGCGTTCGGAGGAGATGGAGAAGTCAGCCAGAAGTCAGCAAAAGTGCGCAAAAAGAAGATCAAAGGAAAGAGAAACGCCTACGAGCACTATGCGGTACTTTCATTAAAGCCGCTCAGTGTCGTTATGTATAAATATACGCTGGAAGATACACCGGCTAAAAAGAAGGCGGAGCCAAAGAAGACAACAGCCAAGAAGACAGCGTCGAAGGCGCCAGAACAAACAAAGGCTGAGACAGTAAAAACACCTGAGAAAAAGGAGGCCGCAAAACCGGCAGCGGTAAAAGAAGAAATTACAAAGACCGCAAAACCGGCAGCGGAGAAAAAAGAAACTCCAAGATCAGCTACGGTGAAAAAAGTGGAGAAGACAGAAAAGAAAGCAGAACAAGCAACAAATGATAAACAAAAATCTAAGAAGGAGGAGACCAAAAAAGAAGGAAAACAGCAGACTGTAGAATCCACTAAAAAGACAACAGCATCGAAGAGTGCAGATAAAAAAGAAACAAATTAGGCATTGTGAGAAGGAGGAAAACTATGATTACAAAAAAAGAGTGTGTGGCAATGTTGCTGGCAGGCGGCCAGGGAAGCCGATTATTTGCGTTGACCCAGAAGAAGGCAAAGCCTGCTGTTCCCTACGGCGGTAAATACAAGATTATAGATTTTCCGTTATCCAACTGCGCGAATTCAGGAATTGATACTGTGGGTGTCCTGACTCAGTATGAGCCTTTGGAACTGAATTCATATATCGGAACCGGAGGGTTCTGGGACCTGGACAATATGAACGGAGGCGCTTTTGTCCTTCCTCCGTATGTAAGAGGAGAACAAGGTAACTGGTACCGGGGAACTGCCGATGCCATCTACCAGAATATCAACTTTATTGATAATTACGATCCAGACCATATCATTGTTTTATCTGGTGACCAGATCTGCTGCATGGATTATCAGAAAATGCTGAACTACCATAAGAAAAAAGGCGCGGACTGTACAATCTCTGTGCTGGAAGTTACATTGGAGGAAGCAAAGCGTTTTGGTATCATGAATACGGACGAGGAAAATAAGATCGAGGAGTTTGAGGAAAAACCGGCTCATCCAAAGAGCACAAAAGCATCCATGGGTATTTATGTGTTCAAATGGAAATTGATCCGCCAGTATTTGATCGATGATGCCAATGATCCGGATTCCGAGCATGATTTCGGAAAGAATATCATTCCGAGAATGCTGGAGGAAGGAAAGAAGATGTATGCTTACAGCTTTGACGGATACTGGAGAGATGTAGGAACGATCTCCAGCCTTTGGGAAGCAAACATGGAACTATTGGAAGAAAATCCTCAGCTCAACTTAAATGATGACAAGCTGAAAGTCTACACAAGGACTTATGGACTTCCTCCTCATTACATAGCAGAGGGTGCCAGTGTGAAAAAGAGCATCATTGCAGATGGTTCTTTCATTGAAGGAACGGTGGAAAACTGTGTCATCCATTCCGGCGTAAAGATCGGAAAGGGAGCTGTCGTAAAGAACAGTGTCATTATGAAGGATTCCATCGTCCGGGAAAACAGCGAGATCAACAAAGCGATCATTGACGAAGAAGTTGTTGTGGAAGAAGGAAGCAAAGTCGGAGAGGGCAACGAGGTTACCGTCATCGGCTATCACAGTGTGGTACTGGAAGATGCAGTCGTTGAGGATGGTGCAATGATCTATCCGGAATCTATTTTACACTAGGGAGGTAGAAACTATGGAAAATCAAATGCTTGGAATCATAAACGCAGGAGAAGAAAACAGAAAACTTCAGGATTTGGTGCGTACCAGGAGCTTATCGGCTCTTCCGGTAGGCGGAAGATATCGGACCATAGATTTCCTCCTGAGCAATATGGTAAACTCTGCGATCAAAAATGTCGGAATCATGACAAGATACAACTACAGTTCTCTGATGGATCATGTGGGATCAGGAAAGGACTGGGGACTTAACAGAAAACGCGGAGGACTCTATACATTCCCTCCTTACATATCCGGAAGCGGAAGGTCAGGCGAATACGCCAGTGTTATGGACGGTCTGAGAGGAACATTAGGATTTCTTAAGAAAGCCTCCGAGCCGTATATTCTGTTAGGGCGTTCCTATGTGATCTTTAACTCTGATTTTAATGAAATGCTGGAAAAGCACATTGAGAGCGGAGCAGACATTTCCATGATGTATTTTGATAACAGTAATGACGCTACCAACTGCGATTATGACGGCGTTTACCTGAAACCGGATGAGAGCGGACGCATCACTGACATGTGTTATTCTGAGACAAAACACCGTTACGGCAAGAAAAGTATGGATGTCTATATCATGAAACGGGAACTTTTGATTGATTTCATCCAGGAAGCAGTTTCTCACAACAGGAAGCATTTCTTCTTTGATGTTCTCGTTCCAAACTTTGACCGTCTGTTTATACAGGGTTATGAGTATAAAGGGTATGTTGGATGCATTACATCTGTTGAGGCATACTATAACATCAATATGGATTTATTAAAACAGGACGTGCAAAAAGAACTGTTTTTCGGTAAGAATAAGATATATACAAGGACAAGCGACAGTGCTCCTGCCCGCTACGGCATTGAGGCTAATATCAGCAACAGCCTGATCAGCAGCGGCTGTGAAGTGGACGGAACTGTTGAAAATTCTGTGATCTTCCGTGGATGTCAGATCGAGAAGGGGGCGGTGATCAAAAATTCCATCGTAATGGCAGAAGGATTTATCGGAAAAGGTGCAGATATCAACCATACCATCATGGACCGCCATGTGAAGATCTATTCTAACGCACATTTATCCGGATCAAAACAGCATCCGGTGTTTATACCGAAGGGAGCCAGCGTCAATGAATAAAAGGAATGAGTGTATGATGAATGTACTGATGGTTGCAGCGGAATGCGCTCCCTTTGTAAAGCTGGGAGGCCTTGCCGATGTCATCGGTACTCTGCCTAAGGAGCTCAATAAGCTCCAGGTGGATGCCAGAGTCATGATGCCGTTCCACCGTCAGATAAAAGATAAATACGCAGCTCAGACAAAGCATATGGCAGACTTTTTTGTTCATTTTGCAGGAAGAGAAGTCTATGTGGGAGTTGAAGGATTGTTTTTCAACGATGTCACATACTATTTTATAGACAATGAAGAATATTTCGGCGATGCGGTTTACAGAGGCGGCGACGCAGAAGGAGAGCAGTATGCATTTTTCTGCCGGGCAGTGGTAGAGGCTGCCGGAAGGATCGGATTCCTTCCGGATGTGCTGCACTGCAATGACTGGCAGACCGGGTTGATCCCGCTTCTTTTGAAAACCCAGTACAGCCATTGGGAGATTGGACGGGCAAGGACGATCTTTACGATCCACAATATGATGTATCAAGGTGAGTACAGTTTTGACGCGTTCCATCACTGGCTGGGGATCGATCCGAGATATGATACTCCGGAATTTATGCATAACTATGAGTGTGCCAGTTTTATGAAGGCGGCACTTGTGTTCGCTGACCGCATCAGCACTGTCAGCCCGACTTATGCACAGGAGATCAAGACTCCGGAATTCTCCTATCGGCTGGAAGGTATCTTAAATGCCAGAGCGTGGGATACATGGGGAATCGTAAACGGCATCAACACAGAAGAGTTTGATCCCGAGACGGATCCTTACCTGGAATATCATTTTAACAAGGATGATCTGACTGGGAAAAAGAAGAACAAAGAAAAGCTGATCAGGGACCTGGGGCTTAATATATCTCCGGGGGTACCGATCATAGGCATGGTAAGCCGCCTGACCGCACAGAAGGGGTTGGATCTAGTTAAGTATATTCTGGATGAACTTATATGTACGGAGGATATTGCTTTCGTTGTGTTAGGCACCGGCGACCATGATTACGAAGAATTTTTCCGCTTTATGGAGAATAAGTATAAGGGTAGAGTATGCTCATATATCGCATACAACAATGCGGTGGCTCATCAGATTTATGCGGCCAGCGACCTGTTCCTTATGCCTTCCAAATTTGAACCATGCGGTATTTCTCAGATGATCGCGCTTCGGTATGGAACTCTGCCGATCGTCCGTGAAACAGGTGGGCTTTGTGACACGGTTCAAAGCTACAATGAATTTGAAGAGACAGGAAACGGATTTTCTTTCAGAAATTATAATGCACACGAGATGCTTGGAGTCATCCGTTACGCATTGAATACACTGCGCAGTCCAAAGCGTAAGAAAGGCCTGATCCAAAGGGCGATGGAGTCTGACAATAGTTTTGCGTCATCAGCCAGAAAATATCTAGAATTATACCAGAGCATTCTTTAGACAACTGGTGAAAGGAGCAACAGAGGATGAAAATTGTAAACAATAACAGCAAAGTTCAGGAGATCATCAGCAATGTTGAAAACAAACTGAACAATAATTTCGGAACAACATTGGAGGAGGCAACCAGGGATGAGCTTTATAAAGCCGGAGCTGGCTGCATTCGGGATGATATCATGCATCTCTGGACAAAGAGCCGGAAGAAGACAGAGGATCTGGGGCTGAAAAAGTTATATTATATGTCCGCAGAATTCCTTATGGGAAGAGCGTACAGCAACAACCTGATCAATTCCGGGGTCTTTAAGGACTACAAAGAAGCGTTTGAGAAGATGGGAATCGATTTCGATGACATCTTAGACGAGGAGAGTGATCCTGGACTTGGAAACGGCGGATTGGGACGTTTGGCCGCATGTTTCCTGGATTCCTTGTCCACACTGAACCTGCCGGCCATCGGATGCGGTATCCGCTATGAATATGGTCTGTTCCAGCAGAAGATCATTGACGGCAGTCAGGTAGAGGTAGAGGATGACTGGCTGAGAGACGGTTTTGTATGGGAGGTGGAACGACCGGAGCTTGCCATGGAGGTTCGCTTTAACGGTGAGATCAAAGAAAACTGGACCGAGGACGGATTAAAGATTGAGCATTACAACTATCATACGGTGCTTGCAGTCCCTTACGATGTACCAGTGATGGGATACAAGACAAACGCTCCTGCTACATTGAGACTTTGGAGCGCAAGAAGCAAACAGAATTTCGACCTGCACTCCTTTAATGAGGGAAGATATGAGAAGGCTTCTGCTGATTCAGAGTTTGCAGAGGTAATCTCCAAGGTGCTGTATCCGGCAGATGACCATATGCAGGGAAAACTTTTAAGATTAAAACAGTTCTACTTCCTGACGTCTGCGACCATGCAGCTCATGGTGAAAAATCACAAGGAAAAAAGAGGAGATCTCCATACACTGCCTGAGTATGCCGCAGTGCAGATCAACGATACCCATCCTACCCTGGCCATTCCGGAACTTATGAGGATCCTCATGGATGAGGAAGGCTTTGGATGGGAGGAAGCAGAGGATATTGTAAGCCAGATCTTCAATTATACGAACCATACGATCATGGCTGAAGCCCTGGAGTGCTGGGACGAAAATATGTTCAAACTTCTGCTGCCGAGGATCTATCAGATCATCTGCATCATGAACCAGAAGTACTGTGAGCGCTTAAGGACTTATTATCCAAACGACGAGGCGAAGATCGCCTATATGTCCATCATCGGCAATAACCAGATCCGTATGGCCAACCTGTGCGTGGCAGTCTGCCACAGGGTAAACGGGGTGTCACAACTTCACGGAGACATTTTGAAAACGAATCTGTTCCACGATTCCTACAATATTTATCCTCAGAAGTATCTTGCCATTACCAACGGTATCACCCACAGAAGATGGCTTGCCCTGGCAAATCCGGAACTGTGCGACCTGATTCAGGAACATGTCAGGGGTGACATTCTTTCAGACTACCGTCTGTTTGAGAAGATCCTTCCGTTGGCAGACAACGCAGACTTCTGCAAAAAGTATGACGCCATCAAGCAGCGCAATAAAAAAAGGCTCGCCAAGTATCTGAAACAGAAACAGGGCATCGAGATTAATCCGGATTCTCTGATCGATGTACAGTGCAAACGTCTTCATGAGTATAAGAGACAGCTGTTAAAATGCCTTCATATTATTTATCTGTACAAACAGGTGAAGAAAAATCCGGACTTCTTAAGCAAACCGATCACCTTTATTTTCGGTGCGAAAGCGGCTCCTGGATACCAGAGGGCTAAGGAGATCATTCGTCTGATCAATTCCATCGGGGATATGGTCAACAACGATCCGGATACCAAAGATAAGATGCAGGTTGTCTTTGTAGAGAACTACTCTGTGTCTGTGGCAGAAGTTCTGATCCCGGCAGCGGACATCAGCGAGCAGCTTTCCACAGCCGGACTGGAAGCTTCCGGAACCGGAAACATGAAGTTTATGATGAACGGTGCTTTGACACTCGGTACCATGGACGGCGCCAATGTGGAGATCTTTGAACAGGTAGGGGACGATAATATCTTTATTTTCGGAGCCACTGTGGATGAGATTAATTCTATGAAACAATACCGGACTTACAACCCGGGTACCATTTTTGAGAAAAACCCAATGATCCGTGAAGTGTGTAACTGTCTGATCGCAGGGGAACTTCCTCGGTACGGTAAGAGAAAATACTCTGATATTTATCAGTCTCTGCTGTTTGGGGAGTATAATATACCAGATCAGTACTTTGTCCTGTATGATCTGCCTTCTTATGTGGAAGAATTTGAGAAGGTATATGACACTTATATCAATCACCATGATGAATGGGTGAAAAAAGCGGTGATTAATACCGCCAAATCCGGATTTTTCTCTTCTGACCGTACAATCGAAGAGTACAATGATAAGATCTGGAATTTACCAACATATAAATAGGCAGGGTGAGAGAACATGATCCATAATGCATCAATTGAGCAGTACAGAGAACCCATCGGGGCTGTCACAAAAGGCGAAGAGGTAAAACTTCGCCTTTTTGCCTTAGAGGGAACTGCTGCGACTGTGGAAGTGGTCTTATTTTCGGAAGAGTATCATAAGACCTTTCCAATGAGAGAGAAAAAGGGCATCTATGAATGTATCATAGAGATGCCGGAAAAAGCGTGTATCCTATGGTATTACTTCAGGATCACAGAAGGGAACTACACGTATTATTACGGGGCAAAGCCGGGACGCACCTGCGGAGAGGGTATGCAGGTAGAGGAAGATGTCCGCGGTTTTCAGATAACTGTATACGAAAGAGGGTTTGAAACGCCTAGATGGCTTTCAAAAGGCATTATGTATCAGATATTCCCGGACCGGTTCTGCCAGGGAAACCGGCAAAACACCGAAAAGGGAGAAGAATACCATAGAAAAATGGGCCGTGATATTTACGTGCACAAAAGCTGGGAAGAACGGCCGCTGTTCGGGCCGATGGAGGGAAAAGAATTCTACGATCCGTGTGATTTCTTCGGCGGGGATCTGGAAGGGATCAAAAAGCACCTGGATGATTTGAAAAAGCTGGGTGTTACATGCATCTATCTGAATCCGATTGTGGAGTCCAGTTCCAATCACAGGTACAATACCGGCAATTATAAAAAAGTAGATCCGTTCCTTGGGGATAATGAGGACTTCAGAGAGTTATGTGAAGTTGCAAGAAGAAAAGGGATCCATATTATTTTGGATGGTGTTTTCTCCCATACAGGGGCAGACAGCCTTTACTTTAACAAGAATGGAAATTATAAGAGTGTCGGCGCATATCAGAGCCAGGAGTCGCCGTTTTATGACTGGTACTCCTTTGACAGTAAAGGAGACTACAAAAGCTGGTGGGGATTTAGAAGCCTTCCGGAAGTCAATGAACTGAATGAACGCTTTTTATCGTATATCATCACGGGAAAAGACTCCGTATTAAAGCACTGGTTTACTCTGGGGGCTTCCGGATTCCGCCTGGATGTAGCGGATGAGCTTCCGGATGAGTTTATTTTCCTGATGCGCAAGACAATGAAAAAGATGTTTAAGAATTACGCTTTGATCGGGGAAGTCTGGGAGGATGTCACCACCAAAGAGAGCTACGGCGTCAAGAGAAAGTATGCTCTCGGCAAAGGGCTTGACAGTACCATGAACTATCCGTTTAAAGTAAACTGTGTCAACTATCTGCTTGGGAATGAGGACGCGTATGCAATGCAGCAGTTTTTGCTGGGGCAGCAGTGTAACTATCCAAAACCGTTTTATTACAGCGTGATGAACCTGCTGTCATCTCATGATATCCCAAGGATCCGGACCACTCTGGCATCAGGCATGAATGAGATGCTGCCGTCCAGGGAAAATCAGATTGACTATGTGGTCACATCAGAAAATGACCGCAAAGGAGCAAGGCTTTCCAGGCTGGCTTTTGCGATCCAGTTTTTTATTCCGGGAATCCCATCGATCTATTATGGAGATGAATATGGAATGAACGGATTGATGGATCCTTTTAACAGGGGACCGATGTTTAAACATGACACAAAGATATTTGAGGAACTGAAAACAGTTTCCGTTTTCCGGAGCAGAGAGAAGATCCTGCAGACGGGTTATGCCCTTTATATCGCCGCATCAAAACATGTTTTGGCGATTCTCAGATTTGTTCCGGGAACAAAGGATGTCTTTGGGGAACCGTGTAACCAGGGAGCTTACCTTCTGCTTGTAAATACAAGTGACGAGGAAGAAGAGATTGATTTTGATTTCCTGGATCACAAAGAAGGGGTACCGGAGGAAGAACACAGGCGTCTCATCAAAATGCTTGATAACACCCGCGTTCACACAAAGGTACAGAAATTAGACTATAAGATCATGCATCTGTCATGATTCAACCAGCAGTTCTTCGTCAGACGGATCCATCACGGAGAATGCAATATTTGTTCCATGGTCAGCGATCCGCTCCAGGGATGAAAGCATATCAGAAAATAACAGACCGGCCCGGGGCTCACAGATGCCCTGGGCCATTCTGTTTAGATGGCGCTTTTGATAGCGGCGCTCCATGGCATCGATGGCCTGTTCGTGTTTATAAAATTCAGGAATCATTTCTTTTTTATGTTCTTTAAAGATCACAACGGCATCCTCAAGCAGAGCAGAAACTGCGTTATACATATTGACCAGTTCACGCTTGGCATCCTTGCTCAGGCGGGAATTGTGGTCAGCTGCGGAACGGGCGCTGTCAGCGAAGTTCTCGGCAAGGTCACCGATCCGTTCAATATCCCCAACGGCATAGAACATACTGCCCAGGATCTCACGGTCACCGACCGGCAGTTCCTGAAGGTTTGAGTTGACAAGGAAGTCCGTAATCTTCTGGCTTAAGCTGTCGATTTCCTCTTCCCGCTGATAGATCTCACCCAGATGCTTTGTATTGCAGTTTAAGAAAGCCTGGAAAGCCAGTTCAAGGTTTTTGTTGGCAAGCTCTGCCATACGGGAGATTTCCTGGCGGACCTGAGGGATGGCTGAGATCGGAGAACGGTATTCCCCGATAAAATTAAGCTCAGAGGCGGAAGGCTTCTCCTCATCGCCGGGAACAATTTTTTCCGCCAGTTTTACGATCAGGCCTGTGCTTGGAAACATGATCAGAACCTCAAAGATCTTAAAGAATGTATGAGCATTGGCGACACTCCGCCCAACATTTCCACTTGATATATGTAAGATCATCTCTGAGATCGGATAAAGAAAGAAGGTGAGTACGGTAAAGATAGCCGCGCTTCCGAATATGTTAAATAAAAAATGGATCACTGCGGCCCGTTTTGCATTTTTCTTACCGCTTAAGCTGGCCAAGAGAGCTGATACACAGGAGCCCATGTTACAGCCGAGGATGATAAAGAAGCAGATCGGCAGATCCAGAAGACCCTGGGAGGCCATCAGGAGTACAATGCTGACGGTCACGGAGGAACTCTGCAGGATCGCAGTGATCACAAAGCCGATGAGCACGGCGGCAAAATGGTTGTCCAATCCGGCGAGAGCGTTCATGACAGCCGGGGAGTCTTTTAAGAAGGACATGGTGGAGGACATGGTCGTAAGGCCGGTGAATAAAACACCGAAGCCCAAGACTACCTCTCCGGCTTTCTTGATTCTGGGGTTTTGGACGAACATGACCATGACCACTCCGGACATCAAAAAAATAGGTGCGGCATCTGATAAGTTAAAGGCAACCAGCTGGGAGGTTACTGTGGTTCCGATGTTGGCTCCCAGGATAACGCCCGCTGCCTGGGAAAGATTCATGAGTCCTGCATTGACAAAGCTTACGACCATAACTGTGGAAGCGCTCGACGACTGAATGATGGCCGTAAAAAAGATGCCCACCAGCATCCCTGAAAAACGGTTGGTTGTAAAGAACTCCAGGATTCCCCGAAGTCTTGCCCCGGCGGCTTTTTCAAGACCGTCGCTCATTAATTTCATTCCGTATAAAAACAGGCCCAGACCGCCGGCCATCGGTAATAAAAAAGAACTCATTGCTGCCTCCTTGGTTTTGTATGCACTTTAACATAGATTTTACAAACTCGTTACTTCTATTTTACTTTAAAAGGAGCAAAGAGACAAGAAAAACAGATTGTCATTTTTCTTGGGACAAGGTATAATAAACCAAATATAAGGAGGAAGTTTATGAAACATTATGATTATATTTTAGTCGGCGGCGGACTTTTTAACGGAGTCATTGCCAGAGAAGCGAGAAAGCAGGGGAAAACCTGTCTGGTAGTAGAAAAGAGAGAGGCCCTGGGTGGAAATATCATGTGCAGGGATGTGGAGGGCATTATGGTCCACGAATACGGGGCACATATTTTTCACACAAGCAATGAGGAAGTGTGGGAGTATGTAACTTCGCTGGTGGAATTTAACCACTACATCAACAGTCCGGTGGCGAACTATCACGGTGAGACATATAATCTTCCTTTTAACATGAACACATTCAGCAAGATGTGGGGGATCGCATTTCCTTCTGAGGCGAAAAAGATCATAGAATCCCAGAGACAGGCTGTAGAAGGAGAGCCGGAAAATCTTGAAGAACAGGCTATCAGCCTGGTAGGTACGGATATCTACCAAAAGCTGATCAAAGGTTACACAGAAAAGCAGTGGGGAAGAGACTGCAGGGACCTGCCTGCTTCGATTATCAAGAGGATCCCTGTCCGGTACATTTACGATAACAACTATTTTAACGATCCACATCAGGGTATTCCTAAAAAAGGTTATAATGAGTTGATCAGCAAGCTGTACGAAGGCTGCGATGTTATGCTTTCCACAGATTTTTTAGAAAAGAGAGAGGAACTTTCACGTCTCGGAGACCAGGTGATCTACACTGGTACCATTGATTCCTATTATGGATACCGGTTCGGAAAACTTTCCTACAGAAGCTTAAAGTTTGAACATCAGGTACTGGAGGAAGAGAACCATCAGGGTGTGGCGGTCATGAATTATACTGACCGGGAGACACCGTACACGAGAAAGATCGAGCACAAGCATTTTGCGTTCGGCACACAGAAGAACACAGTGGTCACTGAGGAATATCCGGTGGAGTGGGATGACGGCATGGAACCCTACTATCCGGTGAATGATGAGAAAAATAATCAGTTGTTTCAAAAATACCGTGATCTGGCGGATCAGGAAGAAAAGGTCCTGTTCGGCGGAAGGCTCGGAGAATACAAGTATTATGACATGGACAAGGTGATAGAGTCAGCACTCTGTTTTGCCAAAGACCGGCTGAATCTTTAGACGGAGATGGAAACCGCCCAAATTCTTTTCAGGATTTGGGCTTTTTTCATTGTTTATGGATTTGCACGATTTTTTAAATATTGTTATAATAGATTCCATATGTCAAGAAATGAAAAAGAACGGAGAAATACCAATGCCAACATATAAAAATGAAGCACAAAAACAGTATTCCTATATGGAAGGGATGAAGGGATGGGTAAAGGCACAGGAAGAACGTCTGGGCAGACGGCTCACCTGCCATATCACTACCTTCGGCTGTCAGATGAATGAAAAGGATTCAGAAAAACTTCTGGGGGTTCTGGAGACGATCGGATACGAGGAAACCGACACGGAACAGGCGGATCTGGTCCTTTTTAATACTTGTACAGTCCGGGAGAATGCCAATACAAAGCTGTATGGGCATCTGGGTCATGTAAAGAAAGCCAAGGAGAAGAATCCAGAAATGATCGTAGGGCTCTGCGGCTGTATGATGCAGGAAGAACAGGTTGTGGAGAAGATCGGAAAGAGCTATCCGTTTGTGGATCTTATTTTCGGCACCCACAATATCTTTAAATTGGCAGAGTTGTTGAAGGCCAGAGTAGATTCCGGCGGAATGATCGTGGACATCTGGAAGGACACGGACCAGATCGTGGAGGATCTTCCAAGCGACCGGAAGTTTTCTTTTAAATGCGGAGTCAATATTATGTTCGGCTGCAACAATTTCTGCAGCTACTGTATTGTCCCCTATGTGAGAGGCCGGGAGAGAAGCCGGAAGCCGGAGGACATTATACGGGAGATCGAGGGACTTGTGAAAGAGGGAGTCCGGGAAGTGATGCTGCTCGGGCAGAATGTAAATTCTTACGGCAAGAACCTGGATGAGCCGGTGAGCTTTGCAGAACTTCTGTCCATGATCGAACAGATCGAAGGGCTTTCACGCATCCGGTTTATGACACCACATCCGAAAGATCTGTCAGACGAACTCATCGACGTAATGGCATCCTCCAAAAAGATTGGCCGCCACATGCATCTGCCGGTCCAGTCAGGGAGCAGCCGGATCTTAAAGCTGATGAACCGACATTATACCAAGGAGAGCTATCTGGCTCTGACAGAAAGGATCAAGGAGAAGATACCGGGCATTGCCATGACCACGGACATTATCGTGGGATTTCCAGGGGAGACAGAGGAAGACTTTGAGGAAACCCTGGATGTGGTCAGAAAGGTCAAGTTCGACAGCGCCTATACCTTTGTCTATTCAAAAAGAACAGGGACACCGGCGGCCGCCATGGAAGATCAAGTGGAGCCAGACGTAGTGAAAAGGCGATTCCAGCGTCTGCTTGAGGTGATCAAGGAGAGCTCTAAGGACAACCGGAAGGAAGGAATCGGAAAAGTAGAAGAGGTGTTGGTGGAGGAAAAGAATACACACGAGGACGGCATGGTCACAGGACGCCTTTCCAACAATATATTAGTACATTTTAAGGGGGACGAAAGCCTGATCGGGCAGATCGTCCACGTGAAAATTACGGAAGAAAAAGGTTTTTATTATATGGGAGAACAGGTAAATGGCTAAATTAACTCCAATGATGGAACAGTATATGGCGATCAAAGAACAGAATCAGGATTGCATCCTGTTTTACAGGCTGGGAGATTTTTATGAAATGTTCTTTGAAGATGCCACGACGGCTTCCAGGGAATTAGAAATTACACTGACAGGGAAAAACTGCGGAATGGAAGAGCGCGCTCCAATGTGCGGCATCCCGTTTCACGCGGTGGATTCCTATTTGAATAAACTGGTGGAAAAGGGATATAAGGTTGCCATCTGTGAGCAGGTGGAGGATCCGAAGCAGACCAAGGGGATCGTAAAAAGAGAAGTTATCAGGATTGTGACGCCGGGAACAAATATTTCCCAGCAGAGCTTAGATGACGAAAAAAACAATTATCTTATGTGTGTCTTCTGCAGCGACGATAATTTTGGGTTGTCTGTGGTGGATGTCACAACCGGAGATTTCCGGACCACCTCCATGGATGAGCTGCAAAAGGTAGTGGATGAGATCTTTAAATTTGCACCGGCAGAGATCATCTGCAACGACGCTTTTATGATCAGCGGTGCGGATATTGGCCTGATCAAAGATAAACTCGGGGTATCCGTCTCCAGTATTGACCACTATTATTTTGATGAGGAGCAGGGAACAGCCGCCATCAAGTCCCAGTTCCATGTGGGGAATCTCAGCGGTCTGGGCTTATCGGACCATCCTATGGGCATCATCGCCACCGGTGCCATGCTGCTCTATCTCCATGAAACGCAGAAAAATGCGTTGAATCATCTTATGTCAATATCACCGTATGAGACAAGCGAATTTATGATCATTGACAGTTCCAGCCGGAGAAATCTGGAGCTGTGCGAGACCCTCAGAGATAAAAGAAAAAAGGGTTCTCTTCTGGGGGTATTGGATAAGACCAAGACGGCTATGGGAGCCAGGCTTTTAAGAAGTATGATCGAGCAGCCATT
>OAWB01000265.1_pt1 | contig 43779 bp, 35 predicted proteins | sample 1550621 | NCBI WGS metagenome assembly OAWB01 (sample SAMEA2580107, study PRJEB22360) | human gut metagenome | biome: human gut; feature: human-associated habitat; material: faeces | place: Denmark | collected 2008/2010
TTTAGTATGAAAAACTTATACCCCTCCCTTTAGCCGCTACGTTAGTAGCGGCTATTTTTCCGTTTAAATTCAGAGACATATTCTTTTTCAAATTAATTCATTATTAGAACAAAACATTTCCCTCAAACAAGATTGTTAACGTTTTTAAATTTAGTATCTATAAAAAGGAGGCTTATTATGAAATTCAATCGAATCGTATTAGTCGTCGTATCATTAGCACTTATATTATTTGCCCTTGCAGGCTGCGGAAAAGACACCGCCCAAGATAGTCAGAAAAAACTTAATGTCGTAGCTACAACGACGATGTTAACGGATTTAGTAAAAGAAATCGGCGGTGACCATGTAACCGTTCAAGGTCTCATGGGCCCAGGTGTAGACCCTCACCTATATCAAGCGAGTGCAGGCGATGTAACAGCTATGTCTAAGGCGGATGTTGTAGTATATAACGGCATTCACTTGGAAGGTAAAATGGGCTCCATTTTCGATAATCTAACAAAGCAAAATAAAGCAACTATCCGCGTATCTGATGCCATTGATCCAGCTACACTGCTCGACTTTGACGAAGAAGATGGTGTAAAAACAAAAGACCCTCATATTTGGTTTGACGTTGCTAACTGGAAGCTGGCAGCAAAAGCAGTATACGAAGGTCTTGCTAAAGCCGATCCGGCTCATAAAGAAGATTACAAAAAACGCTATGACGCATATCTTACTAAATTAGATGAAACTGATGCGTACGTTAAAGCTCAAGCAGAATCGATTCCGAAAGAATCACGCGTACTCGTAACAGCTCACGATGCGTTCCAATACTTTGCTCGTGCGTACGGCTTTGAAGTAAAAGGTTTGCAAGGTGTAAGTACTGCTACAGAAGCAGGCACACAAGATGTAAATGAACTTGTTCAATATATTGTAGATCACAAAATTAAAGCTATCTTCGTAGAGTCTTCTGTACCACACAAAACAATTGAAGCCGTTCAAGAAGCAGCTAAGGCTAAAGGCTGGAATGTTGCTATCGGCGGCGAATTATACTCTGACTCTCTCGGCTCCGAAGGTACTGAAGGCGGTACATATATCGGCATGGTAAAAGCCAATATCGATACGATTACTAAAGCACTTAAATAAAGGAGGTCTCTATGGAATGGGCCGTTGAAGTTGAAGATATGACCGTAGCATATACGACAAAACCCGTATTATGGGACGTAGATATGAAGGTACCCATCGGTTCCTTAGCGGCCATTGTCGGCCCTAATGGTGCCGGTAAGTCCACATTATTAAAGGCCATGCTCGGCTTACTAACAGTTATCTCAGGAAGTGTAAAATTTTATATCGATCACCACTTAGCGATGGACAAAAAGGATTATAAGAAAATTGCCTACGTCCCTCAAAGTGGCAGCGTAGACTGGGACTTTCCCACTACCGTACTAGATGTAGTACTCATGGGTCGTTATGGTCATCTAGGTTGGTTCAATCGACCTAGCAAAAAGGATAAGGAACTCGCCCTCTCCATGATTGAAAAAATGGGTATGAGCGACTATGTGGATCGACAAATTCGCCAGCTTTCAGGGGGACAACAACAGCGCGTCTTCCTCGCAAGAGCCCTCGTCCAAGAGGCAGATATTTACCTCATGGACGAACCCTTCAAGGGTGTCGATAAAACCACAGAGCACGCTATTATTTCTCTTTTACAAGAAATGAAAGCTCGTGGCAAAACGGTTATCGTCGTCCACCACGATTTAAATACGGTGCCCCAATATTTCGATTGGGTAACGATGGTAAACAAACAAACTATCGCCTATGGCCCTGTAGCAGATACATTTACGGATGAAGCTGTTGAGCGCACCTACGGCAAGGGGAGGATTGTATGACCATACTCCAATCCTATACGACTCAGATGGTACTGCTCGGCACGGCGTTATTAGGCCTCGCTAGTGGTATCGCTGGCACCTTTGCGGTACTTCGCAAGGAAAGTCTCATTGGTGACGGTCTATCACATGCGGCATTACCCGGTGTGGTCATAGCCTTCTTGCTGACAGGCATTAAAGATATTGAGGTTCTCATCGCCGGTGCCGCACTTTCATCGATTACTGCGGCTTGGCTCATTACCATTACCGTAGAAAACAGCAAAATCAAATTCGATGGCGCTCTGGCTACTATACTCTCTGCCTTCTTTGGTCTTGGTATGGTTCTACTCACCTACCTTCAAAGTCTAAACAATGCAGGTCAGGCGGGGCTTTCAAAATTCATATTTGGACAGGCAGCCACCATATTGGCGCGTGACGTGTACATCACATCTGCAGCGGCGCTCATCATCATCGTGTTAACCGCATTATTCTGGAAGGAGTTAAAGCTCATCTCCTTCGATATGGAATACGCCAAAACACTACAAATTCCCGTCACTTTCACCCTTATTTTATATCGTTCACTATTGATCATGACCATTATTATCGGCATTCAATCGGTAGGCGCTATTTTGATTAGCTCCCTCCTCATTGCACCCGCCGTAGGGGCAAGACAGTGGACGAATAAACTGGGCACCATGTGTATATTAGCAGGATGTTTCGGCATGATATCCGCCATCGGCGGTACTATCTGGAGTACATCGGTTCTAAAATTACCGACAGGCCCAGCTATCATAGTTATTTTATCGATTCTCGTATTATTGAGCCTCATCTTTGCTCCTAACAGAGGTATGCTCTGGCAGTTCCGCAAAAATAGACAGTCAAAGCACGCATTATTGTTAGAAACCACAAGGGCTCCCAAATCCAAGGCACAGCATAGTATTTACGTAGCAGAGGACGCACAACCTCGCATAGGAGGTGCCCCATGACAGTTCATACAGAGATATTGCTCATTGCCATTGCGGTATCCATCGCATGTGCCATCCCTGGGGTTTTCCTCGTGTTGCGCCGCATGTCCATGATGGCCGATGCCATTACGCACACCGTATTTCTCGGCATCGTGCTAGCCTTCTTTATGACGGAAGATTTAAACTCTCCATTTCTACTCGTCGGGGCTACCTTAGTTGGTGTAGGCACCGTATGGCTTACAGAAATGATACACAATACGGGGCTTGTCAACGAAGATGCGTCTATCGGCATCATCTTCCCGCTTCTATTCTCTATCGCCATCATTCTAGTCAGCCTATACAGTGGTAACGCTCATCTCGATGTAGATACCGCATTACTCGGCGAAATAGCCTTTGCCCCCTTTGACCGATGGATTGTGAACGGCACCGACTTGGGGCCTATATCGCTATGGATTTCTCTAGGCGTGGCAATCATCAATTTAATTTTAGTCATGCTCTTCTACAAGGAATTGCAGTTATCTACCTTCGATCCGCTACTAGCGGGGCTCTTCGGCTTTATGCCAGCCCTCATCCACTATGTGCTCATGACCATGGTATCCCTCACCGTTGTGGCCTCGTTCCAAGCGGTTGGTGCCATTCTCGTCATCGGCCTCATGATAGGACCTGCAGCCATCGCTTATTTATGGACGGACTCTGTGAAAGCCATGCTTACTAGCAGTATCATCATCGGTATAATCTGTGCTGTCGTCGGTACGGAAGTATCTTTCACCATGGACGTATCCATCGCGGGTTCCATTGCAACCACCATCGGTATCGCACTGATTATCGCTGTTATCGCAACACCAAAGACAGGCTATATCGCCACATACCGTCGTCAACGTCACTTACGTCGCCACTATCGGGAAACGATGATGTTGTGCCATATTTATACACATATGGATACACCTATCGCGCACGTTGAAAACGGCATTGGTACCATTCATGAGCATTTGAACTGGAGACCTGATTATACTCATCAAGCTGCTTCACAGCTAAAGAAACAAGGTCTATTATATGTGACAAATGGACACTACGTGCTTACTGATAAGGGTATAGCACAAGTTAAAGAGATTATTTAAATACAATACCAATACTTTTCCCAACAAAAAGAAGCTGAAATCAATGCTGCTCTGCAAAGATTTCAGCTTCTTTTATTATTAACTAATTATTTTACAGCCTATTAATATAACTGGATTCACGTCAATGATTATCTATAATAAATAGTTCCAACACTATAATAAGCTCAACGCAATCACAAAGAATCCTATTAATTAATAATAGCTTCTAATGGAATTACATGAGGTAGCCCATTGTCATCCATATAAATTTTCGTTTTAACACGGTATACATCTTCCATCATGGCTTCTGTAAAGATGTCTTTCGGCGCGCCTTGAGCATATACTGTACCCTCTTTAAGCACGATGATTTCATCTGCGAACATAGCCGCCAGATCAAGATGATGTAATGTTACGAGTGTTGTAAAATCATTTTCTTGAGTCAGGTTTTTTAGCAATGTTAACAAGTCAAATTGCTTGTGCAAATCTAAAGCACTTGTCGGTTCATCAAGAATTAAGATTTTAGGTTCTTTTACAAGGGCTTGCGCCATGAACACAAGTTGGCGTTGACCACCGCTGAGCTCCATGATGCTACGCGATGCAAAGCGCTGTAAGTTCAACCGTTCCAATACCTCTTGTGTGGCTGCAATATCCTCATCACTTACGCGGAAGGACATGGAGCCCATGCGCCCTAGCATAACGACTTCAAAAACAGATAGATTGACTTTACAGTCATTATCCTGAGACAAATAGCTCACTGTACTACTAAAATCCTTTGTAGAATATTGAGATACAGGTTTACCATTAACGGAAATCTCGCCCTTGCCTTTCAAGATACCCATAATTGTTTTTAAAAGTGTAGATTTACCAGCACCGTTAGTACCAATGAGCGCAGTCAATTTACCTGTTTTAGCAGCAAAGTCAACGCCCTTTAAGATTTGTCCGTCTTCCGTAGCGGAATAACCAAAGGTTAGATTATGAACTTCAATCATTTGAAATAGCTCCTTTTCCTAGTTAATACCAACGAGAAGAAGAAAGGTACACCGATGATTGCTGTCACAATACCGATTGGGAACATCGCCCCAGGAACGAGCATCTTACTCGCAATAGATGCGAGAGACAAAATCGCCATGCCACACACTGCAGATAATGGTAAGAAATACCGTTGATCCTCACCCACAAGCATACGTGCAATATGTGGTCCTACAATACCGATAAAACCAATGGTTCCAACGAAAGAAACAGCAACGGCTGTAATGATGGAGATGAAAGCAAACACTTTTACTCGTAAGCTTTCAACATTAACACCAAGACCAGAAGCCTTTTCATCGCCTAATTTTAATGCTGTTAAACGCCAAGATTCACGCATCATAAGCGGAAGCATGATTGCTAGCACGATAAGAACAATAGAGATGTTCACCCAATTTGCCTTAGCTAAACTCCCCATCGTCCAGAACACGATGTTTTGAAGGGCCTCAGGAGATGCCATATATTGCATCAAGGATTGAAGCGCTTGGAACAAGAACATCATGCCGATACCAGCGAGAATCATCGTTTCAGAGGAGAAGTTCTTAATCTTATTGATGGAATAGATAAAGAAACTCGTCAAACTAGCGAATACAAAGGCGCCAAATGGAACCATAAAGACACCTAAAAACTCTAATGCACTAGCGCCTACAACAACCATAAGAGATGCACCGAAGCCAGCCCCTGCGGATATACCAAGTGTATACGGGCTAGATAACGGGTTATCAAGAATAGTCTGCATGCCAGCACCAGCAATGCCCAAAGAAGCACCTACGAGCAATGCCATAATGGCCGTCGGAAGACGAATCGACCAAATGATAACATAAGCATTTTTGGAAACCTCTGCTGGGTCTGTTAATGCGAGCCATACATCACTTAACGTAAGTGATGCAGGGCCTACAATAATATCGGTAACAAAACTTACCGCACAAATGATCAGACCAATGATAATAAACATGAGCTTTTTATAGCTCTGTTTTTTATAATCGTACTGATTGTTAGTTTCCGTCACTATACAAAACCCCTTTTTAGTTCAACTGCATAAACCAAACGCCACCGTAAGAGAATGGAAGGAATTTGTCATAGAATTCCTTAAGTGTGCCTTCAGGATCTACATCCTTGAATTCCTCAGGATAGAATGTTTTAGCTAAGTATTCGAATACTGCAACGTCATATACTTCACGAGGTAAACCATGGTGAGTAGAGAATACGTTTTTAGATTGAACGGCTTTCAATTCAGGCCAGCCTTGACGTTCTGTGGTGAAAGCTTTCAGTAACTCTTGAGATTTTGCTTCATTTGTATCAAAACCTAAACGCATGGATGTCGGTTTCTTAGGCCAGTAAGAACCGATGATCATGATGATATCTGGATTTCTTTCCAAAATAAATTCTGGGTTAACAGGACCTGCTTTTTGAACTACATCTTTTGTAATAAGGTCGCCACCAACTTGCGTTGCTAATGCGCCCCATGCTACGTTTGCACTATACGCAAAACCTAAACCTTCTGGACCTTCGTTACCTGTTTCAATGTAAACAGTTGGTTTTGGTTTATTGATTTTGCTAATGCGGTCCATAACTCTTGTTAAACGGTCAGTATAGAACTTGTTGATTTCTGCTGCACGCTCTTCTTTACCCAATGCTTTACCGATAGCTTCGATAGATTTTTGGTGATTTTCAAGCTTTTCCGCATGGTAATCGATATAGATAGTAGGAATGCCAGCTGCATCGATTTTAGGTTTGTAATCAGCTTCATATTGATCTTTGAAATATAAAGGCATGAAGATAACATCTGGGTTTAAGGAAATTACTTTTTCCACATCAAATGTTTTATCATTTACGTTACCAATGAGAGGAATTTTTTCCAACTCTGGCACTTCAGATTTGTAGCGATCCCACATATCTGTACGCAATTTACTTAAATAAGGGTCAATACCAACAATAGTCTTAGCCACATCTTTGCCTTGCAACGCAGCCATAGTCAAGAACGCACCACCAGAAGCACTCAATTGAACTACTACGCGTTCTGCTGGTTTTTTCAACGTAACCTTTTGACCAGTTACGTCTGTAATCTCAATTTGTTTGCCAGATTGTGCCGCATCCTTTTTCGTATCTGCCGGACCACCACAAGCTGTCATAATCATGCTCATAACTAGCAGGAGCACCGTGGCAAGATAAGCCATAAATTTCTTTTTCTTAACCATAGAATACCTCGATTCCAAACTTAATAAGTTCTAATAAACACAATATATAACAGCATTTATTTGGATTTTACATCATCAGCTCCTTCACACACAACACAACCCTAATTCATATGCATAAACCAGATGCCACTATAAGAGAATGGCAAGAATTTGTCATAGAACTCTTTAAGTGTAGCTTCAGGATCTACATCTTTAAACTCTTCAGGATAGAAGGTTTTTGCTAAATATTCAAATACCGCTGCATCAAAGACTTCACGTGGAAGACCGTGGTGCGCAGAGTAAACTTGTTTATCTTCAACAGCTTTTAATTCGCTCCAACCTTGACGTTCTGTGGTGAACGCCTTCAACAACGCTTGAGACGAATCTTCGGTTGCTTCAAAACCTAAACGCATAGAAGTCGGTTTTTTAGGCCAGTAAGAACCCATGATCATGATGATATCAGGGTTTTTCTCAAGTATAAACTCTGGATTAATAGGAGACGTTTTCTTAATAACATCCTTGGTGATGACATCAGCACCAGCCATAGTAGCTAATGCCCCCCAAGAGTAGTTACCACTAAAGGAGTTACCAAATTCTTCTGGACCATTGATACCCACTTCAATATACACTGTTGGTTTCGGTTTATTGATTTTACTAACTCGGTCAAGAACTCTTGTCACACGATCTGTATAGAACTTGTTAATCTCCGCAGCACGTTCTTCTTTACCTAAAGCCTTACCGATGGCTTCAATGGATTTTTGATGACTTTCCAGTTTTTCAGCATGGTAATCTATATAAATAGTTTGGATACCAGCAGCATCCATTTTTGGCTTTGCATCAGACTCGTACTGATCTTTCAAATCTACAGGAATAAAAATAACATCTGGATTTAATGCCACAACTTGCTCAGCATTAAATGTTTTATCACCGACTGTACCCACTACTGGAATCTTAGCTAGCTCAGGCATTTCAGCAGTAAAGTGCTTCCACATATCCGCCCTGTAATCCTGCAAAGATGTATCCATACCGGCAATAACCTTTGGAGTATCTTTACCCATAAGGGCAGAAATCGTAAAGAATGGACCACCAGCACCACTCCATTGTAAGACAACTCTCTCTGCTGGCTTTTTAAGCGTTACCGTACGACCTGTTACGTCTGTGATTTCGATTGGCTTGTTATTTTGCGCCGTATCTTTTTTCGTTTCGCTAGAACCTCCACATGCAGCGATGAGCATACTAACAATTAGGAGGAAAACCGTGGCTATATAAGCCATACATTTTCTTTTCTGTTTAACCATGAAATACCTCTCTTCTCTCAAACTAAAACTATCACTATAAGTGCACATAAAAAGCCCGTTTCCCCACGAAGAGGAAACGGGCTGTCATCTCAGTTAGACTAACTACCACGCCTAATAAGCTAGCATATAGTATGAGCTTTCAACTATGCATAGCTAGTATAAATTCATCTATATCAATCCCCATCCCTGTCTCTCGCAGGTCAATTGGCAATTGTTAATTAGGCAGTTCTCCTGGCTCCAGTTTAACGTTACTTTGCGCCTTCCCAAAAACTTCAGTGACCGAGAGCATTTCACCCTCTATGCAAAGTACCTCGCTGTTACAGTGGCGTGACCGCTTTGGCTTGTACCAAATTCTCTATTAAGTCAATAGACACCTAACCCAATCATATGTGATTTTCCTCATCGTAGCATGCGGGATATACAGTGTCAATAAACATATAGGGGTACAGCTATTCTTGTAAAATCTATACTTTTCAGCAAAAAAGAAGCTAAAACTCAACCACTAAGCGGAGTTTTAGCTTCTCATTAGGACAATCTGTAGAAATGCCCTTCAAATTCGATAATTTATTTTTATCGATTAATAACTTTTCCTCTACAATTCAAGGCGCATTTGATACCATTTAGCACCACCATGATCAGACTCTGATTCTCCTTCATTTACAAAACCAAACTTGGCATAATAAGGTATCTTTTCTTCCTTACAGGTTAAAATGACACCCTTTCGGTTTTCCTCTCTGGCCAATTCTATGAAAGCCTCTATCAACTGACCACCAACACCACGATTGCGGTATTCAGGCATCGTATTTAGACCAAAAATCATCTGCCATGCGCCATTGGGATTATGTAGCGAAGCATCGGCGAACATCTCATCTGTTAAGACTTCATCATCCGTTACAAAACCATCGATAAAACCAATTGGTGTGTTTCCATCAAAGGCAATTAAAAACTGCCCTGCATAACGGTCTAATCGTTCCTTAAAAGCCTCACGAGGCGCCGCCTCTGCAGGAGGGAAACAAGTTGCTTCGATATATGTAACTACATCTAAATCTGCGGTTGTCGCTTTTCGTATTAACATATTAATATCCTTCTTTATGTACTTATGCATTTATGTATTTGTATAGAGCACATTTTAAAATGAGTCAGCTAAAATAAATCATTTTTAGTATAAATGGTTTACGCCATAAAGGCTACACGTAGAGATGTTACGTGTAGCCTTTTTCTGCTGAATCTTATATTTACTAAATTTACTTTTTCGTATATTTAGGTACATTGCGATATTGCATCGGTAAGGAATTTTCCTTTACTTTAAAACCATGTTTCTCGTAAAAGGTCGCATTCTTGCTTTCACCAATCATAACATTGATGTACAAATACGATTTGTAAGCGTCTTTCACCATTTCTAGCAAGTGCCCTGCAATACCTCGGCCCCGATAATCAGGATGAACCAACACATAATTGATGAAGCACACAAGTTCACTATCGTCCATGACGCGAATAAGACCTATTAAGCGATCTCCATCCCAAGCAGTAATCACGCGCGATGAATTCATTAGAGCCTTGTGCAATCGGTCCGGATATTTCCCCACCACCCAGCGAACAGATAAAAACAGTTCTGCTACCTGCTGAGGGGTAAAGTTTTTTTCTTCGGTATAGGTAATCACCCTATCGCCCTTAACGATATTAATCATGCTACTGCCTTTTCTAATCCATTTACGAACTACATCTTAGGTGTGTGACACAACTTCCTTAGGATTCCACCAGATTATAGCAGACCGAGAGGAAATCAAGCATTTATTGTCCTTAGATTTTGCTATGATTTCTTTTTTGATTTGTTCCTCTGCTGCTGGCGTTAAGTCTCCATAGTACTGTTCGTATATGATCTTTCGACACTCGATTTCATCTTCTACAGTACGTTCACATCTATAATCAATGATGCTTACATTAGGTGAGCGCCCTTGTGAAAGTAACATATTATACAGAATTTGAAACTCTTGTACATCAGATTTGCTAGCTTCCCGAGGATTCTTCCAATCGGGAATGCCAGCTACGATTGCACAATAGCCTTTAGAGTATTGTTCCATTTGTAAAAGCCGAGGCCACACATCAGGAAACATCCAAAGTACTAAAGAAATAGCCACTACATCAAATTGGGAGTCAAAAGATCCATCTTGAGGTAAGTCCTGTACCATTTCTTCAATGATGTTAAAGTTCTCTACACCTAATTCTTTGGCATTTTCTTTAAGGACTGCAACCATGCCCTTAGAGGGCTCGATAGCGGTAACAGATTTAATATGTTGAGCAAAAGGAATCGTAAAGGAACCCGGACCAGCCCCTATATCTAACAAGGTAGAGTCGGGTGTCAAAATATGGCTAAGCACAGCATACACCTTTCGACCAAAGTCATAGTCATTGCTTTTACGCATAAGAGAAAAATCATTAGCCCGTTTATCCCAATACTCTAATAATGGATTCGCACGGATGCCTTTCTCTCGATTATAGTAACCTTGTTTCCACTTCTCATTCCAGAAAGAAAAATCCATAGCTTGCTGTGCCATACGAAACCTCCTAACTGTTAATCTAGTTTCCTCAATTCGCGAATAAATGCCTCAGCCTCTTGTAAGTTCTTAGGAAACTCAAAATAAATGCAACTTTCATGACCACAATAAGGATTTCGGAAGTCATAGCCGCTCAACAACAAATACTCGATAATCTTCCATTCTTTGTCATTAGATTTTTTAGGAGCCTTGAACTTCTCGTTTACAAAGTACATTTTACCTTTACAGGTAGGGCAGGTTTTATTTCTGTTAAACAACTCGTAGTTTGTACCCTCCGACAAGGAGATTCGGCAGTTTACACATACATTTTTATAACCCATAGTTATTTACTCCCATACGGTTTATGTTGAAAGATTTCTTTTACAATCCCTTCACCAACAACATTGCCACCTTCCATTATGAGGAACTCTGCACCTGCTTGTAGAGCAGAATAATCTACAGTTTCATAAACTGGCAACACATTAGCTCCTATTTGTTTATCAAAGATAACATCTTCACTATCAATAAAGTTAATTCCAAGATACTCCGCAGTACCTTTTATAACAATATGAGGATAGTACATTCCATTATTTAAATTAGGTGGACTCGTTCTCTTCTTACTGAAGAATGTAACTGTGCAGCTAATTGTAAAATCTAAATTACTCATATTAGGCCTCATTCAACTACATATACCATATCACCTTTAAAGTATATGTTCATTATACAATGTACGGGATTCCCTTCGGTCCATAACCAACCTTGTAATACAGCGTGTCCCCAATTATAGGTCTCCGTAATGACCTCGAATTCACTTTCACTATAATCCTGTTGATACTGAGATAACTCAATTCTTTTACCTGTGAAAGTATCTAGTATTGTAGTATTAAACACGAGAATTTCAAAAAAATCTATATCGCACGTCTCAAACACAACCTGAGCCTTATGAGTTTGCTCAATACCATTCTCATAAGAGAAAATGTACTCAAAAATAAGGATCAAATTATCGTCTGCGTATTCTATTTTCTGTACCCGCGCATCATGGAGAGAATACTTGGAATACTCGCCAAAAGATTTTGTTGTTTTCATAGGACCTCAAATTTACAAATTAATCCACAAAAGATATATTCCCAACCTAAAATCAGTATATTAAGTTTAAAGAGTAAATCATAACCACTCGTAAAACGGCTTGTTTGTTATAATTTTGTAAGAGTCAATCTGTTTTAATGGTCTAATTAAATAAAGCATCAAATAATCTTACAAATGCGCTATTAGCACTATCTCCCCCTACTCAAAGGCTTTTATGTTGCATTTTTACCAACTTACTTAACGGGCCTGTATATTTATTAAACTGTATAAAAAAAGTCGAAACCTCGGTACTAGCACGTAGATTTCGACTTCTCATAACAATACTGCGCTGGGACTGTTACATAATCTATAACATATTTTATAGGTTAGTGACTATTATATCAGAAAGTAATACATATTTAATACTATTTTACGCTACTATGATCAGTGTCCGATTCACCTTCATTTGTAAAATCAACCTTATATAATAATAATTTTTTTATTTCTACAATTCATACTAACACCAGTTTAATTTTTCTCTCTGGTAACCCCTATAAAAGACTCCATCAATACCACCCACACATCAAGACTGATACTTAAGCATTGTATTTATACAAAATATAATCTGACAAACATCGTTTGAATTATATAGCAAAGTGTCAGCCATCAGTAAATAACTCATCATTTAATATTTCAACCGTAGACACAACTCTAGCAATAAAACCTAAAAAAATATCATCATCAAAAGCAATCAGAACCTACCGTGTATAATCTAATTGCTTCTTAAAAATCTCACAAGCCGTTACCTCAGTATTAGGAAAAACTCACCTCTATAAATATAACTAAATTAAAATCATCAACTGTAGCTTTTCTCCAAATACATAGTCTATTTTTTAATTTCATCCATTAAATTCATGACTCGTGATTTTATATTCTCTAGTTCAACTGATAATTGCTGTTTTGCGGGTTCCGTTATAATTGAAGTATGCCCAACTGCGTCTCTAACAGGTTTATATACATCAGAAGAACGACTCAAAGCTGGGTCTTTATTCTTATCTGGTGCTTTATCAATGAAATTTGATAGATATTTCATATCAAGATAATAAATATCATCCGTTGATTTCCTGATTGCATAACTGATATTTGCTATTGCTTTATTATTCTTTTCTCTTTCTCGCCATTTTTCTGCTTCTTCAATAGCATTATGTGAAAGCTGCATTTTATTGTGTTTTATATATTCCCGTAATAAATTTTCTGCAATAAAACATTCTGTATATGAGGGAAGATTATATTTCACTTCTTCGGATAATTGTGTTATCCAACTATCTACTATATTACTAACTTTTCCTTTATGATTTTCTTTCATCTCTTTAAAGGTTTTATTAAATAACTCCTGAGCTTTTCTTTCTTTAGGCTTAATTTTCATATTATCAGGATCACCATCATCCCCTTTTTTACGTCTTAATTCATCCCAGTCATCTAATATTAACTTAAACAATCTTTCAAATTCCCGAAGAAATTCTCTATAACATGGCTCATCAGAAATAATACCTTCTCGACTACTCGTAAATATATCTTTACCGTCCCCTGAGTCCAAATCATCAAAATGAATTTGACCATAGACATAATTCTCAACAATTCGAGATGTTGGAACGTGCCTCAAGATATCTTTTTCTCTAAGTCTTCCATTCACAAAAAGATCAATAGTTACTTTCTCTTGTGTCCCACGTATTTTAAGTTTTGAAGGTTTATCAACCGATGCAATATAACCACTCATATTCATCTCTGATTTTAACGACTCTAATGGACTATCAAGCGATAAAGATTTAATAAACGGATCATCTATATCATTAATTTTCCAAAGAAATTGAGTATTTTCTGCTAAATCTCCCAACATCTTTTCATCAATCTTTACATTATTAACAAATATATTAAAATTTTCATCTAACAACGAAAACCTAAAATATAATGCAACTGATTTTTTTATATAATCTAACGTATTAGCAATTCCTTCATTAACATTTTCAAAATAAATATATGTTCCTTGCTCTTTTATATCTGCAGATGTAGAGACTTTAGATGTAAGCTCTTCTAACTTATATTCTTGTGAATTCAAATCATCTGTAATGGCTTTATCTAAACTAGAATTATCAATCACCCCTCCTACGAGTTGCGTCTTCTTTGTTTTAGATGCTACATGAACTCTCTTTGCACAAGACAACAAAGCCAATTTGCCGATTCCTTTTCTTCCTATAAATGGCCTTCCACTCAATGTTTTGTACATCTTATTTTTTCTTTTTGAATAACCTATTTTCAAAAATTTATTTTGAAAATCATCAAAAGTCATCCCTTCTCCATCATCCACAATAGTCATACAATTATGCTCTTTATCAATTGTAATCCAAACATTACTGGCATCGGCATCCCAAGAATTTGATATAGCTTCCCCTAAAACTGTAATGACATTCCTATATAAATTTCTCCCCAAATGATTTAATACACTTAAAGAAATATTAAAAACTAAATCTTTCCCCATATCGTGCACTCCCACTTTCATTAAAAACAATGTTTTTTTATACTTAATCCTATAATTTCTCCTAATCTTGGGGGAACAGCATTACCTATATGTCGAGCAATTATTTTTAGAATAACCTCCTCTCCTTCCGGAACAAAAGAGTAATTTACTGGAAATGTCTGTAGCATTGCGCCCTCTCTTAATGTTAATGCACGATCTTGCTCTGGATGTCCAAATCTCCCAGTCCCATATCCAATAAATTGTGTGGTAATAGTAGGGGCAACATCATCCCATTGCATTCGCCCATAAACAGAAGAATAACTCCGTCCTGTTTTTTTCTTATGACAATTCAAAATTAATTCTTCCGGCCAATCTCTCCAAGTTCCTCCTGGAATAGAATATCTTATACGCTCTAAATTTATCTTAGAAAGAGATGAAGCTACATGGAGCTTATCTCTGTTATTAGTTTCACCCGCTCCAATATGGGAAAGACCAAATATTACATCCCTTACTGTAATTTCTTTTTTATGTGTAGGCTCAATTAGTTTGATTTTCTTTTCACTTGATGCAAGAAGTAATAATCTTTTTCGTCTTTGGGGAACCCCATAATCAGCAGCATTAACTACTTTATACGTTACATAATAATTTTGTTCTTTTAATGTGTTAATAAAGTCGATAAAAACTTGTTCCTTAGCCAACTCCGGAACATTTTCCATCGAAACAATTTGAGGCTTAACCTCCCGAACTAATCGTGCAAATTGATAAAGCAAGTTCCAGTTTTTATGCTTTTTTCTATTAAGTTTATCTTTTTGATGATTCGAAAAAGGTTGACATGGAGCGCATCCAGCAAGGATCTTCACATCATATCCTCTCAATAGTTTTTTTATCTCTTCTCCATCTATATTTTCTATATTCTTATGAATAAATTTTGCATTATTATTATGACTGTATGTATATTCACATGTAGCATCTAAATCATACCCTGCGACTACAGTTAAACCTGCTTTTTCAAAACCACATGTTAATCCACCCACACCACAGAATAGATCAACAACTCCATATGTCATAAATTTCTGCCTTTCCTTACATATACTTTTCAATGATATCTAAAAAAGTCATACTATATTCTTTGGAAAAAATTCTTAACCAAAATTTAAATTACATATCCAAAATCAATATCAACTTAAAATCTTTATCACATTATTCCCACTCAATTGTAGCAGGTGGTTTGGATGTAATATCGTACACAATACGGTTGATGTGTTGTACTTCGTTTACGATACGACGGGAGATAGTGTCCAATACGTCGTAAGGGATGCGTGCCCAGTCAGCAGTCATAAAGTCTGTTGTTGTTACGCCACGCAATGCCAATGTGTAGTCGTATGTACGGAAGTCACCCATAACGCCTACGGTACGTGTAGATGTTAATACGGCAAAGTATTGGTTGATGCTGCGATCAAGGCCAGCTTTTGCAATTTCGTCACGGAAGATGTAGTCCGCATCACGCAAGATGTCAAGCTTGTCTTTAGTGATTTCGCCCATTACGCGGATTGCAAGACCAGGACCTGGGAATGGTTGTCGCCATACGAGGTAATCAGCCAAACCTAATTCAGAACCAAGTTCACGCACTTCGTCTTTGAAGAGGTTGCGCAATGGTTCGATAAGACCTTTGAAATCTACCACTGCAGGCAAGCCGCCTACGTTATGGTGAGATTTGATAACTTCAGCTTCCCCAGTACCAGACTCGATAACGTCAGGGTAGATTGTACCTTGTGCTAAGAAATCAACGGAACCGATTTTACGGCCTTCATCTTCAAATACGCGAATGAACTCTTCACCGATAGCTTTACGTTTAGCTTCTGGATCTTCAAGTCCAGCCAATTTATCTAAGAAACGTTTTTCTGCATCGACGCGGATGAAATGCATGCCAGAATCTTTGAAAGCTGCTTCTACTTCGTCACCTTCGTTTTTACGCATCAAACCATGGTCAACAAAGATACAAGTCAATTGGTCGCCTACAGCTTTAGAAATAAGAGCTGCCGCAACGGAGCTATCTACACCACCAGACAATGCCAACAATACTTTGCCGTCACCAACGGTTTTGCGGATGTCTTCAATAGCAGATTTCGCATAGTTTGCCATTGTCCATGTGCCTGTGAAGCCACAAACTTCATACAAGAAGTTGTGAAGCATTTCTTTGCCATGTTCAGTATGCAACACTTCTGCATGGTATTGCATAGCATATAGTTTACGTTCTGTATTTTGCATGGATGCAACAGGGCAATCCTTAGTATGTGCTACGATTTCAAAGCCTTCTGGAACCTTTGCTACATAGTCAACATGGGACATCCAAACAACTTGATCTTCTTCCAAGCCTTTGAACAATGGAGATGTAGTGTCCACTTTAGTAGGTGTTTTACCGAATTCACGGTTATCTGCAGATTTAACTTCGCCACCTAATGTATGCGCCATAAATTGCATACCATAGCACATGCCAAGAATAGGAATACCAAGTTCAAAAATCTCTTTCTCAATTTTTGGAGAGTTTTCTTCATACACGCTGTTAGGACCGCCTGTGAAGATGATACCTTGCGGTTTTAATTCCTTAATTTTATCCAGCGCTTTGTTGTATGGATATACTTCGCAGTATACGTGATTTTCACGAACACGGCGCGCGATCAATTGGTTATATTGACCACCAAAGTCAACAACAATTACAAATTCCTTGTTTTCCATGCCTTCCTCCATATGCATCTATTTGTGAAAGTATATTCACTATTTATTATGCCCATACATATCTGTACTGGGGGTGCGTTTTTCCGAGCCAAACGCTAATTTTTCATTACATTTTATTATACCATAGGAAGTATAACGACTCCATATATTCCGTATATAGATTATAAATAAGAATCCAATGTTCGGATTTCTAGTTATCACTTTTTAGGGTCCTCTCTTTTATACATTTTTACGGCCCCCACGGGACAGATCGAATAGCAGTCGCCACAACTGATACAGCCTTTCCCAATGATAAATCGAGTCTTCCCTTCGGTGATGCATTGAACAGGACAATCCTCTGCACAAGCTCCGCACTTAACGCAAGTGTCGTCAATATTAAACTTTAGATTTCCCATTATACATCACCTCCTATACATTCTTTATTTATTAGACTTTACAAATCTACGTAATCATAAGCACCTATTACGATTCATGTAAGTTTGCAATCATCTATGTAATTTCGCAAATATCCATGTATTTTTGCAATTAAATAACATATATATTTTCAGATACTACTAGTTAAAAGTATTTATTTTTAATTGGTAGTATCTGGAATTTAGCACAACAATAACTATCAAAATTATTTTTTCTTATTTAGTTCACTATTATATGCAATAGCGGAATAGATTGCCTTTGCCACGCCTTGGTGATTATTATCTGTCGTTTCGTAATGTGCCGCTTCTTTAATGTTCGGCCTGCTATTGCCCATGGCCACGCCAGCGCCCGCAAAGCGTAGCATAGATAGATCGTTTTCGCTGTCCCCCAGTGTCATTACCTCATCAGGGCTTAAGCCCCAATGTTTTGCCAATGCTTCTACGGCTGTGCCTTTTGTTGTGTGGGGCAATACAAATTCTAAATTACCTTCACTAGAGAGTAACACATCATAGAAGCGTTCACGGCCTGTACCGTCGTGGGATAGGCCTTGGTATTCATCGCGTAAGTCTTGCAAGATACGTTGACGCATCGGCTCGTCACCGTAGAAGATTTGAATTTTCTCAGGTCCTTCGTCTAAGGATTCCATATGAGCTAGTAGATCACATACCATAGTCCGCGTAGCTAAGATAAATGGGCGAATATTAGGTCTAAAGAAGAAATTAGATTGCTCTATTTCACATTCAGACATCTTTACCTTTGCTGCTTCGTTGCCTTCCGCCAATGCATAGTGATCGTAAGTTGCGCCTGGCAGACGAGTGTCCCCTATACCAGAAATCTGATTTTCTGTGGTAGGTAAATGATTATCCATTATGCCATGTGAACCCTTTTTATCTCCTCCATTGCGTTCGCTAGCACATACGCCTAAACGTTCAGGTGTAATACATCTAGATGGAGGATACATGCCAAAGATTTGGTCTTTCACGTAGGCCTCTACATACACGCCATAGGTTAATAGTTTGCGCAGCAAATGTAGTGCTTGTTCTTTATCAAAACTTACGTGAAATAGACTGCGATTTTCGTCCTTATCCATTACATAAGCGCCATTGGTGCACATGAAATAGCGCAAGCACGGCAGTTTTTCGATGACATCATTCATCTCATTCCAAGCACGGCCAGAAGCAATGGCTACGCGAATGCCACTTTCACGAGCAGCACGAATCGCCTCAATAGCATCCTCAGGAATCGCCTTTGCATCGGTTACCAAAGTGCCATCTACATCGGATGCGATAAATCGAATGGGCTTATCCCCTGTGAGGCCTATATAATTTTTTATTTCTAATGTTTCAGTCGTGGCCATACATCCTCCTTCTGTTCCTTCTATTCCCTTTATTCTTTCTATTCCTTTTATTCCTTCTATTTAGAATTATTAAATTCGGCTACGATTTCTTCTAAAATTTCTGGGTGTTCTACCAATCGCAATACTGTGCCACCAATGATGTTTGCACCGTCGATAATGGTTTGTTCAATAGTAGGCTCTAACATAGCAGCTGCAAATTCTTTAGAATGGCACACCTTCGGCTCGCCAGCGAGGCGCAATTTAGGATGGAATGCCGCACATTGATAGCTTACATTGCCAATATCTGAGCTACCTCCAAGGGCTGCTGGACCGGGCTCAAAATCGAGGCCCATATTGGCCATTACCTCTTCGATAAGCGCTGTGCCACGATTGTTTTGATTCATATCATCATAAGGATTTCCATAAAACTCTACATCCACAGTTGTGCCTGTACAAAGGGCAGCCCCTTCAAAGATTTTTTTGATTTGCTCAGATAAACCATTCAAATACTCACGCTCCGTATGACGCACGGTAACCTCTAATTCACCGAAGGCAGGAATCACATTGGATGCGGTGCCTCCCGCAATGATCCACGTGCCGATGCGCGTTTCAGGACGCACCTGTTGGCGCATCATATCCATAGCATGGATGGCAAGTTGCACACCGTTTACCGCATTGACACCATTCCAAGGTTCTCCTGCCGCATGGGCTGGCTTACCGTGATACTTAGCGCGGAAACAGTCGAGTGCCAAGAATTGTGAGTTAGGACGCGTTTCCTCGCCGTCGAGGTGGACCATAATGGCAAAATCGTATTCTTTGAACACCCCTGCGTTGCACATGTCTACCTTGCAACCCATCGCTTCTTCGTCTGGTGTGCCGATAATATCGATGTCCATGTTGAAAGCTACGCCCTCTTGTTGCATTTTATGTAGTGTCAACGCCGCTAACACACTCATAGAGCCGCTAGCAGAGTGACCGCACGCATGGCCTACCTCTGGCAGTGCATCGTATTCACATAAAATCGCCAAACGACCTTGAGGGTTATCTACTTTCACAGCAGACGCCTTAAAGGCAGTCGGCAAACCACAGAATTCATAGGTTACGTCCATGCCATATTTTTCGAGAACAGCGCCTATGGTTTTGACGGACTCAAACTCCTGACTGGAAATCTCAGGATTCTTGGCTAATGTGTAATTAATGGCAAACGCATCAGGTGCGAAGCTTTTACAAAGATCAGCAAAAGTAGTTGTAAGGGACATATTGCCTCCATGTATATAACCACATTATTGTAAAGGATTATGATACTCTACAATAAAGAATAGAAAACTCGTTTACTCTTAATTATACAATGTTATTGCCTATTGGTGTAAAATTCCGTACAATATAAACAGAAATGTATAAACCATGTATATGGATGTTTGAGGAGGATACTATGTTTAAGTTCAAAAAATTGACAGCCATCGCCCTCGTAGCGATAGCAGCAATGGGTTTATTGGCTGGTTGTGGCAATGACAAACCAAAAATGACACAACAAGAAGGTGTATTGCGTGTAGGTTCTGAAACTACATTCCCACCATTCGAATTCACTGAAGGCGACAAATACGTTGGTTTCGACGTTGATTTGTCCGAAGCAATTGCTAAAAAACTTGGTTTAAAAATGGAATTCAAATCCATGGGCTTCGATGCTTTGATTCCAGCAGTTCAATCTGGCGATATCGACATGATCGCAGCAGGCATCAACGCTACACCTGAACGTGAAAAAGCATTGGACTTCTCCGATGTATACTTCGACCAAGGCGGTTTCATCACAGTTGTTCGTAAAGACAACACAACAATCCACAACATGGATGAATTAGCAGGTAAAACTGTAGGCGCTCAAATCGGTACAATCCCGGTTGAAATGGCTCAAAAAATTCCTGGTACAACAGTAAAACAAATCGATTCTAATGCTAATATCTTCATGGAATTGAAAGCTGGTACAATCGACGGTGCTATCATCGATAATGCAGTTGCTATGTACTACCTCAAACAAGGTGCTGATCAAGACCTTAAACTTGTAGGCGAACCTACACAATCTCCGGGCACAGTGCTTGGCGTGAAAAAAGGCAACAAAGCTTTACAAGAAGCTGTTAACAAAGCTCTTAAAGAACTTAAAGAAGACGGCACTTACCAAAAAATCTACGACAAATGGTTCGGCGATTACAACAAAAAATAATATGTATTGCTAAGAACTAGGATACATAATAACCCCTCTGAAAGATTGCAGACATCACATAAAATTTGTGACAACAGATTTTCTTCAGAGGGGATTTTTTTATCATTTAAATCCAATACATGCTGAAGATTCTGTATTATGCATAGATATAGAGTAAAAATAGGCTAGTATACTATAAAAGCAGGTAACCGATAGCAGTATGATATCAATGGAGAACATACAGATATACTAGTATTTTCTCTTTTACGGTACCTCGCGTTCGTTATATAATAAATATGTATTTACTGTATACATGTATAAAAGGAGGCCTAATGGCACAGTACTTTACGGAACGCCTGCAAAAGGTCTTCCACATGATTTTTACATCCTATAATCAAAACATGGCTCAAGAAGGGTTACGTCAATTAGAGCTCATCGTCAATAATCAGCAAAATCCCAGTCAACTAAAAGATAGAGCCTTACGAAACGACAAGACAAGCCGTCTTGAAAGTGATATAGACACTAAAGAGGATGCTCTCAAGATAGCCAATGATTCAGAGGCTCGAGAGCTAGGTGATGCGTATGCCCTCTTGGCGCGCGTCTATGCAGGGCCTCGCTTTACCTGGGAAGAGTCTAACTTCCCAGAGGACAATATGCGCACTTATCAGTGCTTACACGATAGCATTCGCCGTTGTAGCCCTATCGGTACATTACAAGCCTTGCGTATCAAAGGCTCCATCACGCCTACAGTGGAGAAGGATATGCAAATCTCCTTCAACGATGCTTTCCGCATTGTCTATGACCATGCGAATCGAGGCGATGCGTATTGCCAATATGTTATAGGCAATGTCTTTTTCTGGCGCGATGATAATCGCATCGACTCCGCTGAAGCTATGCTAACACCTCCGCTCATGAGCTGGACTAAACGCATCAAAAAAAGCCTTACAGCAAACTCTGTACGGGATCGTATCGCCGCCTTACAAGGCACCGTGCCAGACGAAAAATTGCAAAAAAATGCATCTAACCTGGCGAAAGAATGGTTTAATAAGGCTCTCGACAACGGTCTTGCCATGTTCCAAGGAAACTTGCGCAATATCTATATCGACGAAGCCGACTTTTCCAATGCGCGCCGCGTCGCCAAAACTGCGGCCGAGCTTGGCAACCCTGCCATGATGCTATATACAGGCCTCGACTGCCATGAAAACGGTAAATTCGAGGATGCTTTCACGTGGTTCACTAAAGGTGCCGCCTTAGGTCAATCTGAAAGCATCGCAGAATTAGCGGATTATTACTATCATTTCTATGATGCCAAAAATTTACGTTGTACTATTCCCTACAATCCGGTAAAAGCCATTGGTCTCTACCGCCGCGCTGCAACGAAAGAGTTTAGTGATGCGGGCTACACCGCCTTGCAGGCGGCTTTTGGATATATCTTTCACATAGGCCACCTCCCTCTCGACTGGGGTCTCATTGCAGACTTAACGCATATGGCGGCTACAAAAGATCGTTTTATGTTCGCCTTGCCCTATATCGGTTATATGCGAATCCACGGTTTAGGGGTGACGAAAAACATTCGCTTCGGTGTACAATCGTTACTGCGTGTCTTAGATGAGGAACAACGCGCCTTCGAAGAGGAAGATCGCGTTCTTTTCTACGATATTACGCGCGCTTTAACACGTGTTGCCTTGGGCTATGCCTACGAAAAAGGCTATGTAACAGGCAAACCAGATTTAGATCAAGCCGTATCCTATTACGAGCAATCCCATCAATATATCTTGTCTCACAAAGCCAATTTGGATCCGGAGCTAAAAGATATTCCCATCGATAACGAAGCAGAAGAACGATTAGCGGCCTTTGAAGAGGTTGATGGTCACTGGCAATACAAAGAAGGCATTGCCGAATCCACTACTACGGTGCGCCCTGCACCTGCCGCCTGGCCTCAAGATGCGGCCCGTTTATCTGTAACTATGGACGACTTCCTATGGGATACGACTTTGTACGACTGGCAAACCATTGAAACAGCCTTAGAGTCACAAGAAGAAATGAAGCTCAGCTTTTACAATCGTTTCCTATCCGTTCCAGATGCATTGCACAATATCTTCAAACTCGATGTAACGCGGATGCTACAAAATCATTATCAAGTAAGGCTACACGGTTATGATCCAACAGAAGGACATGAAATCGTTTATAAGGCCGTATACAATAAAGAAAATACCTTAAGCCTATTAAAAGAGCTTTACCATAATCGTCAGTTGCCTAGCCTCGAAGAGAACTGGTCTATCGAAAAGAATGAAGAAAAGCCGACTTGGCACTACGTGCTCGATGTTGATCAACAGCCATTCTTGCTAGAGGAATACGATGATGCAAACGCTATGATTCAGACTGCCTTGCAAGGGTTGAAAGAGAAAAAATACGAACAAATTAATATTCGCACCCATGACTTTGTGGGCCCATCCTATTTTATTTTTAAAGGCAATCAGTCGACCCCATTTAGAGTGCAGCTCTATCTAAAAGAATCTGCCCATCACACCATCGATGAAGATGGAAACCAACAAGACACTCCTGGCAACACCTACTTATTCGAACAATATGTGGGAAACGAAGTGTCCTTAAACTATTGGATTCAAAAAACAATAAATACCTTGGAAACCCCTGAGCTAGATAATTGGAAACAATTAACAGTGCCAAAGGATTTACAAACATAAAAAGACCATCCTAGGATGGTCTTTTTTTAATAATTCCTATAATCTTGATAATAGAATTATGTTAATTATAGATTTTTACTACAGCGTTTTTATTATAGTAGTCTTATTACAGCACTTTTATTATAGTGTTTTTACAACGCTGGCGCAGCGATCACAAAGTGTAGGATGTTCGCTATCTTGACCTACTGTATCGCGGTGGATCCAGCAGCGTTCACATTTTTCGAGACCAGAGGCAACAACAATCGTTGCAACGCCAGTTTCTTCGTCTTTTACAGCTTCTGCTGGTGCAGCGCCGTTCACGATGTGAGCTTCGGATACGATAACGAGTTTAGCCAAGCCTTCTTCACCAAGGGCGTTCAATGCATCGAATGCAGCACCTTCAGCATATACTGTAACGGATGCATCCAATGGATGACCGATTGTTTTGTCTTGACGAGCAAGTTCCAATGCTTTTTGTACGGATGTACGCAAGTCTAACAATTGATTCCATTTGTCAGCCAATTCTTGGTTGAAATGTTCTGGATGACCTTGTGGCCAATCTTGAAGCATAACGGATTCGCGCATGCCCTCTTCTTTAGGCATATATTTCCAAACTTCTTCCGCTGTGAAAGAAAGTACTGGAGATACCATGGCTACCAATGTTTTCAAGATTTCGTACATCGCTGTTTGAGCAGAACGACGAGCTACATTATCTTTGCTTTCAGCATACATTGTATCTTTCATTACATCAAGGTAGATGGAACTCAAGTCTACTGTACAGAAGTTATGAATTGCATGGTACAACATGTGGAATTCATAGTTTTCGTACGCATCAGTAACCTTTTGACGTACTTCTTCTAAGCGCAATAATGCCCATTTATCGAATTCGGACATATCTGCATAAGCCACTTTATCGGTATTCGGATTGAAGTCATCCAAATTGCCGAGCAAGAAGCGGAATGTGTTACGGATCTTACGGTATACTTCGGATAATTGTTTTACGATGTCTTTGGACAAACGTACGTCTGCTTGGTAATCTGCGGAAGATACCCACAGACGCATAACGTCAGCGCCGTATACGTCGATAATGTCGCTAGGAGCTACTGTATTACCTACAGATTTGGACATTTTACGACCTTCGCCGTCCACTACGAAACCGTGAGTCAGTACGGAGTTATATGGTGCTTTACCTGTTGTGGCTACTGCAGTCAACAAGGAAGAGTTAAACCAACCGCGATGTTGGTCAGAACCTTCAAGGTACATAGCACATGGTACGTCAAGATCATTTACTTCGAGCACACCAGCCCAAGAGGAACCAGAGTCGAACCATACGTCCATGATGTCTGTTTCTTTTTTGAACTCATCATGACCGCAATGAGGGCATTTGAAACCTTCTGGCAACAATTCTTTTGCACTATGAGCCCACCATGCATCGGAGCCTTCTACGGCTACTTTTTCTTGTAATGCTTTGATAGTATCATCGTTGATGATGTGCTCGCCACAGCTTTCACAATAGTAAATAGGAATTGGCACGCCCCAAATACGTTGACGGGAAATTACCCAGTCACCGCGATCGCGCACCATGTTGAAGATACGGTCATGGCCCCATTTAGGAATCCATTGCACTTGATTGTCGATCGCATCAAGCGCTTGTTGACGGTAACCATCTACAGAGGAGAACCATTGTTCTGTAGCGCGGTAGATGACAGGATTTTTACAACGCCAGCAGTGAGCGTATTGGTGACGCAAGCTAGATTTATGAAGCAATGCATTATTATGTGCCAGAATTTTAATAACAGGCACCTCTGCATCGTGAATTTCCACGCCAGCCAATGGGAATTCAGTATCGCCATAACGGTTGTCGTCTACTTGTTTAGTGTAGTTACCAGTTTCGTTTACAAGGGATACGATAGGAAGTTCAGTTTTACCTTCCTTGTTATAACGCATAACGATGTTAAAGTCGTCTTCACCATGTGCAGGAGCTGTATGTACGCAACCAGTACCGGCTTCAAGTGTTACATGGTCACCGCATAATACAGTGGAAGTGCGTTCTACGAATGGATGTTTGAATTCAGCCAATTCCAAATCTGCGCCGGAGAAGCGGTTTACGATTTCATAGTCTTCGATTCCGATATCTTTCATAGCTGCGTCAACAAGTTCAGTAGCCATCAAGTAGTATTCGTCGCCTACTTTTACCCAGCCATATTCAAGCTCAGGGTTAACGGAAATAGCTACGTTGGCAGGCATTGTCCAAGGAGTAGTTGTCCAAATAACAGAGTATGCTTGTTTTGGATCTACGCCAGCTGGCAATGTAACTTTTTTCTCGGATACATAAGGGAATTTTACGTAAATGGAGAAGGATTTTTTCTCAGCATATTCGATTTCTGCTTCTGCCAATGCAGTTTCGCAGTGCGTACACCAGTATACAGTTTTAAGACCTTTATAGATGTGACCGCGTTTTGCCATTTCGCCGAAGATGCCAAGTTGTTTAACTTCGAACTCAGGACGCAATGTCAAATACGGACGATCCCATTCGCCTAATACACCAAAACGAATGAAGTCTTGTTTTTGTGTTTCTACGCACTCCAATGCATATTCCTTACATTTATTGCGCAAATCCAATGGTGCCATTTCATGACGGTTAAGACCAGTATTTTTGATAACCGCATGCTCGATTGGCAAACCGTGCGTATCCCAACCTGGAATGTAGCGAGTATAATGACCAGTCATAGTCTTGTATTTCATGATGATGTCCTTCAACGTTTTGTTGAGGGCATGACCGATATGCAATTTACCGTTCGCATATGGAGGGCCATCATGCAAAATGAAAGGTTTTGCGTCTTTACGCAATTCCAAACGTTTTTGATAAATTTTGTTGTCTTCCCAGAACTTTAAGATTTCTGGTTCGCGCTTAGGCAAATTGCCGCGCATTGGAAATTCTGTTTCAGGCAAATGTAACGTCTTACCGTAATCCATGCTGTGCTCCTTTTACATAAAAAAATCGCCCGCCCCCGAAGGGACGGACGTCATATCCGTGGTACCACCCTACTGACTCTCGTTACTTGTGAAAGCTAGCGTCACCGCATTTCTGCGATTGTCACACCATGCTAGCACATGATTGTAACACATAAGACGCAACTCATCTCTCATATTGTGAAAGCCACTTAAACATATAACGGTGTTCACCGGCGGCATTACCGCTTGCTCCAAAGTGATCCGCAAATCTCTAGATTTCCAAACCTTTCAGCCTATGAGTTTGGTCTCTACTAAATCCGTCTGAGACATGCCGTCTTTTTCAACGCAATATTCATATAATAGATAATTATAGGACTCAAACGGGGAAATTGTCAAATACTTCATTTCTAAATTTAACAGAACCTACATCACCTATTAAGCAAAAAAAAAGCCTACTTACGTAGGCTTTATTGTATATACAATTATTAGATGGCACTCATGAGAATTAATTCAAGAATAATAATTGCAATGCACACGTACATGAATTTACGATCCATGTCGTCAGTTGGAGTTTCTTTAAGACCAGTGCGAGCGGCTTCTTCAGCAGTAATTACTTCATAGCTCATTGGAGATCCGTATTGGTTATCACCTTCATCACCCTTTTGAGCGAGTAGATAAATAACATAGATAATACCAAATGGAATCAAGCTAATCAAAAGCATCCAACCACTTTTACCAATGTCATGTAAACGACGAGCAGCAAGACCAATGGAAGGCAATAGAATTGCAAGATTATATACTATAGAAATAAGACCTACAACACTTGCTAGCGCAGTATCCATTACAAGAGCACTCAATACATTGAAGATACCAGCAATAACAATTGTGATACCATAGAAACGCCAATATTCACTGCGGCTTGCACGACCTTTAAAATTAGCATAATTACCCATAATCGTATGTTTAAAATTATCTACATACGAAAGATTTTTGATAGACAAATCAGTCATAATCTTCTCTCCTCTAGAAATAACAAATAAATTCTTCTTGAAAATATTATATCATTACTGTTGACGATTTTGAAAATGAATGTCTATATGTTTTGGGAATAACTTATGCTTTATATTTCATTATAGGATACATCATAAACTACATCGCACTAGTCATAAGTAGTTTGTCCACCAAGAACCAGAGCACAAAGATAGCGCAGAATAGTCCTGCAGTTAGTCCCATAGATGGCGTAGTATCAATAAGACCTAATTCACGGGCCATTTGTTTTGTTACAACTACTTGACCTGTAGGGGAACCAAAGCGATTTGGTTGGCTTTCACCAGGCAGAGCCATAAGGATCAACAGGATAATAGTCCCTATCACAGGGATGAATCCAATAAATACGAGGCCCCCTGAGCGGCCTTGATCGTGTAGACGTCGCACTGAAACAGCCACGCCAGGAATAACCATAATCACGGACAAAAGGACAAGGATGACCAAACCAAAACCTACGCCTACTACGCTAGATAGTGGGCTAATATAGCTCAAAAAAGCACAAGTAAATAGAATGGCCACAAACAACAATTGATAGACTAACAAGAAATGCCAATATTCACTACGACTTGCACGGCCATCAAAATCAGCATATTTATAAACCAAACATTGTTTAAAGTTTTCAATCAAGCCTAGATTGTATTTATCTAACGAGATTTGTGGTCTACTAACATGCCCACATTCTGGGCAGTAACAATCTGTTTTCAACACTGCATGTCCACAATAGGGACAAGATTTCATAATAAACTCCTTCTAGCTACAAACAGGAATCAGCAAAGATTACGAGGTCCTGCTGTACTTAACACATATAACAACTTAGATATTTTTTATTTATTAATATCTATATTTTTGAATTCATCTGAAATTCATTTTACTACAAAGTGTTATATTGTCTATAAAGGAGATGTTAAACTTTTATAAAATAAAATAATGAGATTGTTAATAAATACAGGTATCTATTACATGTATCCATTCCCATTAATACCATACCATAATATCTCTCTAATGATATCAGCAATAATAATAGATTGGATAATAAAGATGGCAATCCCCATCGCCCAATCTTGATGACGGGATGGAGTTTCTTCTAGTCCTGTAGCCTTGCTAACCTCAGGAGTAATAGGTGTATAGCCGGTTCTTTCACCATATGAATTCTCTCTTTCATCGCCACGACGCAATTCGTAAACGAGGAATATAAAGAAGCCTATAACAGGAATAAATGAGATTAACTGCGTCCAACCACTCCGGCCAATATCATGCATACGCCGTGTTGTGATAGCTATATTGGGAACTATAAAGAAAAGGGATACCCCTACAGTAACATTATCGATAAGCGCTTCATAATTAGGAAAGCCCAAGTTACTACATAGTAAAGCCAAAATCCCAAGTAATCCTTGTATCAACGTAACGCCTGCCACGAATCGCCAATATTCACTACGACTAGCACGACCATTAAAATTAGCATAGTTTCTAATGCCTAATTTGAAGGCATCGGTATAATTCAAATCATATATATTTATGGTTGACATAACCTAATCCTCCTCCGCGGCTTCAATAGCAACAATGCCCCAGCCTTTGCCTTCATTATGCAAACGAACTAATACGGGCTCTAGATTATCTTCAAAGGTAATGGTAAAGCCCATATAGTTTACAACAATATCATCATCTTGGTCTTGAGAAACATAGTCAAGCTGTATCGCTTTCACCTTAGGAACCTCTTCCTTAGTCATGGCTTGTTCCCATAGTTCAAAGGTACCATATCGTTCCATAGCACGAGCGCTCAAATAACGATATGCACCATGATAATCCTTTTTATTAAGGGCTTCATAATAATTACTTACCACAGTACGCCCCTCTGTTGTAGCCGTTTCACTTTGTAAAAGACGATTTGCTTGTTTCGTTAACGAACTAGGTTCTAAATTGCCATAAGCAGTCTCCTCTACTATAAAATTATGATTAATCATTGTACTACCTGCACTAATAGCTAGGCAGCCTAATACTAATATAGCCACAATAAAAAGGCCCGATACGGAACGTTTTTCCTCTAATCCATTAGATACAGGAGATGTGCGCTTACAGAATAGATACAATAATGCAAGCCAGCCTAAAATAGGAACCAAAAGCAAAATCATCAACGTTGGATCATTATTAGAGTCTCGTAACCGTCTTGCCATTAGCATAATCTTCGGCAAGCATAACAGGATGGACAATACAAATAATACACCGCCACCAATAGAGACAGCATAAAGAAATCCGTACGGTATGTAGGTTGCAAGACCTGTAATACATATAATTAAGCCATATACAAAGGATATAGCACTTATGGTAAGCCAAAAATCGGCTGTATTGGTACGTCCCTTACTGTTCGCATAGTTTTCTACTAGCTCACGATAGAGGATTTCGTATACTCTCTGTTTCATAAAGCTCCTACTATAAATCTTAGATAATATTAAATAATAAACATATATAGATATTCCTATTATACTATGATTTATCAACTTAGTTGATTCATTTTTTGTTCATGAAATATGCCTATACTACAGATATATTTCTTACAACTAAAATTCGTACAATTAATTATACAGGAGATAATTATGAAAGCTAAATTAATGAAAGCAGTAGCTTTAGCTAGCTTAGGTGCCTTCTTAACAGTTGGTATTGGTACCAATGTAGCCCAAGCTAAAGATTATCACTTCAAAATCGGTGAAAATCATCGCATGGTAAAAAATGATGATGGCACAGTAGATAGCAGCGATCATCCATGGTACAAAGTAAATGATAAAAAGAAAAAGCACAGAAAGCATAGAATATCTGAACGTGAAAAGCATGATAAAAATGCAACAGCAAAACGCAGTGAACGACATCAACGTTCTGAATCCTCTAATGACTAAGCCTTGCGCATAATACATATTACTAGCCCTAAAAACACAAAACTAAATTAACCAACCAATGAAAAGGACGTTATACATTGCATAACGTCCTTTTATGTTATCCCCTATATAATTTTTCCCAAGGCTATATGAGTTATTATGTTATGCGCCAGCCTTTAGAACAGCTTGTTTCATGGATTGTACATAGTCAAACAACGCTTGGTCCGCATGTTCACCGTGTTCTGCTACGATTTTAACGATAGCAGAGCCTACGATAGCACCGTCGGATACGCGCGCCATAGCTTCCGCTTGTTCTGGCTTAGAAATACCAAAACCAACAGCTACAGGGATATCTGTATATTTACGAATTGTTTCAACGATGGATTTAATATCCGTCTTAATTTCACTGCGCATGCCTGTAACGCCAAGGGAAGATACACAGTATACAAAGCCTTCTGCGTCTTTGGCAATCATTTCGATACGGTTTTCAGATGTTGGCGCAATTAAGGATACCACTTCAACACCATGCTTATGAGCCACACTAGCGAGCTCGCCTTTTTCTTCAAACGGCATATCTGGCACGATAACACCAGAGATTCCCACCACTTCACAGAGGGTAAAGAATTTTTCACGACCGAATACGTAAATAGGATTCAAATAAGTCATGAATACGAGCGGTATAGTCACTGCATCATCACCAGTACGTAAACGACGCACCATATCAAAGATATCATTGATTTTTACACCTGTAGAAAGCGCACGCGTGCTTGCTTCTTGAATAACTGGGCCTTCCGCTGTTGGATCAGAGAAAGGAATACCAATTTCTACCATGTCCGCACCGGCTTTCACCATAATACGAATATAACGTTCTGTATTCTCAATACCGTGGTCACCAGCACTAATGAATGGGATGAATGCCTTGCCCTTTGTGAAAGCGTCTTTAATTTTACTCATGAAGATCCACCCCTCTGTATTTCGCCATAGCCGCCACGTCTTTGTCGCCACGACCAGATAAACAAATAATAATGATGTCGTCCTTACTCATAGTAGGAGCAATTTTACGTGCATGTGCCACCGCATGAGCACTTTCAATCGCAGGAATAATACCTTCCAAGCGAGATAAGTATTCAAAGGCATCGACTGCTTCGTCATCTGTAACCGGCACGTATTCAGCACGACCGCTATCGTGCAAGTACGCATGTTCAGGGCCGATACCAGGATAATCAAGTCCTGCAGAGATAGAATATACTGGAGCGATTTGGCCGTCTTCGTCTTGGCAGAAGTACGATTTCATGCCGTGGAAGATACCAACGGAACCCTTTGCGATTGTCGCAGCATGTTCTTCTGTATCGATGCCACGACCTGCTGCTTCACAACCGATGAGACGAACACCTTCATCTGGAATGAAGTGATAGAACATGCCCATCGCATTGGAGCCGCCGCCTACACAAGCCATAACAGCTGTTGGCAATTTACCTTCTGCTTCAAGGATTTGCTCACGCGCTTCACGGCTGATGATGGATTGGAAGTCACGAACGATCATAGGGAATGGATGAGCACCCATAACGGATCCCAATACATAGTGCGTATCGGACATGCGGTTTGTCCATTCGCGCAATGCTTCGGAAACCGCATCTTTTAAGGTACTAGTACCAGTTGTTACAGGATGTACCTTAGCACCTAGCAATTCCATACGATATACGTTAAGTGCTTGACGTTCACAGTCCTCTGCACCCATGTATACTTCGCATTCCATGCCCATCAACGCAGCGATAGTAGCCGTTGCCACACCGTGTTGACCTGCGCCAGTTTCAGCAATAACACGAGTTTTGCCCATCCGTTTTGCCAATAACATTTGGCCGATTACGTTATTCAACTTGTGAGAACCAGTATGATTTAAGTCCTCACGTTTTAAATAGATTTTGGCACCTCCAAGGTTCTTTGTCATACGATCTGCATAGTATAAAAGGGATGGACGACCTGTATATTTTTTATGTAAATCCTCAAGTTCGTGTACGAAATCAGGATCATCTTTGTACTTGTTGTACGCCTCTTCCAATTCGATGACTGCATTCATCAATGTTTCTGGCATAAATTGACCACCAAAGGAGCCAAAATAGCCATGTCTTTGTTCACTCATATAACTTACCTTTCTATATTCCATTCCTGCTAGCACGCCATATTATGGCATTGCTATTGTTCTCACAATGTTGGTGAAAGCTTTAATTTTTTCATCGTCCTTCACACCATCTGTTTCAATACCACTACTGATATCGATACCATAAGGTCGAACTGTACGGATAGCACGCGCCACATTGGTGCTATCGATACCACCAGCCAGCATAAATGGTCGTTCAAACTCGTCTAAGCAAGACCAGTCGAATACTTCGCCTGTACCGCCGCGCTCATCTTTATGGTATGCATCAAACAGCAACATATCGGCACTGCTATCGATCCACGCCTCAGCATCTGTAGAGCTACGGATTTGAACAGCCTTCCAAATCTCTACATTAGTACGTCCTTTTAAGGATTGGATGAAAGCTTCATCTTCATCACCGTGCAATTGCACCACATCAAGATTGGCTTCTGTAGCAATGCTAACGAGATTATCTAGCGTTTCATTGACGAAAACGCCTACCGTTTTAATCTCATCATCATTAGACTGTTCAGCACCATTGTTATATCTTTTAGTATATTGCTTATGTAGTTCTTCAACCAATGTTTTAGCTTGGTCTACAGTGACTTGTCGTTTACTTGATGCAAATACAAGGCCCATATAGTCTGGTTTTGCTTCTACTACAGCAGGGATTGTTTCCACTTTGGAGATGCCGCACATCTTAACCTTTGGTGTGTAGTAGGTTGGACCATAGAGATATGCTAATTTCTCCACCTTGTTAGGAGAACGCATGAAGGTTTCACCCATCAAGGCTACGCCGATATTGTTATCCCGCAACACTTGAATATCCTCTGGTGTTTCAAGGCCGCTTTCAGATACGAAGATCACATCGTCTTGAACGAGATTCCGTAAGCGTACACTGTTTTGTACATCTACAGTAAAGTCTTTCAAATTGCGATTGTTAACGCCGATAATACGAGCACCGCAATCGATAGCCATTTGTACTTCGTGCTCATCATGAGCCTCTACTAAGGAAGATAATCCAAGAGAATCTGCTAACTCACGGAACTTTGTTAACGTAGGCACATCGAGGCATGCACAGATTAATAGGATCGCACTAGCGCCCCACACCTTTGCTTGGTAGATTTGGTACTCATCGATGATGAAGTCCTTGCGAAGCACGGGGATTTTTACGGTGCTAGCAATCTCTTGTAAATATTTTTTATCACCCTTAAAAAAGTCTGGCTCCGTCAAAACAGAAATAGCCGCTGCACCAGCAACCTCATATTCTTTAGCGATGTCAAAATATGGGAAGTGCTCAGCAATGATCCCCTTAGATGGAGATGCCTTTTTCACTTCACAAATGAATTTGAAATCTTGCTGACGAAGGGCTGCTTCAAAAGGAAATCCTGTATCAGATGGTAACGCTAAAGCCGCTGCTTTCACAGCCTCAGGAGACTCCACCTCTTTTTCTTGGGCTACCCGAATTTTGGTAGCCTCTATAATCTTATCTAAAATCAATGATTACACCTCTTGGGTTGCTTTCACAAACTGTTCCATTGTCGCAAGCGCCTTACCAGAATCGATCATGTGTTTCGCCTCTTCGATGCCCTCTGCCAATGTAATGCCGTCTTTCGCAAGGTAAATCGCCATGCCCGCGTTAAGAACAACCGCAGTGCGTTTACCACCTTGTTCACCACCGAGAACGCGACGTGTAATCTCAGCATTCACCGTAGCATCACCACCTTCAAGCTCGGTTTTATCAGCATATTCGAAACCATATTCCTTAGGATCGAATTCGTAGTTTGTGAAGGTACCATTATTAATTTCGCATACGTACGTTTTGTTGGTAGCCGTAATCTCATCAAGGCCGTCAAAGCCGTGTACCACAGCACCGCGTTTAACGCCAAGATTAGCCAATACACGAGCCAATGGTTCTACTAAAGATTTATCGTAAACGCCCATCAACTCAACCGTAGCACCTGCTGGATTTGCCAAAGGTCCAAGGATGTTAAACACAGTACGAACGCCCAACGCCTTACGTACAGGGCCCGCATATTTCATGGCTTGGTGATATACAGGCGCAAACATGAAGCACATATTCGCTTTGTTCAACACCGCCTCGTTTTGTTCACCGTTAAGCTCTAATTTAGCGCCCAACGCTTCAATTAAGTCAGCAGCACCACATTTACTAGATACACTACGGTTACCATGTTTTGCTACAGGAATACCTGCGGCGGAAATGATAAAGCCAGATGTAGTAGAAATGTTGAACGTATTAGCCTCGTCACCACCAGTACCTACGATTTCCACAACAGTACCTTCATGAGGCACGGAGCCAGCCTTCTCGCGCATAACCTCAGCAAACGCCGTAACTTCATCTACAATAGGGCCCTTTGCGGCAAGAGCACACAAGAAACCAGCCATAGGAACCTCGGCTACATCGCCGCTCATAATCTTGTTCATTGTATCTTTAGCAAGGTCGTAGGATAAGTCCTGACCGTGCGTTACTGCATATAATGCGTCTTTAATCATTTTATATCTCCTTACTTGTTGTTCATTTTACTTCGGTTCAACGATAATAGGGCATATACCGGCGTTAATGCTACATGTGATTCACGTGGACCTATGCCCTCCACTGGCCGGGTCTGACTGTGGCCTGCGGCCTTCGCAGGGCCAAAGTCGGGCCTAGAACCCCGTGAACTCACATAAACACTATGACATTTAATCTTTTATATGCCCTGCTCCCCATCACACGCGCAATAAAATGAACAACAATTCAATATCTTTCAAATGATCCTGCGCATTATATGGAGTAACGCGCAAGTCATCCCTTTATAGGGAGAGTGGGAATGGTGGTGCTTTGCACCACCTTTTCCTATATTAGGGGTTCTGATTCGCATATTTCTTTAGAAAATATAGCTACAATTCGACATATGTATTATAGAGGGGCTATTAAGTAGGTACTGCCAAGGTTGAGTTGGCAGGAAATAAGGTCTTAAGGAACGACTTGGCGGCCCCACGTAGTGGGGCGGTGGCCACTTGGAGTTCCGAGAGACCTTATTTCTGCCTTATCGTTCTATAGCTTAGGAATAGCCCCTCGATACATAAATTAGACTGTAGTTTATTTTTCTAAGAAATTGCGAATCATTTGTTCCCCATTCGGTGTCATGATGGATTCCGGATGGAATTGCACTCCATAAATCGGGTAGTCTTTGTGTTCCACGCTCATTACTTCGCCGTCGTCGGTAATGGATGTAACGATGAGTTCGCTTGGGATTGTTTCGTCTACAATCGCCAAGGAGTGGTATCTAGCGACTTCAAATTGTTCTGGTACGTCCTTAAGGATTTTAGATGGATGTACTTGTTTTGCCACGCTTTGTTTGCCGTGCATCACTTGTTTTGCATAGGATACGGTGCCACCGAATACTTCGCCGATGGCTTGGTGACCGAGGCATACTCCGAGGATTGGAAAATCCCCTTTGCATTCGCGCAAAAGGTCTTCGTATACGCCCGCATCAGCTGGTCTACCAGGTCCTGGTGAAAGTATCACATAGTCTGGTTTCAACGAACGGATTTCTTCAACTGTTAATTCATCGCTGCGGATGACTTTAATATCTGGATCGATAGAGCCTACTAATTGATATAGATTAAAGGAAAAGCTATCGTAATTATCTATAAGGAGTACCATTATTCTACCTCCTGTGCATTTGTAATTGCGGAAATCATGGATTGGCCTTTGATCAAGGTTTCATTAAACTCGCTTTCAGGAACGCTATCTCGAACGATGCCTGCGCCAGCGCGAACATAGACCTTACCGCCTTTATTCATAGCCATGCGGATGCCGATACATACGTCCATATTACCAGAGAAGTCGATGTAACCTACGGCACCTCCGTATACACCGCGCGGGCTTTTTTCAAGTTCGTGTAAAATTTCTATAGCACGAATCTTAGGCGCCCCGGATAAAGTACCTGCTGGCAATGTAGCACCGATAGCGTCCAGTGCATCTTTGCCGTCTTGCATGTCACCGCTTACAGTAGATGTAATATGGATGACATGGGAGAAACGTTGCAACATATGTAACGCCTCTACTTTCACAGTCCCAAATTTAGAAATTTTACCTAAATCGTTACGACCAAGATCAACAAGCATATTATGTTCAGCCAATTCTTTTTCGTCATTGATAAGTTTTTCTTCAATAGCAAGGTCCTCTGCTTCGTTTTTACCGCGACGCATCGTACCTGCAATTGGGAATGTGTACATTTTACCGTCTGTCAGTTTCACCAAGGTTTCTGGAGATGCCCCTGTAAGCTCTACATCGCCACCAGATAGGTAGAACATGTATGGAGATGGGTTCAACGTACGCAATACGCGGTACGCATTTAACAAGCTGCCTTCGAACTCAGCTTCACGTCGGTTAGATACAACACATTGGAAGATATCCCCTTCCTTGATGTAATGCTGTGTCTTTTTAACAACTGCTTCAAACTCGTCCTTTGTAAACTCAGAGGTAAACTCTGTTTTAAGCACGCCTTTTGGCACATCCGCCTCTTTGCCGTTTACAACGAGATCAGCAAGAGTTTTCAATTCAAGCTCAGCCTTGTTGTAGTTGCGTTCTAAATCATTTGTGCTGATGTTAGCGATTAAGTAAATTTTATTTTTATAGTGATCAAAAGCGATAACCTTATCAAAGAGCATAAGGTCTACATCGTTTACCATCGCAGAGTCGTTATCTGGCGTTGGGAAATCCAATGTTGGCTCGATGTAGCGAATATATTCACATGCGAAGTACCCTACAAAGCCACCTGTGAAGGTTGGTAACTCTTCTAAACGAGGACTTTTATATTGGCTCAAAATATTGCGAATTTCTGCGGCAGGATTAGAGCACTCAAAGGTACGTGTCGTACCGTCTTTAATGGTCATTGTATGGTTTTTGCAGAATAGCTCAATCTTAGGATCATAGCCTAAGAAGGAATAACGGCCCCAATGATTACTATTATCCGCGCTTTCAAGCAAGTACGTATGACTACTCACTTGTTTCAAAGCTTTCAACACACTAATCGGTGTGCGTACGTCGGATAAAATTTCCATATATACAGGCACGATATCGTAGCCCGGTGCGATAGCTTTCACACGGTCAAGACTAGGGAAAATCATGAGAACCTCCATCTGGCATTTGCCAATAAAAAAACTCGCCCATGACAATATAACGTCAAGGACGAGTTTATAGTTCTATTATTACAATATGATTGTATGTGCTATAAATCGCGGTACCACCTTGTTTGAATGCAACGCATTCCCCTTTCGCAGGATACTAACATATCCCTCACGACTAACGCTCGTGTGACGTCGCACCATACTAGGAATGACTGTGAAAGTTCATTCTTTTCCATGCGCCCTCGGTGGTCCATTTAATAAGCTGCGTACTACGGGTTCTCAGCTAATCCCGCTCTCTGTGAGTGCATTTCCTATTTTTATCTCCACCTCATCGGTTTCTTTCAGGCGAGTATAAAATTATAATCTGATTATAATGTTTCTATAGAATGAAAGTCAAGAAGTTTTAATTTCTGATTGTTGTTCAGCCATAGAAAGATCTTTAACATACAATCTTATATATCATATTTTATGTATCATAATGCATAATAAAAAATACTATTACTTTCTTTATCATATAACGCAGAGGTTTTATTATACAACAGATACAATACATATATATTGATGATAGGAACAAACAAAACAACAATCCAAAATATACTACTATTACTATCTTTCAAACGTCTACAGATCATTACAATAATAGTATATATAAGATAAAAGTATAGAACATATCGCAAAGCATAGTTTTCGATATTATAATTTAATATCATATTGTATATTATAAACGCTAAATATACATTGAACAGATTCCATTGGCGAACTGTGCTTCGTCCATTAAGCCAAAGACTGTCAATTAATATGCTTTTATAAAAATCTGTTAAAAGAGGCCTTTTATCTTGGCGACTATAAAAAGAGTTTATAGCTTTAATTTGAGAGGTAGTTAAATCATTACGTTCACCCCAGAGTACATCTATAACCTTATTATCAAAAATTATTCCCTTAAGTTCAACAGTATTATCTCGTAACCAAAGTTTCCTAGGTACTACAGAAAACAACAACATTGAACACAAAAGACATGGATAGAATATATCTGGCACATCAACGCCCCATAATATAATATTGTTGGACTCAAAAATAGCTTTTCCGTAAGAAAAGTCAAAATGCTTTCCACCCAATAATATCAATAATAAAAATACAGTAATTATGATATTTAACCAATTAAATCGCTCTTTTTTATAATATTTCAAGCTAGCATAATTTGTAAAAGCTACAAAAAGAACATAAATAACTGTGCCCACATAATATATAATGTCATAAATTTCTTGAGTATACACTATCTCCGGAAGAGTAGATAAAATAAAGATATTTATTCCTATACCAATAAACACCAATAAGTTTATAGAAAGGTATGTCTGTATATTGATTGTAAATAATTTAATTGTCTTGAAACATTGAACTAATGTTAATAATTCAAGTTTAAATTTTATTAATTCAGAATATAAAAGCTGTCTCATCATTCTTCATCTTATGATAAGTATTGTAATATATGCACTAATTGGAAATATTATAACTTCGCAAACATGATGCTCCTGTTCTTTCATTGATAATCAATACAACTAAATAAGAAAAGTGCTTATCATGTATTAACACAGCACCAAAACAAGATTCATTATCAACATGAATTTTTTTCAGCCTATTTCGGGTGTTACTTAAACTAGTTAGAATTAAAATAGATTCATCTATGGCAATAAAATAATCACCATCCATATCAAATTGATACCATTTACTATATTCCATAGGGAGTTTATAGACAAGCCTATTATCCTGATATATCTTAATATCCTCCTCATATACTATCCATTTATTATCTATAAAGCCAATACTATTTGCACCTCTAAATTCACTTTCCCAATTCCTATATAAAGTGAGTTCATTACAAGAAGATAGTTTATCAATAGCTATGAAACTTAAATTATTATCAACAAAGTCCCACTGTATCATGAGAGAACTGGAAAATATGCTAATAGACCCTGATTTAAATACAGAAAAATACAAAATATAAATGCATTCACTCTCAAAATCATACTTTATGAACTGTGAATAATGTCTATTTAAATCAATGTACCATAATCCTGCTTCTAAATGGAGTACAATTCTATTATTTTCAGAGTCTACAAAACTATTTAAAATTATAACCTTTGTATTATCTAGTATATAAGAGTCAACATACTCTAATTGAGGAGTGTAAATTATTACGCCTCTATAATCATCATTAACAATAACATAGTCTTGTGTCCTATTAATAAAATATAAATCATTTTGTTTAAGTGCGACTTTTATTTCATTTACTAAATTAATATCCATAACTCCTCGCCCATCAACATTATTTATTTATCTCTAAATCGCAATAAGTAATACGACAAAATCAAATCAATTTTCTAATCTCTTGTTTTTATGTCAACTGGTATTTTAAATCCAAGGCATTTCATTTAATTATCTATATGCCAAGATTTTTTAAACAAAAGATGATAGCTAACAAAAATATTGATATACGGAATAAAAAGGCCAATCATCCACAAGCCACTTAATAGAGAATCGTGAAGTCTACGTATACCTAATGTAATCATTGCTATGGCTGGCCATATTAGGATAACCATAAAGCCCCAACGAGGTATATAAAGAGAGATGCCAAGATGAACAATTAACGAAACTACAGCAATAGCCATATACATAATGACATCCATAAAAATGCAAGATCCCATAAGACCAACCCAAAAGGCTGATACGGAGGATCTGCCTTTAACATCAAGGAGCTTGGTAAATAAAACATCCCATACACAACCGCACACATAGTCAAATCTACTAGCATCCTTATCTTCACTAATAGTGGAACTTCGATTGTAAGTAATAATGTAGTTATTATATCTATCTCGACCTTCATCTAAGCCATATTTATTAGAATCTGGCACGCTAAGAGGCAAGGCAAAGCAAGCTAAGATGAAATACTGCCAAAAGAACCCATCCCAATAAAAGCTTGCATTTACAATAGTCTCGGATATAGATAACCAACTAAAACTCATCCCCCAATACACCCATAAGCTTAGATATGCTATGGGAACCAAGATCATATACCACAAGGATGAACCACAATCATTTAGTCTACGTTTAAGTATAAAAATAGTTGCAACTATATGTATAATCTGTAGACTTCCAAAATAAATATAAGACAAATACTGACTACCTTCAAGTGGAGTCCCTTGAATAATTCCTATCAACAGAACGAATATAAGGTAAGCTAAAAATTTACTAACCATTAATCCACACACAGCCCACAAATATGCTAATCTGCCTATGCGTTGATTCACTAGTAACATTTCTATATTTTGTTTAAATAGTGAAAGCTCATTATCTAGCCACATTAAAAAATTCTTTCTTCACTCTCATAACAATTTTCTAATCCTCTTTATTCTAATATAAATATATGTATATTAAAATATTAACCTTATGGTCTAAAATATTTATATTGTTTACGCTAAATACTAATAGTATACTGAAATTACATATGTTATCAGTTCCCACTAATTATTTTGTAGAAAAGAGAGCATAAGTTTTTATTTTAATCATCAAACACTGGATTCAAGATACCATTGCAAATGACAAACTTCCTGACTTAATATTGGGGATGAAGTCAAAAAGATATAGAATTACTAATATTCTAGTACTATAAATTGTACTAAGAGTAGTGAAGGAGAGATACTTTGGAAACGTGGAAACGTACGGTGTATATAAGTTTAATATGTGTATTCTGTACATCCTTTGGGGTGAGCCAATTAGCACCTATTCTCCCTCTATATTTTCATGATTTAGGTGTTCAAACGCCATCGGCTATGTCTCTCTGGTCAGGTTTAGCAACTGGTGCAACCTATTTAATCGTATGTTTAGTGGCACCCTTTTGGGGGCGTGTAGCAGATAAGAAAGGTCGTAAAATCACATTAATACGATCTAGCTTTGGAATGGCCTTATGTAATATATTGCTCGCCTTTCAAACAACACCTGAAGGGGTTGTAATCATTCGTCTCATACAAGGTCTAGTGAATGGTTTCTATTCTGCAACCATTACATTAATTGCCTCAGAGTCCCCCATCGAACGAACTGGCTGGGCACTTGGCTTATTAGCTTCGGCCAATCTAGCGGGCTCCCTAATTGGACCTTTATTAGGTGGATATATTGCAGATACCATAGGTATTCGTAATGGCTTTATCTTAGTTGGGATTCTCATGGGTTTTGCAGGTTTACTAGCTACTATATTTATCCATGAAAATTATGTACCAAAGCCTAATGTTGAAAAACTGTCTATTAACAAGCTAAAAGAACAAATCCCTGAATTTAATAGTATTGTAGCATTGTGTGTAGCCTCATTTATTTATGCTATATGCATCATGTCCTTACAACCTGTTATCTCCGTATATATCAAAGGCATTGTTCCAAGCAATACTGAAAATCTAGCATTTATTGCAGGCGCCGTCTTCTCAGCTATGGGTATTGCTCAATTGATAAGCAGCTCACCTCTCGGTAAATTAGTTGATAAAATTGGGCCTCGCAAAGTATTAGTCGTATCTCTTATCTATGTAGGCTTATTTAACATCCCTCAAGCCTATGTGACTGATGTTTACCAACTAGCACTCATTCGATTTTTACAAGGCTTCGGCCTAGGTGGTATGTTACCGGCATTAAATACCTATCTTTCTTCAAAAACGCCTCGTGAGTTTACGGGACAGGTATTCTCCTATAACCAATCAAGTTTATTTCTTGGTTATTTCTTAGGTGCTATCGGTGGTGCAAGCTTAATGGCTTGGCTAGGTTTTACTACCTTATTCTGGGTAAGTGGTGGTCTCTTTATAATCTCTGCCCTTTGGATTGGTTTTAAACTCAAATAACACGTATACAAAGCAAAAGAAAACCCTTCTATATATCTGATTGGTAAAAGTTATATACTCACGCATATGACTTAATCTAACCAGTATTAGAAGGGTTTTCTTTTACAATATAGTTTTATTGGACTAGAGTAACAATAGCATAATGACTACAGTCGCAATAATACAAGGCACAGCATTGCGTTTCGCCATTTCCATAGGGTTAATACCTGCCAGTCCTGCGATGATGATACCTGCTCCTGCAACAGGACTCATACTACGACCGATACCAGCACCGATTTGAGCCATAGATCCAAGTTGCATAATCCCATAACCAAAGTCTGCTGCATGAGGTGTGACAGCACCGTTAAAGGCAAGAGCTGCTGCATTACCAGAACCAGAGATAACAGCCAATAAGAACGGACCAAACGCTGCTCCGATTTGAGCGATTTGTTGAGAGTTCTTCATACCATCGATGAGCGCACTTGTAAGTCCAATGAGTTGCATCCCTGCTGTAAAGCATGCTGCTGCAGCCATAAGGCCCACTACATCACACATACCATCTCCAGTACCGCGGAAGAACTTCTTAACAGCTTCTGCCACATTAGGACGCACGGCAATGATACCAATAGCAGTACCGATGAGCATAGATACAGGAACGGAGATTTCTGGAATCACCGCTACTTGTTTACTACCTAATACAAGTAATACAAGAGGAATAATTGGAATGATTGCATAGAAATAATTTACTTTGAACTCTTTGCCTTCCTCTACAGTGTTGTTTTTCATTACATATCCTGTATGTTCCTTCTTAACAATGGCCACAATATTGAGCAAAATAGCAGCCACTACGATACCAATAACGGCTTGCATGGAGAAGGTGGGAAAAACTAAAGATGACG
>OAWB01000270.1_pt1 | contig 42976 bp, 50 predicted proteins | sample 1550621 | NCBI WGS metagenome assembly OAWB01 (sample SAMEA2580107, study PRJEB22360) | human gut metagenome | biome: human gut; feature: human-associated habitat; material: faeces | place: Denmark | collected 2008/2010
GACCTGTACGGAACTCGGGCCGGTTACGCCGAGCGACTATTGTCAGATGAACGGCGTCAAGTATTACAATAATTGCAAGACCTGTGAAAACAAATGCAAACTGGACAGCTGTCCGGTGGGGAATATTTGTGAGTATGAAGACTGTTCACAGAAATATTGCACCATCGGCTGTGCTACCGGTTATAAAGATTTGGATAATTATTGGTGCAATGGCGCTTTAAGATGTTGGGTTAAATAACAAAAGGAGAAAGAAAATGAAAAAGAATGGTGTGAAAATTGCAGGAGCGATGTTATCTTTATTGATAGCTTTCTCCTCAGCGAGTGTTCAAGCTCAGTCTTGTGCTCAATCTCCCTCTTGTGAAAGTTTAGGGTATAATTTGACTTCTACATCGGAATGTATCGGAACGGCTCTTAAATGTCCTTTTGACAATAGGTATAATTGTGTGACGGCGAATGATGTCATTAATAAAATGGGGCCGGATTATACAAGAAGAAAGCGTTTGAATCGTGGAATAGGAAGTCACGCAAGAGATCCGATTACAATTGGGCGTGATGAGAATACGTCATCTTGCGGTTGGGTTTATGTTAGCGGAGGAACAAATGCAGATACAGGAGAACCTGTTTCCAGGTTAACACTCAATGGCACGGATTATGAATATGGCGATCACTATACTCCTCTGTTTTTTGTTAAAGGAGGGGATGTTGTGCAGGGAAGTACTGTTCAAAAAATTTATTTTATGCCGTGTAAGGGATATTAGAAAGATAATTTAATATGACAGCCCCTCAATTTAAGGATGATTTTCATTCTATTGAGGGGTTTCTATTTGTTCACAGGCATAATATCCCATGCAATTGTCGGCGCTGGGTTTCATGTGGGCGGCGATGCAGTCTTCGGCCAGATATTGATATTTGGCCAGGCAACACCCAGCATAATAGCTGCTGTCATAAGGGCATTCGCCGATCGGGCGGTATCCGGACGGACAGCCGCGGCGGGCAAAACCGGAATTCTGACATTGTACGGCGGGATCAAGATCATAACTCGGCTCTTCGTAAGTGTAGTCGTTTCCGTTGCTGTTGCCGGATACGGCTACGTCGGAGTTGCTGGAATCGCTGACGATTGAACGCACGCCGGCAAAGCTTTCCGAAGTTATGACCCCTAAGGCTAAGAAAATTGCGGTTATTAATTTAATCATGGTTAAATTCCCGAATTATTGTGTTTGTTCCGAATTTAGCACGGCAGAAGTTAGTTTTTGGTAAACGCTCAGGAAATTAACGGCTTCCCGGAAGATACCGGAGAAGCCGTTAAGGAGAAAGAAATTTTATTGATTCTGCAAAGAGTGGCGCAGTATCTCATCTTTTTTACGGAGTTTCTCCCGTTTTAACTCTTCTATTCTGATCAGATTTTTCCAGATGTGGCTCTCTTCTTCGCGGATTATGGCGTCAAGACGCGCATGCTCGGCACGAAGGTTTTCAACGGTGGTGTTTGTCTCCATGAGACCCTCCTTATGTGATGGATATAGTTTATTATAATATAGGATTAATTATTTTTCCAGCAGTTTAAAGGAGGTTAGCGAAAATATTTATCTGTATGAGTTTTGCGTGTGCCACAAAACTAACCTCGTTTCGGCCCAAAATATTGCAGGCAGCCGTTGCGGTTAGCCGTCTCGGGCTCACAACAATGTTGATTCACCGTAAAAAAAACCTCCGTAAAGGAGGTCTTTTTATGGTGCACCAGAGTTGATGAATTGCTGAACTCTATCATTACGGAAACATCTACTATAAATGACTCTATAACACATTTTTCAAAATAAGCAAAACGTCATTTTATTTAATCTTCTTATTTGGAGTTGTTTTAAAATTTTATTGGTTTAGAATAACGCAATATAAAAAATTGCATAGCGAGGGGAAATGATAGATATGGAAACAAAAGAAAAGGAAGCTCCTGTAAAAGAAACCAGCCAAATTAGCAACGATATATCTAAATGTGTTTCTTTTTTTATTTTAGCCATTATATGGATTTTTACTGGTTGCCTAATTTACTTTTGCTTAAATTTTATTTCTAAATGTTATTTAGATAAAAATGTTAAATTAGTTCTCACGCCTTTTATATTTATGAGCGTATCTTTTGTGGCCTCATTGATAGCAACGGACAGTATAATTAAAACTATAAAATATAATTATAGAGCAAAAGAAACTGTTATCGGAAATTTAATACAGTCACTGTTGTTAGCAGGATTGGCCGCTTTCACGTGGTGGAGCAGTAAATAATAGCCATTAAGAATGTATCAATTTAATTTGGTATTAGTTAGATTTTATTGCGTAAGAAGGCTTTTAGAAATCAAGACTGTTCATATCTAATAAGAAATCTTTTAAGCCGATGAAACCAATTCCATTATCATCGTGATAGGGTTTGATATTGTCCTTAACGATAATAATTTTCTTAAACGAATCGGCAATTTTAAGCAATGGCCTTTCTTCTTGGGCTTTCTTTTCTTCGGTAGGCATTATCAGAGCTGATTGAATGTAATATTTTTTGCTGCCTTTACTTGCTACAAAATCAACTTCAATCTTTTTCTCTGTGTATCCTGTTCCATTTTTTTCTAAAATTCCGATTTCACCAACATCTACTTCATAGCCTCTGATATTCAGTTCATTATAGATAATATTTTCCATAATGTGTGTTTCTTCCTGTTGGCGAAAATTAAGTCTGGCATTTCGCAATCCAATATCGGTGAAATAGTATTTTGAGGGCGTGCTGATATATTTTTTGCCTTTTATATCATATCGTAAAACTTTGTTGATAATGAACGAATCCTGCAAGTAGTCCAAATACTGCTTAATTGTGGGCAGGGAAATATCAATATGTTTCACACTATTAAAAGTGCTGACTAATTTTTGAGGATTAGTTAAACAGCCAATTCCAGAAGCAAGGACATTTACCAATTCTTCCAGTTCGTCATTGTTTTTAATTTTATTTCGTTCTTCAATATCCCTGATATAGGTTTCTTTGAATAAATCTTGTAAATATTTGGCTTTTTCTTCATCTGTTTTTTTTGATAATATTAAAGGCATTCCACCATAGGTATAATATTCTCGCCAAGCATCGCTCCAATCTCCACCGACAGCAGAATAGAATTCGGCAAAACTGAATGGATAGACTCTGATTTCATCTCCTCTGCCACGGAATTCTGTTACAACATCAGAAGAAAGGAACTTTGAATTGCTGCCTGTTACATAAACATCTAAATTTTTAATATGCAGAAACCCATTTAAAACATCTTCAAAGCTATCCATCATTTGCACTTCATCAAGTAACAGATAATACATTTCATCATCTTTTATGCTGGATTTGACATACTGATAGCAATTATCAGGATTGCGATATTGTTTTTTTTCATAATCATCAAGGGCTATATGAATAATATGGTCTTCTTTAACACCTTCTGCCAACAAGTGCTTTCTGAATAATTCGGAAAGCAGATAAGATTTGCCACATCTTCTGATGCCGCTGATAATTTTAATCAGTCCATTGTGTTTATGGGATATTAATTGGTTTAAATAATATTCTCTTTTTACTTCCATATTATCCTCTCATTTTAGAAAATTACCAATATTAGACATTTTCTAAAATAGAATATAGTATCAGAAGATGCAAAAATCAATTTCTATTTTAGATTTTTGCCAATATTGGGTGTTTTCTAAAATTGGCATTGGGTAACAAGATAAAGTATTTGTTGACTTATTTTGAAGTGTTATTTATATTATCTATAAATCTGTGTGAATTTTAAGCAAAGAATGGTGATTACATGCTGATAAACTTCAAGTTTAGTAATTATAAAAGCTTTAAAGATGAGGCTGAATTTTCAATGGAGCCATTAACTAATAATGGTTCCATTAGCAATGCTATTGAAACTGGCTATAAAAAAGCACCTTGTGTTTATAGAACATCAGCAATTTTTGGAGCTAATGCTTCTGGTAAGTCTAATTTTATTGAAGCAATGCTTTTTTTTAGAATGCTAGTTATTAGGACTTATAGAAATTCAACCACATCTAAATTCAATATACCCATATATAAATTAGCGGCAAATAAAGAAAATACTACTTTTGAAGTAGAATTTTTAAAAAATGGTTATGTGTATAAATATTTTGTTGAATTAAATAACGATTCTATCGTTAAAGAAGAAGCATATTATAATGAAACCTCTGGCGAGGGGAGAGAAAAATGCCTGTTTAGAAGAACAAGCAAAGATTTTAATAGTCCTTATGGTATTGATAAGAATCTTGCAATGCAAACAATTAATACAAGATTATTAATTGGTGATTTGATTAATAATAAAAATTATCAGGATAAATTTGTATCAGCTATTTATAATTGGTTTGCAGAAGATTTATTAACTTTGTTTAATATTTCTATTATGGCATATACTGCCAATATTGATGAAACTAATATAAATAGAGTTTCTAAATTTTTAAATAAAGCAGATATTGATATTGTCAATTTTGTTATCAAAGATGGTAAAACCTATGCTATTCAGAAAGATGAAAATAATAATGATGTTCTTTTTGATTTCAGTAAGGAAACTTCGTTAGGAACCAAAACGCTCATTGCTGTATCAAGATTTGTTGATGATGCTTTGACAAATGGAAAAGTTTTGTTTGTTGATGAATTAGACACAGCTTTACACCCTCATTTGGTTAAATATTTGGTTGAACTGTTTAATAATCCAGAAACGAATCCGAAAGGAGCACAGCTTATCTTCACTTCTCACGCTCACTATTTGATGGATGGAGAGCATCTGACCAGAGACCAAATTTGGTTTGTATCCAAGGAAAATGGTTATTCCAGCGATTTATATTCTTTGAGTGATTTCAAACAAATCAAAAGAAAAAAAGGTGCTTTTTACAATGAATATATGTATGGCATCTTTGGGGCTATTCCCAACATCAATGGAGACTAAACGATGGCAAGGACACAAAGGAATAAACAATTAGCTTGGCATTAGAAGAAAATGGTTGTCCTTATACCAATATGCATCAGGTGATTAAGGAGATTTTGGGCTGATAATTAGTAACCAGAAAGCAAGCTATGAGAGATATATTAAAAGAATTAGTTAAAAATACAATTATTTTAGAATATGAGCTTCCTTGTCAAGAAAAGGGGTTAGAGAAAACACCATTATCTACTCATAAAGATAAATGCTATAATGTCGTTAGTGATGATAGTCTGATTGATATAATTTATAATTCAATTATTGAATACTCTTTGAATGAATTTGATATTGATAAAAATGATTATAATAAATCAATGGATATTGCTTTGCAGACTAAAATAAGGGAGAATCCTAATAAGTCTCACGGTTTTTTTGGTGAAGTACTGCTTCATAGTATTTTATGTGCACTTTTTAAAACAGATGTGTTAATTGCAAGAGGATATTTTTATTGTCCAACTTCTAAAAGTGAAGTTACTGGGTTTGATTCGTATCATTTAATACAATATGGTGATAAAGTTCAGCTTTGGTTTGGAGAAGCTAAATTTAGGACTAAATACCATCAATCTATATGTGAAATCATTAAGAAATTGTCTTTAACTATATGGTTTTTTATCAAGCCATTTATAAAGTTGATTAACATTCACTAACGTCAAAATGCGGCTTTTGCTGTCATTTTGATTTTGCTCTATTTTTTTCATAACTTCCTCGTGTAAGCAATGAAGGCATTTATCGTTGGAGTTAAAAGTGAGCAAAACAGAAACTGTAAAAAAAACATCCCTCAAATCAGTTAGAGACGTTCTTGCTTTAAATTTCAGCCAAAAATTGACAACTAATGAAATTGAACAAATGGAATGTGAGTTGTTGAAGATGCTTGAATTACTTGTAAATGTTGAATTATCAAATTTTAAGGAGATTGCAAATGAAAGCGGTTATATTAGCAAGAGTTTCAACGGAGATGCAGCAAGACGGGTTCTCTCTGGATGCCCAATTGGACAGGTTGCGTAATTATTGTTCAATTAAAGGGTTGGAAATTGCAAGAGAATTTACCTTTGTTGAAAGTTCCTTCCACGGCAAGAGAACCAAGTTTTATGAAGCAGTTAATTATATTAAACGACAAAGCAAATTGTTTTATAATAAAACCTACTTCCCTCATCGGTATGAAAAGCTCATTTCAAAAGAACTGTTTGATAAATGCACAGAAGTTCGGACGGGAAAGTTCAAACGAACATCCAAGCATACCAAAGAGCCCTATATTTTTCGGGGGCTGGTTCGTTGCAAACATTGTGGTTGTTTGCTTTCACCTTATACCAAGAAGGGGCAATATGTTTATTTAAGACATACTGACCTCAAAAATTGCGAACACTGCAATAATATCAGCGAGAAAATTTTGCTGAAAGAAGTGGAAAAGGCTCTTGCATCAATCCATTTTGACGATGATTTGAAAGCTGCTTTGGCAATTCGTTTGAAAAAGCAGTATGAGGCAACTCACGGGAACACTTATTATCAATTAGAAAAGAATCGCAATGAACTGGCTGATGTTGAGGAAAAACAGAAGAAACTTTTGGATTTGCTGATTGCAGGAACTGTTCCTGCCGAAGTTTATTGCAGTAAAAATGCTGAATATGAAACAGCAAAAATTGAACTCCAAGCAAGAATTGAGAAACTGCAGACACCAGATACCTCTGTTGAACGAGCTATTGATAAAGTGTTGAATTTCAGCCAAAATTCTTTTGAAATTTTCAAAAGTTCGCAGATTGAAGAAAAACGCCGTATTTTAAATATTGTTTTTGCGAACTTTTTGATGGATGGAAAAAATCCTGAAATATCAATGAGAAAAAACTTCAGCCTCCTATCAAATTTAGGAGGCTGTAAAGATTGGTGCTCCGAAGTTGACGAATTGTTGAACTCCGTCAGGGATAAAACCATTGATATAAACGGATGGAAATAATGAAAATTTAACGGAGGGCAGACAATGACATAACACAATGAAGATGCCTGATATAGAGGCTTTAAACGATTATAACACAAAAATAATTAAAGAAATAACGAAATTTTACGGAGAAAAATAATGGAAAACCAAAATACTAAAATCTTAAATGAAAGAGGAGAAAAAAAGATGTCTAATAAAACTCGGGATTGGTTAACTTGTTGGATTGAAACTGAAACAAATAAGGTTGATGGTTCTGCCAAAGAGAAAAAGAAAGAAAATATCTCTAAAACAGAAAATTTTATAAGAGATTGGATTGCAAGCGAGACAACTCCATCAGTTTCCAATTAAATTATTTTGAATAATATACTTTAATAAGTGCGATTTTTTGCACAAATTAAGCAAGGAATCGCATTTATCTTGTTATTTTTGTTTTTATAAATTTTACCGATAGGGAAATTTTTTGTTAAAAAGTCATTCAAAAATTCCAAAATTTACCGATGAGGAAATTTATAAAATTTTTATTCTATTTTAGAAAATCACAAATATTTGATATTTTCTAAAATGGAAACGACAAAAACCAGACTAATTTAGCGCCGAATGATAAATTAGTCGTATTTCTCTTGACTTTTAATTGTTTCTGACTATTTTAATATTAGATGATAAATTAGTCGGAGTTTGTAAATGTATATTCAAAGAACTATTGAAAATGCTGTAAAAAGGATGAATTCTTCCTTTTCTGTTGTATTAATTACAGGACCAAGGCAAGTTGGTAAAACAACAGTATTTAGATGTTGTGAAGAGAATCGTAATTATGTTTCTTTGGATACTTTGGAAAATCGTAAACTGGCCAAAGAGAATCCTGCTTTATTTTTGCAACGTTTTGAAGCCCCCTTATTGATTGATGAAATTCAGTATGCTCCTGAACTTTTACCGTATATTAAAGCCATTGTAGATGAGAAAAAGCAAAAAGGAATGTTTTGGATTACGGGGTCACAACAATTTCATTTAATGCAAGGTGTATCAGAAAGCCTTGCTGGAAGGGTTGGAATTCTTAATTTAGAAGGCTTTTCTTTACCTGAGTTGGCGGAAAAACCTTTTTATGATAAATTTGTTCCCACACCTGAATGGATTTCAACAAGAAGTAAGGAAGCCCAAAGTTTAGATTTAAAAGAACTTTATGAAATTATTTGGCGAGGTTCTTATCCTGCTTTGAATAATGATGAAAATATTGATTGGGAGGATTTTTACAGTTCTTATATTCAGACGTATATTGAACGTGATATTCGCGATTTGACCGATAGTGGTGATGAAATGCAGTTTTTGGAGCTTTTAACAGCATTAGCGGCAAGAAGCGGACAATTACTGAATTTTTCAGATGTTGCACGAGATATAGGGAAACCCGTATCAACGGTTCAACGTTGGGTATCTATTTTACAAACATCTGGGTTGATTTATTTGTTGTATCCTTTTTCTAAAAATATTAGCAATCGGATGACCAAAATGCCTAAAATATATTTTATGGATACGGGGTTAGTTTGTTATTTAACTAAATGGAATACTCCTGAAACATTGGAAACAGGTGCTAAAAGCGGTGAAATATTGGAAACATTTGTTGTTGCGGAAATATTGAAAAGTTATCTCCATAATGGAAGGAAGCCTAATATTTCTTTCTATCGTGATAAAGATAAAAAAGAGATAGATGTTATTTTGGAAGAAAACGGGAAAGTTTATCCTATTGAGATAAAGAAAAAGACCAATCCAGATAAAAAAGACATAAAAAATTTTGATGTTTTAGAAAAAGCGAGACTTCAAGTGGGAGAAGGAGCAGTTATTTGTTTGGCTTCAACTCATCTGCCGCTGACGGAAAAAGTAAATATTGTACCTGTTTTTTATTTGTGATGTTTAGAAAACAGATTTTTTTGTTTGGAATTTATAGGTATTTTATATGTTAACCAATTGTAAAATTAGAACATTTTAAAAATTTTAAGCCCTTTAAAACTAAAGGGCTTAATAAATATCCACAAACCAGTTTACAAATTTTATTTTGCTTGACTTTTTTTGTGAAATCCTCTCTAGTTAAATTGCAAAGAGATTAATTTTAACAAAAGAAAGATTTTATAATGACAAAAAAACCTAGCGAATATAATAAAAGGCTTGATGAACATTTGATTGATAGGGTAGCATATATTTTATATAAAGCAAGAATAAATTGTTTGAATGGGTATGAACCAGAAAATGGAGATACACCTTGGTCCAATGGGGTTAGGTCAAGAGAGTGGTGCCGAAAAGCAATACGAGATGCTGTTGGCGAGTTTGATTTTTTGGAAATATTGAAGGATAAAGGACAGACTTTTCTTTTTTCAATAAATGGAGTTCCTATCAAGTTTTATAAAGACAATACTCGGAAACCTAGTTCAAAACTTTTTAAATTTCAAGAAATTGAGCAAAAGCAGTATGATTTATTTGCTTTTGATGGTATTGGGAATCCTAAAGATATTTTATGGCGTTTTGTAATTGAAACGGATATAACTCTTGATATTTCAAAAATTGCATTTATTGGCTTGAATAAGAAGAGTAAAGCAATAGAATGTTTATACGAGACAGCAGTTACTAATGATGATGTTAGACTTATTGCATCTTTAACGCCTGTTGAAAATATCCAAAATGAGCCGTTGGAAGAAATTGAAATATCTTATAAGTCAGAAGAAAAGAAAGAGAAATTAAATGCCTAATTTCTTTAAAGAAAAACTGGTACAAGCTCGTCTTTTTTGGGGGCTATCACTTCAAGAAGTTGGAGATAAATTAGATGTCAGTAAGCAATATATACAACAAATAGAAAATGGTTCAAAACTACCTAATGAATTATTTATAAAAGCCTTGGCTGATGTTTTAGATGTTGCTCCTAATTTTTTTGAACAACCAGTATCTAATGTGATGATGGAATCTCAATGCCATTTTAGAAAAGCTCGGACTACAGCTATTTCAATAAAGGAACGTGCTCTACAACAGAGTAGTTTATTTGAAGATTTAATCAATTTCATAGATGATGAACTTTCTCTTCCTGAGATTAATTTTATTGAAGCATCCCCAAACAGCAATGAAGCCATAGAGTTAGCTGCAGAAAATTGTCGTAGAAAATGGGGAATAAATTTAGATTCCCCAATACAAAATGTTGCATATTATCTAGAAAAAGCGGGAGTTGTTATTACAAAGTTTTCAGATATATCTGAAAAGATTGATGCATTTTCTATTAATAGAAAGCGGCCTATAATTATTAGAAATCCAGAAAAAGAATCTGTTTGTCGTCTTCGTTTTGATTTAGCTCACGAATGCGGTCATATTATTCTGCATAATGATGTTCCGACTGGAGATGTAGAAACTGAAGCTCAGGCTAATAGATTTGCAAGCGCATTTTTATTACCACGAGGGGCTTTTTTAAGAGAGTTTAGCTTTTTATTTAGTGGATATAAAATAGATTGGAGGAGATTAGTTGAATTAAAAGCTAAATGGAAAGTTTCTTTAGGTGCAATTGTTCATAGAGCTTATGATTTAGGAATTATTAATTCAGCTAAATATAGAACTGCTTTTATATACTTAAGTAATAAGGGATTTACCAAAAATGAACCCTTAGATGATAAGTTGCCAATGGAACAGCCGTTTATTTTAAATAAATCATTAGAAATGTTAGATAAAAATGGTAAACTAAGTTTTTATCTTGCTTCAAAGGGAATTACAGATAAGTTTTTAGAAAAATTATCTGGATATCGACGAATAACTACTCCGAGTAATGTTGTTAATATAGATAACTACAGATAAACAATGATAAGTTTTACGGAGCTACATAAGCAAATACAGGAAAGCCTAGGTTTAAAAATATATGAACGATTAATGCAATTGGAAACAATGCAGCATATTTTTTCTATGAACTTCTCTGTTTTGAATAATTTTTTTTCTTTTATGAAAGATGAAAAGAAGGTATTGGAATTATGGCGAGTAGGTAATAGAACTAAAATAACAATATTCCATCGGGAATATGTTAGACATATTTTTAATTTTTTATCCTCTGCCAAGGCATATATTGATACTACAAGAGAAATAATAAAGGCAAATTATACAGGAGAAATGTTAAAACAATCATATGATGCCAAAGTGTCAGAAGTATTTGCTCAGAGTGAATTATGTGGTTTTATACAAGATTTTAGAAATTATCATACACATTTTGAGATACCTCTTTCACATTCACAACTCCACCTGTCTTCAGTTCCAGAAGAAGAACCGTTTAGTTTTAAAATTTATGTAGAAAAACAAAAATTATATGAGTGGAGTGGTTGGAAATCAAGAGCTAGAGAATATTTAGCAAAAGCTTCTGATAAAATAGATTTTGAGAATGTATGTGTTGAATATTTTAATCTTGTCAATGGTTTTTATGATTGGTTATATAACGAGATAGCAACTTTTCATCAAAAAGAATTAGAGGAATATTCAAGTTTAATTGAACAAATGAATATGAGATTTCAGCAATAATTAAAATAAAAGATAGAATGACTTTAGCTCCTGCTATATTTTTAACATAATGTTTTATTCGTGGTTTGGATGAGAAAGCATCTTATCGTAAGATATTATGCCTTTTTATTGTTTGTATAGTTTTGAATTTTAAGAACAGTATATCCTGCAACTTTTAAAAAGTAATCGTTAAAATCGGTTTCAGGAAGAGTTTTATTGCAAAATCCGACTATACCCTATTTTTACATTTGCAAAAGTGTAAAATCTAAATCATTTTTCTTGACAATTTTACAATTGTAAAATATATTTTTAGATATGAATTTTACATATTTAGGATTGAATGATGATTTTTAATTATATACGAGTTTCCACAGTTGAGCAAAATACAGAACGTCAGCTGAAAGATATTGCCTGTGATAGAATTTATGAGGAAAAAATTAGTGGTAAGGATACTAATCGTCCTCAATTGCAAGCGATGCTGTCAAATATTCGTTCAGAAGATATTATCAATATTCACGAAATGAGCCGCTTGGCTCGTAATACTCGTGATTTGTTAAATCTGGTTGAAGAAATTACATCAAAAGGAGCTACAGTTGTTTTTCATAAGGAAAACTTAACTTTCAAAGGTAATGAAAAACAAGACCCATATCAAAAAATGATGATGACAATGTTAGGGGCTGTGGCAGAGCTGGAACGCTCTATTTTATTGGAACGCCAGCGTGAAGGTATTGCTGTTGCCAAATCCAAAGGCAAATACAAAGGTGGAAAAAATAAACTTACCGATGAACAAGTGGCTGAATTAAACACTCTCCACAAGCAAGGAATGCCTATCGCACGCATTGCCAAGCAATTTAAAATAACTCGTCCAACGGTTTATAGTTATTTGAAAAATGAAAGCTCCTAAAATTAGGAGCTTTCAGACGGTCACTAAAATTTTTTAACAAACTCTTTTTTGATGTAGATGAGTGTATTAATTAAATCTCTGTATGATTCTGCATCTAATGTATTGATGCGGCACATCTGTTTTCGTCCGAATCTCAGAGTTATGTAATTGGCCTTTTCCTCCATCCCAAATAATGCTCGCTCCAATGCTTGGATGTTAAAAGTTATGTATGTCAGAAAAGCATTCTTTTTCATTTGGTGAGCTGTAAGAGGGCATATTTGGCTTCTACCCTCTCGAATTTCTTTAGAGAAGTTAACGATTTCTGCAGTAGTTGTCATTTTGTTTCCTTTCAATTTGTTACTCAACTATTGCAAATTTATACTAAACATCTATCAAATGACCAGGAAACGAAAAATGTCTCTTTTTAATGTTATTGAATGTTATTTCTTTTTATGTGGAGTTAATTTCTTAAATTCATCAATTGATGATTTATAATAAAAAACACGGTTTCCTCTTTTTACAAATTTAATTTTATCAGGATATTGGCATCTCATCGTTCGTAGAGATGCTTCTGAATATCCTAAGATTGCAGCTGCGGTTCTGGGAGATAATAGTTTTCCTTTTTCATCATCTATAATTGTTTTAGTGCTTAATTCGCGGGCTTTCTTTTCCCATATTAGTAGTTCATTTTTTGCATAGTTACAATAGCAATCCTCTAATGCCACCCTTAATGTTCTGATTGAAGTTTCAAAATCAGGTATATTGTTAGGAGAAAAATCAAAGCATTTGGCTTCAATTTTTAGAGGAAATTTACAATCTGTAAAATAAAATGTATTATTAAATTTAATGTAGGAAAAATTTACTCGTTCAGGAAAAATTCTTTTGAAAAATGCTACATTACTATTGAACACAGCTCCTTTGAAACTCCATTGATAACGAAACTTATTGTCATTTGAGGAATTATCTAGTTGATATTGATTAAATAAGAAAGCATATCCGTTTGTTTTAATATGTTCAAAATCAGCATTTTTCAAAAAATTGGTATCTTCAAAGTGGGTCGTTCCATTGAAATTTGAACAATTAAAGGAAATATTCTGTTCAAAAACAGAATTTCTAAAATCAGTATTTCCAGTAAAGAGGCATCCTTTGAAATAGACATTAGATTTAAAATGCATATTTGATAGATTGAGATTATGAAATATGCAATTGGAGAATATTATATCTTGGTATTGATATTCATTATGATTTTCTTTATATTTTGATTTTCCAAATAACAATTTGATATTTTCTAAAAAAATATCGCTAAAATCTTTATCTTTGATTTCAATGTGTGTATTTTTATTTTCTTTTATTATTTTAATAATATCTCCATTTGTTATTTTGTGAGAGTTTGTAAATTTGCTTTCAATATAAGCTGTTCTGTCTCGGACAAGGTGATTTGGGAAAAAGCGTCTTCTTTCAAAATAATCTTTTGCGGGAGTTGCGCTATTGAGCATCTGTGTCAAATCATTTTGGATGTTGGGTAACTCCAAATGTTCTTTCTCTTTTAAATAGATGACAGCTTTTTTTATTTTTTGTTTTTCATAATCTTCAAAATAACCAGAAAAAGCATTGGTCACTAATTTCCGAGAAAGTTTATATGTTAAATTGATGTCTTCGTTAGGATTTTGAGCAGCTAATTTCGTTAGTATACTCTGTAAAATTAATATCTCTCTATGATATGGCGTATCCTGCATTTTATGTTATCCTTTTTAACATTTTTTACAGGATAAGGACTCATATTTTGAAAATCAAGGATAAACTTTAAACTTATAGCGTTAATTTTGCTTTGCCAATTTAGCATTCAAAACAACAGATTCAACAATTTTTCTGGCTAATTCTGTTGCATTCCAACCTGCACTGTTAAAGTTATAGGTGGATTTCAGCCCGTGCGGAGCATCTAAAAAAGTAATTAGAGCATATTTCTGCCCCTGATAGATAAAATGTCCCAAAAATGTTGTAACAACATCGTCAGGATTATCTAACTTGTAGTCTGTTGCCGTTAGGCCATAGATAGAAATGCCTTCAATGTTTATTTTCTTAGCCGTTCCCTGAGTGACATTTTTTCTTAACTCTTCTAAATCTTTTTTACCTGCTGATTTGATGAAAGAGGTATAATCTTGGATAAACTGCAGTGTGGTTGCCAATCTATCCTTTTTCAAAAGTTTCATAATGTTGTTGGGCGTATATGAAAAATCTTTATTGTAGTCAAAACTTTCTAAAATACTGATGGAGGCGGAATTTAGAACTTCATCGTTTTCCAAATTCACCAGAATAAAAGCACCTCCTGCGGTATTAAATTTTTCAACTTCCTCTGCCAATACACTATAATTTCTTTTGCAAATAGCTTCTTCTGTATTGCAAATTTCCGCAAAAGATTTGTTGTTGACAATATTTTTATGAGAACATCCCATTAGAAACAAAGAAACTATCAAGAAAACTATTTTTTTCATATTACTTTTCCTTTTCCGTTAAAACGTTCAGCAATGTTTGATGAGCAACCTGACACCAATGAGTGTAAATGTAAGGAAGGGTATTGCGATTTTCCTCGCCTAACAACTCTTTCTTTACCTCATCATAAAATTCTTTACGAACGATAAGTTTGTTCCCAACGCCCATTCCGATGCGTCGCCATTTTTCAAAAAATTCTTCATCAAGTCCTCCAGTCCACGGATAAATTTTTGTTATCGGAGAAAAAATAGTTTGGACTTCTTCTACAATTTCATTATTCAAAAGCTCAATGAAATATTGTTTAATTTCATTATCTTCAACAACAAAAAAACGGGCTGTTTTTGCAAATCCCATTCCTCCTGGAACCGTAGCCGCAACAAACATTATATCATTTGGATTAATCTGTTTGAGAGTCTGCAAATTCAGTTTTTGAAACAAAAATCCGTGCTCATCTATTTGTTCTGGATAACTTTCTTCAAAAGAAAATTCACGAGGGTCTTCCACCATTTTTCTTGCTGTAAAAGACAATTCTCGTTTGCACCCACATAAATACAAATCAATATTGGGAAAATCATTTCTTAAATTTATATCTATATGACAACCCAACCATTCGTCAGAATAAAAAAGAGATTGTCCGAAATTAATTTTCATCGGATATGTTTTAAATAGATTTATCTCAACAATTAAGTCAAATTTATGATTTAAGAAATCGCTATTATACACTTTCAAATATTTTGAAACAAAATATTCTTTTGAAACAAGCGGCTTCTCCCCGTTATCATCAACCACAGAAGTTTCTTCATCGTTTATCCTAATCGTTCCGCTATCAATATGAAATTGAATATAGTCGTCTATATAATAATAATCTTTACGAACAGATTCGGCTTTTTCAAAATTTATTCCAAATCTTATTCCAAGTAGACTCAAGCGAATGCTGTTCAGACTAAAATCCAAACGAAACAGTTCTCTTAACGAGAAGAACCATTCAAAAAAGAAACGAAAATAGTAGTTTTTACTGAAAAACAAGACTATTTCGCTGTTCAGATAATTCTTATAACCGAGAGAATAAAAGTTTATTAGACTTTTCAATAAGTGTATGTAAATACCGTGGTTATCATCAAATCTTTTTATAATCATTGATTTTAACTCATTTTACTAACGATAGGCATTCATTTTTCTTATCAGAAGCTTTTATTTGATAACAATAACTTCTCTGATTTTTTAATCTGGCCAGACAATAGTTCTTATCATCACCATTTTTTATTTGATAACAGTATGAAACCTGTCCTTTTTCCACAGCTAGGCAGTTATTTTTCAAATCATTATCTTTAATCTGATAACAATTCGCTTTTGCTATTGCAGGAAGCAAAGCGATACAGGCGATTATCATTAAAAGCTTTTTCATTAATTTTTTCTCCTTATATCAAATCAATCCTTCTGCCGCCCAGAGAATCGTTTGAATTACTGGTGGTTGCACTGGAAACGGAAGCACTGACAGCGTTTTCATTTGCCCAATCTCGCAAATCCTTAAAATCTTCCTGCCGCATTTTGGCCATCGGTATCATTCTCTTAATAACTGTTTCAAAATCCTGCATTGATAAGTCTGCTCCGCCTTCTCCATTGGTTTTACGGGCATAGGCCTCCATCAAGGCATCTTTTACCCAAGCTTCAATTTCCGCACCAGCCAATCTGATATTGGCTCCATAGTTGTCTTCACCAGACATCGTGGCTAATTTATCCAAATCAAAGTTTTCAAGGTCTCTTCCTGATTTGCCGATATGGATTTCTAAAATTTTCTTTCTCTCTTCAAAATCTGGCAAATCCACAAAGAAAATCTCGTCAAATCGTCCTTTGCGGAGCAATTCTGGCGGCAGATTCCTGATATTATTAGCTGTGGCAAAGGTAAAAACGGGAGAAGTTTTATCCTGCATCCAAGTCAGAATGTTGCCGAATACCCTTGAAGATGTTCCGCCATCACTTCCGCCGCCCGATAAACCTTTCTCTATCTCATCAATCCAAAGCACACACGGAGCAATGGCCTCGGCAGTTTTTAAGGCTTGTCTGATATTGGCTTCTGAATCACCAACATATTTGCCGAATATCTTTCCCATATCCAATTTTAACAACGGCATACTCCACGCACTGGCAATGCATTTGGCTGTTAATGACTTACCGCAACCAGGAATACCAACCAGCAAAACACCTTTGGGCGGGTTTAAGCCAAAGGCTTTGGCATCTTCCGAAAAGGTTTTACCTCTCAATTCCAACCATCTCTTTAAGACAGTCAAACCTCCGACATCTTCCAAAGATAGTTTATTTTCTACATATTCCAGAATCCCACTTTTGCGGATAATCTGCTTCTTTTCATTAACAATGCTTTTGATGTCATTAATATCAAGCTTATGGTCTTCCACCAAAGCCCTTGCCAAGCAATTCTCTATTTCGGCATAAGTTAAACCCAAAGAAGCACTAGTTAAGGCGGACAAGGTTTCAGTGGATGTATCAACAGAAACCTCTTTCATTCCTTTGTATTGGTTAATGAATTTAGAAATTTGCTCGCTCACCTCTTGTCTGTTGGGCAAAGGATAGTCCAGAACAGTGATTTCTGAATTGATACTACCGTCTATTTCCGATTTAGAGGACACTAAAATACAGTTACACCGATAACCATTAGTTCGGATATTTAAGGCAAATTCCTTTAATCTCCGTTGATAAATTGCTCCTGTCTGCGGAGATGAAATAACGGGAACAATGTCATAGAATACGAAGATTGTCGGCTTATCAGTCTTTGCAATGCTTTCACAAGTATCAATCGCTTTTTTCGGCTCAACTGTTCCATTATCAAACTGTTTATTATCTGATTTCAGCCCAGATGCAATACTCCAAGTGATTAAATCGTGTCCCAGCGTTTTGGCGACCAATTTCAAATCCATTGTCAGACGGTCTTCCTCGGTTGATTTAATCAAAATCAACGGATATCTGGCTTTTAAGTAATTTTGCAATTCATCAACAAACTTCATTTGTTTTCTCCGATTGTTTGTATAAACCTGTTATTTGGACGTTATTACCGTTAATGACTATTTCGGTATTCAGCCAAGGTTTCAATTCCTCTTTTCTTATCCGATTACCATTAAGAACCAATTTTTTACCATAAAAAGGGTGAGGAAAATTTTTGTTGTATCGGCCAAATAATGCCGCATCAATTTGAGGCAGAAGCTGTTTCTTGGTTGTATCTTGTCGTATTTCTTCCCACATAAACCCTGAAAACAGCAAAATATCTAAATCCCTGCGAATAAGATTTAGCAGCAAACTGACCTGTTTAACCTGCAATAAAGGCTCACCGCCTGTCAGGGTAATCCCCCGAATGTCTTTGGTTTGACTGATTTTGTCGGCGAGGTCTTGAATATTCATTTCAAAACCGCCTGTTTGACTCTGTGTTGGCTGATTAAAGCAACCATCACAATGAAACGGGCAACCCTGTGTCCAGATAACAAAACGGTTGTCAGGGCCATTGACCGTGGAATGTTCCATTATGTGATGAAGGCGGATACTTTCGGTCATAATTCAATCCTTCTTCGTGGGCGATATTTTTTGAGCAAATCAACAATTTCAGAGTAATTTCGCTCTTCTGCTAATGACCAGGCTGTTTTTCCATCAATATTTTTGATGTTAATATCAGCTCCATTTTCAAGCAATAATTGGACGATTTCTTTATTTCCACTAGATACTGCTATTAATAATGCCGTATATCCATCTTCATTTTGAAGATTGGCATTTGCTCCTTGTTTTAGCAACAATTCCACAATTTCTTTATTTCCATTTTCTTCAATATTATCAATGCTGCCACTAACAGCCATAATCAAGGCCGTATCCTCATCATAACTTTGCAAATCAATGTCAGCTCTATATTCCAAAAGTAGTTTTGCCACTGCAAGATTTCCCTTTTCACAAGCATACATTAGTGGGGTTTTCAGCATAAAACCCTGCCTATTGACATTAGCTTCGCTATCTAGTAGCAGTTTTACTATATCTGTGTATCCTTTTTCGCTAGCAACAATTAATGCCGTGTTTCCCAGCAGGTGTCCTTTTTCTGTTTCTGCTCCATTGTCTAACAACAATTTTACAATATCGGTATGACCTTCCAAACAAGCCCAGTATAACAGCGTTGTAGAGTGGCCACTCATAGCATTTACATCAACGCCATTTTTTAAGAATGTTTTAACAGCTGATATATCCCCATTTTTAACGGCTACAGTTAAATCTTGATTATTTTCAATTATAGAATTCATAATTCCAGCCTTCTTCTGTTCTGGTTATTGTTATCAAGTTCTAATTTTCTTTTAGACGCAGAATTAACCACATTTCGTTTCCGTCTTGTCGTTTGTGAAGTTGGTTCAATGGAAATTTCAGAAACGTCATTATCTTGTATTTCAGAGATACCCTCATCCATAGAAAAACTTATGCTTTTCTTTGCTTTCTGTCTTTCATCATATTTTTTTGCCGCCAAGGGAATGAATATCATCGCAATTACGCAAAGTATGGTTTCAAAAATATGATTTTCTTTTGACTCATTAGGATTATAATTTTTTAAGACATCCTTAATTCTATCGCAGTATCCGTGTTTCCAATCATTAAAGTTGTCAAGAGGTGTTTTGCCTTGATTGTTTCTGATGTCACGATTCGCTCCGTTTTGAAGCAGATATTTAACCATTTTTTCTCCATCAGCTGAACAACTGCCATTGGAAGCATATTCTAAAACGCTATCTCCGTTATTGTCTTGTGCATTTACATTGGCACCTGATTTTATAAGCATTTCTGCCATAGCAAAATTACGTCTATTTACAGCCCCCATCAGAGCTGTTTCTCCATCAACGCCATTTCCATTGACATCAGCACCGTGCTTGAGTAAAACTTCAACAACTTTTACATTGTCGCTCTTGGCCGCACATATTAAGGGCGGCACAATGACATTTACCTCTATATTAGGAGGATATGTTTGTCTGCTTTCATAAGCCTCATTGATGTCCAAACCTTTTGCTATCTCTTTTTCTACTTCTTCAGGAGTGGCTTTTAATATACGACTAAACCACCACGAACAATCACGCACATAGCCATACCCATTCTGGATATTGGAAAAAACAACCCAAAAGATAACAAAGGAAAATTTAAGAATATTTTTCAATGTGCTATATTTCTCCGCAATGTATGTTTTCTTACCTATCCCAAATCATAAATTTTCAGCATACTACCGTCATCAGGAGCATAATATTCTTCTGTCCATTCGGTATTCAGCTCAACATCAGTAGAAGAAAGCATATTCTCTAAGGCTTCGGTGATAGATTGACAGGACTGTCCTTTAACGCCGCTTACACTCTCAATAACACGTCCGTTTTGCAGCTTAACAAGCAAACTTTTTTCATACACCGTCCCAAACTTTATTTCAAAACCATCGGAATTTTCTGCCAACAAGCAACTATGTCCATTCTGCTCCATTTGCTTTATAACTTGTTGAGCGGCACATTTAACATACTGCTTTTGAAATTCTTTACCCATTCGTGTAGCGATGCGTTCTTCAGATGATGACATATTGTGCTTTTCTATGCTTAACTCATAGTAATTGCCAAAATCTTCCATAAAATAGTTAAACCCATTGCTCTCTGCAACAATGGCTGGTCTCTCTTCAGATGCTATTCCTAATGATTTAGCATATCCAGAATCATAAGAATAAACGACACTATCTTTACATTCCAGCCCTAGATTACTAAACGCTTGGGTAATTAACTTTCTGTCTGTATATTGGAATTTAAAATTTGTGCAATGCGACATTACTATTCTCTTTCAGTCAGTTCAATTACCGTAACACCCTTATTTTTTGCCCTTTTACATACTTCAAATGCTCTGCCTTCATATTGATTATAAGAAATGATGAAATCAGTATTTTCTATAATCCAATTGTTGCGGTGGACGATACACCATCTTTTATAGCCGATTGCGGCTCGGTCTGGATATATGAAGCTATCAAAATACCTACTACCGTCATTAACTTCTTTCATACTGGATGCTACAAAGATAATTTGGATACTTGGATTATTCTGTTTTATCTGTAAAATAGCATTATAGGCATCACATTCAAAACGTCCCTTTGAACCAACATAAAAAGTATCCACATTATTCTCTTCAATAAGATGAAGAGCTTGTTCTTTTACTTGGTCAACAATGTCGCTTCTGCTCCATCGGTAATCATTTCCAAAAAATGCACAGCTTTTACTCATTTGAATTTCTTTCAAAATAGAGGTGTTTCTCTAAGGATACATAAACCAACGATTGTGTTTCCATCTGCCACCATCTATTTAAAAGAAATGAGTTTTCTTATACTAAACCCCTTGAATCCCTTGGTTTTACTTGTGTTAATGCCATTTATATATTTTTGAATTAAGCGAAAGAAAATAAAACTAATAACCATAAAAAAGGGTTGATTTTATTGTTCATTAAAAATGCTCCTCTATTTTTCATTAACTCTTTGAAATCCCGATAAATATATAAAAAGGGAAAAAGATGATTTATGGTTATATCAGAGTAAGCAGCCAAAAGCAGTCGGTAGAGCATCAGGAATACGAAATTAAGCAATATGCCTTAAGAAAAGGCATAAAAATAGATAGTTGGATTGAAGAAACTATCTCTTCACGAAAAGCATTAAAACACAGAAAATTAGGTCAATTACTTGATGACTTGCAAGAAAATGATGTGATTATTGCTTGTGAAATCTCTCGGCTTGGGCGTTCGCTTTTAGAAGTTATGGGAATTTTGGAAACTTGTTTGGCTAAAAACTGTCAAATTATTACCATTAAAGAAGGTTTCCATTTAGGCAATGACATTCAATCACAGGTATTGGCTTTTGCTTTTGGACTTTCAGCACAGATTGAAAGGAACCTGATTTCCCAAAGAACCAAAATGTCACTGGATAATCTTAAATCATCAGGTCGGAGATTAGGTCGGCCTGTTGGTGCAGAAAGCAAAAAATTAAAATTATCTAAAAACACTAAAAGAATAAGAGATTTATTAGATAAAAAAGTCCCCAAAGCACAAATCGCCAGAATTATGGGCGTTCAAAAAATAACGCTCCGCAGATTTATTAAACGAATGGGATGGAATGATTAGCACAAAACCAGAGTTAATACTCTGGTTTTATTATAGAATCACTGCTGTGCTAAGTCCATTAATAGCTCTTTTGTCGTGGAGTTTTGCGTAATATCTGCAATATCATAGGCATCAAATTCATATTCAGCACAAACATCTCCAATGAATGCTCCGTAATAATGAAGGAGAGCCATATTGTATAATTGATTATTAAAAGTGGCTACCATCAATGGTGTAATTCCTAAAATATCTGGAATATTTGGGGATGCCCCTTTTTCCAAAAGGTATTCAATCATTTTTCTGTCGTTTCTTTTTACAGCCATCATCAGTGCTGTTTCGCCGTTCGCATTAGGTGAATCAATACATTCTCCCATTTCTAACATTCTATCTACCACCATCGTTTTTTCAAAAAATGGAATATTGGGATTCACAACCAAAGCCATTAAATGAGTATAGTCATCAATATGCTTAAATTTCATCGTGCTTCGGTCTATTATTTTGAGTAAGTCCGTGTAATCGGCGGAAACTAAAAAATGTATTAAAAATGACTCTACATCAAACAAAGGCTCAAATTGCTTTAGATTGTCATACTCTGGAATTTCTTGCAAATGTTTAAGCACTTCGGCTAACTTCCTTTCATCCTTCATATGATAAGGTAGAGGTTTAGATGAATTTAATATTAGGTCTATTTTTTCAATCAACTCCTCAAAAACTATACCTTCTCTCATTCTTAATCCTTTAACGCCATATTATATAAGGTTTTTGATAATTGTTCCTGCCAATGGGGAAGTTGCCTTTTTCTATTTAAATTTACAAATAAAGCCCAACTTGAAGAAAGGCTTGGCTTTTTATTTTGCCATACCAGAGCTCCCAAATAATTACTACATTTATTTAAATAACGGGAACTAAAATCTCTTCGGCTCTTTATATGGTGATTTTTCAGCAATTCATCCGCAATATTCAAAAACATCTCTAAATATTGATTTTTCTTATTATTGTTCATCAAATCTCCTTGTTTGTGATAATTATATTTATCAGTTGGGAGAAAAAATTAGATGATTTTGAAAATTAATGTCTTTTGTTTGGTAATAAAACCAACCATCACTGAAAATCTTATCAAGAAAAACTGTTCCACTCATTTGAACTGTTTTCCAGAGGATTTTTATTGCTTGTTCCTCATCATATATAAATTCATCCGTCATTGATTTTTGTGGATGTTTAATGGATAAATGTGCGTGGATATTACTATCAAAATGTTCTACAAAACCTATATAATTCATTGTTTTGTATTTGGATGCATTCCTTCCAAGCGTATAGGCACAATATAATTTCCACCATTCATTCACTTTATTTTGAACCATTTGTAAATTAAATAATCCAGATAAATTAACGGGATTGAAGTTTAAAGTGAGTGCTAAATTAAATCCATTATCGGGATTTTTTAATGTATTGATAATTTCTTGCTGATATGGAGTAATTGGTTTATTAAATTCTTTTTTCCTATGGGATTCTTTGTATTTTTTTATTTCATTTCTTTTGGTTTCTTTAAATTTATTCATTAATTGAATGTTGTTGTTTTTTAACATTTGTTGGTGAAATTTAATTAAATCCAGTTCTTTTTCCTCAATAGTTGGTTCTGTGAATTTTACTGAAGTTGCTGTTATTAAATTGTCTTCATTTATTATAGTGAATTTTTCGTTGTATTGTTCCAAATGATTTTTGAAGTTGTTTAATCTGTTCATTTCCATAATATCTCCTTAATAATTTAGATAATAAAGTTCTAATACTCCTCTTGTTGGAAGAGGAAGCCTAAAAACTTACAAAAAGTAGGGAAATTAATGTCTAAAAGTCCATTAATATTCATCATTGATAACTTTATTTATCAGTGATAGGAAAATAGTATCATATATAGGGAATGAATTTCATTATTATTTTAATATTAAAAACTTGACTTAAGATTCTGAACCACATAAGGTGTCGCGACATATTAATTAGGATGACCGAGATGAAATATGATGTTCTATGTGCAGATACTGTTGATGCTTTAATTTGTACGGTAAATGACAAATTAAAAAAAGGATGGAAACTTCAAGGTGGCATAGCTAATTTGATTTCCACTAAAGGATATATGGTTTTTTATCAAGCCATTTATAAAGTTGATTAACATTCACTAACGCCAAAATGACACTTTTATCGCCATTTTGATTTTGCTTTATTTTTTTCATAGCTTCTACGTGTAAGTAATGATGGCACTTATTGTTGGAGTGATAAAAAAATGAGCAAGATAGAATCTGTCAAAAAAGCATCCAAAAAATCACTTAAAGAAATTCTTGCTTTAAATTTTAGTCAGAAATTAACAACTAATGAAATTGAAAAGATGGAATATGAGTTGTTGAAGATGCTTGAATTACTTGTAAATATTGAATTATCTAATTGAAAGAAGATTACAGATGAAAGCGGTTATTTTAGCTCGGGTTTCAACCGAGATGCAGGAAGATGGGTTCTCTCTTGATGCTCAATTGGACAGGTTAAGAAACTATTGTTCACTCAAAGGGCTTGAAATTGCAAAGGAATTTACCTTTGTTGAAAGTTCGTTCCACGGTAAAAGAACCAAATTTTACGAAGCCGTTAATTACATTAAGCGGCAAAGTAAGTTGACGGCTCTTGTTGTTGATACGGTTGACAGATTACAAAGGACTTTTAATGAGTTTCCGATGCTGTTGGAACTTGTCAAAAAAGAAAAATTGGCTCTCCATTTCTTTAAAGAAGGGCTAGTGATTGATAAGAACTTCAAAAGTTCTGACCTTGCGATGTGGCAGATGCAAATTTTGTCGGCGAATATGTTTGTTAACTCAACTCGGGATAATGTTAAGCGTTCTGAGGAGAGAATGTTAAATGAAGGACTGCTCCCTGGGCCTGCTCCGATTGGCTATTTAAATACCAAAGATGAGAATGGTAAGAAGACCATCATTATTGACCCAGACCGTGGACATTTCATCAAAAAATTATTTGAAGAGTATTCCACTGGGTTATTTTCAATGGACGAGTTGGTTAAAAAGTCCAAAAACTGGGGATTACGAAACCGTAAGAGTGGTAATCCAATTACCAAAGCACAATTTGCGGATATTCTGCAAAATCCGTTTTATTATGGGGTAATGTATTACAACAAGAGCTATTTTCCGCATATTTATGAAAAACTCATTTCCAAGGAGTTGTTTGATAAATGCACCGAAGTGCGGACTGGTAAGTTCAAGCGAACCTCCAAACATACCAAAGAACCCTATATTTTTAGGGGGATGGTTCGTTGCAAGTATTGTCATTGTTTACTTTCCTCATATACAAAGAAGGGGCAATATGTCTATTTGCGGCACACTGACCTCAAAAATTGCGAACACTGCAATAACGTCAGCGAGAAAATTCTATTGAAAGAAGTAGAAAAAGCCCTTGCATCAATCTGCTTTGATGATGAGCTAAAACTTGCTCTGGCGGATGCATTAAAAAAACGCTATGAAGCCACGCACGGCAACAACTACTACCAGTTAGAAAAGAATCGGAATCAGTTGGCTGACGTTGAAGAAAATCAAAAGAAACTTTTGGATTTGCTGATTGCGGGGACGGTTTCTGCCGAAGTGTATCGCAGTAAAAATGCCGAGTATGAAACAGCTAAAATTGAGTTTCAGGCGAAAATTGAACAATTGCAGACACCTGATAACTCTGTTGAACGAGCGATTGATAAGGTGTTGAATTTCAGCCAAAATTCTTTTGCAATTTTCAAAAGTTCGCAGATTGAAGAAAAACGGCGTATTTTAAATATCGTTTTTGCGAACTTTTTGATGGACGGGAAAAATCCTGAAATATCAATGCATAAAAACTTCAAGCTCCTATCAAAAATAGGAGCTTGTGAAGATTGGTGCCCTGGAGAAGACTCGAACTTCCACTGCCTGAGGCAACATGCACCTGAAGCATGCGCGTCTACCAATTTCGCCACCAGGGCTTCGATAACGGATATTCTTTTATCTCACTTCAAAATAAATTGCAAGCATTTATTTCAAAAAATTATCAAGATATCCATAAGAATCTAACAGCAGGTAGCTGCCGAGGCATAAGCGGTAGATGACAAACGGCAGAAAAGTTGACTTTTTCAGCCACCACATGATGATATAAATGGCCAATACGGAGGCGATGAAAGAATAGGTTATTCCGTCCATGGCGTAGATTATTTCAGCCATATTGCCTTGCTGGTAGAGTTCCCAGCCGACTAAGGCGCCGGCGCCGGCAATTGTGGGAATTGACAGCAGCATGGCAAATTTGGCGGCTTCCCGGCGTTCTAACCCGAGGAAACGTCCCATCGTGATGGTTATGCCGGAGCGGCTGGTGCCGGGAATAAGCGCCAGGCACTGGGCCAAGCCGATTAAAACGGCATCAAGCGCCGTCAGATGTTCGATTTTACGGATGGTCATGCCGATTTTGTCGGCAATGAAAAGCACAATGCCGAAGCTGAGCATCGTCCAGCCGATGAGACGGGCGCTGCGCAGTTCGTCCGTGCCGTTTTCAACCAGAAACAATCCGGCGATAACGGCAGGAATCGTTCCGATAACAATCAGCCAGGCCAATTTGCTGCCGGGGTTTTTAAAGTTAGGGATAAAATAGGTCTTGGCAACGCCCTTAAGCATTTCCCAAATGGTTTCGGAAAAATAAATCATAACGGCGATGATTGATCCGACATGAACGGCAACATCAAAGGCCAATCCCTGGTCGGGAAAAGTTGTGAACTTGGAAAACAAAATCAGGTGGCCGGAGGAACTCACAGGCAAAAACTCTGTCAGCCCTTGCAGGGCGGACAATAACATTAAGTGCAAATCAGTCACGTTTATACTCTTTCTTTAATTCCGAAAACGTTGCAAATTCTTTTTTTCAGGGCAATCGGCGAAATCGGTTTGACCAGATATTCCCTGATGCCGAGGTTTTTGGCATCCAGAACGGTTTTTTCCTTGGTGTCAACGGTAATCATAATGATGGGGATACTGTTGACTTCGCTGGCCGGGTGCTGCCGGAATTCCTGCACCAGTTCAATGCCGCTTTTGTCCGGCATCTGCTGGTCAAGCAGGATAATGTCGATTTTGTAGCTGTTCAGCAGCTCAACGGCTTCTTTGGCCGTTGTTGCTTCTTTTATGGTTTTGATGCCGATTTGATAGAGGGCGTTCTTGATGAATGTTCTCGAGAACTTATCATCATCGACAATTAAGCAAGTCATCATTTCCAAGTCGTGTATTCTGTTTGTTATTGCCATAACCCGTAACCTCAGTTTTTACTGGACTCAGTTTATAGTATAAATGTTAATGCTTTATAAATCAAAACAAAATTTTTTATCACGCGGTTCAAGCAGCGAATCCGGCCGAAAACGGACGCCGTTGAGCGAGGCTCCCCAGTGGAGATGGGGGCCGGTGACACGTCCGGTTTTTCCCGACAGGGCGATAACATCTCCCTGCTTTACCTTGTCTCCCGCTTTGACATTGACTTTGTCGAGATGAGCGTAGATGGTGGAGAGGTTATGTCCGTGTTCCAAAACGACCATATTGCCGGAATAAAAATAAGGGCCGCCGGCAAGTGTGACGATACCGTCAGCCGCCGCTTTAACCGGCGTGCCGATCGGGCAGGCAATGTCGGTTCCCTGATGAGGATTCATCTTTTTGCCGTTCATAATGCGTTGTCCGCCGAAATTGCCGCTGATGCGCCCTTTCAGTGGGCGAATAAATTTCTTTTGCCAGTAAATATTCTCGGTTTGCCGGGTCAGTGCTTTGCGGACATCGGTACGTTCCCGGTCTATTGCTTTTTGATCGGCAGGTTTCGGCGTTACTTTACGCGGCTGGACTCCTTTCAGGTTTTGAATGTCCCACCGGGAGGGGGCAACGGTGAGAGAATAGTCCTGCGTTCTGCCGTCGCTGTAGGAAACGGTCAGTTTGGCGGAGGAGGCTTCATCGCGTCCGAAAGCAAAGATGAATTTTCCGTCAGGGGTAACCGGATATGATTTCCCGTTCAGTTCCACTTTGACGGCTCCCGGAGCGTAGGCCGTTAAAACTTCTCCTTGGGCACTTTTGCCGCAGAGGGTCAGGGCCTGGGCAGCGGCCGGTGCCAGAAATGTCAGGCTAAAGCAAATCGAATAAATCGCCTTGTAAATCATTTTTCTTTCCTATCGGTTTGGTTTTGAGTTTTCCGTCAATAAAGCTGATTTCCAAAGTCGGTGCCTGGCGGGCCTGTTCCAGATTATAGACGGTTTTGCCGCGGCCGGTTTTAACCCAGGCAAAACCGCGGGCCAGAACCGAATCCACTGAGACGGAATCCAGCCGCAATGACAGGCTTTTCAGGTTTTCGCTTTGTCTTTCAATAATGTTTTTGATGTAGTAAGGCCGCAGGCTGACGCGTTCAATCCGGTTAAGTTTGTTATTCAGCAGGTTTTTGAAAGACAGGTTCAGCCGCTCAATCCGATCATCAAGCTTTTGCCGGCTCTCCTGCAATATCTGCGACAGATTGGGAATGCCGCGTCCCAAGCCGGTTACCAGATTGCGCCGTTCGTTGAGGTAGTGTGTCATGCTGCTGAACATACGGCTTTGGATGGTGAGTATGCGGGCCTGCAGTTCTGCTCTGACCGGAACGGCAAATTCGGCAGCGCCGGTAGGGGTAGGAGCGCGCAGGTCAGACACATAGTCAATCAACATGGTGTCAGTTTCGTGGCCGACGGCGGAGATGAGCGGAATGCGGGAGTTATAGACTGCGCGGATGACTATTTCTTCATTGAACGGCCACAGGTCTTCCAGACTGCCGCCGCCGCGGGCGACAATCAAAACATCAGGGCGTTTGACCGGGCCGTCGGTCGGCAGGTTGTTCATTCCTTCAATGGCCGCGGCGATTTTTTCGGCAGCTCCTTCGCCCTGAACCGGTGCCGGCCAAAGTAAAATATGGCTGGGAAAACGGTCGGTAACGCGATGAATAATATCACGGATGACGGCGCCGCTGGCCGAAGTGATGACGCCGATGGTGTCGGGCAGAAAAGGGATTTTTTGTTTATGTGCCTGGTCAAACAGTCCTTCGGCGGCAAATTTTTGTTTGCGTTCTTCCAGCAGTTTGAGCAGGGCGCCGGTGCCGGCGATTTCCAGGCTGTCAATGACCAGCTGGTAAGATGATTTGCCGGCAAAAGTGGTGATTTTCCCGGTGGCGATTACTTCAAGTCCGTCTTCGGGTTTGAAGGTCAGACGAGAGGCCACTCCTTTCCAGATGACGGCAGAAAGCAGGGCGTTTTCATCTTTCAGCGACAGGTACCAATGACCGGAATCAGCCCGCTTGCCGCCGAAAATCTCACCTTTGACGCGGACGCGGTTAAAATTTGATTCGACGAATTTTTTTATTTCAAAAGAAATTTCGCTGACTGTGAATTCTTTTTCTACCGGAGCAGCGGATAGTTGGGAGGGAATCGACCCGGCAAACAAATCTTCCATTTATTTAATCTCCAGCAGGTTTCGGGCAAAGTCACGGGCGTTGAACTCATCCAAATCGTCAATGCCTTCGCCGATGCCGATATAATGAATCGGAATGCCGGTTTCTTCGGCAACGGCTACAATAATTCCGCCTTTGGCCGTTCCGTCGAGTTTGGTTACGATCAAGCCGCTGACGTCAACCATTTCCTTGAATGTCTTTACCTGATTTAAGGCATTTTGCCCGGTGGTGGCATCTATGGTCAGCAAGGTGGCGTGCGGTGCGTCGGGAATAATTTTTTTGATGACTTTGACGATTTTTTTCAGCTCATCCATCAGTCCGGTTTTGTTTTGCAGGCGTCCGGCCGTATCAATAAATACAATATCATCGTCTTGTTTCAGGGCTTCTTTCAGTCCGTCGAAGCAAAGTGCCGCGGCATCACAGCCGTTGGACCCCTTATAAACGCGGATATTGTTTCGCTGTCCCCAGATTTCAAGCTGTTCAACGGCGGCCGCGCGGAAAGTGTCAGCGGCAATGAGGCTGATTTGATGTTTGTCTTTCAATTTTGCGGCAAGTTTTCCGATTGTGGTGGTCTTGCCGGCTCCGTTGACCCCAACCATTAAAATAACATAAGGTTTTTCATTCGTGATGAGAAAGGGTTGTTCGCATGGGTTAAGAATCGTCTCGATGTCGTTGGCCAATTCGGTTTTTATTTCTTGCTCGTCGGCATCTTTATTAAGACGGCGGGAGGCAAAAGAAGAGATGATTTTTTGCGCGGCTTTAACGCCTAAGTCTGATGTAATCAGCAAGTCTTCCAGTTCTTCAAGCGTTTGCGAATCGACTTTGCGTTTGATGAAAATATCGGTTATGCCTGAGGTGAGCCGGGTGGAGGTTTTTTTTAACCCAAAGCCTAATTTTTGAAACCAGTTACTCATCGCATTCTCCTTGTTCGCGCAGAATGCAGGCACGTTCTCTTCTGACCTCGACGGGAAGCTGTTTCATGGCTGCGGCCGGGGTTCCGGGACGTTCGGAATAAGGGAAAACATGCAGTTTGCTTATGCCCGCTTCGTGAACCAATTTAACCGTGTTTTGGAAATTTTCATTGCTTTCGGTCGGAAAACCGCAAATAAAATCGGCGCCGAAAGTTGCTTCGGGACGGACTTGACGTATTTGTCCGCAAAGACTGATAACGCTCTCCCGCGTGTGGCGGCGGCGCATTTTTTTCAGAACGTCATTGTCGCCGGATTGAACGGAAAGGTGAAAGTGCGGGTGAATATTGGAATATTTTCCGACCAGGGCAATAAATTTGCCGTCAATGGCGGCGGGATCGAGCGAGCCGAACTGTAAAGACGGCAGTTCGGGAATTTCTTCCAGAATTGTCTGAACCAAAGTGCTGAAAGACGGGCGGTGTGCCGCGCTGTCAATTTGGTAAGAGCAGATGTCTACGCCGGTCAGGCAGATTTCTTTAAATCCCTGTTTCAGCAGTTCGCGAATCTGAGTTAAAATATTCGGGAGCGGAACCGACCGGTTTTTGCCCCGGGCATAAGGCACAATGCAGTAGGAGCAACGGTGGTTGCAGCCCTGCTGAATTTGCACAAAGGCACGGTGTCTTCCCTCGAAACCGGTAATCAGATACGGGTCACAATCGTCATAAGACATGATGTCGCCGACAATTGTCTTTTCGGCAAGTTCGTTATGCAGATATTTTTCGATTTCGGTTTTTTCTTTGTTGCCGAGAATCAGGTCAACTTCAGGCATGGCGGCGAATTTGGACGGCGCAATCTGGGCGGCGCAGCCGGTTACGACAATACGGGCGTCGGGATTGTTTTTGCGCAGTTTGCGAATCGTCTGGCGGCACTGGCGTTCGGCTTCGCCGGTTACGGCACAGGTATTGACGATAATCAGATTATCGACATTTTTAAATTTTTCTTTCAGGACTTCCGATTCATAAGAGTTTATGCGGCAGCCGAGGGTAACTACTTCAACCATGATAAATATCCTGTTTGGCGGGTTACTTAAGCAATTTTCGAATTACATAAAGCAAATCCCTTTCTTTTTGCCCAATATAAGTAAAAAGAAAGGGATTTGCAAATACTTTGGTGAGGATATGGATTATTTAACCGATATCATTTTCAGCGCTTTGTCCGAATATTCTTTCATGACTTTGGCGCTGTCGGCGAGTTGTTTGCGTTCTTCGTCGTTTAAAACCGGAGTTACGACGTTATGAACGCCGCGTTTGCCCAGTACCGTCGGCAGAGAAAGGCAAACGTTTTTGATGCCTTCGACGTCATCATGGTGGGTCGAGACGTTGAGAATCGCATATTCATTGTTGGAAATGGCGCTGCAAATGCGGCACAATGCTCCGGCAATGCCGTAGAAAGTGGCCCCTTTGCCGTCGATAATCTTATAGGCGGCATTGCGGACGCAGTCATCGATCTGAGCTTTAACTTCCGGAGTGAAAGGTTTGCCGAATTCTTCCGCCAGTTTGTCGAGCGAAACCGTGCCGGCATCTCCGGCCGACCAGACCAGCACTTCGCTGTCACCGTGTTCGCCGATAACATTGGCATGAATGGACTGCGGGGAAACGCCGAGGTGATAGCCGAGCAGGGTACGGAAGCGGGCGGTATCAAGAACCGTGCCGGAGCCGATAACGCGCTCTTTGGGAAAACCGGAAAGTTTAAGAGCCACTTCGGTCATAATATCCGCAGGGTTGGAGGTAATAATCAAAGTGGTGTCGGGAGCGGCTTGAGCAATTTGCGGAATGATGCTTTCAAAAATTTTGACGTTGCGGCCAAGCAGGTCTATGCGGGTTTCGCCGGGTTTCTGATTGGCTCCGGCGGTAACGATGACGATTTCGCAGCCTTTCAGGTCTTCATAAGTTCCGGCTTTGACTTTGTTGGCGTAAGCAAAAGGCGTTGCATGGGCAATGTCCATCGCTTCAGCCTGCGCCTTTTTTTCGTTGGCGTCAATTAAAACGACTTTACGGGCAACGCCGCGCATAATTAAGGCAAAAGCCGTGGTGCTGCCGACCGAGCCGGCTCCGATAATTCCTACTTTCATTTTTTTCTCCTTTGGCCGGAAGTTTACCGGCAATGTTTATGATATTTTTCTTGTTTATTTTTTCCTTATTTATATATAGGGATATTTTTACAGAAAACAATAAAAAAGCTGTTCTCCGGAACAGCTTTTTGATAACATTTTTTTTCCCAATGTTACGCGGTTATTTTGCTGCCGACTGAGCCTGGGCCGGAGCGGGTGCCGGCGTCTCGGGAGCTGCTTCGTCGTTAATGATGGTTTCATCGTCGCCGGCAGTTTCGTCGGGGTTGATTTCCTCAACCTCTTCAACGGTCTGCTCGATGGTAACGGTTTCGCCGTTGGGCTGCTCGCAGTTGCAGGTCGATTTGGCGGCATCGGGATCGCAGTTTTCATCACCCGGGTTGCAGGCGGGTTCGGTGTCGCAGACGCAGTTAATATCCGGCAGAGTGGCGGTAACGGGTTCTGAGGTTTCGGCCGTAACGGCAGTGGTTGTCGCGGCGGTGTTGCTTTTTTCTTTGACAAAGCGGCTGATGACCATTAAAGCAACGATAACCAATACAATATAAAACAGTTTTTTCATTTAATTTCTCCGGATATAGGTCGTACATTCATTAAATAATAAATATTGCTATATCAAATTGTTGTCAACTTAATTAGACAAGTTTTATGCCGTTGTCCGTTTGTGGCGGCAAAGATGCGGCGATATGTCTTGAATATATAACCTTTTGCGGGTATTTCAGCAGCGGCTGAAGAAAATTTATCCACTTTTAAGAATGCCCGCTAAACAAGGAATTCAAGCCTTTTCAGGGGAATGGGCCTTCGGCGTGCCGGGCCTTGTTTAAAATAATGCTTGTCAAATAACATAAAATTGTGCTAACAAATCAGTCACGGGCTGGAGTGCTTCGAAAGTCCGAAAATTTGTTTTAATATTTTTTTGAGGTTTATCATATGACTGATACAGCTAATCGCGTTAAGAAAATTGTTGCAGAACATCTTGGCGTAGAAGAATCAAAAGTAACAGATACCGCCAGCTTCATTGATGATTTGGGCGCTGACAGCTTGGATACAGTAGAACTGGTTATGGCTTTCGAAGAAGAATTTGGTTGTGAAATTCCGGATGAAGCCGCTGAAAAAATTCTGACTGTAAAAGATGCAATCGACTATCTTTCTAAGAATGCCTAAGTCTTTTGAACTTTTATGAAGATTGAATGAACTCGCTTGACTAAGCGAGTTTTTTCATATAAAAACGGTTAAGTTACCTTTGCGAAAAAGGTGTTGATGAAACAAGATTAAGAGGTAAATTAATGAGAAGAGTTGTTGTGACCGGGCTTGGCATGGTTTCCCCGCTGGGACGCGGCGTCGAATATAACTGGAAAAGTATTTTGGACGGGAAGTCCGGAATTCGCAAAATCGAGGGAGTCGATTTGAAAGATATTCCGGTTGAAATTGCCGGGCAGGTTCCTTTCGGCGAAGGCGAAAACGACTTTAACCCCGATACGGTTATGGCTCCGAAAGACCAGAAGAAAGTTGACAAGTTTATCTTGTACGGTCTGGCGGCCGGCAGCGATGCCGTTGAAGATTCCGGCTGGAAACCCGAAGCCGATGAGGACCAGTTCCGTTCCGGCGTGATGATGGGGTCGGGTATCGGCGGTTTGCAGCATATTTATGAAAACTCAATTGCGTTTAACGAGAACGGCATTAAAAAAATTTCTCCGTTCTTTATTCCTTCCTGCCTGATTAACATGGTTTCGGGCAACCTTTCCATTAAATACGGCTATAAGGGGCCGAATCATGCCTGTGTTACGGCTTGTTCGACCGGAACGCACGCTATCGGCGACGCAGCCAATATTATTGCGCGCGGCGATGCCGACGTTATGGTAGCCGGCGGTGCGGAATCGGCTGTCAATGCAATCGCTTTGGCCGGTTTTGCGCGGATGAAGGCGGTTACTTCCGACTTTAACGATGCGCCGGAGAAAGCCTCCCGTCCGTGGGACAAGTCCCGCAGCGGCTTTGTTATGGGCGAAGGTTCAGGGGCTTTGGTTCTGGAAGAACTGGAACATGCCAAGGCCCGCGGTGCTAAGATTTATGCCGAAGTTGTCGGCTACGGCATGAGCGGCGACGCTTATCACATTACCGCGCCTTCTGGCGACGGCGCTTACCGGGCAATGAAAATGGCGATTGACCATGCCAAAGAGCACGGGGTTGAGCTGAAAGACATTAATTATATCAATGCGCACGGTACGTCAACTCCGGCCGGCGACGTCGGCGAAGCCGAAGCAGTCAAAAGAGCTTTCGGCGAATATGCAACCAAAGTTTCAATGTCTTCGACCAAATCGGCCATCGGCCATTTGCTGGGTGCCGCCGGTGCGGTTGAGGCCGTTTTGACGATTATGGCCATTAAAGATCAGGTTTGCCCGCCGACTCTGAATTTGGAAAATGTCGAAGAGGCCATCAGCGATATGGATTTGGTTCCGCTGAAGCCGAAAAAACGCGAAATCAATGCCGCCATGTCAAACTCGTTTGGTTTTGGCGGAACGAACTCTTCAATTATTTTCAAGAAATATGCAGAGTAAAATTATTTGGTAAAAAACAAAGGCAGAACGGGATTTTGTCGGCATAAACGCAGCAATAAAAATCCGGGTTCTGCCTTTCTTTGTAAGCAGAGGTTTTATGCGCAGTCTTAAATATATTGTTCCTGCCGTTTTGTTGGCCGCGGTTATCGGTTGGCAGCAACTGAAGGCGATGATTGTGGCCGAAGGGCCGCTGCAGGAAGTGGTCAATGTGGTTATTCCCAAAGGGGCGGGAACGAAACTGGTGGCGCAGGAGCTGAAAAAAGCGGGAATTATCCGGCACGAGCTGCTGTTTCGGATTGCAACTCGTCTGAACGGTGCGGACAAGGCGCTTAAAGCCGGCGAATATCAGTTTATGCCCAAGGTTTCCGTTTTACAGGCAATGGAAAAGATTGCCCGGGGCGAAGTTTTTTATCGCCGGATTACCATTCCCGAAGGACTGACCAGCGGCCAGATTATGTATATGGTTGCCAATTATCCGGGATTAAGCGGAGAAATTACCGTTGACGTCAAAGAAGGCGAGCTGCTGCCGGAAACCTACAGTTTTGAACTTGATGCTCCGCGGGATAATATTCTTTTGCAGGCAAAAAGCGCCATGGCCAAAATAAAACAGGTTATCTGGGACAACAGGGCGCCGGGGCTGCCTTATAAAGATATCAACGAAATGATGACGATGGCTTCAATTATCGAGAAAGAAACGTCGGTTCCGGAAGAGCGCGCGCTGGTCGCCTCGGTTTTTATTAACCGTTTGAACCGACGGATGCGGCTGCAGACCGATCCGACGGTTATTTACGCCTTAACGGAAGGGGAGTTTGAATTGAAGCGTCCGCTGAGAAAATCAGATCTGAATACGGACAGCGCTTTCAACACTTATCGTAATTACGGTCTGCCGCCGGCGCCGATTTGCAATCCCGGGGTGGCGGCGATGGAAGCGGCGGCGCATCCGGCTCAGACCGATTATCTTTATTTTGTGGCCAGCGGCAACGGCGGACATAATTTTGCCCGCAGTTTAAGCGAGCACAACCGCAATGTGCGCAAATGGCAGAGAAACAGATAAAATATATTTACATCCTAAGATAAATAGGATAATTTGTCGGATAAGCATAAATTATCTTAGTTGTATTATGTTAAATTCAAAATGTTATCGTGATGAAAAAGTATTTTCTGAAATCAACGCTGTGCTTGGTATTGGCTTTGGCGGCGTTATCCGGGTGTTTTATTTTATTGGTTAAACCTTAAATATTTTGATTTATGAAGACTTTTTTCAAATGGCTGGACAATTTTCGTCTGGTGGCGCCTTTGTTGCTGTCTTGTTTGCCGTTTAAGGTAAACAGCATTCATTTTCGTCCTCTGTGTTATAAGGAAGAGGGAGAACGTCTGGAACCGGACAACCGGGGGTATCAAAAACTTCCGGAAGCTAAGAAAAGCCGCAAAGTTCAGCAAAGAACCGGCGTAAGACACAAATAAGTCTTAAACGCGTTAAAAAAAATCGTATCTCTGAAAGATACGATTTTTTTTATATTATTTTTTTCGCGGTTCGTATTCCGCTTCTTTAGGGGTGGCGACCAGAGCCTGCAGAAGGTCAAAGACAATACGGGCCGTTTGCGGGTTGCGGATTTTGTTGAATGCGTTTAAAAGCCGCAGACTGTCTTCTTTGTAAATCATCTGCGCTTCATCGCCGAAACCGGAAATTTCGGCATTTTGTTCATTGCCGCTGCGGGGAAGATCTTCAAAAAAGTAGGCAATGGGAACATTGAGGATGCGGCTGATTTCCCAAAGCCGCCCGACGCTGATACGGTTGAAACCTTTTTCGTATTTTTGAATCTGTTGAAAAGTCAGGCCGACCGCACGGCCTAATTTGTCCTGGGACATTTTAAGATAATTGCGCCGCAGTTTAATACGGTTGCCGATATGCCGGTCAATCGCAGCCGCGGAAGCTGTCGTGCAGCGTTTGCAATTTTGTTGAATTTCAGACGCCATGGTTGAGACCTCAAAAAGAGTTGTTAGCGTTAGCACCTTGCCGTCGAAGGTGGTGGTCAAGATTGTGAGAGAGTTATAACAGCGATAACTGTTCTTGTCACGGACAAGAACATCTCGACCACCATAACGATGCAGCCGAATATACCGGTCGTCAACCAGAACGGTGTTAGTATCAATCAGGCGGTACTAACACCGCCGCTGTTAATCAGAAACCTCTCACAGTTCCTGAACCTTTTGGTTCGATTACTATTTAGTTAACATAAATAGGCTAACAATTATTTAAAAATAACTGCCAGCGTTTTTATAGTAGAATAGGAAAAGGAAAATAGCAACTTTTAAATCGTGCGGTGGATTCAGGCCTGGCCGATCGTTTCCATCATCATCGGATACATGGCTTGCCGGGGATTCATGCCTTTGGTCAGAACGACGTTGAAAATGGGATACATTCTTTCGCATTCTTTAATGGCGATGTCGATTACCTGGGCGATTTTGCTTTCGACATTGGCTTCATTGTCATTCAGAATGACCGCATGTTTGAACACCGGCATGTTTTGTTCGGTCCAGTAGGAAAAGTGGCCGACCCAGAGTTCTTCGTTGGCGAGCGCAAGCATTTCGAATATTTTCGAGCGGTCTTCGATGGTGCTTTTAATGTCCATCAGGCAAGAGAGGTGGAGACAATGCATATTTTCTTCCCAGGCAAAGAAAAGCAGCATATTATTCCATTTTCCCTGAACTTCGACCACAACTTCGTTTTCATCACGGCGGTCAAGTTCGTAAGATTGTGCACTGAACAGGTTCTCGACAGTGTCAATCGGGTTGTAATTAAGGGCATAATTCTTTGCCAGATTCATCAGGTTCTCCACATTTGCAAAAACGACTACGGGCTTGTGAAAATAAGATTGCATTACCGAGTCGCGTTAGGCAATCCCTTTGCCGGAGTTTTCCACCTAATTCACAGGCAAAAATTTTTTTGCTAAATATTTATTGCCCGAAAACAAGGAATTAATATTTGTGCCGCCGTGGTTTATTTTTTAGGTGTGGATATATTTTTTTATATTAATATAATGTTTACAAATTTAGCAAAGCAGAGGATGCAAAAATGAATGGATTAGATTTTCCCGCCGTTTCTCCGGTTATTTTTACTATCGGGCCGCTGGCTGTCCGTTGGTATTCGATGGCTTATTTGTTCGGCATTTTAATCGGCTGGTTTTTGTTGACTCGGAATGTGCGGAAAAATGCGCTGGCGCTGACGAAGGAAAATATTGAAGATTTGGTCTTTTATATTACGCTGGGGGTTATTCTCGGCGGTCGGCTCGGGTATGTGCTGTTTTATGGGCAGGAGACATATTTGCGCCATCCGCTGCAGATTTTTGCCGTTTGGCACGGCGGAATGTCTTTTCACGGCGGCATTGCCGGGGTTATTCTGGCATTGTGGTATTTTTCGCGCAAAATCAAATATCCGTTTTTGGGGCTGACCGATTTGGTGGTTCTGTATGCGCCGATCGGCATTTTTCTCGGACGGCTGGCCAACTTTGTCAATGACGAATTGTGGGGGCGGCCGGCGGATGTGCCCTGGGCAGTGAAATTTCCGAACGGCGGCTATGTGCCGCGGCATCCGTCGCAGCTGTATGAGGCATTGACCGAAGGGTTGCTGATGTTCCTTATTCTGAACTGGCTGTGGCGTTATAAAAGCGTCAGGAGCAGGACGGGAACCGTTTCAGCGGTGTTTGCGATTTTATATGCCGTTTTCCGGATGAGCATGGAACAGTTTCGCCAACCGGATGCACAGCTGGGCTTTTTCTTCGGCCACGTTACGATGGGGCAGATGCTGTCGTTGCCGCTGCTGATAGCGGGCCTTGCGGTTCTGTGGGCGAAACTCAGGCCTTCGAGGTCACGTTCTGCGTAAACTGGTAAGCCTTTTGCAGTGCTTTGCGCGTGCGGATTAAAACTTCAATCGAATTGTCGTCGCTGCGTTTCTTTTCCGAGACGCAGCAGGAGACGGTTAATTTTAATCCTTTTTGGCGTTTGCCGAGCATAAATTCGGCGGAGGCAACGGCGCGGCGGATGTTTTCCAGCCGTTCAAAACTTTCTTTTTTATCTTCGTTTTTGAAAATGATAACAAATTCGTCTTCGGAATAGCGATAAATCGGATTTTCGGTTTCGGTGTCTTGCAGACGCATGGTAATCATGCGGGTGAGGGCGTTGATGCCGCGGCGTCCGAAAACCTGGCGCAAGTGGTCGTAATTGTCGATGCAGACGATCCCGAGACTGTATTTCAGCGGAAAAGAGCGTGCCTGTTTCAGATAGGCGTTGCGGCTGGCCAGTCCGGTCAGCGGGTCGGTGTAGGTCATGTAATAGATATTTTTGATGACGGCGCTGCAGGCGGTGGCGGCTGCGGCGCAGAAAAAGATTGTGAGCGCAGTCGGGCTGGATGAGTAGTAAAAACCGGCGAAGACGTTGAGATTGCACCAGAAAAGCGCGCTGTCCATAATTGAGCCGGTGAGAACCATGCGAACGAAAGAGGCCAGACAGACGGCGGCGAACAGGCCCATGCTCAGCGAATTGAGGTTGATGGTATCGGCGGAGAGGTTGAGAACGAGGGCATCTGAGCGGCGGGTCAGATATTCGGCCAGAGCATATTCGGCGAAAATGACCAGCAGCCAATAAACCGTGTGCCGGGAAAGCAGACGCCGGTCGGGCCAAAAATAAAACAGCCCCAGATTCAGCGGCGCGAAGAAACATAAATTGAGGTAAGCGGGAGAGCTGAGATAGTCCAGACTGTAAAGTTTTTTGAAATGGTTAATCAGCAGATAGCTCAGACAGATGACCAGAAGATATAAGACCGGTTTGCGGCGGTTGAAGTAAATGAGAATTCCGGCACTGGTGATGTTAAGCAGAAAAAACGCGGCGTGGAGGGTGAGCATTGACTGTTCGGCAATGTCACCGCAGAGGTAAAAGCCCAACAACGCCAGAGCGAAAATAAACGCCGGCAGGTGCGTGTTGTGCACCAGGGGCAGAATTTGCTGAAGGTTATGTATGAACTTACGCACGGTTTCTCCTTTACAATGGAGGATATTGTAAAGGAGAAGGGTTTAAATTTTATTTACGCATTTCAAAAAGCAACTGTCGCCGTAAGAATAGAAACGATAACCTTTCTCCATGGCGTGACGGTAGGCGGCTTTCATGCGGTCGGTTCCGGCAATGGCGCAAATCAGCATAAACAGGGTTGATTTGGGCAGGTGGAAGTTGGTGACGATGTTGTCGATAATTTTGAATTTGTAGCCGGGGGTGATGAAAATATCGGTTTCGCCGGTGAATGGGTGGAGAACGCCGTTGTCATCTCCGGCGGTTTCAAGCAGACGCAGAGAGGTGGTGCCGACGGCAATGATTTTTTTGCCGGCCGCTTTGGCGCGGTTGACAACATCGCAGGCATCCTGATGGATAATGCCGTATTCGGCATGCATTTTGTGGTCGTCGGTGTCTTCGACTTTAACCGGCAAAAAGGTTCCGGCGCCGACGTGCAGGGTGAGAAAAACCTTTTTGACACCTTTCTTTTCCAGAGCATCAAACACACGGTCGGTAAAGTGCAGGCCGGCAGTTGGCGCGGCAACGGCGCCTTCGTATTTGGCATAAATGGTCTGGTAGTTTTCCTTGTCGCTGTAACGGTTCCAGAGGTTGTCTTTGTCGGCGGCGTCCGGTTTGCTGCGTTTGATGTAGGGCGGCAGGGGCATGGAGCCGTAAACTTCAAGCAGGCGGCCGAGGTCTTTAGGATCACAGTCGAAGGCAATTTCAACGCCTTCTTCACCGTTTTTGCTGATAACTTTGGCGCTGAATTGAGACTTTTCCGGACTGATGTCTTCGGTATAAAAGGTGATGGTGTCGCCTTCGTGCAGCCGTTTGGCGTTTTTGATAAAAGACATCCAGCGGATGCCGTCAACCGGGTGGTAGAGCGTGACTTCGACTTCCGCCAGGCCGCGGACGGCATAAAGACGGGCGGGAATAACCTTGGTGTCGTTAAAGACCAGCACATCCCCTTCATTAAGCAACTCGGGAAGTTCGGTGAAAATGCGGTCGTGAACGGCATTGTCTTCGGAAAGGTCAAGCAGGCGGCAGCTGTCGCGCGGATCAGCCGGCTGGCTGGCAATCAGACTGCGGTCCAAGTCAAAATCAAAAATATCTACTTTCATTGGCGGGCTTTCAAATTTATGCTTTATTTTTTTGATGTTATAGTCTATAGGGATAATATTTGCAATCATTTTTAAGGTTAAAAGATGAAGATGAAAATCACATATCAGGGAGTGGCCGGCGCGTATTCAAATATTGCGGCGATGCAGGTTTTTCCGGAACAGGACTATCTGCCCTGCGATACTTTTGAAGAAGCTATGGGCAAGGTTTCTGCCGGCGAGGCCGATTTGGCGATGATACCGGTTGAAAACTCCAATGCCGGCAGGGTGTCCGATGTTCATTTTCTGTTGCCGAAAACCGGGCTGCATATTGTCGGCGAGCATTTTCTGCGCATAGAGCACCAGCTGCTGGGGCTGCCTGGCGCCCGCCTGGAAGATATTCGGGCCGCGTCGTCGCATCCGCAGGCTTTGGCGCAGTGTTCCGCGTTTTTGAAAGCGCACGGGATTAAGCCGATGGCCCGGATTGACACGGCAAAGTCCTGCGAAGATGTTTTGGCCTGGCAGGATAAGAGCAAGGCGGCGATTGCCTCCAAACTGGCGGCAGAAATTTACGGTTTGCAGATTTTGGCGCCGAATATTGAGAATGCGGCCAACAATACAACCCGTTTTCTGATTATGTCGCGGGATGAAACCGTTCCCGAAGACGACGGCGGCAAATTTATCACTTCCTTTATTTTCAAACTGAAAAACATTCCGGCGGCGCTGTATAAAGCCCTGGGCGGTTTTGCCACTAACGGAATTAATATGACCAAGCTGGAAAGTTATTTGCTGGACGGCAAATTTGTGTCGGCGCAGTTTTATGCGGAAATTGAGGCGCATCCGGCGCAGCAGGCGTTTAAAAATGCGTTTGATGAATTGCGCTTTTTTTCTGATTATGTGCATGTTCTGGGGACTTATTCTTCTGCTCGCGACCGGATGTAAGCCTTAAAATTTTTATTCGGCTGATTATATCTTGAGCGGGAGGAAATTGATGAACAGCGAAATAGAAATTGTTGATTTCAGCGAAAAGTATATTTCCGACGTGCTGAACGTGCTTTACGAGTCAAACATTCTGCACATCAAAAGCGATCCGGATTATTTTGCCAAAACGGGTAAGGAGCGTTCGCTTCCGTATTTGTACTGGATCCTGCATGACCCGGAAAATTTCGGCTATGTGGCGCTGTGTGACGGCGAGGTGGCGGGAATTGTGCTGGCCGGGATTGAAAAACGCAATGAGAATGTTTATCGGGTGCCGGTGTATATTGAGGTTTACGATATTGCCGTCAGCAGCCGCTTTGTAAAAAAAGGCATCGGCCGCAAACTGCATGACAAGGTTATGGAACGGGCTCGGGCGGAACGGGTGGAGCAGGTGGAACTGATTGTTTACAGCTTTAACCGCGGTGCGATGGAATTTTATAAGAAGCTGCATTATCGTGAAGTTTCGCGTACTATGGTGATTGACGTCTGATTTTCCGGATACTCCGGTCAAGCCGCACCTGGCAGGTGAGGCAACAAAATGACAGAGATAAAAAGGGTGCAGGAGTATGACAACAAAAAAACGTCATTGCCAGCACCCCTCAACATCATTTTCCGGCGCTCTTCCCTTTCAGTCATTGTCCGACTTGATCGGGCAATCTGTCTGCGGTTGCGGTTGTATCGTTTTAGGATACTCCGGTCAAGCCGGAGCATGACAGGGAAAAAAAGGTGCCGGAGCATGACAGAACCAAAAAGGCAATAATAGCGGAAAAAAGCCGGAGCATGAGGTAATTTATGCGTTCGGAATATTTAACTTGCAAAATAAAAATTATCTTTTAAGATAATCC